>Ga0210057_1000029_pt1 | contig 374336 bp, 323 predicted proteins | sample CryGeyCG2114_010_2_FD_183968 | JGI IMG/M metagenome (GOLD analysis project Ga0210057, IMG submission 183968) | Groundwater microbial communities from aquifer - Crystal Geyser CG10_big_fil_rev_8/21/14_0.10 (SPAdes) (version 2) | ecosystem: Environmental > Aquatic > Deep subsurface > Groundwater...
TGGCTACCGCAACAAAACATCATTTATGAGAAAAATCCTCCAAAGATGTGGTTACCTAAACCATGTATTTATTAATACTAACATTTTTCTACTAAGGGTGCCCAACCCCGCAATTTAAAGGAGAGGGAATCAAAGGGGCGCATTTTTGCTCTTTGTGTAACCTGCATAGACACATAGTTTGCGCCACTTTTTTTGCTCAAACACTCATTGCATGAGCTTTTCGAAGGGCCATTCAACTCAGCCAGTTTAATTTCGACTGTAATTCCGAGGCTTTAGGCGGCCCTGGGGCTGTAACTTTTTTGTGCTCTAAAGTTGAATGTTTGTGAGTGAAGCAAGGTATGTTAGTTGCTTCTTAGGATCAAAAGGGAATTGTGTGGTATAGCAGATTCCCGTAGCTACTAGGAGGATGTTTTGAAAAATCTATTTTTTTGTTTTATTTTTTCGGGAATTTTTGGTGCTCAAGCTGCTATGGCTACCCAAGCACTTGCTCTAGACTATAAAATTAAAGTAATGGGCAAAGATTATCACTACAAAAATGTCGTCAATGGGGATCGTAGAAACCTTGATGAAGTTATGGTAGAACTCCATTTGGGTAGCGAATCTTTAGATACCAAGAGTTTAGTCGATGTTAAGCAGGAACTAACTGCAAAATTGTCGGATTTTATTAAGAGTTCTTTGAATGATTCAAATTCGTCTGGTGAACCGACCCAAATAAGAATTCGGTTTGACATTGTCTCGCCCGATGCGAATTGGAATAGCGAGGTAACAGTGAAAGATAGAGTTAACCTCGGTGGCATCCCTTATGAGACGAGAAGATACGATAATGCCGATTACCATGGGCGCAGAGTAACGACAATCAATGAAGAGGTGTCGAAGATTCAATCACAGTTGCTGAAAGAATGGGCTTTTGAAAGTGCTTCATCAGACAGTGGGGCAACGGTATTTTTTCAAAATATTATTAGCAAAAAAAATGTACGGATAAACGGGACAAGCGAAAATAAGGCAACTAGTATTAACGGGCAAAATGGAACTAGTCAGTTTTCGTTAGAATACCGACGGCTTCGTCAGAATGGAGTTGGAGCACAGTAGGTTTACAATTGCCCGAATCCGATCACTCACCCTGCTTATTGCACAGAATCTAAGGTGTTCAAGGCATTTGCTAGTAAATATATCCGTCTTCGAGGCCCAAGCTCCGGCTGGGTTTCTTGCGCGTTTGCATCTCCTTTCGCGAAATAGCCGAGCACGATCTCTCGAGCCATGCGGCAAATATTCCAGTATCGATAATTAAAAGATCGGACAAATTTGGGCAGGTGTCGAACTTCTTTACAAAGCGGCCGTTTTGCGTCGAAAAACTAAGAACTGAATGATAGAGTTCCTCTGTAGCGAACATTGTTTCGCAGGCCTCGAGGAACTTCATGTTTTGTTCGCGATCACTCTTTAAACTGTCAGTATTATTCCTTTTAGCAGCTCTGCTTTCAGCTTGCTCTCAAAACAACAATGACTCTCGGGCCGTACACTATGAAACAAACGAAGAAATGCGCGAGGCTCTCGCTACGTGGCAAGTAGAGTGCTCTGGCGCTGATTGCAACCCCTCTGTGGGGCAGCTTGTTACAGTCACTGGAGCCAAGTCTGTGGAGCTTTGTACGGGCTTTCTAGCGGAAGACGCCAATACTTTCGTCACAAACGATCACTGCCTGGAGATGTACCGCTCAGGTGAAGTCTGTACTGGGCGTTCTTACATATACTTTCGACAAAATGGACAGACCCTCCGCGTGAACTGTTTAAACATTGCTATGAGGACTCACAAGGCGACAAATGAAAAGAACCTCACCAATGGTTTCGAGAACTATCCCGACATAGGAGTTCTCAAGATTGACGGAGCTTCATTGCAACGTCCCGCTAGCTTGCATCAGAAGGTAACAGACCAAGAATTGGGATTGTCGGTAGACCAGGTACATCCTGCGGCCTCGCAGCTGTATGGCTATGTGGTTGACCCGTCTGAGAGTGGCGAAGCCGTCGGCTACATGCGAAGAGTTGCTTGCGAAGTCACCCCAAATACTACGCCTCTAGGCTTAGAAGTGAAAACAAAAGCCGCAGTCCTACTTCAAAACTGCTATTTGAAAAAAGGTAATTCGGGCTCGCCTTTGTTCAATGAAAGCGGGCGGGTAGCAGCAGTCGTCTTTGGAATGAACAACTATAAATCACTTTTAGCGACCAATCTGTCATGTCTCAAAAATATTCGGTCAAACCCGGAGGCCAGCATCTGTATGCAATAAGTGCCTACCGCTTGGCTAGCCTTTCAGCAAGCATTTCTCGTGCCCGCACTAGCCTAGTTTTTACAGTGTTTTCATTCATATCCAATGTTTCAGCAATTTGTTTATGGGTTTGACCACTGAGATGAAAAAGCGTGAGTGGTACTCTGTATTTGGTGGGTAGGGTTTCGATAGCTTTGTGGATGCGAAGTGCCTCATCATTTTTAATCAGTGTTGACTCAGCGTTCTTTCCGCCTTCAGCCTTTGTCCAAGGAAGGTCCTGGTCGGTGACCTCTCTTTCGAAGTTGCGACTGTCCAATTCGACACTCAGCACGGTTCGATTTTCATATTGCCGGTAGATATCGCTGCGGGCATTTGTAAAAATGCGCGTGAGCCAAGTTCGAAAAGTGCTTTCACTCCTAAAAGACGCGTATCCACGAGTCACCAAAAGCCAGCCGAGGTCAAAAATTTCTTCGGCAATTCGGTGATTGCCACGGGCAAGAGACACTGACAAGCGCCTCGAATATGACTCATGTTCAATAAACAAGCTTTCCAGTGCATTTGCTTGCTCAGTGGTGAGCGCCTCTTCCAAAACCTTGCAATTGTTAGGGTAAGCTCGAAAAGGAACCACCAAAATAAAAATCAAAATGTATTTAATCATAATCGAACCGTCACTGTTTTAGCACTGCCGCCCTGAAAAGCAAAATCAGAGGCTTAAAAAAGTGACAAATCTTAGTCAGTTTCTGAAATCCTTTCACGAGTGCTTCCGTGTCCAGCAAGCCAGTAGCCACTGGGGTAGGTATAAAGCTTGCGAGTTAGTAGAGTTGACGGAGGAAAACCATGTTTACCTATATTTCACAGGCATTTACTAATGGCGGCATTTGGATGTTCGCAATTCTCGGCGTTCAGATCGTGTCGATAGCTATTATTCTTGAAAGAGCATTCTACCTCTATTTAAGAAAGCAGCCGAATCAAACAAAAACTGCTAATCAGTTTGAAAGTGCCATCAAGTCTGCACGGCTTGAAGAGGCGCTTGCTGGTGCTGAAAAGATGTCGGCTTCAAACGCGATTGCTCCAGTTGCCATGGCGGGAATTCAGGCCGGGCTTAACAGCGGAGGCCGTGAAGAGATCGAATCGAGAATGTCTGAGGTATTGAACGTTCAGTCTCAGCGTCTCGAAAAAAGAACTCACTTCCTAGCCATGCTCGGCAATATCGCAACGCTAACAGGCCTTTTGGGAACTATCGTCGGTATGATTCAAGCCTTCTCTGGTGCGGCCGCTCTTTCGGCAGCTGATAAGTCTCAAATGCTCACCGAAGGTGTGGCACTTGCGATGAACACCACTGCCTACGGTCTTATTGTAGCGATTCCTGCACTTGTTATGCACTCAATTCTTTCTAGCCGCACACAACAGCTGCAAGACGATTTGGAGTCTGGAGCAACAAGGATTTTCAACTGGTTGAGCTTCAACTATCAACCCATTCAGACAGCAAAAGTAAGTCGATTCAGAAAGTAATTTAAGTAGTTAAAACGGCAAAGGTCAGACTACACAGTCTGGCCCCTGAATCTAAGATTAAGAGGTTTGGTTAACAAAGGTCAGATTGAAGAAGCTCAGACTAAACAAGCTCTGAAGCTTAGACAGCAGAACTTAAGTGATTTGGAAGGATTGAGTTCATGAAAATCAAAAGACGAAGCCAAAAAGAGGAGAAAACAGATCTGGACTTGATGCCAGTCATCTCGATTATGGCTGTCTGTATCTGTTTTTTACTGCTGGCAACGGTGTTTGTAAAGAATGGCGCACTTTCATCGAAGCAAGCTCTCGGAAGTGAATTTGAGTCTAAGGCTGACACAAGTTTGTCACTTTGGATCTACGTCGAAAATGCAAGAGCAGTAGATGTAGCCATTCATGGTGGAGTTGCAGCAACCGGTAAGACAGAGAGAAGAAAAATCTCTTTAGCGAATCTTAAGGCCTTTCTATCAGATGTACGGTCACAACATTCGCAGATGACAACGGCTTTGCTCTTTCCGAGTGAGGCGGCTCCTTTGGCAAGTGTAGTGAGAGTAATGGATCTACTAAAGCAAAATGAGTTTAAAGATGTCGGAGTTGCGCCTCTTTAAGTAAGTTTGAGGTGCGATCGGCGCAGCGTCCTGTTAGATCAACTGGTCAACAAAGTGAGTTAAATTGAAATGAAATATTTAAGATCAGACAAAAAAAGAAAAAAGAGATCCGTTGCAACATTAACGCTGACGTCGCTCGTCGATTGTTTTTCGATACTGATCGTATATCTGCTAAGCGCGACAGTTTTTGGCGAAAACTCCATAGATGTACCACATGGGCTAACGCTCCCTTCTGCCGAAAAAACTGAGATCGCAACTGCCGGGCCGAAGGTCATTCTCTTTAACGGGCAACTGACGGTCGATGATAAGCCCGTTTCAATTGCTGAACTGCGACAGGTATTGGTGGCCAAATTAAGTGGTAACCCAGAATGGCAAAAAGATCCCTCGGTGATCATTCAGGCAGATGCCAACACTCCTTTTGATGAAATTAATCCCATAGTTTCCGCAAGTCTGCAGGCGGGATTTGCCAAAGTGTTGTTTGCTGCTGAAGAAGGCGGAGAACTGCTGTGAGATGGCAACTACTTTTTGTTACTCTCGCTTTTGCTCTAGTGAGCCAAGCGCAGGCCGCCGAAGGAGTCTATTCACTCGCGGAAATCTCTGCTGTAATAACGCAAGTTGAGCCGATTGCTGAGGCGACTAATCATGTACCCGGCTCAGAGCATGCAAAACTTCGCCTTGCCGACCTCTACAGTGAAAAGGCAAGACTGCTTGATGAAGAAGCAGGGCGAACAAACTGTGTCACATGCAGAGAGTCTGAAGCGTACCGAAGAAAAGCCATCGGGCTTTATTCCAACGAGATAAAGCAGCAGCGCGGTGAGACGAGAATACGCATACTGCTACAACTTGCGCATCTTCATCAAACGCTGGGGAATCTCGGCGAAGCCAGGAAAAACTACAAAACAGTTTTGAAGAGCCATCCCAATCGGGAGGCAAGCGTAAAAGCTCTCATTGGCATTGCTGACTTAGACTTCACTCAAGGGAACTATTCAGCGGCAATAAAGCTATATAGAAAAGCGCGGCCTCAAGCCGAACCAAAAGATCAGGCCTATGTTCACTACCGATCGGCATGGTGTCTCGTAAACCTTTCGAAAGATCAACAAGCTCTAAATGAACTCGATAGCGGTATTAATCTGGCAAAAGCTTTAGGGTTGAACTCGTTTTGGTCGGATCTTATGCGAGACTACGCCACGATACTGGCTCGTAAAGGATTTAATGAGGCCCAGATCGATGCATTCATAGCAAAGGCTCCAGTTAAAGAGCAAAGTGAGCTATTGAGTTTTCTCGGCTCCGAGGCAGATAGGTTAGGTAACAAAAGAGGATCGAGCCTCATTTGGGCCAGGGTAGCTCTTTTGAAATCGACAGACGATGAAGACAAAGTGGCCGGCTTTATGAAACTCGCGCAGAGTCACTATGACCTCAATCAGCTCTCGCAAACTTTGAAAGACTTAGCAAACGTAGAAAAGAGGATTCGAAAAGGGGACTGTAAAGCGTGTGAGAATGTGCAGAATGACTTTCGAGCGCTGCTGATAACATGGAACAAAAAAGAGAAGACTTCTCCTAGTCGCAGTCTCTTGAGTGCTTACGAAGTTTACCTAAGATGTTTTGAAGACGACGCAGAGGTTTACGTCTGGTCCGCCCAGGTGGCCTCAGAGATTAAGGAATACCAAAAAGCCTTTCAGTTGTATCTTCAAGGAGCTAGAGTTTTAAGCAAAAAAGGACACAAGTCTTCGAGTGGGGGCCTTGCGCTAGAGCCAATCCTCACTCTCGCCATCGAAAACGCTGAGAACACTCGTGACCCGAAGTTCAAAGAGCAAGCATTGAGAGAGTATCTTGATATCAACCCTAACGGTTCTCAAGCGGCTCTCGTTGAATACCAGTTGATCTATGCATTGTATGAACAAAAGCAATACAAGCAAGCCGCAGAAGGTTTTAGGCGACTGGCTCTTAAGCCAAACTGGCCCGACCAAAGCCAAAGGGTTAAGGCAGCAGATCTGTCGCTGGATTCTTACAAATTTCTGGGGGATGAAGAAGCTATTCTTAAAAACTCAAAGATCTATGCTGAGCTATTTTTGAATGAAAGAACTCGATTCTTGGACATTCATCGTAGAACAGCCGTGAACTCTCTAGCGGTTGTGCTAAACCAGAACAACGGTAACGAAACTCAACTTGAAGGAAAACTTAAATCTCTTGAGAAAGCTCCGACTTCAGGTGCAAAGAGAGACGATTTGATCAAAAGGTATAGAAATCTAATTGTTGGTTACGAGCGTCTCGGAGAACCAAAGGCAGTGAGGATAAATGCTCTCAAGCTTTTGGAAGTTAAAGGCATCAGTGAAAGTGACAGACAGTTTTCTTACGAAGGCTTGTTGTGGGCTTCTGAGGTTACATTTGAATTTGCTGAGGCTTACCGTTGGGCTCTTAAATCTAAATCTATTCAAAGTAAATCCGACAAAGACTTGAGGCTTGGTCTACTTGCAGAGCTTGCGGGTAAACCGGCGGACCAACACTATCGAAGGTATTTAAAAGCTCACCCCAGAGGTGCGGCTTCTGTTGAAATTCGCTCACAGCTGATTCTCAAAAAGCGTAACCCTTGGCCTGGATTTTTTAAAGAGCTTAAATACTTTTCTGGGTATCCCAACGAGGCAACGCTACTTGCTCTTGAAATCTTTGCTAAGAGCCCATCGGCCACTCAGCTACGGAAGTTCACAAAACAATTCAATAGCTATCGAAGTTCGCCGGATGCAACTAAAGTCGCACGTCTATTGAGTCGCCAAGATGCTAGCGACCTCCGATACAAAATCATTGCTCAAAAACTAAGAACTCGCTCTGATCGTCAGCTTCAAAGAGACATAAAAGCACGGCTGAAGATGATCTCTGAGCTTCAGAGTTTGTATCAGCAGATTTCTATCAGCGGCGATTTGATAGGAATTCTTGAATCTCAAGACCATCTAGCTGCAGTATATTCAGACTTCAAACGCGATATTCTCAGGCTTCCTTCTCCTAAGGGGCTGAAGGCGCAGGAGCGTAGACTCTACAGACAAATACTCGAGACAAAGGCCAATCAGTACCAGGCCGCAAACGAAGAGATACGTCTAGAGAAAGTACGGTCGAAGGATGCGTTGAAAAAAGGTTTTTCTGAAATATTGGCAACCGCTTCTAGTTCTGTAGCTGCCTATCGCGAACTAGGTCGGTACGAGTTTGGACAGATGAAGAAGTGGCTGAGTTCGTCGCAAGTTCGCGCCTATGATAAGGCTCAGGCTAAAGTGCAAGGATCACACAAAGAGCTAGTTAAAGCTCAGGCTCGCCTGCGTGAACGGCCACTCGATCCAGCTCGTTTAGAGGGTGTTTTAGAGGTGGCCCAGTTGCAAGGAAACGGTCCCTTAATTGCATTTATAGATGAAAGAATGAAACAAATCGACGAAAGGCAAAGGAGATAGGCTATGAGTCTCAAGAGCACCACAAATTTTGTCATAGCCATGTGTTTTTTACTCAGTGCCCCCCTTTCTATTGCAGCGAAGAAAGCAGCTAAAGGTTCAGACCAAAAGGTCGCAGCAAACAATAAGAATGTAAAGCTGGGAACAAACTTCGTATTCGATGGATTAACTGCAAGTGGTCGCTATCAAAGCCCACTTGGAGCAACCGCTGGAATTGAAAAATCAAAGAATCTTATCGACCTTGTGGATTATCGTACCAGCCTGTCGGACCGAATTGAACTCACTGAGGGAATGCGATGAATAGCAAACGGTTTCAACTCTTTAATTCGCAAGGTGACTTGACGAGAGTTGTAGAAGAAAACACTCCTAGTCTTCATCTCATCTATCGGTTCGACAATCGAAGAATTGAGTTCGTATCCAATGTTAAATTTCTTATTGATGAAGGTATTGAATACGTGGACTTGGGTGGCCTAAAAAAGACTGCTAAGAACCCCATTTTAAAGGGCGAATGGGGCCATGTTGAGTATTCAGAAGTAACTTCTCAGCCACAGGCTCACATAGAAGCCAAAGAAGAAGAGGAAGAGAAAGATCTGCTGTTCTTTATGAAGAGAACATCAGCAGTATTTGCAGCAAGTCTTGCGATTATATTTATGCTTGGTTGGCTTCTTAAGCCTAAGGCGATGCCAGAAGCTCGAATAGTTACAGTGTTTGAGCAGCCGAAAGAAGTAAAGAAGCCGGTTAAGACGGTGAGTGTCTCAAAAGAAAAAATTATCAAAACGAAAAGAAAAGTGAAGGTGGCAAAACAAAACAAAGTCGTTAAGACAGCGCGAGTTACCAAGCGCAAAGTCAGAAAGACGGTAACACTAAAGACCGGCGATCAACTTAAGAGAATGGGTGCATTGGCTGCACTTGGCGGGTTCTCACCAAACTCTACTGGGTCGGGTGGAAAGTCCGCCACTAAGTCTAAGTCGAGTGGTTTTGGTTTTGATTCCGCAAAAGCGAAGGGCGGGCATGCAAGAGCTTTGGTTGGCAAGGGTCTAGTTTCCTCAGGCGTAGGATCAAGTGGTTCTGTTGCTGGCTACGATGGTATAGGTACGCGCGGCGCTGGTAGCGGTCAGCAGGGATACGGGTCCGTTAGGATGGCTGGCCGATCAGGCGGCTACTACTTACCGCTCAGCGAAGAGGCAACAGTTGTAGGTGGACTCGACAGGGATCAAATCAATGCCGTCGTTCAAAGAAATCTTGGCCAAGTTATCTATTGTTATGAACAAGGGCTTCAGTCAGCTCCTTCAATGAACGGAAGAGTCTCGGTTTACTTCGAAATTTCACCGAATGGGCGCGTGAGCCTTGCGAAGCTTCATAGTAGTAGCGTTGATTCTTCTAAGGTCGAAGGCTGCATTGTTAATAAACTTAGGGCATGGCGATTTCCTCAGCCAAAAGGAAATGTCAAAGTGAGCGTAACTTACCCGTTTGTTCTAAAGAGAATGGGATAAGGTGAGGTACACGATGAAAAAAGCAAATTTTAGTGTCAACATTTGCAGTGATTCGGTTCTTTCGAAAATGCTGAATCTAAAACTAAAGACTGCTAAGCCTCTTATACCGGCGCTTTCGCTACTTGTAGTGGTCGGTTGTGCACAAAACAAAAACCCCACACTGGGTTATGAGGTTTTACAGAATGATGTGGCTGGCTACCAAAGAGTTGTTACTGCTCAAAAGTTGGCAGTTTGCCCTCAGATACATCTTTCCGATAGTGCTGTAGTAGTCGACGAGGCCCAGTCTTCTGACGATGATTCTGAGAGAACTCGTGCTCTAGTGGATATCACATTAGGTGGACTTGCGGACCTTAACTTAATTGACCTTGTGGTAACTTCTGACGAGGAACTAGGTCAAACAATGATTGCTGACAACAGTGTTTCAGTTACGAAAGTAGAACAAACCGCGGATGCAAACCATCCCAATTCTACTGATCCAGGGAATCCCAACTTAGGGAAGCAAGGACGAGATACCTCCAAGGATGGAATCCAATTTTACAAGCTCCAGGTTAATGCGCCTCAACAAGCCGTAGAAGCGGGCGCCAATATACGAAGAGTGAAGTTTTCCATTAAGAGAGCTGTCAAAGCGGGAGGGCCCCAGGCTTCGACAGAGTGTAAATCAGACTTAAATGTATTTATCCAGAAGACAAACAGTTTGAGCATATCTAGTGTGAAGCCCGTCTCTGGCGGCGCTGAGATTATCGCTGAAGGCGATGTGCCGGTCATTCAACTAGAAGCAGGAAGCAAAAATAATCTTAACATCCAAATCGAGCTTTTAGCGACTAAGGCTACTTTGATCTCCCAATCCTCAAAAAATATAGAAGAGAGCCTTTTTGTAGATATCATATTTGACGAGGATATTCAGTCGAAAGAAAACCCAATAATAGATTTGTCAAAGTTTGAAATCGTGAATCCATCCGTCAAACCCAAACTCGTAGCCACTTCAAAAGGTAGATCTCTTTATGTCACTCAGAAGACTTTTGATGTCGTCAAAATCATTAACGAAATAAAGTCGAAGCCATCTCAGTACAAGTATAAGAAAAATCAAGAGGGTGATATAGAGGGTGCCTTTGCTGTAAGAGCAAGGAGAGAAGATAATCCTGACTTTGCACCCTTAAAGTTACTTAACATCAAATTTAAGCACGCAGGTGACTTATGAAAGCATTTAAAAAAATTGGCTTTTTGGTAATAGCGTTTTCACTCGGATTCGCTTTTGACTGGAGCCCCGAAGGTGGCAGTTCATTGAACTGGACAAATGCTCACGCGGCAAGGAAATCAAAAAAGTCAGTTGCTAAATCAGCCAGAAAAGCACGAGGCTCAAGCGTTTCAAAAAGCAAATCGGTGCGCAAGAGCGAAGATGCTCCCGTAAGTTACAAGTTAAACACTTTGGGTGACAACAATGAATTTTTAGAGCGAGCTCAGGCCCTAGACTCTCGGCAAAAAGTGCGCGTTGTGCAAAACCGTCTTGTAGATCGAAATTTACGACTAGAGCTAGGGATTAACGGAGCTTTCGTTTCTAACAGCGACTCCTACGTAGACACAAAGTTGTGGGGAGCTTCTGCCGACTTCCACATAATTCCCCAGATTTCATTAGGCGTGCGTTATGCTAGTTACAACAACAGTCTGACTCCTGAAGGCAGGAGACAGTTTGATGAAGCTGTCAGAAGGCAAGCCATTGGCGACGATTACATCCGACCAGATGTGGACTTTCCACTGTCTTCAACGATGGGAGTTGTCACATTTTCTCCACTTTACGGAAAACTCAACTTCTTCAACCTAGGCGTCACCCAGTTTGATATCTATGGTTTAGCAGGGTACGGGCAAATGACTCTGAACTCAGGAGCCTCCAATACTTGGACGGCAGGCGGCGGCGTTGGTGTGTGGTGGAATAACACATTCACATCGAGGGTCGAAGTTAAACATCAAAGTTATGAAGATCAGATTATTTCGGGTACTCGCACTCAAGGCACAGTGCACTTTTCTTTGGGTGTAGGTGTTCTTTTGTAATGGGGCGTACTGGTGGTTAATTTTATGAAGAGAGTAAAAAATCTAATAATGTTTTCGAAGTGCCGTTGGTTTTTAGAACGCACTGTGGGTTCCTGGCTGCGCGATGTTGTGCTTGCAGCACCTGCCGCCTCTCGCCTCATATTTCATTCTGTTTCGTTAAATTCAAAACCGACCAAAGTCTTTGTGATGACTTTGTTTGCATCGCTGCATTTGCAAGCCACCTCACTTGATACTGTGTCGACTTTATCTTCGAAGGGTAGATATTCGGACGCACTCAAGGTACTCGAAAAACTGAAAGAATCTAAGAAAATCGAGACCGATCTGTATCACCTGACAAAAGCTAGAGTCTATTTTTCATGGGACAAGTTAGAAGATGCGGTTTCGGAGTATAGTAAGGTTCCAAAAAAGTCAGATTTGTGGTCGCTCTCTTTAGAAGAACGTGCTCAAAGCTATGGTCGTCTTAAAGAATACGACAAGGCGGTCTCTGATCTCGTGAGTGTAGAAGCTCCACTTTTTAATACCACAAGATCACCGGAGTTCTACTTTGTTAAAGGTGTCACGCACCTTAAAACCTGCAACTTTGAAAAAGTAGCAGAGTCGCTGACGGATTTTCAAATAGCTATGGATCCTCAAATAAAGTCGCTTGAAAAAATCGCAAAAGGGGAATTAGGCGCTGAGGCCATGGATGCTCTAAAAGCTCTTGCGAAGAGTGAGGATCCCTCGATCACAAACTACATTAAGGTAGCGAATCTGCTTCCGACGAGATTGCACAGAGATCAGACTTTAATGAAATCTCTCAAGAGTTCCCCTGAAAATGTCCAAAACAAAAGTGTCGTTGAGCGCTTGAAAGTTCTTGCTACCAGGTCACTAAAGGAAATTTCACGCACGATCGATAAGATGCAGGCTGTGAAGGCCGATCTCAGGCAAAAACTTGCTTATTTGGAAAAGGCTGAAGAAGAGGGCAAAGACCGCGAAGTCGTGGGTCGCATAGAGGCGAGTAAAGATCAGCTGCAGTTTCCGCATGATGGCAGCTACTGGATTGATGAAATTGGGTACTTCAAAACGAAAATGGAAGGCTGCCCCAAGGAGTGGAAGTTATGAGTGGTGCATCATATAAAGCTATTCTTTTCGTTGTTCTCGGGACATTGCTTGCCTCTGGGTGTGCTAAGAAAAGCGCAGATAAAATGTCTCCTCCGAGAAAAGCAGAGTTGATTGTAGAAAAAGTAGACGGGTTAGAAATTGAGTTTCGACCAAAGGTGAATATTCTTTTTGTTAAAGACAATTCAGAGAGTATGCAAGACGAACTTGAAAGGGTAGCAGAGGGAATTGACAAATTTCTTTCTGAGTTTGCCGGCAAGGGTGTGATTGAGTGGAGAATTGGAGTCATTAGCGTCTATGACAGTCGTCGTGCCAGCTTTATATCAGAAGCGGGGCTTGGACGGCTTGAACGTCTAAAGTCTATTGATCAAAGTGGTAACGTCATAGTTCTCGATCCGATTTTTGCTACCAAAGAAAATTCCACTAAAGAAATTATTGCCGCCACAATCAATAGTGGAGTCAAGAGTCTGAAAGATGGTGGACCTGAGTTTGAAGAAATGTTCACGCCTCTGCTAGCGGCCACTGACCCCACTCTAAATGCTGAGAGTAACGGTGGGTTCTGGCAGAGAGATGCCCACAAAGTGATTGTCATGCTTTCCGATGAGAATGATTCTTCACCTTCTTTGTCGGTAGAGGATTTTACACAGAGATTTCATGCTAACATGCGCGCTCTCAGCGATAGTCATGCAAACTATTCTATTTACGCCATCGTGGCCCTTCAGAATTATCTGGACAACAGCGGCGGCATAAAGTCGTGCAAGCTGAACTCCTACGCCTTGCCACCCACCAGAATTGTAGACGCTGTAGCACTTCTGGGCGGGCAATCGTTTCCGATTTGTGAGTCATCTTTTGGTGCGACACTTGCCGAGATTGGCTCTGACATTAAGAAAAAAGTTTTACCCAAAGAATTTCGAATCGTTGGCGGCGTGCCTGAGGCCGACACTCTTAAGCTCTTATACAACGGAGAAGAGATCGCAGCTAGCCGTGGTTGGGCTTACAATCCAGATACCGGTATGGTTCGCATAGAGCCTACTGTTGATATTGAATCCGTTCCTGGTGGAAAGTTTGAGATTCGCTCAACAAAGATTTCAGATAGAGCCGTGAGGCAGGGTAAAGTCATCAAAGAAATTTTCTAGGGACCTGCTGCAGATTACTGTGTGTGACTGGGTTTTTTAGCCTAAGTAGGCTTCGCGGACTTTTTCGGACCGGGCAAGATCAGAAGCCTTACCTGAAAGTACAATATTGCCGGTTTCTAAAACGAGTCCGGTGTGGGCGATGCCGAGAGCCTGCAATGCGTTTTGCTCAACGAGCACGACTGTCATGCCTTCTTGATTGATCTTCACGATAATTTCAAAAATCTTTTCGATGATTTGAGGCGCAAGACCCAGCGAAGGCTCGTCCAGAAGTAGACACTTAGGCTGTGCCATAAGTGCTCGTGCAATTGCCAACATCTGCTGTTCTCCGCCCGACAAAGTGCCGGCATTTTGCTTGCGTCTTTCTTTGAGCCTGGGGAATAAACTGAACCCATGCTCTAAGTCTGCTGCATAGGTGGACTTGTCTTTGCAAGACCAGGCACCGAGATCTAAGTTTTCTTCGACGGAAAGATTCAAAAATATTCCGCGGCCTTCAGGCGCGTGCGAAATACCTTTTGACGCCAGTTTATAGGCCGGAACCCCACTAATGACTTCGTTGTTGTATTCGATAGTTCCTTGCTTCAGTGGAACCAATCCCGAGATAGCTCTGAGTATTGTCGTTTTGCCAGCTCCGTTGGCGCCAATTAAGGTAAGGATCTCACCGCGTTTCACATCAAAGGAAATATTACGGACAGCCTCAATGGCACCATAGTTCACAGAAACCGATTTAACCGACAATACCGTTGAAGAAGCCGAATCTTTACTAGTGAGCGGCATCGCTGGCTCCCTTACCGAGATAGGCTTCGATTACCTTTTCGTCGGATTGAATCTGCTTGGGCGTACCCTCTGCGATTTTCACGCCATAATCTAACACGGCAATTCGTTCGCAAATTCCCATTACCAATTTCATATCGTGCTCTATCAGCAGTATGGTAACTCCAAACTCATCTCTTAGGCCGATGATGCTTTTCATTAGTGCTGCTGTTTCATTCGGATTCAATCCTGCTGCTGGCTCATCAAGTAACAAAAACTTGGCACCGGTAGCGAGGGCGCGAGCCATCTCAAGACGTCGCTGATCTCCGTAAGGTAGATTTCTCGCTTGCACATGAGACTTGTGTACAAGCCCCATGACAGCCAAATACCTAAAGGCTTTTTTAATTTTTTCGGTTTCGGTGGCGAGTACAGCAGGGGATCGCACAACTGTAGCGAGAAATCCGTGCTTTTCAAACAGACTGTTAGAATCAATGGCGATAAGTACATTTTCGATGACGGTTAGATCGCGAAAGAGGCGTATGTTTTGAAAAGTACGGGCAAGCCCTTTGCGAGTTATTTCATATGGCCGAAGCCCTACAATGTTCTCGCTGTAAGCCTTAATTTCTCCTTCGGTGGGCTGGTAAACTCCAGTTAGCATATTGAAGACTGTGGTTTTTCCGGCGCCATTCGGGCCAATGAGCCCAAAAAGTGATTGTTCAGGAATCTGCAAATTGAGTTGATCGACTGCGGTCAAGCCCCCAAATCGAATGGTCAAATTCTTTGCTTCCAGCGCAAAAGCCATTACGGAGTTGCTCCTTCTGCAGGAGGCACATTAGATTCTTTACGCTTTTTAAAACCAGGGAGATATTCCCAAACTTCCTTTGTTCCAAAAAGTCCGTTTGGCCGCGTGAGCATCATGATTATTAAAATAAGTGAGTAAATGATCATGCGATAATCTACTTGAGTAATCTCTTGCAAACTTCTTAGCAACTCTCTGAGAACAGTTAGAAACACGGCAGAAAGTATAGAGCCAGAAATGCTCCCCATGCCGCCGAGTACAACCATAATGATAACTTCAAAGCTTCTATTGAAATCAAAAACTTGCGGATTAATGTACTGAAAGTTATGAGCGAATAGGCCTCCAGCAAGGCCAGCGAAAAAAGATCCGAGTACAAAGGCTCTTACTTTTGCTTGAGTTGTATTAACGCCCATTGACTCAGCAGCGATCTCGTCTTCTCGCACAGAAAGTAGTGCCCTGCCGTGAGCCGAGCTCACTACACGCGATATACAGAATACGGTCAAAATAACTATGACATAGACCCAGCTGAGATTGGCCAGCAAGGGAATGCCGGCTAGTCCACGTGCTCCCCCTGTTACTTCAATATTCAAGAATACGACTCGGATAATCTCACCAAAACCCAGAGTCACAATTGCCAAATAATCGCCTCTGAGTCTTAAAGATGGCAAACCAACTATGTATCCCACTATGGCAGCAGCAAGTCCGCCAGCTAAAAGTGCACCTGCGAATACGAAGTTTCCCATAACTCCTTCGAGAAGTTGGGGATGTGACTCACTCACTAAAACTGTCGTGATGGCTCCACTTACGTAGGCGCCCACCGCCATGAAGCCGGCGTGCCCCATTGAGAACTGACCGGTAAATCCATTAACCAAGTTAAGACTAACGGCCAAAACTATATTGATACCAGCGAACATAATGATCGAAAACGGATATGGACCGATCAGGTCACTGAAAAAATAGTCGCACGATACGACGGCCACGACAGCGAGCATCCAGGGAGTAAGGCCTTTGAAAGTCGTGCCTAAACCATTAGACTTTTTCACTGCGATTCGCTCCAAATAGGCCTTCGGGCTTAAATAGTAGGACGAGAATCAAAATGGAGAAGGCGAGTGCGTCTCTGAATGTCGAAGACCCATAGGCGACTACGAACTCCTCAGAAAGCCCCAATATAAGAGCCCCGACGACGGCGCCTAAAATATTCCCGATCCCACCAAGAACAGCGGCAACGAAGGCTTTTAAGCCTGGAAGTACGCCCATCAAAGGTTCGATTTTAGGATAAATAATCCCCACGAGAACACCAGCTGCACCGGCCAATGAGGAGCCAAGCATAAACGTATAGGAAATCACTCTGTCTGTGTTAATTCCCATAAGCATAGCTGTTTCATGGTTGAAACTTACGGCTCTCATCGCTCGGCCAAGCCTTGTATGAAATATCACAAACTGGAGTATCGACATAAGAACCACAGAAGACACAAAAACAGTCAGCTGAAGCGGGTTAATCTGAAGCGCGCCAAGGTGAATCTGCGATTTCACTTCAAGAATTTGCGGAAAGAACTTTGGGTCTGATCCAAAAAAGAGCTGTCCAGAAAACTGAAGAAGTAGCGAGACCCCAACTGCAGTGATCAAAACATTAATTCTGGGTGCATTTCGTAAGGGCCGGTAGGCTAGGCGCTCTATAGTAAATCCCACCACAGTGCATCCAACCATCGCAGCTGCGACAGCTATAAAAAAAGCTCCAATAGAAGGATTGTTAGCGAGACCGAAATAATGCGAAGAGTAGTACCCGAAGAAAGCACCCAACATATAGACTTCACCGTGGGCGAAGTTGATGAGTTTGAGAATACCAAATACCATCGTGTAGCCAAGGGCGATGAGTGCGTAGATGCTTCCAAGAGAAAGACCATTGATAAGGTGTTGCAGTATATCTATCATTTGAGGTAACTGGTTTTTCTACGGATTGATAGTTGTTTGGTATTTAAAATCACCGTTCTCAACTTTTAGAACAACAGCGGACTTCACTGCATTTCTCTTGTCGTTAATAGTGATTTTGCCTGTCACGCCTTTGAATTCAGTGGTCGCTGCGACCGCATCTCTAAGTGGTTTAGATTCTGTAGATTTTGCTCGCTCGAGAGCTTCAATAAGCACTCTCGCAGCGTCATATCCCATTGCCGCGAGCCCGTCTGGCACAACGCCATAAGCTTCTTTGTATTTTGAAATGAAACCTTGTACGTGTGGATCTTGGTCTTCTGCTGAATAATGGTTAGAAAAATACGAGCCATTCACGGCAGAGCCGCCAATTTCCTTAAGCTTTGGCGAGTCCCATCCGTCTCCGCCCAACAAAGGAGCATCTATATTGAGCTCTTTGGCTTGGCGGGCAATGAGGCCGACTTCAGTATAGTAGCCCGGAACAAATATCGCATCTGGCTTTTGTGCTCTAATAGAGACAAGTTGCGATTTAAAATCCACATCTCCGGCACTGTAGCTGAGGTCCTTTACAATTTTTCCGCCTGATGCTTTAAAAGTTTCGGCAAAAAAATCTGCAAGCCCGATACTGTAGTCATTTTTTATATCTCTTAAAATGGCTACTTTCTTTGCTTTCAGATTTTCATTCGCAAACTTAGCCATAACTGTCCCTTGAAAAGGGTCGATAAAACAAACTCTGAATATATAATCACCAATCTCTGTTACCTTAGGATTTGTCGACGAAGGAGAAATCATAGGGATTTTACTGCTTTGTGCGATTGGGGCCATGGCAAGACTTCGTGAGCTAGCCACCTCGCCAAGAATAGCTATGACTTTTTCTTGATTGATGAGGCGAGTCATCGCGATAGCAGCCTCTTCGGGCTTTCCTTGGTTATCGATGCTGATGAGCTTGAGCTTCTTACCTAAAACTCCGCCGGCTTCGTTGGTCTCTTTAATGGCCAGTTCGATGCCGTTATGAGTCGAGGTGCCAAAAGTCGCCTCTGGCCCAGTCATGCTGCCCACTTCGCCAATTTTTATAGAATCACCAGATGGATCCTCTGAGGAATCGGAGCCCTTTTTTGTACAGCTTATTGTGAGAGCTAAAAGGACTGCGGCGTACGTTGCTGCCTTAAACCGGCATTGCAAAACCATGTTGACTCCTTTGATCTGAAATAAAAGCGACAACCAGTCTTATTATGTGCCAAGGTGGGTGTCAATTCAGTTGGGCCTCTCCGTCAGATATTCAAGCTTCCTGACACGCCGAAAGCAGGTCACCAACTAGGTAAAGTGAGCCCGTCACAAGGACAATATCTTCTCTATCAGCGGCAGCTATGCAGGCCTTCAATGCCTTTATTGACGAAGCTGAGCAAAAACTCGTAGAGCTTAAATACTGTTTAGGCCACTCTTCAATTTTACGAGATTTAAAGGACGTTTCAGTAAGATAAAGGACGCTTCGAGGAACTGACCTCAGCTGCGAAAATAGTTTTTCAAATGGTTTGTCATTTGAAACAGCAAAGAGGATATGGATTTTTTCATATCTTGTGTGGCTCAAAATTTCTAACAGTGAATCGAGCCCTTCAGGGTTGTGATCGCCTGACAGGTAAATAGGGCAAGGCGAGGAGCTGACATTCAGCCGACTAAAGCGCCCTTGCCATTGAACTCCTTTAAAGCAAGAGAGGTCATGCAGAGGTTCGCCAATTAGAATTTCGCACACAGAGACGGCTAGATGAGCGTTCTCAGCTGAGCGCTTGCCCGGTAAGGCGAGCGGCCAGTACCTATCTGCATGTTGAAGCTCGTAAAGAGGTAGCGAGTCGCCCTCATTGATACGAAACACTGGGGCGCAGGTTTTCACTAGCTGAATATTATTTGAGCGGCAGTGCCTTTCAACAACAGAACTAACTTCTGGGTCACTAAACATTTGGGTGCCACAGATAAGCGTTGTTTCTTTGCTGGCAATTTCTACTTTGTTCTGAGCAACGTCGCACAAAGTTGGCCCAAGAAACTCAAGGTGATCACTGCCAATGTTAGTTAGAACTGACCAATTATGAGAGATTGCATTGCAAGCATCCCACCTTCCCCCAAGGCCTATTTCAAAAATGGCAAAATCTAGACCGGAATTTTGAAAGTGATGGCTAGCTATTAAAGTTAAGGCTTCAAAGTGTGACAGTTGAAATTCTTCAATTGTAGGCCCCAGGCGATGGTTATAATCCAGAAACTCCTGTGGCGTAATTTCTTGACCGTCAATTTTTATGCGTTCAGAAGTTCTCAGCAAATGAGGCGAAGTGTAGACTCCTACTTTTTTTTTATGAAAGTTTAAGAGTGCAGCTAAGTAAGCACAGACGGAACCCTTGCCGTTGGTGCCGCCGACAACAACTACTTTTCTGGGGTCGAGAATGAAACCGGAGCGTTTCAATGCCGATTTCATTTTGTTTAAATTGGGAGCTTCCTTAGGAAATCGCCCCCTCATTTCTAGAGATTTAACAACTTTGGCGTATGCCGCGTCGGTATTAGGTGTCACAATTAGCTGTTTTTTGCTGGTTCGCCTTTGCTTTTACGTACTCATAAACGAGCGGCAAAACAGAAACTATAATGATGCCTATAATGACTAACGGAAAATTCTTTTTTACAGCGGGGATGTTACCGAATCCGTAGCCTAGAGCCAAAAAAATTGTCACCCACGCGAAAGCGCCAGTGACATTGAACAGAGCAAACCTTGAATATTTCATGTGACCAATTCCTGCCACGAAGGGAGCGAACGTCCGGAGTAAAGGTAAAAAACGTGCGAGAATAATGGTTTTGCCGCCATGTTTTTGATAAAAGGCTTCTGTTCTTCGAAGGTGAATCGGATCAAACCAAAAAGAATTTTCGTTTCGAAAAACCTTTGGTCCGACATACTTACCGATAGCATAGTTCGAAGCGTCTCCTATAATTCCGGCAACTATTAAGAGTATCCATATAAGCCCAATCGAGATAGGTGAGCCCGGCGTCGCTGCGAGCGCTCCGATCGCAAATAACAAGGAATCCCCCGGTAAAAAAGGAGTCACGACCAACCCGGTTTCGCAGAAAATAATAAGAAAGAGAACAGCATACAGCCAAGGCCCCATCCACTCAGCAAGTTGGTTCAGGTAAGCGTCAAGGTGCAGCACGACGTCTATAAACTGCATGGTGAGGCTCACGACAGTCGCAAAGATCTCAGAAAAACCGGCAACTTCAACCATAACAATGCTCCATTCCTTGGGAGCCGTTGCCATGAGCCAACAGCCCGATTTTTCTCACAACAATAGGTTTTGTGAGATAGCTTTTAGGTATATCGATACGAGTAAATATGCAATCGCTTAGTGTAGTGGGTGCATGGGGTGACACTTAAGATGTTTGGAGGCTAGAGCAATGAACGTTCTAATGGGATCTAAAGAAATTGGGGATTATCTTCTTCAGTTCGGAAACTATTCGCTACAAAATCATCAGACTCTACTCATGGCGGACCCCTCAAATTTTGAAGTCGCTTATGCCATTAATCCCCACATGAAAGATGAAAATGGGAACCTGAAAAAGGTGGACCGTGCAAAGGCTATCACTCAGTGGGAAAGCCTTAAGGAGCTCTATCAAGAATTAGGAATTCGCGTATTGATACTTCCGACGCTCCCTGAAGCGCCCGACCTAGTGTTTACAGCAAACTCAATGTTACCGTTTTTCGAACCTGGTTCGCAAAAACTAAGGTTGCTTCCTAGCGTTATGTTTTCGGAGTTTCGAAAAGCAGAAGTGAAGCATGCGGCCCACTTTCTAGAGGGAGCGGGTTACCAAGTTTTAAGTCAGTTTGACGGAGACATCATGGAAGGAAATGGTGATGTACTTGCCTTTCCGCGTGCACCACTGTTTATCGCCGGGTATGGTTTTCGCACGAAACAAAAAAGCCTTCAGCGTGTTTCTGAACTCACTGGTCATGCCGTTGTGCCCCTCCAGCTTGTAAGCGACCAGTTTTACCATCTGGACACTTGTCTCTCAGTGCTCTCTAAAGACACTGTTGCAATTGTGAAGGAAGCATTTGACGAGCCTTCGCTTCAGAGAATTCAGGTTTTGTTTCCTAGGATAATTGAGATTTCAAACCAGGAGGCCATAGAGGCGTTTGCAGGAAATTGTTTCTGCCCCGATGGTAAGAACGTTGTTCTGCAGGCGGGTGCAGATGAGTTTGAAAAAAAACTAAGAGATGAAGGCTTTCGCTGTTTGCCCGTTGAGACCTCCGAATTTATGAAATCAGGAGGCTCAGTATTTTGTTTAAAACTCGGATTGCACTAGTGTGTTAACCCGGGTCGCTAGCCCAGGTTTCCAATCTAAATAGAAAGCCTAGGTAAACGCATAAGTTAAACGCCCCTCTCCAAATCTACTGGGAGAATTTTTGGAGCTCTTCGAAACCCGGCAGACTGGAGAGATCTGGCATAATAGCAATTTCTATTCGGCGGTTGAGCTTCCTGCCTTCGGCTGTTGAGTTGTCGGCTACAGGACGGTTGTCGGCAAAACTAGCGGCGCTGATTCGCTCTTTTGTCATCCCTTCTTCACGGATCACTCTCAATACGCTAATCGCTCGTCCCGATGCAAGCTCCCAATTTGACGGAAATCTCTCTGTTTGAATTGGTACATTGTCTGTGTGTCCTTCCACTTGAATTTTTTTATCATCCAAGGTGACCAAAGTTCTCGCAACCTCTCGGATAGCGTTTTGGCCATCTTTACTGAGTCGATCAGAACCAGATGCAAAAAGAATATCGCTTGAGAGGGCTACAACCATTCTGCCGTCTACAATCTTCACGCTCAGCTTACCTGCATCAATAAGCCTCTTGAATTTTCGAGCAAGGTTTGCGTACTCCGTGAGACGCAGATCTGCTTCAGCTTGACGTTTTTTCATTTCTGCTAAAGCCTTTTGCATATCGGTTACCGATTTTTGAAGTTGCTCTTTGTCAGTATTGGTAGTGCCAAGACGACTCTGCAGCTGAACGATCATAGCCTCTTGTTCTTGAATTTTTTCAGCGTGTGCTTGTGCCGTTTGCTGCAATTTGTCTCGCTCGCCTACAGCATCATCATACTTTGAAGAAGAAACGCAGCCTGTGGTAAAAGCCACCAACGCGGCAGTCGACAACAACCTAAGAATGTTCTCTACTCGATAAATCTGATGAACCAAAGTGGCCTCCCTTTACATTTACTTTTAATTACAAAAAAATTTGTACAATGGCATTAAATGTCTCGGCATCGCACGCAAAAGTATTGTCAAAATTGTTGCTCAGTCAGTTAGAAGGATCAAGCCTTTAATGAGCTCGCTCTTGAAGCAGCACATAGGGCTGCACAATGAGGAGTGAAAAAGTTTTCTCTGGTGACTGGTCAAAGCTTCGAATTTGTATTTCATTCGGAGGGGTGATTTGGCCAGAAATGATCCAAGATTGAATTTGCGTCACGTCATCGTCGACCATTCGTACGGCAACCTCAATTAGCTCCAGATCCTCTGAAACAACGTACACTCGGCCAGCCTCAAAGTGGGGTCTGATGTCCTTCCATGGTGCGACCAGCAATTCTTTTGTGAGTTTTTCCCTAAGGTTCAAGATGCGCTCCCAGTCGCCTGCTTGTGTCAAAAAAAAGTGAAAGTTTCCGTAGTCTTGTTTGCAGCAAAACCATGGATTTTTCTTACCATTGTCGTGTAAAGTTATCTAATAAGCAAGATTTGCATTTTACGGAGAAATCTAAGGCGTGAAAACAGTCGCGGAAGTGTTGGCAGCTAAAAAGCAGAGAATATACACAATCGAGCAAACCGCCAGTGTGTTTGATGCTCTTGAAACGTTGGCCAAGGAAAATTTGGGAGCGCTACTCGTTACCAACAAAGCGGCTGCGGTAGGGATTTTTTCTGAAAGAGACTATGCACGCCGAATTGTGTTAGAGGGTAGAGATCCCCAAAAAACGACAGTGAGAGAGGTCATGACTCAGCCGCTAATCGATATCGATCAAGAGTCTTCAGTTGAACAAGCGTTGGAAGTCATGAGAGACCGTCAGATAAGACATTTGGCTATCATATCAGAAAAACAGGAGCCAGTTGGTTTACTGTCGCTTTTAGATTTGACGTCTTTTATTCTAGAAATCAGAGACAAAACTATCAACGATCTTGAAGACTACGTATCTGAAACGTGGCCTTTCTGATTTCGCTAACTCACCAGTGCACCCATATACTAACTTACGAGTTTATTTGCACCCAGCTCACCCGCTACGCGTCTTAGAACATGAACTCACCCGCATGCTACTTTGTCGGCACGCCCGCCCACACACTTCCTATGTATCTTCCTTGGACTTCTTGTCCGCATACACTTCCCGAATCCATCGGCGTGCTTCTTTAAGAAAGCTCTCTGTCACGCCAAAGTAACTCATAGAGCACAACCACTCTTTTGTAGATTGATCTTCTTCAACAAAATAGATTCGGCACATGAGGTTCTTATTAGGGGCCCGGTCGTAGATCTCTCGGTGAAGGTACAAATAGCTTCCGGGTTTGAGTGGTCGCGGGTGCCGGATTGTGGCTCCAAATTCCGAAATGAATTCGCATTGAGTCTCCTTAGCCACGTAGACGGGAAGGTTGGTGGACTTCCACACAATGTTCTGATGATTGTATATCGTGTACGGTGACTCAAGGTTAACTGACAGAGCATAAATGAAAAAACGAATGTCGATGGGATCATAGAAAATATTAGTAACGGCTTCGTTGATATATTTTTTCGTTTCGGGGTGATCGGACTGAGAAGTGTACAGAAAAAGGGGAATCCAGCTCTTAGGCCCAATTATTTTGTTTTTTCGACAGAGTTCCCTCACACCTACAATCCAAGAAGATAGATCAACGCCCAAAAGAAGTTCGTCGTCCATGATAATGGCATCAAGACGGTCGAGTTTGCGATCGAGTATCTTAACTTGCTCTTCATCTGGCGGCGAGAAAGTTACCGTGTAATGACTCCTCGACAATCTAACTTCCACTTTCACAAGCGTCTGTTCACCTGACTTCGAGGCAATCGGTATACAGATTCGAGATGTAGAACCCATTTTCACATTTAGAAAAGTTTCTTCAAATAGTTCGACTGCATCTTTGTTCGAAATCATTTTTTTAAAAGCATCTTTATCCGCCACCAGCTCTTCGTGGGGCCAATCGATGAATTTTTCAGACTCGGGCTGGCTTTTCTTTATTTCGACTGCAGTAATCGATCCGTCTTTTAGAGTGAGATGAATATTCAAAGTGTTATCTTCGTCGGCAGCTGCAAGCACCCATTTGTAGGTAAACGATTTTTTCTCGAGGTAGCGTTTAAGAAAAAAACCTAAAGAGGGCGCCTCTATTACTTGAAAGTGTGAAAGAGAGCTTTGGAGAATATCAGACATCCTGCGCGCCTTTTCAGGGTCCCTTGTAAGTACAACAACAACTCTTTCTAGCTGTTTTCTTGTAATATCCGTGGGGGGAGAGAAGCTCGAAGGGTCCTCGCTCTTTAAAGGATGGTAGTCAGGAAAGCTGTGTAAATAGGTTCGAATCTCGTGTTGTAAGTTTCTACTGAGGCCAAAAAAGTTAAAGAAGACAAGGTAACCCTTCTGCTCCGGGTGATCGTCACAAAACGTCGCCTTGCCAAAAAGCGAAATAGGCTCGTTCATGTGGGGAAGCTTCAAAAAAAAGTGACCCACTACTCGCTTCGTAATTGGCACTGGATTAAATATAGCGAGTCCGAACTCTGAGAGTCGATCGATAGATGTTTTCTTTGACATCTCTATTTTTAACTTTGTGGCATTGTCATAGAGAAACTGAGCAGATGTTTTCTTAGGTAGATTAAGACAGATGTAGACCTTTTGCAGAAACAACTGTTGATCTAGCGGGATGTAGATAAGATCGTCAACGAGAGGATTTTGTAGCTCGCCTTTTTCGATTCCGTCGTCTTCATATTTCAACAGAATATGTCTTGTCGGTTGTTCTTCAGATGGAAACAGCTGACGCCCTCTTAGCCAATCGTGAAGGAACACGGTCCAGTCAACCGCGGACTCTTCTAGAGAATAAACGGCTGAAATGAACAAATTAACAGGTGAGGTCAATTTCGCTGCGCTGCTCTTTGTATTGGTTTCAGAATGTATTTGTTTCCAATTCAGCTCGGAACTGTATTCTGTTATCTGGTGGCCGGGATCAACTTCGAGGAGCCATTTTTTAATTTGTTGGCGAATTCTGGAATCCGGCTCCAAAATTACGATGTGTGCCATATGGAAACATTAGACTTTGGAAATGCAGTAGTGGGCAATGAAAAACTAATTTCAAGAGCTTTAGCTGGTCCCTTCACATTTGGACTATTGCGTAACTTGATTGCCATCTTACTCGTGAGCCCGATATCGCCTCTCATATGTGTTGAACTGTTGGCGAAAACAGTGCCCCTAGAGACCGCAGTCGAGAAGGGAATCGAGCGAAGTGAGGCTGTCGGCAGACAAACGGCAATCAAATCAAGACTTGAGCTGTCCCACAACAAAGCCCGAGGAGCTTTGTTTCCTACCATCGAATTCCGCAAGCAGTGGCAGCGTCAGGATATACCGCCTGCTGCCCCAGGAAGCGAAATCCCAAGAGCTTTTCGCCTGCAGGAGCAAAGAACCAGTGCCTTTTCAGCCACCCAGCCGATTTTTATGGGAGGAGCGGAATGGGATTTTTTACAGCAAACAAAGCACAACTTAGAAGGAGCTGAACACGACCTCGCGGCTGTAAAGCTCAACGAGAAGATTTCAGTTGGAAAGCTGCATATTGAGACCTTCTATCTGAACCGACTGACTGAGATTGCGAAAGATATTCAAGGAACCCTACAGAGTCGATATCAAACCATGAGAAACAAAGTTCGTATCGGGAGGTTCGCGCCGTCGGAGCTTTTACTCACGCAAGCTCAACTAGAAACAATCTCAGCTCAGACGCAGGCTAACGAAGTTAATCATGATTTGAAACTGATTGAGTGGAGAAGCCGTTTGGGATTTGAGCAAGAGGTGCCGCAGTATGAGTCAGCGAATGTGGTTAAGGCACCGTCTGAAAATGCAGTTGAGGCAATCGTAACCTCGCATCCGTCTCTTCTTGCTCTTAATAAGCGGATTCAGGCACAGCAAGAATCTGTTGATATTGCTCGCAGTGGTCATTGGCCGACACTGGAGCTTTCCGGGAACTACTATCTGGAGAGGCCGGGTATTCTTGCTGATTCGAAATGGGATATCTCGTTGGTACTTACGATTCCGCTGTTTTCTGGAATGACGGTAATGAGCGCCACAAGAGAAGAAGCCTACACTAAAGTTGCACTTGAGCGCGACTATGAACTACTCCGGCGAGAAATTACTGAGAAGCTTAAAGGCTTGATTCGGCAATATCGACAGCTTAAGCAAGCCAATGAACGATATCAAAAAGCAAGTGTACTCATGACTAAAGCCTACCAGATGAAGGAGCGCGAGTACCTTTCGGGTGCGATTCCGCTTCTTGAGGTCAATCAGTACGAAAGAGAATACTGGCAAGTGAAGCGCGATTACTTGCAGTCGACCCTGGACCTGTCTCTTTTGACTTTCGAATGGAATGCTATTAGCGCCGCTGCAACGGGGGATTATTGAACTTACCAGAAATATCCATTCGCAATCCCGTATTTGCTTGGATGATCATGTCGTTTTTGATCATCTTCGGCTATGTGTCCTTCACTAGGCTTGGGATTGCACAAAACCCTGACGTTGATTACCCGAATGTAAACGTCTCTATCGACTATAGAGGAGCCACAGCCGAGGTCATCGAACGGGAACTTATCGACACGATTGAGGGTAGTCTCGTAGCTATCGCTGGGATTCGGCGCATGACCTCCTCGGCAGCGCCTGGCGGGGGAGATATAAGTTTAGAGTTCGATCTTGAAAAGGACATTGATATCGCCGTTCAAGAAGTTCAAACGCAATTGGCCAGAGTCCAGTCGCGCCTACCTCAAGACGTAGAGCCACCTTCCGTGAGAAAATCGAATCCCAATGATCGGCCGATTCTTTGGATGTCGGTGAACTCTGATTCGTTATCGGATATGCAGTTGTCGGAACTTGTCAGAGACCGATTGAGGGATCAGTTCACGGTAATATCTGGGGTGGCTGAGGTCATACTGGGTGGCTACTCCGACCCGGCGATTAACATCGAACCAAAACTGGATCGACTGAAGAATCTGGAACTGTCTATTGAAGATCTCAGAAGTACAATTCAAAGACAAAACCTCGAGCTTCCGGCGGGCACAATTGAAAACGAAAAGACAGAACGTCAATTACGCTTTTTGGGCGAGGTCACGGACCTGAGTGATATTGGTAGATTGCCCGTTCAAAAAAGAGGTGGTTCACCAAATTATCGGCCTACAATGATGTCAGAAGTGACGAATACAGAATATGGCTTGATCGACAAAGCGAGAATCTCTCGTTTCAACGGCCGAACTGCAATTGGAATTGGAATTAGGAAACAGAGAGGATCCAATACTGTTGAAGTGGCAAATAGGGTAAAGGAACGGGCAGAGGAAATTACGAAAATCTTACCCGAAGGTGTCAGTCTCTCTGTCTCGTTTGATAGTACACCCTTTATTGAAGAGTCGGTTCATGAGCTTATTCTAACTCTCATTTTGGCATCACTTTTTACTGGAATCGTCTGCTGGTTCTTTTTAGGAAACCTTTCCTCGACGATCAACGTGTTGTTGGCCATTCCCACATCAATATTGGGATCCTTCATCATTTTGAACGCGTTCGGTTTTACTTTGAACACACTTACACTGCTTGCTCTATCTCTTGCAGTTGGTGTCGTCGTCGATGATGCAATTATTGTCTTAGAAAACATCACTCGCCGCAGACAGCTCGGTGAAGATCGGGTAACGGCTTCATTGAAGGGTAGTAAAGAAATTATGCTGGCGGTACTAGCAACCACATTGAGTTTGGTAGCGGTGTTTTTACCTGTTGCCTTCGTCCGCGGCCTTATCGGCAGATTTCTGTTTGAATTTTCTGTCACAATATCCGTGGCCGTGCTTATTTCAGCTCTTGAGGCTCTCACTCTAACTCCGATGCGATGCTCACAATTCATGGGAACCAGCCAGCGAACTTCAAAGTTTGGAAAGGCGATTGAGCGGTGGCTTGAATCTTTGACGAAGAGTTACGGTAGTGCTCTTCATTGGGCGTTAGGCCGCCGCAAGATTGTACTTTTGTTTGCCACGTTAGTGCTGGCTATTGGCGGAATGTTGGCTCTCTATGTGCCTAAGGAGTTGGCGCCGGACGTTGATGAGTCGAGACTTTTTTTGCAACTAAAAACAGCTCCCGGATCTTCACTTGCTTGGACCGATGGTAAGGTAAAAAAGTTCGAAGAAGTTTTAGCAAGCAAAGAGTACATTGATCGTTTCTACGTAACTGTTGGTGGATTTGGAGGCGGTGAGAGCAATACTGCTTTTTCTTTTGTTACTCTCAAAGAACAGCGCCACAGAGGGGCTGGTGGCCTCAGCAGCAAGGACATTGCAGATGAACTTCGAAAAGAAATTTCTAACATAGACGGACTTCGAGGGTTTGTGAGGGCCTCTTCGAGTGTGTCGTTTATCGGAGGCGGATACGGGATTGAGTTAGCAGTGAAAGGGCCCGCATGGGAAGACTTACGTCAAATTTCAAAACAACTAGAAGATGCTATAAAATCGTCGGGTAAGTTTACAGATATTCGTAGAGACGAAGTCGAGGGGCTGAATGAGGTTCGAATCATTCCTGACAGGACAGTGGCGCGCCAGCTCGGAGTTGAAGCCATACAAATTAGTGAAATCTTGCAAGTACTTTACGGAGGCGCGCGCGTCGGTGATCTAAGCTACGAAGGGAAACTCGTTGACGTATATATGTTGCTACCTAGGGAGTTAAGACAAGATACAACAGCTCTTGAAAAAATGAGAGTCCGAAACGATCGTGGGGAGCTGGTTGACCTTTCACGTCTAGTTAAAATAGAAGAGGGCGAATCAATTCCTAGAATTACGAGAGATAACCGACAACGAGCGATTAACATCTCAGCAAATCCCACGGGTGTGACTCAAGATGAAGCGATGAAGCTGATTCGAGAGATTTCAAACGACATCATTAAAACACCTAACTACACAGCTTTTACTGGATCATCTGAATTATTCGAGGAGTCGTTTCGAGAGCTTATATTTACTCTACTCTTAGGTATCGTCGTGAGTTACATGGTTTTAGCGTCTCAGTTTAACAGTTTTGTCGATCCACTCATCGCTTTGATAGCCGTACCGTTTTCTTTGATTGGCGCGTTTATCGCATTGGCCGGAATGGGGCAAACCCTTAACCTTTTTAGCTTTATCGGGATCGTTTTGTTAGTTGGCTTGGGGTTAAAAGGAAGCATTTTGCTTGTCGAAGTGATCCGGCAATTGTCTCATTCTGATGAGAATTTAAGTTGGCAACAAGTTATCGAAAAAGGAAGCAGCCAGCGGTTGCGACCCGTCTTGATGACGGCGTTTTCCACGATTGCGGCTGCATTGCCAGGCGCCCTGAACTGGGGGGCTGGCAGCGAAACTCGGATACCAATGTCTCTTGTTATTATTGGTGGTATCTTTGTATCGACCGCGTTTGTTCTGTTCGTTGTTCCTTGTCTGATGTCCTATCGCAAGAAGGTCGCCCATTAAGGGTTTTGTAACAAGATGCGAGCTGTATGTGTCGTCGCAGCTTATACGCCCTTCACGATAGCTGTAATTCCCATCCCGCCTGCCGTGCACACCGAAATGAGGCCATATTTATTGGGATTGCCTCTTAAGGCCTTTGCTAAGCTTCCGATGATTCTTGCGCCGGTGGCAGCGAAAGGATGCCCAATGGCAACACTTCCGCCCTTCACATTCATCTTATCGCGATCAATGGAGCCCATAGGTTTGTCTCTACCTAATGTGACTCGGCAATATTCTGGATCTTCCCAGGCTTTTAATGTGCAAAGAACTTGTCCGGCAAAAGCTTCGTGAATTTCGTAGTAGTCAAAATCTTGAAGTGAGCGGTTAGCTCTTTGGAGCATGCGACTGACGGCTATAGCTGGAGCGATCAATAACCCGGCACCTCCAACAAAATTTACAGCTGCAACTTCGAAATCGACTAACTCGGCCCATGGCTCGAGCTTCTTGGACTTCGCAAACTCCATGTTTCCAAGTAAGATGGCAGAAGCTCCGTCTGTTAGAGCGGTGCTGTTACCGGCGGTAAGCGTTCCTTTGCCAGACTTATCAAAGGCCGGTTTTAAGGAAGCAAGTTTTTCAAGAGTCGTGTCGCCTCGTAGAATCAGATCTTTTTGAATTCCCATAAACTCTGTAACTAGGTCATCATAGAAGCCTTCTTTGTAGGCTCTTGCCCCTTTTATATGGCTTTCATAGCTGAGTTGATCTTGCTCTTGGCGCCCGACGTTCCATTCTTTTACCATGAGCTCAGTGTGTTGCCCCATTGTTAAACCGGTTCGCGGCTCGACGACCCCAGGGAACTGTGGCTTTAGATCGGCTAATCCTATTTTTGAGAAGGCGGCAATTCTTGCGCCCAATGTTTTTGCGCCCTGAACTTGGAGCATCTTCTTTGTAAAACTTTTTGGAAAGGTAGCTTGGAAGTCACTGTTGGTATCAACTCCACCTGCGATGGCGCTAGATATTTGTCCTTGGCGAATTTTTAGCGAAAGTTGCCATGCCGTTTCGACACTCGTGCCACAGGCCCTTTGAACGTTGTAAGCTGGTGTGTCTGCAGAAAGTTCTGTTCCGAGCACGCATTCTCTTGCTAGATTCCAATCGGCTGGTGACATCATCACCCCGCCCAATGCCACATCACCAATTCTCTCATTCTGAAGCTTCGCCGAGCTAACTAGTGTGTTTAATGTGTGAGTCATGAGTGTTTGATTTGAAACGCCGGTGTACTGAGAAAATGATTTGCAAAATGGAATTCGCTTCGCGTCTAAAACATACATAGATGACCTCACTTGATGGAATAGCATCTATCTTAAGGTGAAGGTGCCAGGTAGTCAATCTTTCCTACAAGAGTGTCTAGGGACTGTCTTTGCTCCGAATTATTCCGAGCGGGCCCGCAATATCTTGCCCGTTAGCTAGACGTCTCAAAAACCATTGAAAATGGGACTAAAAGCGAGATCGGATATCCCACAAATCTGGGTAAAGTGGAGTAAACAATGTCGTCTTTAAGTAAGCGGCTCCCGGAGAACCTCCGGTTCCCATTTTAACCCCAATTGTTCTTTCGACCATCTTTACGTGTCTGTATCGCCACTCTTGAAGTCCTTCGTCCAAGTCTACCATTCTTTCACAAATTTCAGCTAGGTCTGGGTGTTTCTTGTAAATATCTATAAGAGTTTCTTGTAGGGCTGTATCAGGTTCAATAGCCTTGTTGCGGTCTCTCTGAAGTGAGGTTGGTGAAATTTTAATTCCACAATCTGAAAGATGTTTCAAAAAAGAATCCCAAAGGGTGTTCTTTGATAACTGCTCTTCGATCTGGATTCGATAATTATCGGCGAGATTTGAAAAGGTTCGTGTGTCTCTCTTGCCGAGCTTTACTTCAAACATGCGAAATTGAGAAGATTGAAACCCGCTCGAATTCTTTAGTCTATCTCGAAACGACACAAATGAAAGGGGAGTCATGGTTTCTAGAATATCTACCTGAGCAACCATAGTTTTAAGGATCGTGAGCATGCGGTGCATGGTTTTAAGGGCTAGCGTTCGCTCTTGTGATTCAAGAGAATTTTGAAGAAGTGAAACCTCGTGGAGCATTTGCTTAAACCAAAGCTCATACACTTGATGGATCACAATAAACAGCGTCTCATCATGTTCTGGCTCATCAGAAAGGGGACTTTGTAGCGCAAGTAGCTCATCAGTTTTCAAATAAGTTGCATAAGTGAGATCATGTTGCATCAAAGTCTCCTAAAAGTCTTTCAGCGAAAGAAGTGAATCTTTCATGTGGTTCATCGAAAATAATGCCGCACGTACCGGAGATGCATCCGCACCCTTCAGCCTTAAAGGAAGGGCTGAGAGCCAGTAGCTTCCATCAGGGACATCACTCAGAATCACTCCCTCGAGATTGCGCATGCCCAGCTTGAGGATTTCTTTGTGTGATAACAGCACTTTGTCGTCAAACGGATCCACGCTCGGGGTATCAATGCCAACGAGGCAAACTCCCTTTAGGCTAAAGTATTTTACAAGTTCTGGACTGAGTGAAAAGAATGACTCGTTGAATTTGTCGTGAGTCGAAAATGAATTCGTCTTTAGAAGAATTCGAGCGGTAGAAATCGGTTTACCCTCAATATGTTCAGGTAAAATCCGCCCGTTCGAGCAGGCCTTTTCAATAGTGATGACTTGGCACGGCCCAAAATAATAATCCAGCGACACTTCGTCTATAGAGGCCGAGTTTCTTTGATAATGAGAGGGGGCATCAGCATGGGCACCCACATGAAGTGTTGAGTCTATGGACCCTAAATCTATATGATCGCCTTGGCTGATCGAAAAGCTCTGAGTGTACCTAAAGGCCCTGTCACCCGGCCAAACGGCAATGCCGTCATGCAACGCCGGCGAAATGTCGTAGGCAACTAGGGAGTCCAAGACTTGGCCCACTTCTTCTCAAATTCTTTGTGTTCACTAGTGCCAGCGCCCTGCGCGACATCCTGGGGTCTTACGCGACTTGTACTAACGCCCGTCATCAGAAGAGCAATTGAGCCAATGGCTTCTATAGCTTCTTGGTCAAACACATAATCTGCATATTCGTAATCCCTCAATCGATCGATCGGGGGCACAGGTAGCGAAATTCCAATTTCAGAAAAGAGTCGATGTACAATGAAGTGAAGATGTAACCAGTCGGTTCCGTGGTGAAGTTTAATAGCGATGCCCGCCGAAAAGTGGTTTGCATCACCTAGCGATGTTGGCTCTTCGTCGGATTGGCTCGACAAAGCAATTCCAAGTAGCCCCTCTGCTCCCTCTTTCGCGGCAACATAACCTTTCGTTGCCTGCATGATAAGAGTGTCGATTCGGCCAGGTCCGCCCACCATTTCGGGTTTTGTGGTCATTGCCTTCCATATCCAGTCTTGATTTTTCGTCTCTGCCAAAAACTGCATGGCTTTCGCAGCTTCGGATAATTTAAGGGCAAAAGTGGGCAGACCACATCCGTCTATAGCGACTCTGTGGGGTTTAAACGAGGGGCCGATGGCATTTTTCAATACTTGAAAGTACTCCCCTTGAAAAGGGTGCTCCGGGCTTTGATAGTCTTGAGTTGACCATCCACGTTTTTTAAAAGCACACAGCAGGCCTGAGTGTTGGCCACTGCAGGGATGAAACCATTTTGTTGGGCGAATGGGCTTTTGAACGATGGGCTTAAGTGGCAAGCTTGGGGGAGTGTTTAAGTGGTCCCATAGTGAATGTGGAAGTACCGACTGAGCACACTGTAGATGCTCGCGATCTCCCGAATGACTTGAAACGCAGATTGCTTTTTGTGCAATTGAAAGATCCTCGAGATCTTCAACCAAAGCTTTAATCATAAGTGGTTTAAAAGTACTTCTACCGTATACGACTGGGTCTTCTCTGTGTGAGTTAGTAGACGATATCTCTCCTCTACGAGTCTTAGCGTACCAATGTACAGAATATTCTATTTCGCACTCTTTTACACCATTTCGCGTAACTAGTAATTTGGGCACAACATTCACCTATTCTTGCTTTCGACCATGGGCCTAATTTGATTTTGATAAACATCCATCATCTCAATGACGTCGCTACAATCGTGATTGAAAAAATCAAACCATAACATTAAGGTATCAGATGGATGAAATCTCGTTAATATCTGATTTGCAACTTCTTGAGGATTACCAACTAGGGCATTTGTTGCTGCAGACTTCACTTTGTTGGAGTTGATTGTCCCTTCGAGGGCTTTCCAATACTCATTCAAGGCAAGCTCGGCCTTTTCGTGAGCCCTTGCTGAATTTTGTTTGTCTGTTAGTTTTTTATCTGCGTGTACGAATACGAACGTGGTTCTTGGCATGTATTCGCGAAGCCATGGGCCACCGTTTTGGTTGTAAGACTTTAACATTCGTTCATGAGTTTGATCGATGATTTCTGGCTGAGTGATAGAAAGATTAAAAACGCGTACCGGGGCAAACTCATTGGCCCAGGTTTGAAGTCGTGGATTGTGGGTGCCAATATAGAGCTGGCACAGCTCTCGCCGATAAGACTTGGGCACAATCTGAATCTTTTCAAAATCCCATCTTCTTTCTACTTGATGAGTCTCGCTAATGAGCGGATTTGAAATTCGAAACGATTGCCAATCACCTTCAGACAAAAAATCGTCTTTTGTAATAACTCGTTGGGGGATGTCTTGACTGGACAATGTCTCCCCCTGAAACAGCCTTAAGAAAACTTCAGTAGCTTCTTCAAAAAACTTGTTCTTGTAGATGGGCCAAAAACTTTCTTCTAGACCATTTCTCGGTACAACTCCGGTGGCTCGGCTATTAAAATCGAACCGACCTGCTGCGAACCCAAGATTCAGTTTGCGTTTTTCGTTTGGGTTCAAACCATGAAGAGATAAAAAAGTTGCCAATCTTTCAGCGTGTGCAACTGGTCCACCGTTACAAAGTAGATTTAAAATGGCCGAGCCAACTTCGATTCTTTCTGTGCGGGCAAACACCTCTCGGGCAAGCTGGAAGATATCCGTGTTAAGCCCCACCTCACCTTGCCAATGGGGTATAACTGGGTTCTTATTTTGTTTCTGAACCTCACTAGAAAGATGAGCCTCCGCTATCCAGGCAGATTCAAAGCCCAGTTTATCGGCTTCAATAACTTGACTGAAAAAGTTATTCCACATCTCATTTTCAGGGGGCAGAACTCCACCGACAGGCGTCTGGGATATAGAAAAAAAGATGTGATGTTTCATAATAGGTAGGAGCTTAGCGAAACTCATACGACAGAAGTACCCCTACGTGAATTGGGGACGCTGCATCATCTTATTCTCGCCTTATGTAGTGGCTGCAATCGCAAAGCTCGAATTCTTGTATTTATTGAGGACTACGCCCTGTCGATCTCGGTGTTAGAGTTTTACTTAGTCCACTTAATCAAAGCTCAGGGGATGAACTTTTGAGGATTGTGCTTCGTTGATTTCGGTGCAGTTTGAGTTTAACTTAGTAGCCTACAAGTAATCAGTCACACTTAATCAATTTGAGGGCGATAGAATGAGGAAGCTTTTTTTCTTTTTGTTAATGTGCTTTGGCGTCTCGGCGCCCGGCCAGGCGGGCCAAACCTACAAATTCGAGGTTGAAGGGATGACCTGCGGCGGTTGCTCTTCAAATATTGAGAAAAAAGTCTCTGAACTTGAATTTGTCGAATCGGTTAAGGCTGACTATAAAACAAATACGGCCATTGTAACCCATAAAGCGAGTGCGGCTTTTGATGAGATTGCGGTGGCAAAAGCTATCGAAAGCGCCGGTTATAAAGTTAAAGAGGGTACCAAGGCGACTCTAGTTCAATAGCTGTTAAAGCAATGTGTCCACCGAAATGAGGTAGTTTCGGAGCCCTTTGTCTGCTTTTCGATTTATATCTTGCCAGTAAAACCGTATTGGATACGGTTCCAAAGGGTTGGCTTAAATAGCGCTTTAGCGGAGTTTTTACTAAATTTGTATTTTGGCTTCTGATCTAGTTCGCCTTCATTGAGAATTTTCTCAAATAACTTTAAGTAATCTTGCGCCATCCTCTTAAGACTAAAATAATTCTCAATCGATTTACGGCAAGAGAGCGGGGAGATTTTTGAGACTTCTTCTGCGGCAGACATGAGTTCGTCGTAGTTGTGGCAGACCACCCCCGTGTTGTCTCGTAGGAGCTCTGGCATACACCCATTGGCGGTCGAAATGACCGGCGTTCCACAAGCTAGCGCTTCTAGCGGAGCTGCGGCGCATGGCTCATCCCAGTTCGTCGGATAAATCAGTGCTCGAGCTCCCGCAAGTAGTTTTAATTTTTGATCTTCATCAACAAGTCCGTTGTAGTGAATGTTGAGTCTCGAGATTCCACTGCCGCCCATGATCTCAAGCTTGACGCCTAAATCATTAGCCCATGCAATAGCAGTTTTGACGTTCTTCACACGCCAAGTTGTTCGGGCTAAAAACACGAAGTAATCTTGTTTCTTTTCGGTAAAAGGATACCTATCTGGGTCGACACCATTATAAACGAAGAATCTGGCGTTATGGTTGCGGGCATGACTCGCGCTCAAAAAATTTGTGTTAGCAAAGTATTTTTCATGGGGGTGACCGTTTCCGTGAATCGTAACCAAAAAAGGTGTTTTAGGTTTTTTTAGAAGAGGCTGATGACTATGATAAAAGTCAATTCCCGTGGGGAGCTCTTGTGGCTCCGTGCCGGCGGGAACAGTCATTGTTTCGTAGTCTTTTATTTGGCTACCTTCACGGCAAACGAGCAACACTTCGTGTCCAAGGCGTGTGTACTCTCGGGCCAACGAAACAACTATTCTTTCAATGCCACCATAGTTTTTGGGAGGTAACACACTATCATGGAAAAGAGCTATTTTCATAGCTACACAACCTGCCACAGAGCCTTCTAGGCAGGTACTTTTTTCTGGCGTGTCAATTCATAAAACAAAAGAGTTCCGATGGGTTAGCGGATTATTAGATGCCCCCATCCACGCGACATATTTCAATTATTGGTAAATTGGAGCGGGTGACCGGGCTCAAACCGGCGGCCTTCGCCTTGGCAAGGAGACGGTCTATCCACTTTTTGCTCTAAATACTGAAAATTAAGGGGCAGGCGAAAAGGCTGGGTGCGGCCTTTGGTTTTGGGTTCAGGCCTTGGCGGACCGCATTAGGTCCAGCGGGTGGCCATGGGGGCAGGATAGGAAAACGAAGCTGACAGCCGGACGAGGCACGGCTGACAGATGGCTGATGGGTTTTGTGGTGTTGGGATTTGATTTATGCGCGGAACAAGACCAAGGGGCTAAATCCGCAAAGCGGTAGCGGTCTTGCGCGACAGGGGGTGGGTACTTCGCTTAAACTTTTAAGGTATGGATATTTTTGAGATGCTGAAAGATGACGAACTTGCCGTTCGCTACGAGGAGTTTATTTCTGCGGAGGCCGCAAGGATCGCCGAGGCTTATCAATTGGAACCGTCATGGGTTGAACTGGTTTTGCGGGAAACGGCCGAACTGACTGATCAAAAACCTGACTATTGGGTTCCGCAGGTAAAACAACATGGTTTTAGTGGAGAGCTTTTTTTCTTTCCAGATTTGGATGAAGCCGCGGCGGTATTGTCAAAAGAGCAATTGGTGGACTTCTTCTCCAGCCCACTTCCAAAGCTGAAAGTCCGATACGCGACAGCGCTCAACCTCAAACAAACGCAGCCCCCTTTTTATTCAAAGCAAGAGCTGGTCGTTATTCTCAATAAGTATCGTGATTTTTTAAAAAAGCACCGCGAAGAATTTGTCTCAAAAGGCTACACGGAAAGTCCCTTTTCTTTTTCTTGCTTCAACCACTTCATTCCCCGCACTCTTTTAGCGCAGTCATTTCACGACCTGATGGGAGCGGAAATTGAATGCGATGAGCATACGCCAGCCGCGAATATATGCGATGACTTAGCTCCGTACCGATATAGGGATTTATTTAGCGAAAAAGAATGGGGCGTGGTGCTTGAGGGTCAAACTGTTGGCGTTCGCCAATTGCGGGAAAAGCTGTTTGAGTTTTTACTGGGAACAACAAGCGTAGCTATCGAGTCATTACAAAAAAATGGGATTGATGGGATCTATAAATCCCTGTCTGAACTACTATTAAAATCGTTTGATCCGGAAGGTGATGACTTTAAAGCGTTTTTTCACATCGACCAGCAAGTACGCGAAGAGCACGCGATGTCTGTGGACTATGTTGAATATGACGAATCTAATCCGCCACCAGTCAGCGCAACGGAGGGGCCATCTTATGGCTCCATCGACGACATTTTATTTTTTATCGCTTCAGTAGCGTTTGAGACGGACACGGGCTGTTTAAGACAGACGCAAATCAAGCTCGCCCCTTTCCTCAAAAAACTTCCTTCCGGTCACTCCGTCTTCGGCCTCAATTTTTATCAAAACAGTATTGGCGATAAATCTCGCTCATTTAACGACGCCATAGATTATTGGGCGCAGGCGATTGAAGCGCAGGAAGCTTTTTTTAATAATTTTGATCGTGAACTCAATTCCTCTTTGGATGGCCAATGGATTGATCACATTACTATTCAGGTGTCTCGCCAAAACAAGAAAGCCCTTAACGAGATTATGAGCCGTTTGAGCCAAGCAAAGGATGCCAATGCGTTATTGGCGAAACTCCTCCGCCTTGAAAGTGAGGAATTGTCTGGGGAGCGCACCTCACCGACACTTAATTTAGGATTTAACGATGGTCAGATCGCAAAGCTGGGGCTTGCCGAATATAAAGTTAAAAACTCACCGTTCGCATTTGATAGCCGATTTCGATCATTGAAGTTTGATGGGAGGCTGATCAGCAATTTTTCAGAAGACCAAGCCCTTGCCGTAAAATTGCTGTATTCGCGGCACGAAGGCGGAAATCCTGATACCCCGTCGGACATGATTGTCGATCTCTATCCCTCCGTGGGAGACACCCGCAAAACTCCACTGAAAGTCAGTAGCGATATTTTCGCCCGTCATCCGTTATGGAATAAGTTTATCGTTAGCCTTGAGCGCGGAATGTATCGAATCAATACAGCATGGATTCCGGGCGAAGATGATTTTTCTGATCACAAGCAAGCTCAAAAAATCATCGATAAAACCAAGACCTCAAAGGCCCTCCCGCCAAAATCAAAAAACCGTGCGAGCTAATCACACTTAGCCAATCGCGGTTTGCCATTTTAAATACAGTTTATTGAACAGGCGCTCTCGCGCATGTTCTTTTTTAAAAGATCTGTGGTCTTCAACCATCAGAAATCCTTTCCCTTTTTAGCTGTCCGCCATCTGTCAGCCAAGCCTCGTCCGTGCGTCAGCCTCGATTTCTTACTTTGCCCTTAGGAGGCAAATATGAAATCAAAAACTGTAACCAAGTCCCGTTCTAAAAAGAAAACCGCTACTCAGGTAGCACCAACAAAAATTAATACCGCGCAATGGGTGTTAATACTGACCGCACTTTTTAATCAGGTGCGGAATTGGATTTTTAAACAAATCCAAAACACCCGCACTCAAGCGGCAAGCTGGTTCAAGGCATTGCGGTGGGTGAAACACAAAAAGCCAAATGGCGGCAACGTTCAACCGCTCACAATTTTTGAAGCGTTCGCCGGAATCGGCGGCACCCGTTTAGGTGCTGAACAAGCGGGATTTAAGGTGGTAGCCGCAAGTGAAATTGATAAACACTGCATTGCCACTTATCAGGACAACTTTGGTGATTGCCCATTTGGGGATATTACTCAACTTAAAGCGGACACGGTGCCTAACTTTGACGTGTTGACGGCTTCAACACCGTGCCAATCTTTTTCTACTCAAGGCAAACGCAAAGGTCTCAAAGATAACCGTGGGCAACTTATCTATGACGTTTTTAGAATTGCGGACGCCCACCCGGAACACCGTGTTCTTTTCATTGAGAATGTAAAAGGCATGGCTACCACCAATGGTGGCCGTGGATTAAAAACCGTTCTTAAAGAACTACATTCCCGTGGCTACTACACTCACCACCAAGTTATAAAAGCATCTCACTATGGTGTGCCGCAAGCCCGTGAAAGACTTTTCATTGTGGCTTTCCGTGAGAATGTTCCGTTCAGTTTTCCAAAGCCAACCGTTCTTGCGGCGGCAAGTGGTGAGATTTTAGAAAACTCCGTTCACAAAAACTATTTCCTTAGCCAAGAGCAAATAGATACGCTGGTTCAAGCAAAAGACCGCTATGACAAAAATGGCGATAACTTTGGCTTTGAAATCATTGACCCTGCTAAACCCACGCACACCATCTTGCGGTCAACATCATCACTGCTAAAAAATCTTGTGGCGGTGCCCCTTGAAAAGAGCGCACCTAAAAACCGTGGCGTGTATGATTTGACGGATAAAGATGGAAATACCAAAAAAGTTCACTTACGCAAACTCACCCCACGGGAATGCGCAAGGCTTCAAGGCTTTCCAGACAACTACAAACTCACGGCGTCTGCATCTGAAAGTTACAAACAGCTGGGGAACTCCGTCCCAGTTCCGGTAATCCGTGAGCTATTCAAAGAAATCCTTGTTTCACTGACATTGTGGGATAAGGGCGTGCGGGTTACTAAAAACTCTGGAAAGAGAATTGACCCAGCGCCACCGCAAAAAAATAAGAAAGCCGTAGCCACCCAAAAGAGCAAAGCTCCACAAGTTACAGCTAAGCTGAAAGCCAACAAAAAGACCAAGGCTCCAAAAGTTGCGGCAAATGAAACTGCCGCTCAAGACCAAAAGCCGCAAATGAAAGGTGCGCGTTTTTCTGGCGGGACGCAAGACTTAGTAGAAAAATCAAACCGCACTCCAAAAAAGAAATTGGCGTTGGTGAAAGGCGGTTCAGTTACACCGCCGCCTATTTTTACTAAAGTAGAGCCTTCTACTGATAAAGAATTGTTTGAAACAATTGAAGGCTGGAAAACCAAAGACAAGAAAAACCATCAGATGACGCCTAAGTGGTTGGTGGATTTTTTAAACTTTGTGTATCCGCTTGAGCTGGACGCGGCTACCGGTTCGGAAGCAAACTTGGTTCACAAGTTTAAAAGAATACTGACCAAAAAAGACAATGCTCTCAAAAAGTCATGGGAAGTCAGTAGCGGCCATGGCGTCTTTGTCAATCCACCTTACAACGATAAAAATGGATTATTAGCGTGGGCGGAAAAAATGGCGGCGGAATACAAACAAAACGGCCAACCTATTTTCTCTTTGGTTCCCGCATGGACGCCAGAAAGTAAATGGTTCCGTGGATTCTGCGAAGGTGCCACTCATATTGTTTTTCTAAAACAGCGCCTTATTCACAATGAAACCATCAACAAAAAGCAAGCCATGTTCGGCTCAGTCATCTTTGTATATGGCGGTGATTTATTGGGTGAGCGTTTAGATTATCTTTCTCAACTGGGCATGGTTGTGGAAACGGAAAATTACAGAAAATCAAAAACACAAAACCAAAAAAGAAAGGCGGCTTGATATGAGCAAGAAAAAAACCAAGCCGCTTGAAGAAGCTCTTTTGACGTCATATCTGGGTGAGCATGATGAGCGGAAAGCGATAGACAAAGCAATTCAAGACGGAAACGTAGGTGAAGTTGATAGCCTGGTCGTTCATGCGACTAAAATCCAAAAAATAGCGAAAGACCATGGGTGGACCGATGCTCACTACAATACTTGTTTGAATATCGCCCACCTAATGAACCTCCCAGAAAATCAAGGACAAGAAATAGTCAGCATGTTCATTGAGAACTTCACGGCAGACGACGCTGACAATGACGACGGTAATGGTGATGTCATGGCGGACTTAATTTTGACCGACCACTACTACAAGGTCATAGGCGCCTTTGGTTTATCAGCTCTTGCTCTACATCTTGCTGACGAATTGGAAGAAGACTGCCGCGCTCAAGAAGTTACTGATATTTCATGGGATGACATAAAGTTGGGACTTCGTAATGACGACGTGGATGACATTTTTAAAAAACTCTATGAGCTGGCACGCGACGACTATGAACAAACCATCGTTGGCGATGAGGTATTTCTAAAAATGAGCTACGACGAACAGCTGGATTACGTCACAGACCTGATGTCTGGCTTTACTCTTGACGATTTCGTAAGAGATTTTGGCGAAGACCGCATTAAGCATATCGTTTGCCGCTATTTTAGCTGCGAAAAATACGGCTACACAGTCACCAATGAACGACAAGACCTGATGGATAAGCTCTTGAGCTGTGATGGCAAACGAATTGAGCTGCCAGGTGGTTTGGTCGCGTTTAAAAAAAAAGCACTGATGGGCCGCTAATAAAGTGGACTATTCAAAAATCATAAATCGGAAACACCGTTTTAATAAAAAAATGGTCAGAAAAAATCCGGTTGGCCTAAAAAACCGCTATTTAAAAAGTAACGGCTCTCGTAGTGAGGGCCATAACAAAACGAAAGGACGAATGTATGAACAATAAAAATGAGGAACCAATTTTAGCTTTTAGTAACCACTGGGACGCGGAGGAATATGGCGAAGACTATTGGCAATGGGTTGCAAAAGACTTGAACCGTGTTTTCCCGAAAGGGATTTACTCCATGAGCGCGAAAGCTTTCGGTTGGGACCGTGACAAAGTTTGCAGAATTGTTGAGGGCAATGGAGAAAAGCTGTTGAGCTTATCATTTGATGCAAGCTTCGTAGTTTACGACCGCGTTGACCATTGGGAAGTGAAAATTGGCCACCATGACGCAACAATGGGCGACCGCTTTCTAATTCACAAGCACAAAAGCCAAGACGAGGCTACGGAGTTTCTTCGTGGTTTAGGCCATCGCATTTAGTTACCTCACTACTCATCAGGATTAAATCAATGACACAAATTGACTGAAGCACCCGAACAATGGGTGCTTCTTTTTTTTGGCTTAACGGTCCAGCCCACCCAAACAAGATGAACGGAAAAAACCGTTTTAATAATTATTTTTATTAAAACGGCGGAAAGAAGCCTGCCTACTCAAAAAATTTCCTATTTAGAAAATAACGGCACTCACGGTGGGGGCCAAAACTAAAACGAAAAGGAGTAAGGTTATGAACACAGTCAAACTAACGGGCCTAACAAAAGGCCAACTGGATAACTTAGAAGTGCGTCCGGTGAATGTTGAGGACTACACGGAGGAGACAATCAACGAATGTTTCCCAGAAGTAAAGTTACTGGGAAGTTTTACCCGCGATCACGGCACAATTGTTCGGGAAATAGATCCTATCGCATTTCGCCTTTGCTGCTGCGATGAGAAAAGTAACAACGTGGCCGATAAACGCTGGGTAGAAATTGATGGCGACTTTTACGACGTGGACGCCGTAGTGTCCGCGCTGGAAGACGCGGGTTTTGATGTTGATAACGACCTATAAATGAAATGTCTTGAAATGGAACAAACTTAATGAAGCACCTGAACAATGGGTGCTTTTATTTTTTTGGCCGTAGTGACCTGTGACGTTCCCGCGTTTTTTATAACCCTGTGCTATTACAACGCCGATTATTAAATGCGAATTATTAAAACCGAAGTCCAAGCTACCCCAGACCTCAACTAACCGCATGGCTTTAAACGGCTCCAGAAAGCCCGTAGCGGAGTTTTCGGCGAACATAAGTGGGTCAGCCAATGCCGAGATTTCCTGTGCCTATTTAACGCCGTTTAAAACAATCGTCCAAATTATTAAAAATCGGCCACCCATCGGCATTTTTAATAATTTCTGCGACCAGCATTTTTAACGAAAAAAATTGTTCTTTAGAGAAGTCGTCCCGTCAGCGATTTGCGCAACCAACGATCAAGAACTGCGCCGTTCCCAAAACGGTGCGCTCCACGGCCAGCGATCTCAAGCGCTTATGGTGATTTGCAATGATTTTTTATTTTTGCGCGTACAAGTAAAACCAAGCGCGACAGGATCTATTCATGGGCGTTTGTGAGTTTGAAAGTTCATTGCCTCGTAGCCGCAAGAGAGAAAAGTTTTTCTCTGGGGAAAAGGACATGAACTTCGGCTCACTCGCTCACGATAAGAACGGAGTGACCACGATGGATAAAAAGCTGGAGGTAAAAATGGGGCCGACTTTGATTCGGCTGATGAATGAGCAAGGGCTGTCGCTCAAAGAACTGTCATTCTCTTCGGGTGTCCCGCTGTCAACGATCTCACACATGAGGAGCAATCGTCAGCCGCGGGATATTTCAACGGTGATGGCGGTCGCGCGGTCTCTGCATGTATCACTTTTCTATTTGCTCTACGGACAGGAGGAGCCTTCGCAGAAAAGTGAGTTCATCGGTGAATTGATGGCGGAACTATTCTCTGGGTCTTTTGAAATTAAGGTCAAAAAAATAAAAAACAAATCCTGAGGAGGTATTTATGAGGCTTTCAATTTTAGTTTTATTGGTTTTTGGTTTGACCGCCTGCGGAGGAAGTGGTGGCGGAGAAAACAGCGACGGAGGCGCCAGCCCATCAGGGAGTGCCACATTTGAAAACTTGTCGACAGGCAGTTCCGGCAACCAATGTGTGAAAAACAATGCTTTGCTTTCTAATTATGCCGTGCCTTCTAACTCAGTGGCTTGTTCAAATGCGGGCGGGGTTTGGCATTCAACGAACATGATCAATACCGCCGATATTTGTCGCCTGAGCGGAGTTGACTTTTATGTCAATGGTGGAGGTAGTGCGAGCGGTTCGCACCAAAATGCCTGCGCCAATGTGGGAGGAACATTCATCCCTTCCACCACGGAAAATCAGCCGTATTGTTCCGGCTATACCGCGCTGACTTGTAGCGGAGCCGGCGGGACGCAAATCACGGTTGATTCAACTACGGGTGACATCAACCAGTCTTCGGTGAATTTGGTCGCAGGCAATAACATTATTTCTTCGGATTCTACTTTAACGCTCATGGTTCACGGCTATTACGACGGAATGAATGTTACGGAGTATCCAGTTTATTTTTCGGCAGTAAGCAAAATCTATTACCAGAATGTTGCTTTTTGGTCGGCTACAATTTCTAAGCCCACAGGCAATTCGTTCTCTGGATATTTCGGATACAACACCGACACTCCATCTTTCACGGTTTCGTTGCCAGTAGGAACAGATGCGAACGTCAAAATTGAATCGGCAACGCTTTACACGCACCGATAAGTGAGGGCCAAAGGTATGAAACAATCAAAGAAACCAGACTATGTGAAACTTCGAGAATGTTGCTTCAAGCTTAAATCCCTTGAGCACCTTCTTGAAAATCAGCAAGACGATCAACTAATGGAACTGGATGAACTCGATCTCTGGTATGGACTGGGCCTCATCATGAAAGAAATCCGCAAAGATGTGATGCAGGTCGCCCGCGAAATTGAAGACCACGAAATCAGGGAAGCAAAAAAGCGGGTTTAGTTGCCTGCGATAGGAACGGAGGATTTTATGATAGCGACATTACTAATAGCAATACCAGGGTTACTGATGGTCGCGGTTCCAATGATCGGAGGCGCATGGCTGATGATCTGTGTGGCGGTCGCTTTGAAAACGTTGATTGTGGGAATCATCAAGCACATTGGGTTTGCAGTCAAAACTTGGATCAAGCCCCATATTCACTATGTCCATCTGTCCGACCACGAAATTGAAACTCGCTACCGTGAACTTGATATTAAAAAGAACGGCTACAATCCTATGCGACACGACTTTCATATCAAGGAGCTGTTTCCAAGAAAGCCCAACATGGAGGAAATTAAGGTCGCGGCTAAAAGCCTGTTCCCGCACCGCTACCACGAACTCATGCCCAAAATCGGAAAGGACGATTATTACCTCGCCCGTAGTTTTTTGACGAACATGGCAGTTGAGCGACACACCCAGTTGACGGCGGGTCAGTGGTCGGAGGCTAAAGAAAAACAATGGATCGAGATGCCGTTTCTGCCGGTGATCATGCGTGAAGTTGACGAAGAGTTTGTAAACTGGTGCTTCCTGGCTGTTGGTCGTGAAGTTAAAGAACACTATGCAAGCTAATGTTCGAAAAGAAGTTTTCGGCTGTCATTCACAAAGTCCAGAATAGGTATCTCAAGGCCCGGCGGTATGGGCTTGAGATACCTTAGATGAGGTGTTCCGTCGTCATCAAATCGTAGAACCGCGATAGGGTCTTTTGCTGAATCACGAATGAGGTAACGGATTTTGTAGTCAGGCAATTCAACGAACGGATACCAGTTTATCTTTTCTTTTAAGCTCATAAAAATGCTCCTTTCTTTTTTTTCGAGACGCAATTACAAAAATTGAACTGCATCTTTCAAAGTTAAATGGATTTACCAACGCTCCACGGTCATCAAACGACACGCGCACCTAATAGCAATCCAGAATAATTATTCTGGATATACTTTATGTATCTCCACCTCTCCTAAATATCGTCAAACAGTCCAACCGCGCGATCATCCACCGATCCCGCGCTTGTCTGTTTGGACTTCTCGATCAAATCTAAAATAGATTTGATCTTATCGTGATTGAGCTTTTCTTTTGGATTGATGAAAATATAATTAGAAGAGAAATCTTCGATCTTATTCCCACGACTGTCGCACATAATGATAAAGCCGTAGCCGATGAGTTGCCGGATGGCCGAACGGCAGGCGCCCATTGATATTGAAAGCCTTTTGCAGATGCGGCGACGGCTTAGAAATACGATTCGTTTTTCGTTACCTATGCCCGAGACCTCACGGGCAAGTTGGGCATAAATTAAAAGCCTAAGTCCGACCTCGGACAGAAATTTTTTGTTCAGCAAAATAATGTTCATGTGTTCAAGTTCCATAACTGACCTCCGTAGAAGTAAATGGATCAGTCGCGCGAGCAATCCATTTACTCTACATGAAGCAGACTCGACCAACGGCGGGCCGACCGCGAAAAGTTAAAACCATCGTTATTGAATGGTTGGCCATCTATTGGCTTGGAACCCTATTCGGTGGCCTTGGGTGGCTGTGGCTTGGGGGTGGACTGCCGGCACTGGCAATGCTGGCTGTTTCAGGGCTTCTGTGGTGGCTTATTGGCCTCGTAGACCTTTGGTGGCCTTAGAATCCCTCGGAATCTATTTAAGGGACGAGCAAGGGGGATAAAGTGGAGGTTTCAATTTGGTGGGTTTTAATAGCATTCATTCTGGGTCTTGGCTTCGGGTTTGAGGATTCCATATCCAAAAAACAAAAGAAGAAAAAACAAGACACCGACGATGACTACCCCTGATTGAATATCACGGAACAAAGCTCCGTTTCTTCCTTTCGCGGAGTCGCGTTTCAGCCCCCTTGTTCATTTTTTTAAAAGGTCGTTTTCAATTTCAATTTTTGCCGCCGCGAACTTGATTACTATTTCTTCCACGTCGTAAAACTCATCTTCAATTTTGACCCAATTCTTTTTTTCCACATTGAATTGTTCCTCGGCACGGCACCATTCATTGAACAAGTGCCATTCCATTTTTTGAACGACGCGGCCGTGCGGTAGCTTACAGTGACCGCCGATCAATTCCACTTTAGGGTAGCGGTCGTTAAGAAGTTGGATCGTGTAGCTTACAACGTCCACAGGTTGAACTTGCCTATGTTTAAGTTCTGCTTTTGTTAGCTTGGATAGTTTGATGGGTTCCATTTCTATTTCTCCGTTTCGCTGCCATCTTTTTTAATTTTCTGATCCAAACGCCCAAGCTCGTTTGATATTTCCAAGTTTGATTTGTTCTCATTGAGCCAGTCCGCGATTTTATTAAAAAGTTTAACGTCGTCTTCACTGTGGGGCCGTTTTCTGCGTTCCATGAAAACGGCATAGAGCCGTTCAAAGTAGGTTAGTTGATGGCTTGAAAAGCCGTGATCGGAAAACTCACCGGCGGTTTTCATATCGTCAATGTAGCGGTAGTATTCTCTGGCGACATAACTGAACCGTACGTCATCAGCGGTAATTTTTTGGGATTTGCTGGTCCACTTTGTTTCGTCGGTCGTCGGCCCTTGAACTTCGGCGGTATTCTCCACGCTTTGTCGTGCCTGATTTAGTTTCCGCCGTCCTTTTTTACCGCACGCGTAGGCCGGAACGGAGTGTCCAAAGGCGTAATCCAAAGCCTTTTTATCGGCGTAGCCCTGATGTGTGAAAGTTCGTGGCGCTTTACCCAACTGCGCAGTTTCTTCGGCAATGCGGTCTTGAAGTTCCTTGGTCACTCGCCAGCTATATGGATCGTTTTGGAAAAAATAACGGTTGGTATCACGTCGTGGCGGATTGTAGCTTCGCTTACCGCCACGCTGGACTGCAATTATCCCCATGAACTCAAGTCGCTTAACCGCGCGTTCAAGGTGGTATGGCCCGCACTCACAATGTCTTTTAAGAACTTCGCGGCTCAACTCGCAGCCATTCTTTTGATAGCTGGCAAACAATGTGATCAACGTTCTTTCAACAAGGCTAAACAGCCAATTTTGAATAACGACGTTATAGACTGGTGTGTAGTAAAGCAGTAGTTCCCGTGGTTTCTTAATTTGTTCATTCATAGACCCTCCCTTTTAATGGTCACGGTCTATAAATGGATTTTTCCTAAAGTCCCCAGAGATCAGCCATTCTGGGCTGAATGGGGTATCCCCGGGGTACAGTCTTCTGAAAGAAGACCTAAATAAAAAAAGGCAAATAACTGAGGATTGTCGGCTTAAGGCCGAGCAAATAAATGGATCAACTTGCTGAAACTCGTCTTCTGCTCCAGTTGCCCCTTATGGGGGCTTGGAGCAAGCCGAGGCGAGGTTTTTAAATGAACAGTGAGCTTTGCGTAAGGCCGCAAGGCAAGCGATGACGGTCGCTGTTCAATTCTGGGCAAGTGTGGTAGACGCCGTATTGACTCATGGATAAATGCGACCAAGGAGCGGTGAGTTGTAATCCCAGGCATCAGGAGCAAGTATGGGAGTTTCATATGTCTAAAAGTTCAACAGTTGCTATCCTTTTTTTGTCATTGCAACTTAGCCTCCCACACGCCCACGCGGCTATATCCTGCCAGGATCTTTTCCTGAATGCTGGCGCCCGAAGCGAAAAGGCTATGCCTACAAATCCGAAGTCGTTTGTCAGAAAGTTTTTTGCCTCAAGCGATCCCATTGAAGTCGTACGAATGTCGTTGGTTCAATACCCTGAACTCGCGTGGCTGACCGGAAAAGTAAACGCCACGCCAGAAGGCAAAGCAAATTCGGACAAAGTTCAGTCTCTTTCCGAGAAAATCTTCGGCGAAAAACATATTGAGTTTGATCGAACTGCGACTGGAATCTTGCTTATCAAATGGATTCTTGAGGGCAACTACGACGCTTTCACAAAGCCGCAGAACGCGGCAGTTAAAATGACCCGTGAGAATTTTAATGAACTCCGATCTTACACTCGCTCAATCCTCAAAACTCCGGAAGATATTGACGCCATGATTACGTACATGGTGATCAACGATCTTGGGAAAATCAAATCAATCGTCGGCGAAATTGAAAAACGCGCGGGCATTAAAGACGTCGATCACGATAACCTCTTACTTATTGCCTTAGAAAATCATCCGGACCTTTCGCCAAGTTTTGCTCGATTGTCTCCTGCAACTCAGCAGAAAATGATTCGAGGCTTGAGACCGAAATTTAACATCGGCCAGTTCATTCAGGGTGAAAACCTTGCCGCAAGTCTTTCTGGCTTAAAGGGCTTAGATAAAGAAAGTCTGGATTTCTATTTACTCCACGCCGTCGCAGACATTGGCGGAGCTGCGGGCCATGTTAACTGGGAAGGCTCGGTCGTCATGTCGAATCCGACTTATGACGGATTCAAGCTCGGCATTAAAGCTATCGAAGGACTGGCTCAGGGCCGATCTGAAGTCGATGTTTACAACTATTTCTTATCTGAAAAAGGACGTCCTTTTGGATTGCGAGTTGAAGTTCCACGAGAACGCGCATTGACCCGCTTGTTAACTATGATGCGCGTATCAGACACCAATACGGCATCAAGAATTACAGCGGCATTTGATGGCCTTCCTCAAAATACAAAAGCTATCTTAGTTAAAGAAATGAACATCAACGGCACCGGCGACGGATATGGAACTCTTCTTTATTATTCGCCAGCTTTGCTTTCAAATATTCTCGCTTATTCAAAGGCAAATCCGACAGTTTTAAGTGAGCATGCAGGCATTCAATTGGGCCTTACGACTCTTGCGCAACTTTATCAAGAAGCGAGGGTCACAATTAAAGGGCGCAACGGCGATGGCGTCTTCACGCTTTTGATTTCAAAAATCGCTGAGGCCGGAAAAACTCCAGAGCAGTTAGTTACTAAGAAATTTGAAATTGATCTTGTTGCGAAAGATGGCGAAGCAAAATTAGTTGATCGCCAAGTTATTGACTCAGCTAAATTCACACCCCTGAATAGCTTGTCAGAGATTCCTGGCCATCGTGTTGCTGTTATCGGAATTGGTGGCGGTTCAGATGGAATTCAGGCAGCGCAACTTGGCTTACTTTTGAAAAATGCCGGTAAAGAACTTGTCTACGTCGCTTCAGTGAGAACCGAAAAGACGGCTTCTCAAGGCCTCAATGGACGTGATGGCGAAGATAGAACCGTATCACAGCATGGCGGAGAAGTTGTTAATGGCACTTATAGAATTTTGCCGCAAACAACTGGAAGCGGAAGGTTTCTCGAAAATCTTCCGAGTGACGAAGTGCCAATGTTTTTGGTCATGGATCGCCAGAACGGCACTTTGGTTGGACAACTTAATTCCTTGAACCAACAGCTCCGAGGAGTGGATACGATTATCACAGTGGACACAGGCGGCGACGCTCTTTATCCCATCAAAGCATCGTCTCAACTCAACAGCGCAAAATCGACTCCTGACCAAGATTTAAGAGTGTTGTCGGCTATCGGCGAAGTGCCAGTTCAAAATAAAATTTCGACGATTGTTGCTGCCGGAATTGATTCTCCAAATAACGCCAGCGCTATTTTAGGTTCTGCCGGAGCCAGATATTTTCAACTTAACCAAACTCAATCAACCCAAGTTCTCCAGATTTATACAAAATGGGATATGACCGGCGCCAACGACGCGCGCTTCGGTAAAACACCGCTAACATGGCAACGTGCTTTAACCGGTCAATTAGGACTTCAAGTTCTTCCGATCCCTTCTCGCGTCGTGGTTGATGGAAGAAATCCGTGGAATCCTTTTGTGCATGTTGATCAAAGCATGGCGGGAATCTTCTTTATGAACGTAGCGGATCATTTAGCCGCGATTTCAAGATAGGAAGTTAGTTTATGGCTTTGGCAGTTTTAAAAAAGCACACAAGACACTTTCTCTTCGCACTTATCGTGCTGTCTTCTGCTTTTTCGTTTGCTGCTGATGCGCAAGATACTGCATCTCAATTCGCAACCCAAACGGGTCAATGGCAATTTACTTACCTTCCATTAAGAGCAGCGCTCCATAAAAAAATTGTCGACGTTAGAATGCAAGCTGGCTCGTCAGATGAAAGGCCACGCCTGATTTTTACCGCCGGCCCCGCAGGAGCAGGAAAATCATTTGTTGCGTCGGCCTTAGAAAAGCTCGACCTGTTGGATGTATCAAGGTTCATCTGGATCGATCCAGATGCAATCAAAGAGGATATTCCCGAATACAAAGACCTTAAGCAAACGAAGCCCGAAGATGCAGCGTCACTTGTTCACCGTGAATCAGGGCATATTCAGGAGCAACTCTTTGAGCAGGCTCTACGTTCAAAAAAGAACATCATTGTCGATGGAACACTTTTAGGAAAAGACTGGTGGGTTTCTGAATTTCGTCGCATCCGACAATCGCACCCCGAGTATGCGATTTCAATTATTTCGGTCAATGCTCCTGAAGAAATTTTGCTTCAGCGAGTGGAAGCAAGGGGCAAAGTAACTGGACGGTTTGTGCCGAAAGATCTTGTTATTAAAATGTCTTCTGGCGTTCGAGAGTCAGTTGAATACTTATCTGCTTATGCAGACTTAACTTTGGAAATCGAGAATGGAATTTCTCCGGCCGTTAAATCAGTTCAGATTCGCGGCAAAAAAGTGCCGACACACTTCGATCTTACAGGACAACTGGGTTTGGCTGTCCCGAAGCCAACTGATATTACCTTGTCATCTTCTGCTGAGCTATTTTCTTTGGCAAAAAGTCACCGACGAACCGTCGTTCTCGCTGGATATGGACGCCTTGGATATGAGGACTTTTCTCTCTTGAAGTCATACATCGATCAAATTACTTCAACATATAGTTCCGATACGCTGTTTATTTTGACCCATCAAGAAGGCGTCGGTCGCGCACGGGACTGGATTTCCGCAGAACTTGCCAAAAATCCAAATCGCAAGGATTCAGTCGTCATTGGTGCCGATGGTGCCGTTGATTCAATTTTTTCGGATAACGAACTCAAACAGAAAATCGAGGTCGTTGCTTTGCGAGGAGAAGCAAGAGACGCAGGCATTGTTCAATCCGCGCTAACAAAGCAAGTTCCTGTTGTTTTAGTTAGAGATGTTGGACTTGATCCAGAAACAGAAGCGGTTGCTTTGCAACTTACGAAAGATCCTCGTTTTGATTCGGACCCAACAAAGAAATTTGAAAACATGGGTTACAAACGCGGACCGCTGCGCTTGGTGAGAGGATTAGAGATTCCTGCGATCCAAAGAAAATACGAAAGCCGTACTCGTAAGTTAAGAGACCTCTATCGACGTGTTGAAAGCGTCACGGATCAAGAGTTGATTCGCGTAGTCTTGGAATCCTATCCAGAATTGATTCTGTTAACAGAAGGCGTGGTTGCCACACCTGAAGCTATCGCCGCCAAGTTGGTATCCACCACCGAACGAGTGACTCTGACTCCTGAGCTTGGCTGGCTCGGTTCTAAAAATGAAGCGACCTATCCGAAGCAAGTTGGATCAGTGCCCCAGGCTTTGGAGCAATCCTTAGCCACGTCGTTGTTCAATAAGCCGTATCCTGAGTTTGATCGCACCATCGCCGCCTTGTTGTTGTTCAAACGGCTTATCGCGGGCGATTACGATGGCTTCGTTCACGGACAGCCCGAAAATATTCGGCTGAGCCGAGAGTCGTTCTTAGAAATTTCAAAACTTGTTCGGCGAGTGGCATTCAATCCGTCTATGCGAGACGCATTGTTTTCGTTTTTAATTTTTAATAATATCGGAAAATCGGAAGCCGCAATTTCGTACCTTAAAAAATCATCGGGCATTCAGGAGACAAACCATCAACGTGTCATGTCTGAACTGCTAAGACTTTATCCATTCATCTCGCCGACCTATCAGCGTCTCGATGAATTTCAAAGACAGATGGTCGTTAACAGTTTTGAAAAAGAATTTAACCTTGCACAACTTGCTCAGGGCGAAGCTCCAGCCAGACTTTTGAAAGAACATGCCAATCGCTCAAAAGACGCGCGGGACTTTTACTTGGCGACTTCAATTCTAAAAATCGCTGCCGCCCGTGGGCAAGACAACATCAATGGCTCGCTGGTATTGACAGAACCGACCTATGCTGGAATTAGAACGGCGATGACCGGCATCGAGGGCATGACAAATTCAGAAGAATCAATAAAGGCAACTTATCAAGAGTTCCTTCGTCAAAGAAGTTCAAGCATAATGCCTGATAGCAGCCGCGCTCTTTGGATGACTCGCGTTGGCCTGATGTTTCGTTGTCAAACAGCGGCTGACGGTGAAGAGTTGTTTCAAGCCCTACAAAAACTCCCAGCGAATGATCGAATGACTTTAGAACGCGAGTTTTCTGCGACAGGCTTCAAAGGCGATCCGGCTCTGTTACTGTATTACGGTCCCGCAATGTTGGATAACTTGCGAAAGACAGTCAGCAGAGCTGACTTTTTTAAACTTGGGGTTCAGGTATTGGCCCAGGTGATGCGGGTAGGTCGCCAAGAAGTTAACTCACAACGTATCCAAGAGGTTTTGCAAATTCGTATGGATGCAATCGCAAAACAGATCCGAGACGGCAATGGTTTGACAGGCGTTCATAGCGCAGAAATTTACCGTGATTCAAATTATGGCGTTGCCGCAAGACTAAAAGCTGAGGCGCCAGTTATTCCAGTTACCTCAGTTCCTGCGAAGTCTTCTAAGCCATCGGGCGCGGCTGGCAAGAGTTGTAGTGAGTTGTTCTTAGGAAAGTAATGTTTAAAAGTGACCGCTGTTGCGAAGTTTCCGATGCGCATAGTGATTTTTAATAATTTAATGTTTTTGTTTTAAAGCCACGGCATTGCCTGAGGTGGTGCCAAGCAGGGATTGGCCTCCAAAAATGCGACCACGGGCGAGCCAAGGCCGTTTAAGTGCGCATGGTCGGCTCTGTGAGACTCGCTTTAACGGGTGTTTTATTAAAAATTGAAAATGGGATTATTAAAAATCAGCATTCGTATTTTACCTCGGTGAGTTTGAGAATTAAAAAAAATCGGCGCCGAGGACCGAAATAATCCTTTTAAGACTCCAAAGAACGCAAGACCGTCAAAAACTTTTCCCAGACATCATCGAACGGTTCTTCGCCAGTTGATAGCTCAACCGAACCCCAGGCCTTTTTTAAAACGGCCAATTCAAACTCTTGGGCGGTTGCCCAGAACGATTCAGGGATTGGAGTCTTGCGGTTTTCAAAAGTTTTTTGAATGGCCTTGCGAAGCAATTTCTTGTCTTTGATTTTTCCAAAGATGAGCTGCATATCGTAGATGTCTTTTGATCGGGAGTTATTGCTGCCACGAGAAAACAAGGCTTCCATTTTTTCGGCAAAGATAAACTCAAATGGATAGATCGACCAAGTGACAGGTTCTTCGCTCGCAAGAATAGACGGCATGGATTGTTTTTCTGGCACCGAATCCAGCGCGTCACCAAATCCCACGTCAATACGGATTCTGGAAAATTTTTTGATTTTTGGATCTTTAACCGATGGGGCTTTGCCGATAGTGAAAGCTGCGTTGAAAGTGTAGCCGCCATACGGCCCTTGATTTACAAGATCGCTGGTCTTGACGTCGCCGAACCAAAGCCCATCCTGCAGATCTTGAGACAAAGCATCTTCCACAAGGTCAGGGACTTGTTTGCGAGAAAGGCCGATGGCAAGCGCATCCACATCACGAGTGAAGCGATCTGAATTGACAGTTTTAAGCAAAACAAACCCACCCTTGAAAACAAAATGCTTTGAGAGTTTTTTGTGATTCTCTACGCGGGCGATCACACGCTCCAAGGCCAAAATCATGCGAAGGTCATTCACCGAAAGAGTTTTTGAAGCTTTGGCGAGTTTGTTGAGTTCCAGTTGAATTTTTTCAGGAGAAATCATCTTGCTCATGCCATTGCCTCTAAGTACGGAAGTATTCGGTGAACGACTTTCATTTTTTTTGCCATATCGAGTATTTTAGAAGGAGTCGTTAGTTTTTTTCTGACGGCTTCTCGCAGGGCTTCGATAGGGACGGTGCTGCCAATCATATTTTTATAGCAGAAAGATTCAACAAGGGTGCGCTCAACGGAAGTTATCGTGTAGCCATTTTTCTTTTCAATCCCGATGTCCCATTGAGGATCGCTCTGTCGCAAAACTTTAAGGCTTGAAACTTGAGTCCGCTTCGTTGCGGGTACTGTGATCCATGTTTTGCGTGGAATGGTATCGGTAAGTCCGTACACCGAAAGTGCAGAGACTAAACAAATGGCCGAAGGCTGTCCCACGATGAGAGTGGCCGCCCTGAATTGGTTTTCTTCATTGTACTCTACATTCGTTGGCATATAGACGCCTTTGGCAACGGTGTAGCATTGCTCCTCAGCGACAAGTTGCCGGACCGATCTCAAGTTGAGTCCAGAGGCCAAGGCTTGTTTATAGGTAAAGGGCCCTTTCTGAAGGGCTTTTGGTAGCTTCGTCATAATGGTATAAATGCTGACATTTTTTGAAAATAAAGTCAACTTTTATACAGACCAGGCATCACGGGATAGCCTACAAGTGATAGAAGAAACTGGATAGACCGTTACTACTCAAGTTTTTCTGCCAATTCCCGATAAGCCAAGTGCGTATAAGCGTTGATCTTTTGAAAGGAACGCGGCACAAGGACTATCCAAGGAGTTTATGGCAAAAGGCAGAAGTACCATCCAGGGTATTTATCCAATGTGGCGAGCTGGGAAGAAGTTTGATTCCCTGCGTGTCGCCATTCGTCCTCCGAATGGTGCGCAAGTGCAAATCAGCTCCAAAGTTCAACCCACCTTAAAACAGATCAATGAGTATCTTCGTGCTCACAAATTGAAAAAGGCCGCAGCGAATCAGGATAATCATTTTCAAGCGTTGAAGCACCGTTTGTATGAAGAGCTTAAAGATAAATACGCTCTGCCGAAATACAAGATTCAAGAGAAGCTCGATCTCAAGAGCAAAGAGTTCAACTTTGAGGACAACCTGGATGAGTTCGTTGCCTTCAAAAGTACGCACAGTATTCCGTTTGCCTACAAAGGTTGGATGAAGCGATTTTGGATGCCGTTCTTCTTAGGCAACGGATGCAATCACCCGAAGGATTTTAAAAACTTCAAAGCAAAAGCTCGCACTCATGTGATGATGGCCAAGACCCTGAGCGGAAAGAAATATTCGCACAACACCTACAGCTCAATCACGACACCGTTTAATGAGTATATGCGGTTTCTTTTGGATTCGGGCTATATTGGTCAAGACGACTTTTATACTCTCGATATCAAGATGACCCTTGAACAGAAGAAACAAGCCCGTCGCCGTGGTGAGGATGTGACAGGTGTCCGCACGAAAGAGACCTACACTGAGGACGAGTTGAATGACATCAAGGATGCCATCGACAAGGCTTACAAAGATAATCTGGAGATGAAAAAGAAAGCCTATGCGATTTTCTTCGGAGTCTGCACGGGCCTCCGTCGTGGGAACTTACTGGGCTTGAATGCGGAATGTTTGCACCCCGATGACGACGTGCCGAACTTTGATTTGAAGGACAATATCGTTTCTGGCTGGAGCCGTGGGGAAAAAGGTGCTCTCGTTTTTGAGGACGCAACTAAGACAACTTCAGGCGAACGAATCCAGTTACCAATGGTTCAGCCGTCACCCAAGATATTGGTGGATGTCGCTCGTTTCCTCAAAAAGAACATTGCCCCGAAAGATCGTTTGCTTGATTGCCATCCTGACACCGTTATGAAGTGGTGGCGACAGATTGCTAAAGATTGCGATTTCAAGTTTCTGCACCCTCACGCATGGAAGCATAGCTATGCGACCATCGGTGCGCTCCATCTGCATGATTGGTATTTGGGGAATCCATACTTCCTGCAGAAGTGCTGTTTGCACAGTTCATTCAGGACGACCGAAAAGTACATCAATCAAGTCTCGAATCAGTTTTTGAAGGCTTTTGCTAAGAAATAACTTTGAATGAGGCTTTGAGTTTTGCCCGCTCTTTTTCGGCTCGCATTGCGCGGGCTCGCTCTTCCGAAGCTTTGTGGCCAGCTTGAACTTCAGGGCTGTCTTGAGCTTCCATCATAGGGATAGCCCACTTCAGGGAATCAGAAACATTTGCGTATTTGGGATTTACTTTCCCTTTGAAGAAGGGAACAACTTTCGGATCGCTGTTCATGCGACCCTCGATTCAGAACTCAAACTTTCTAATTTAAAAAAAGAAAATTGGAGCGGGAGACGGGATTCAAACCCGCGACCTCTGCCTTGGCAAGGCAGCGCTCTATCAACTGAGCTACTCCCGCGCTTAAAAGCGCAGCTTTTGCCACTTAGCCAGTTTTGGCTTTTTGAGATGCCGATTTTCTCAAAGTAACAATCCACTAAACTCATAAAATCTCTAACCAAACTCTCCATTAGTCTACTACTCAAAAGTTGATAGACCGTCTCCTTGGCAAGGCGACGCTCTATCAACTGAGCTACACCCGCAAATAGTATGCGTGAGGACCGAACATAATTGCCTTGAGTAAGAACTGTCAACTTGTTCTCTTTCGCGCTACCCACACATGGTCATGATCCCTCGCGGAGCTAAGGCGCGGCAACTCCTTCGGCACTTATTCAAAGCCCATTCGAGGGGCACCGTGTTGCACGGACCCCCAACCTAATTCATAAAGTCGATGGGAGCCTTACGTAAATAGGTCAGATAGTACTTGATGCCAGAAACTATACTCAATACCACACTAAACCAGAGCACCCAGTAGCCAATTTTGCTGACCGGTAGACTACCGATATCTTGAAGTAAAATAGCGGGAATACCCACCATTTGTGTGGCTGTCTTCCACTTTCCAATCTTGCCGGCACTGATAATGATACCCTGACTCCCGGCGAGCGCACGAAGACCATCAATAAAAACATCCCGACTTATTAGAATAACCACCATAATTGCTTCAAGTCTTCCGGTGGGGATCAGCATTACTAGCGTCGCACTGACCAAAATTTTATCTGCAACTGGATCCATGAGTTTTCCGAAGTTGCTAACAACGTCCATTTTTCTGGCCAAATAACCATCTATGTAATCGGTCAGTGAGGCGAGTATAAATAGCCCGGCACATATCCAGTTTGTGACAATCTGATCCCTTAGTAGCAAAACGATAATGGGCGCTACAAGCACCACGCGAAAAAGTGTGAGCCAGTTTGGTAGAGAGCGTTTCCAGCGCGAGAGCTGATGATTCATAAAAGGGTTTTCTCCGAACTGATAGATTATCCCAGGGATTTCAAGTACACAACCTAGCTTGATTTCAATGCCTTGCCTTGCTTGGCACCCAGTAGCAGCCCAATACAGCGACACTTGCTTTCAACGCTTCGCATGAAATTAAGGTGACATCCTCACTCGGCCGGAGTGGAATACCGATTTGAGGTGGGTTAAATCATGTCTAAAGAAAAAAGGCGGTTTCCGAGAATTTATTTGCCAGCGAACCCAGAAGAAACTGACAGGCTTGCCGATGTGAGTTTTCTATTCGAAGGATTGGGTCCGACTCCCATTCTAGACATCAGTCTTAAGGGACTTTGCATCCGGCGGGTGGCGGCCATTCACTCCGAGATTGTAAGGCGAGATGGTAGGCCTATCAAATTTGGCCTTGAGTTTCTCGGTCTCGGATTGGGCGAGTTCGAGGGCAGGGTTGTTCGCACGACAGAAGATGCCATCGCCTTCGAATTTACACAGTTAGGTGCTGAAGCACACAAGTTGCTTTCTTGTTATTTCGAAATGAGGAGCCGAGGCTTACAGACTCGTTTTGTGAGCCCTCAGTTTTATGCTCCGGAGCAAGATTTTACACACTGGTTTCACGGACCTGGCGATACCAACGTGTTTGTTTGGCTACAAGACAAAGCGATTAGAAGGTTCGTGGTTGAGTTCGATTATGGAACATTGAATTTCGAAAATGCGAAATTGACGCTAGCAACAAGCCGCGCAGACTTGACACGAGCCACGGAAGATTACACTCACTATGTAACCGTCGAGACGCGAGGGTCTACGATGCCAGAAGCAAGCTTTGTTAGGAGAGTGATAGAATTGCTGGAGCAGATTCCCGATGAAAGAGAGATCATCAGCTTACTTGTTGAAACACTAAAGTGCCACGATAGTTCTTTAAAAGCCTGAGGAGAATTTATGGATCGAAACTTAGCATTGGAGTTTGTGAGAATCACAGAGGCAGCTGCTTTAGCTGCCGCTGAGTTTGTGGGTCGCGGAGACGAAAAGGCCGCCGATCAGGCCGCAGTGGATGCTATGAGGAAAGCCTTTGATTCGGTGCAAATCGATGGAACCGTCGTTATCGGAGAGGGAGAGAGAGACGAAGCTCCTATGCTTTTCATTGGCGAGAAAGTTGGTAGGCGAACGCAGGACGTTCCAAAGATTGACATCGCATTAGACCCCTTAGAGGGTACGACAATCACTGCAAACGGCGGCTTTGGTGCGACTGCCGTAATCGCCTGCGCAGAGCAGGGTGGTTTTTTACATGCGCCAGATACCTATATGGACAAGATTGCCGTAGGCCCGCAGTGCAGAGGAAGAGTGAGTCTTGATGCGCCTCTCGAAGAGACGATTGAAACAGTCGCTCAGTGTTTAAATAAAGCCGTCAATGAAGTGACCGTTATGATTCTTGATCGACCACGGCACGAAGATTTAATCGTAAAGGTTCGTAAGCTGGGGGCTCGCATACGACTAATAGGCGATGGAGATGTTTCTGCCGCGATCGCAACTGCTTGGGGCGAGACTGGAATAGATCTTCTACTTGGAGTTGGGGGCGCACCCGAAGGAGTAATCTCCGCAGCAGCGCTCAAATGCTTAGGCGGTGACTTTCAAGGAAGATTAAAATTTCGTAACGATCAAGAGCGACAAAGAGCTTTAAAAATGGGAGTTTCCGACCCCGATAAAGTATTCACGTTAGAAGAATTAGCGACAGGTTCAGTGATGTTTGTTGCGACCGGAGTGACGGATGGACCTCTTATCAGGGGGGTTCGGTTCGATGCTGGGTCCAAGGCGAGGACGCATTCTATCGTCATGAGGTCAAAGACCCAAACCGTGCGTGTGATTGAGGCCTACCACAATCTACACAAGAAGAATTTTTGATGAATATTAAATGCTTTCAGTGTCAGCATACCATGCCAGTTCTTGGGGCTGTAGGAAGGTCTGAGGACTGCCCGAAGTGTGGGGCGGATCTGAGAGTTTGCTTAAACTGCTCTTTGTACGATCCGAACTCGTATCATGAGTGTCGTGAGTCGTCTGCGGAGTTGGTAAAAGAGAAGGACCGAGCTAATTTTTGTGATCACTTCGAGCCTACAGCACAGATGACTTCAGGGGGTGCCTCAAAACCAATGGATTTGTTGGCACAAGCGGACGCACTATTTAAAAAAAAGTAATTTGAAGATTGTCGGGATCTAGAGAAAACACATAGAATGTCGTTGAATAGAGATTTAATTTGTCCTCAAGTGCAAGAGGAAAGAGGAAGTTATGGCAAGCGCTTCAACTACTGAGTTATTCAATTGTAAAATGGATCAGTTCTTCACCGTTATACATGATTATGAAAAGTATTCTGAATTTTTAAGTGAAGTGAAGTCATGCAAAGTGATAAGGCGCGATGGCAACAAGGCGCTTGTAGAATATCAAATTAATATGGTTAAAAGTTTTTCTTATCAGATGTGGATGGTTGAGAGTCCGCCAGATTCAATCACATGGAGCTTTGCTGAAGGTGATCTTTTTAAAACTTCTTCAGGATCGTGGAAGCTTCAAGACGAAGCCGGAAAGACGAGGGCAACCTACACTGTTGAAGCAACCTTTAAAACCTTTGTGCCGGGCCCCATTGCAAAGGCTTTGATTCAAGTGAATCTACCAAATATGATGAGCGCCTATCACAAGCGAGTCAGTGAACTCTACGGGGGCTAAATATTTACGTGGTGAATTTTACCGCGACTCAGTGCCTATGAAGTGTTGCTTAGGATTGTTTCTTAGGAAGTACGCAGAAAGAGATTGTTATGTCACAGCGAGACCCATTTGATGAAAATGACAATGCCGGCGGCAATGTGGAGGCCTCCGAAGGCCTTGGTGAGGGCCGTGGACCGTCGATAGCGGAAGGGCTAAAAAAGCTTTTTACCGTGGGAGTGGGCGCTGCCTTTTTGACCGAAGAAGCCATAAGAAAGCAACTGGGTGAGTTCAAGCTTCCACGTGAAGTGCTTAGCCTTGTTCTTCAAGGTGCAAATAAGAGTAAAGAAGAAATTGTAAATCGCGTAAGTCGTGAGCTCACTCAAATGCTCAGTAAAATTGACCTTGTCAAAGAAGCTTCAAAATTCGCGGAGACCCACAAATTTAAAATCAGCGCTGAAATCGAAATACTTCCAAAAAAGGACGAATAAGGTACGGAGTCACTTGTGGGACTAGCTGCGTCTAATGCGGCTAGTCCCACAAGTGACTCCGTACTTTATTGGCATATCGTCAATCTAAAGATGAGCTATCTTGAATCTTGAATCTTGAATCTTGAATCTTGAATCTTGAATCTTGAATCTTGAATCTTGAATCTTGAATCTTGAATCTTGAATCTTGAATCGGGTTATTCTAAACTCCAGGCTTGATTGTAGGGGGTAGGTCATGTTGTCTAGGGTTCTAGTTGCTTCTTGTGTTTCATTCATGTTGCTTGGTTGCAATTCCGACTCGGGAAGCGTCGCATTCTCCCATCAGTGGCATGATGTCTTTGGAAACACGTGCGGAAAGCTAAAGCCTGGCTGCACATACTTAGATTCTAAGGGCAAAGACAAAGCTATATGGTGGGATGATCCCAGTTACCAAGCAAATTGGTCAAATCCACCCGTGCTTGCCACCGTGTTTGATACAGATTTGGGATACTTTGTAGAAGCATACGGTAATTTTGGCTTCAATGGAGTTTTCTATGAGTTTTTTACGGGCAGAGCAGTCAACGAATACAGCGATGCTTTTTCGCGCGATGTGCTTGCGACTGAAGGCAGCCGAGAAGAAGAAGTTATTGGTGCCGCTGCAAAGGAATATGCCCTTCGCTATCAGCTGAGCGAAGATGTAGCCCTACGCGCAGCTCGAACTTTGAATGATTGGAACAAAATTGCAAAGAGCAGGTCGCGCACCGAATCCGATGTCATTGACTTTGCTGAGAGGCTTTACGGAGTGGATATCAGGTTAGTGCAAAATGCCCTTCAAGATGAAGACGATGAAGCGCTCAGTTTGCATTTAGAGACAGCCGCGCGTAGCTGGAACACAAGCCCCGAGAACATGAGGCGTATACTCCGAAAGGTATTTCTAACCGGCGATCGAGTCGCCGTTGTTCATTTTAAAAAGCACTGAATAAAAAGCTTCAAGCAGAACTGGGTCGAAGCGCGCCTTGAGGCGATCCTTCATAAGATTCAGTGCTTGAGTTGGCGGCATTGGATCGTTGTAACTACGTTTTGTGGTTAACGCATCATAGGTATCGGATATGGCCACTATGCGCGCCATTGGGTGTATTTCTTCTCCGCGTATACCACGTGGATAACCGTTACCAAGAAAATTTTCATGATGTTCAAAGACGCAGGCTTTTACGGCATCGTTCACATGCGCGAATTCGCTGACAATTTGTAGGCCCCAAGTAGGATGCATTTTCATTTGCTCCCACTCCTCGTCTGTGAGCGCACCTTTTTTACAGATAATACTCGTATCAACGTAGCGCTTTCCAATATCGTGAAGAAGTCCGCCTGTTCCTATTTGCATAAGTTCATTGTGATCGGTGTATCCGGCCGACTGAGCAAGGCCGAGCGAATAAATGCTGACATCTAAACTGTGATTGTAAGTGTAAAAGTCGTGACTCGAAAGCCCAATGAGCTCAACAAAGGCTTCTGCTTCGCTGTTCATGAAGTCGATAAATTGCTCGACAACTTCTTTTGTGTGGCTCAGGGCCTCAGCCAAATTGGGGCTTTCAAATAGCTCCTCGACAAGAGACATGGAGCTTTCTCTTAGAAGCTTAGCTTTTCGCTCAGGTGAGATGGAGTTCTTGTTCAAACAATCATGAACGTACGCTTTATAAAGGTGCCGTTCACCTTCGCGCACATAGAACACATCCGTGCCCCTATTTACAAAAGTCTGCAGCTTAGCCTTGTCCATCTTATCGCCGGCCCGCAAATAAAGGACGTGATGATTGTTGATAAACACAAACAAATCGAAAGTCGTTGTGAAATCGGGATGAATTGAGTTTATTCGAATTTTAAAGTAGCGTTCCTCTTTAGACATAGACCCTTTAAGTCTGACGGTCGATTGATCAGATGTCTAGGGTTAAGCGGGGCTTTTTATGGCAGCGGGCGAGCTATGGTTTGACACAAGTATCCAATACGTGAAGGGAGTGGGCCCAGGCATCGCCAAGTTGTTTGAGGGTCGAGGCATTTATTGTGTTCAAGACCTGCTCCATTTTTACCCTCGAGCTTTCGAAGATCGAAGGGTCGCCAGAAGCATTACTTCGCTCAATAGCGGTGAACTCGTTAGCCTGAAGGCCTCAGTTGTCAAAGTAAGCACAAGTACCCTAGGTCGTTCGCGGCGCAAAGTTGTTACGATAGTTATCAAAGATGATTCCGGACTGATTGCTTGCAAATACTTTCGCATTCCCTTTAAGGGATTCTCAGATAGGTTTCAGCCGGGCACAATGGTGAGGGTGTCTGGGAAGCCGCAGGTCTATCGTAATACTCTCGAGTTTCATCACCCCGATCTCAGGCCCATCGAAACAGAATCACAAGAAACTGAGGAGTCAGGGGTCGTTCCCATCTACGTTGAAATTGAGGGTTTATCTCCTCAGCGACTGCGAAAAATCATTGCGACCACTTTAGAGGCTGTAAAGAACAACGTTAAAGACCACTTGCCTGTTCACATTCGCCATCAGCATAGTTTGATCGGACTGCACGAAGCCTTAAAAGACATTCATGAGCCACATGCGGGGCAGGCTGAGCTTTATGCCCGGTTTCGTTCCCCGGGCCAGATTCGGCTTATTTTCGATGAGTTCTTCCGGCTAGAGATTTTTTGGGCCACGAAAAAACGGAATTTGCTTCGCTTAGAGGCTTATGAGCTGAGCCCGAAGTTGACTCTCGTTGAAAAGTTTAAATCACAACTAAGCTTTCAGCCCACGACGGGGCAGATCAGGGCCTTTGAAGAAATTCTCAAAGATCTTTCTAAAAATTCCCCGATGAACCGACTTCTCCAGGGGGATGTCGGATCTGGCAAAACCTTGGTTGCATTTATGGCAGCACTCGTTGCGGTAGAAAACGGCTTTCAGGTCGCTATTATGGCTCCGACAGAAATATTGGCAGAACAACTTTACCAAAATGCATTAAAGACTTTGCCGATAGAGTCTGCCCGCATCGGACTTTTAGTCGGGGGGCAAACCTCTAACGAAAAACAACAGGTTCAGGCTCAACTCAAATCGGGTGAGTTTTCTGTATGCATTGGCACTCATGCTCTCATTCAAGAGGGAGTGGAATTTCAAAAATTAGGACTTGTGATCATCGATGAGCAGCACCGCTTCGGGGTTACTCAAAGAAAGGTTTTGAAAGACAAAGGTGAGCAGCCTCACAACTTAATTATGTCGGCTACACCGATTCCAAGAACACTAGCGATGACAGTTTACGGAGACTTAGATGTTTCTTCTATCAGAGAAAAACCCCACGGACGTAAGCCAATTCAAACAAGGGTTGCCTTTGAATCGAAGCGCCCACAGGTCGAGGATTTTGTACGCAAGCAATTAGAAAAAAGCCGGCAAGCATACGTGGTCTATCCGCTTGTGGAAGAAAGTGAAAAGCTGGATCTCAAAAATGCAGCAACGCAATGTGAACTGTTAAGAGAAAAATTCCAACCTTTTCAAGTAGGACTTCTACATGGGCGGATGTCTGCTAAAGAAAAACGTGAAGTGATGGAGAGTTTTCGCGCCGGTGCACTGAGTCTGCTGGTAAGTACGACGGTGATTGAGGTAGGAGTGGATGTACCTAACGCCAACATCATTTGGATCGAGCACTCCGAACGCTTCGGGCTTTCTCAGCTTCATCAACTAAGGGGGCGCGTCGGTCGTGGTAGCCACCAGAGTTTTTGCATTCTGAGTCTCGGTCACGCGGTTTCGCAAGAGGCCATCGACCGAGTGAGAGTTCTTGAGCAAAGCGATGATGGCTTTAAAGTGGCGGAGGCGGACCTTGAACTCAGGGGCCCAGGGGAGTTCCTTGGCCACCGTCAGTCAGGGCTCGGTGGCTTTCAAATGGCTCATATAATTCGCGATCAAGAGATCTTGATGAAAGCCAAAGAGTCGGCTTTCGCCTTAGTGGAGTCGACGGCTGATCCAACTAAATCCTCTCAATTACAAACTCTCAAAAAAGAGCTCTCGAAGCTACGAGGTTGGGAGTTAGGGGATATTTCTTAACTTAGTTCTCGAAAACTTCAGAGCATGAATTTCTAGAAATTCTCGAGACTCATCTGCCGCTTTGAGTCAATTTTTAATTAAAAGATGCAGTTGCTAGTGAATTTACTTCTTAAACTCTGCATTTTTTGGCATATGCTGCAAGATTCAGACAAAGTTTCGTTGATCGACTGTGTCAAAAGTGTTAAGTTCGCTCCCTATGAATGGGGGCAAAACCTCGAAAAAGACGAAAGTCGTTGGCAAAGGTAAAACACTGATCAGAGCGGTCAAGGGTTCGCCTTTAAAACCTTCTAAAAAAAAGGTGACCGTGAAAAAAATAGAATCAAATGCCGCCCTGAGTGCCGTTAAGGGGCCAGTTTCGAGAGTTCCAGCCGCGCGAGCCGCTTCAGCTGCCGCTGCATTAGCCAGGCGCCCACAGGTGGCTCCCGCGCCCGCAGCAGTAACGCCAGCGCCCCGAGCTTGGTCCTATAAACACACTCAAGTAGGAGTTGCCTTGAAAACTGTGACATCGACGTCCGTAAAAGTTCAAGAAGTCGCAATCCATTTTGAGATTGGCGATCATGCCGTTTATCCAGGGCATGGTGTCGGGGAAGTTGTCGGTATAGAACGCAAAGAAATCATGGGCAGTCAGCAGACGTTTTATCTAATCCGCATCTCTGAAACCGGTATGAAAATCATGGTTCCGATGAGTAACGTCAGAAGCGTAGGTCTTAGAAGAATCATCTCTAAGCAAGAAGCTGGCGAAGTTTTAGATATTCTCAAGAAAACGGATATCAAAATCGACAACCAAACTTGGAATCGACGTTACCGTGAATACATGGAAAAAATCAAAACAGGTTCTGTTTTTGAAATTGCCGAAGTTCTCAGGGATCTCTTTTTACTCAAAGTCGATAAAGACCTCAGCTTTGGAGAGCGAAAAATGCTCGATACCGCCCGCACTCTTCTTATAAAGGAGCTGGCTTTGGCCACTCGCGAGCATGAGGAGAGTATGGAGAAGGAAGTCCGCGAAATCTTCGGCTTCTAGCAAAGCGTAGGGCTTGACTCTACGTCGTTGCATCCTCCTCGCTGTATTAAACATACAGCATCGTCGTCGCGCCTAGTAGAATCAAACCCTACGCTTCGCTAGGGACTCACCTCGCGCCTGGTAAAAACTCACACCAGCCGCTTACTAAGTACTTATGTCGTCGCGCCTAGTAGAATCAAACCCTACGCTTCGCTAGGACTCACTTCGCGCCTGGTAAAAACCCACACCAGCCGCTTACTAAGTACTTATGTCGTCGCGCCTGGTAGAATCAAGCCCTACGCTTCGCTAGGGACTCACTTCTACGTCGTTGCTTCTGCTCGTAAAAGCGTAGTATCAACTAAACATGACACGAGTTCGATTTGCTCCAAGCCCTACCGGATACCTTCACGTTGGCGGCGCTCGCACGGCGCTCTACAACTTCCTCTTTGCTCGAAATAATAACGGCCAGTTTCTCCTACGCGTTGAAGATACTGATCAAGCGCGGAGCACCGACGTAGCCATGAACATGCAACTCTCCGATTTGCGTTGGCTAGGGCTTAACTGGGATGAGGGCGTTGAGGTTGGCGGACCAAATGGTCCTTATAGGCAAAGTGAGCGAAAAGAAATCTACCAACAAAAAGCTGTCGAGTTGGTCAAATCCGGAAAAGCGTTTTACTGCTTCTGCACCGAAGAAGAACTGACTGTGAAAAAAGAAAAAGCTGTCGCAGAAAATAAGGCTCCCCATTACGACGGAACACACAGAAATCTCACCTTTCAAGAAGCGCAAGAACGACTTTCAAAAGGTGAGAAAGCAACGATTCGATTTAAAGTCGACGTCAATAAAGCCTATGGCTTCAATGATATGGTAAGAGGCAATGTAGACTTTCCGGAAGGGATGGTAGGAGACTTCGTGATTCTTCGCTCTGACGGAATGCCAGTCTATAACTTTTGCTGCGTTGTGGACGACGCACTTATGGGCATCACCCATGTTCTTCGCGGAGAAGAGCACCTGAGTAACACCGTTCGGCAGCTTATGCTGTATGAAGCCTTTGGTTTTGTGCCACCTGTTTTTGGACACCTTTCTATAATTTTAGGCGCTGATAAGCAAAAACTCAGTAAAAGGCACGGGGCCACGAGCTGTGACGAGTACCGTCGACAGGGCTATCTACCCGAGGCTCTTAAAAACTTTATTTGCCTACTTGGTTGGTCGCACCGCGATGGCAAAGAAATCTTGACTGAAGAAGAGATGATTCAAAGTTTTGATCCGGCTCGCTTTCATTCTTCACCTGCTGTGTTTGATGAAGTGAAGCTAAAATGGATGAATGCCCAGCATTTGCGAGCCTTGCCAGATGTGGAGCTTTGGCAAAGAATTCTCGACTATCTTGATTATGTGCCGAGTGAGCTGACTCTTTCATTTGCAAATCCTGATTGGATTTTAAGAGCAATGCCGGTTTTTAAGCCCGCTATGGAGACGCTCGCCGACGTTGTCGAACTGCTGAGACCGTTTGATCCAAATGAGTTTCAAGTTTCACAAGAAGGAAAAGAAGTTTTGAGCTGGCCTACTACGGAAAAGGTACTCTCTGTGTGGACTTCTCTACTTGAGCAAAGAGTTCAGGCCCACGGCGGTGCCGATAAGGCGCAGACCACATATTTGTCAGAGCAAGATTTCAACGAACTCCAAGCCACCTTGCAAAAAGAGGCTGGCGTTAAAGGAAAGCAGCTCTTTCAACCTCTTCGTGTTTTTGTGATCGGTAAGCCTCAAGGCGCAGAGTTGAAGCTGCTCGTGCCTTTGATTCCGGTGAGTGAGCTCCTTCGCCGCGCTGGCGTGATGAGCTAAAGGGAAGCACGACAACAACGGCTTAAAGGCCCCTATCGGTCCGGTGAGCGAGCCCCTTCGCGCGCTAAAGTAAGTCTTAGGGATCGATAGAATGGCTAGGCTACGTCTAGTTAATCCGCTGAGATACGCCTTACCCGCGTAGGTGTGTGGCTCACGACGGGCCATATAAATATTTCAAACAGGGTTATTGGTTTGATCGCTGGCTTACAGCGCAGCTAAAACCAGCCGAACATCACAAAGGGGGTTCTATGAAATTCGTATTTGTTTTCTTCGCTTTTTTCACTTCGGCTATTGCCAACGTAGGCAACGCGAACGCCAGCAGTTTCGATGGCTGTTATCAACTTTTGGATACGGGTGTCATGTATCCTGCTGTATGCATAAGCGGAACCGAAGAAGAAGGAATAAGTGGCGCGGGCGCTCGACTCGCTGTCTTCAATACTAACACGACTGAATTGGCGGCTTGTTTGATTTCGACGGCTCTTAAAATCAGCGATAAAGAGTTTATCTTCGAAATTGATGGCCAAAAAGAGTTAGTTCTTAACAACTTCAATACGGATTATGGAGTTCTGAAAGGCGATGCGACTGTCGGGCGAACAAAAATCAAATTCGTCAAACTATCGACTGAATCAACTCAGCGGCTTATGGAATCTGCGGAAAAAGGAAATTGCATCTAAATTATCAATCTCTTAAACGAAATGAAGGGGAAATCGAGTGAACAAAGTAACTATTTTGGCTGGGGTTTTGTTTTCCTTGGCAATTGGAGCCAGCGCGGGTGAGAGAAACGGCGATGATCAGGTTACACCGGCAACTTACGAGCAACTAGAATATGCTTCTGCTCTTTTAAGATGCGATGCCCGCACACTAGAGGACGCATCTAAAATGGGCGAAATTCTTTCCGTTCGAAAAGAAGAAGGCACGCTACCGAGCGGTGAAGAGTGGGTTAAATACACCTTTAACATGGGAACGAGGGGATGGCGCACCTATGTAGCCGGGCAACTCGCAGCAAAAGGGAAGTTTGTGAAGATCAACTACGGACCAGGCGCGCCGCCTAGCGACGCACCAGATGGCAAATGGGTCTACGATTGTGGGATCACAGCAGACGGGCGTGGGCGATAAACTTTAAAAAAGCAGAGTCTTTTCGCTACATCCAGCAGACTTTGGCTTAGCGAAGCTGAGCCAAGCGCCGCTAGAAATTAACTAGAACCCTTCATCCTTAGCTATTCTTATTTGTTCTCAAACGCCGCTTTAAGAAACTCTATTAAAGCGGTTTGCAAAAACCTCACCTTATACTGTTCGGGGATCTCTAACGACTTAGACTGCTACTTTTCGATTGCCTAGTGAGGTTACCTTTGTAAGAAATGGGAGCATGGCACTTCGAATCACCAACACGGCTACGAGAAAAAAAGAAGAGTTTGTACCAATAAAAAGCAATGAAGTGACAATGTATGTCTGTGGGCCGACGGTTTACGATTTGCTTCATATTGGCAACTTTCGAGGTCCGATATTTTTTAACCTTGTACGCAATTGGTTAGAAGAATCAGGCTACAAAGTGACGTACGTTTACAATTACACGGATGTTGACGATAAAATCATTGATAGAGCAAACAAAGACAGCCGTGATGCGGCAGAAGTAGCTGAACACTTTATTGCTGAGTTTGAAAAAGACTTTGCCCAGCTCAAACTCAGAAAGCATGATCTGAATCCTCGAGTCACGCAGCACATAGATGCAATTATCGAAATGATCGAAAAGCTCATCGAAAATGGCAATGCCTATGTGGCCGAAGGCGAAGTGCTCTATTCGGTGCGAAGCTTTGATGGGTACGGAAAGCTCAGCGGGAAGTCTATCGACGATCTGCGGTCGGGCTCGCGAGTAGAAATTGGCAGCTATAAAAAAGATCCACTAGACTTTTCATTATGGAAGCCGGCAAAACCGGGTGAGCCCAAGTGGTCTTCGCCATGGGGCGATGGAAGGCCTGGTTGGCACATTGAATGTTCAGCGATGTCCAAGGCGCTTCTTGGTGAAACGATTGATATTCATGGCGGCGGCATTGATTTGATCTTTCCGCATCACGAAAATGAAATTGCGCAAAGTGAAGGGTGTACGCACAAGCCTTTTGTTCGCTACTGGATGCACAACAACTTCATTAACTTTGCTCAAATGAAAATGTCTAAGTCTTTGGGTAATATCATTACCGCTCGTGGCTTTATGCATAGGTACCATCCAGAGATCTTGAAGTTAATGATTTTGCAATCTCACTATCGATCGCCAGCTGATGCTTCAGAGGCGCAGATCAAAAATTGCATCTCCGCATTGGCAAGAGTCTATTCGGCACTTTGTCTGGCTGAATCTGTCTTTGCGAGAGATTCTGGCGAGCAGGGTCCACCTCTTAAAAAGCTTGAAACTTTGGCGCCAAAATCAGAGGGATCAAAAGCGTACAAGGCCACGCTCATAGAATTTACCGGAAAGATTAAAGAGGCGCTTGATGATGATTTTAACACACCAGAAGTTTTAGCAAGAATCTTTGAGGCGACGAGGCTTTTCAATTCGAAGTTTCGTAGAGGCCAAAAAGTGACAGATGAGACAAGAGAGATCAGCGAGCTTTACTCACTCTTCGTAAGAGGTCATGGTGAGCGCATGGCACTCTATCAAGAACCGAGTCGAGAGTTTCTTAGCATTCTTGATGATAAACTCTTAGAAACAATGAGTCTTCAGAGATCACAAATTGATGAGTTGGTGGAGCGCAGACGTGTGGCTCGTCTTGAGAAAAATTTTAAAGAGAGTGATACTCTAAGAGACGAGCTTGCGCGACTAGGAATCGCCGTTCATGACAGCCCAGAAGGAACCCATTGGGAAGTTCAAAAGTAGGAAACTTTAAACTTATAAGTGAGTTTCAGCCATCCGGCGATCAGCCAAAAGCTATTGAGCAACTTTTTGCTAATATCGAAGAGGGCGCCCGGCATCAAGTGCTTTTGGGAGTCACGGGCTCGGGCAAAACGTTCACAATGGCCAATCTTATCGAAAAGATGAATGTGCCAACGCTTGTGCTTGCCCACAACAAGACATTGGCTGCGCAGCTCTATACAGAGTTTCGAGAGCTTTTCCCTCAAAACGCTGTCGAATACTTCGTGAGCTACTACGATTACTATCAGCCAGAAGCCTATATTCCATCTACAGATACTTTCATCGAAAAAGACTCAGCTATTAACGAGCAGATTGATCGCATGAGGCACTCCGCCACCCGAAGTCTTTTTGAAAGAAACGATGTTTTGATCGTCAGTAGTGTCTCTTGTATCTATGGTCTAGGTAGTCCCGAAGCCTACGAAGGTATGATGATTAATCTTCGAGTGAATGAGGCACTTCGCAGAGATCATTTCTTACGAGAACTTGTGCGAATACTCTACGAGAGAAAGGACTTCGACTTTCACCGGGGAACGTTTCGTGTAAGGGGTGATGTTGTAGAAGTCTTTCCGCCGTATGAAGAAGAAAAAGTCGTGCGAGTGGAGTTTTTTGGTGACTACGTAGATAGTATCTCGTGGGTTGACCCTATTCGGGGCAAAGTTCTTAAGCAGGTTGATGCGATAGGGATCTTCCCTGGAAGTCATTACGTCAACACAGAAGAGAAAACAAAAGCTGCCATTCAGCAAATTCAAGAAGAGCTCAGAGAGCAAATCAATAAATTTCAGTCAGAGATGAAACTTCTTGAGGCCCAGAGAATCGAACAGCGCACTTACTATGACATCGAAATGATGGAAAACTTGGGCTTTTGCTACGGAGTCGAGAACTACTCTAGGCACTTTACTGGCCGGCCACCTGGTGCGGCACCACCAACGTTGCTTGAATACTTCCCCAAAAGTTTTTTATGCTTCATTGACGAGAGCCATGTAACGGTGCCTCAGCTCGGTGCGATGTATCGAGGCGATCGGGCAAGAAAAACCACTTTGGTTGAGCACGGGTTTAGACTTCCGAGTGCACTTGATAACAGACCACTTAACTTTCAAGAGTTTGAGGGCTTGATAAACCAAGCCGTGTATGTTTCGGCTACTCCTGGCACCTATGAGCTTGAAAAGAGTTCGGGATTAATTGTCGAGCAAATTATTCGTCCGACGGGTCTTGTTGATCCTATAGTAGAAATGCGGCCTGCTAAGTTTCAAGTGGACGATTTACTTAAAGAGATTAGGGATCGCGTTGGCAAGAAAGAGCGAGTGCTAGTAACAACGCTCACCAAACGCAGCGCTGAGGATTTGACTGAGTACTTCTCGGGTTTAGGGGTCAAGGTCAAGTACCTTCACAGTGAGATCGACACAATGGAGAGATCTACAATCATTAGAGATCTCAGGCTGGGTGTTTTTGATGTTCTCATCGGAATCAACTTGCTTCGAGAGGGTCTTGATATCCCGGAAGTGAGTTTGGTTGCTATTACTGATGCTGATAAAGAGGGCTTTTTGCGCTCAGAAAGATCTCTCATTCAGACTATTGGGCGCGCAGCGAGAAATGTAAACGGAAGAGTTATTCTTTATGCAGACGTTGTTACAAATTCGATCGATAAGGCAACTCAAGAAACGCAAAGAAGGCGTGATCGGCAGATTGCCTACAATGAAGAGCACGGTATAACTCCAAAAACTATTCAGAAGCGAATCCCCAGAGGACTTCTGGAAACTTTTGAAGAAACAATTGGTGATGAGGGTGATCCTGTTTGGCAGGGGTGGAAACCTCTAGCAGATAGTTCTGGTAAAAAGAAGGGCGGCGAATCATCTGGCTTTGCCTATACGCCCGGTATGGCATCCGATGATTTTATTCGCGCTGTGCGAGAGATAAAAGACAAGCCAGGGGGAATCGCCAAGCAAATTGCGCAGCTAAGAAAGAAAATGAAGAAGCTTTCGGAGGAGCTAGAATTCGAAGAAGCCGCTCGCGTCCGTGACGAAATCAAACGCCTTCAGATCATAGACCTCGAACTTAAAATCGTCCCCGGCGGCCAAGACTAATCCTTCAAGTGTCGACGGGGTACCGTTGACAGTGCTAGGGTGAAGCGGTGAAGAAAAAAGCTACAGGCGACATTGCTGCTAAGATAGAAGCACTGAAGGAAGTCGTAAGGACCTTCCCACTCGTGTCGGGCGTGTATTTAATGAAAGATCACGCTGAAAAAATCATTTACGTCGGGAAGGCCAAAGATCTTCGGGCCAGGGTGCGAAGCTATTTTTCAGGTAGCAAAGACCTTAGCCCTAAGACCCGTCTGCTTGTTCAAAACATTGAAACTATTCAGTACCTGACCACTCCTAATGAAGTAGAGGCGTTTTTACTCGAAGCCTCTATGATCAAAAAACACAGGCCAAAGTACAACGTCCGCCTGCGCGACGATAAAGCCTACCCTTATATCAAATTATCGGCAGCGGATAAGTTCCCAAGGTTTTATTTGGCAAGAAGGGTTCAAAGAGATGGGGGGATTTATTTTGGCCCCTTTACCAGTGGCCGAGATGTTTTTGAAGCCATCAAATTTTTAAATCGCACGTTTAAGATTCGTGACTGCACCGACGGATTTATGAATACCCGAAAGCGTCCGTGCATGACACATCAAATTGGTCGATGTAAGGCCCCATGTGTAAACCTTGTTTCTGAAAAGGAATATCAAAAAGATGCTAACGATGCGCTTATGTTTTTAAGAGCTGAAAAGACGGCTTTGTTAGGCTCACTAAATCGAGATATGAAAGAAAAAGCCAAAGAAGAGAAGTTTGAAGAGGCCGCGCGGCTCCGCGACACTCTCGTCTCTCTCGAGGCAATTCTTGATAGGCAGGCAGACATCGAGGGCATCTCTGGCGACGATAGAGACGTGTTTGGCTTCTATGGTGACGATCGCGGAGTCAGCGTGGTGGCGTATCATATTCGGTCGGGAAGGTTGCTCACCAAGCGCTCTCAGTTTTTGGCATCGGTTGAAGTGTCAGATGGTGAGAACGAAATTCGTGATTGGTTTGTTTCTTATCTCAATCAGTATTACGAAGACAATATCGTACCCATCGAAGTGCTTATTCCGCTTGAGATTGGCAACGACCTACGGAAGTTACTGAGAGATGTGCTAAAATACAGAGCGGGCCGAGATGTACTCGTGCGCCTTCCAACTGATGCCGAAGGTGCTAAGCTGATCTCTCAAGTGGAACTTTTTGCGCAAGAGGAGTTCAAAAACCATCTCACAAAGAGTGAACTCAAGGATAAAGCGTTACAAGAAATTCAAATGAAACTTTCTTTGCCAAGACGACCATCTCGCGTGGAATGCTATGACATCTCCCATTTTCACGGCGGAGAGAGCGTAGCAAGTCAGGTTGTTTTTCAAGATGGTGCGGCAAACAAAGATGAGTATCGTCGCTATAAGATGCGAAGTGGGGTTGGTAATAACGACTACGAAAACATGAAGGAAGTGCTCACACGCAGAATGAGGCACGATGAATATCCTGAGCCGGATCTCGTTGTAATTGACGGGGGCAAGGGTCAGCTTTCTATTGCGGTGGCTGTTATGAAGGAGTTGGGACTTCAGTACCCCGTAGTTTCCTTGGCGAAAGCTCGTACAAAGCGCTCTTTTCGGTCAGAAGAAGTAGAAGTAACGGTAGAGAGATTTTTTGTACCCGGCAGGGAAAACCCAGTGACCTTTCGTGAAAACTCAGAAGCTTATAGGATCTTGGTCGGAATTCGCGATGAGGCACATCGATTTGCCATCAATTATCATCGCAAGCTGCGAGAATCCACTCTATTTGAAAGCCAACTCGATCAAGTTTTTGGCCTGGGAGAGAAAAGAAAGAGGGCACTACTTAGAGAATTTTCTTCGATCGAAGAGATCCGCTTGGCAACTGTTGAGCGGCTTTGTGAAATACGGGGATTCAACCGTTTGGTCGCTGAAAAGCTTCTCGAGCATGTGAAGATGTCTTAGCTTTAGAGAATGTAACGATGACCTAGTTTTAGAGCACGTGAGGATGAACCTGGTTTCATTAAAATGTGACATTCATTTGTTGCTCTCTAGGGTTCATGGGGGTTTTGGGCGTTGCATAGTAGAAGAAAATGCTTTGTAAAGACAGAGTCACCAAATGTATATCTGGGTTGTATGCTGCAACCACTGACTTTTCTCTTTACTAAATTTCGCTCGCATTACCCGTCAATTGAAGGCGACGTCGTTGAACGCACGGAACCCTGTGGAATATGTGGGGCCATGAGCTGCGAGCAAGTTGCAGAGTCGGATTACTGGGACCTAGAGCGCACTCGTTTGGTCAAATGTACGACTTGCGAATCCATGCAGATCGATCCCAAATTACCAGATGCAGCCGTGCAAACAGGATGCCTCGCCCTGTATAGACTTCAGCAAAGTGGCGAGACTTCTGCCTCACGTAAAAGAGGATTCTTTCGAGCCTTCAGAAAGGGCGTGGCCCTAGGCTTTACACTTAAGCTATCGAGAATAGACCCAGTGAGAGTTCTTGAAGTGGGTTCCGGGGACGGATACTTCTTAAAAGGTATTCAGTACGTGTTTCCTAAAGCCAAGTTCACTTGTTTAGATATCGTTGACGAGATCTTGGATGCAACATCAACCGTTCATGGTTTTGAATCCCTATGTACTTCTGTAGAGAATGTCAGCATAAAGCCTAGGCAGAAATTTGATTTAGTTATAGCGAGAGACATTTTGGAACATGTGAATGAGCCGAGAAGAGTATTAGAAAATCTTGCGGACTTGCTTGTGCCAGGTGGCTATCTTTACTTTATCACTCCGAACGGCAAGCAAGATGGATGGCAACTTTTTTTTCGTTGGAAGAAACACAAAGTTGCGGGCGAGCTATTGATTAATCACGTGAACTATTTTGATCCGATGAGTTTAAGGAACAAACTTGAAAAGTTAGGGTTTATTCTTAAGAAGTATTACATCTATGATCTAAAGCAATTTTTTAGGGGGGGCAGGCTGGCAGTTTCTCGAAACCCATATGGCTAGACCATCTGTCTTACGATCTGCCCAAGATGTTATTGAAAGCACACCCAGTTTGAAATCAACCATTCAAGAGGTAATCGATGTTCAGCCGATTCCGAAAGTTTTTGAATACAAGTTGTTAAAGCCTCTTCTCGTTTTTTACTGCTGGTTTAAACATACACCCTTTCTCAGAATTGGGCCCGAAGCGGGAGTCGGAGAAGAAGTTATGTGTCTTGCACAGAAAGTGCGCTAGTCAAAGCTAATAGGCTTACCGATTCTATTTGAAGTTGTTACCGGTGCAGGGGGTCTCCCCAACACCTTTGGCGACAACTTTATACTCGGATGTCACAACATTAAATTCTAGCAATTCAATTGTTTTTAAATCCGTGCTCCAGGCGATACTTGATAGCGGGGCAAACAACTCCCCAGTAGGGAACTTACCTAGGGTTATTCTTACCCTTGCAAGATTGTTAATCTCGTAACTGTACGACCAGGAAAAACAGGACTGAGGATCTGAAAATAAGAAGTCGACAATAAAATATTTAAAGCACGCTTCAGGCCCACATCCCCCAATGGAACTACTTCCCGAGTAAAAGGTAAATTCATTGTCATTGAAGAGAATTTTCAAATTTTCTTCAGTCCCACGCATATACGGATGGGCCATCCTCTCATGGCATGCATCATTGTAGTACGGATGGAAGTTACGAGAAGTCAAACTGCCTTCAAAACTGATTTTGAATTGCTCTTTACTCTTCACCGATTCTAGGAGGCAAACTTTTGGTGTAACAACAGTTGTTCTGCTGTCTGCAGAGAAAGCCTTGCCGAATGGGCAGATTACTGGAAATGCTATAACTATGGCGATGAGTCGAAGTTTCATAAAGTTACCCTCTAAATACAGTATCCAACCAATGATTCTACCTTATGGCTATGGTGGTCAAGGTGGTGATTGTGCTTTTGGACCTTTGTTTTTTCTTGGCTTAAGAAAACAGTTCAAGGACCAAGAAGCGCGAGGTTAATTGGTTTGACAAGGGTATCGTCAAGAACACCATCTGCTTTAAGGGATATCTGTATATCAAGTTTTGAGTTTTTAAAGCTTCTAAGAGGTGCCCGTACAAACACGTGGTGCCAAGAGTCTTTTCCTGGGTCAAGCTTTGAAGGAAGAGTGGCCGTGATTATTTTGATTCTATTTGCCAATAAGGTGCCCGAGCTACCGTTATTAAACTCTCCAGTGTTCTTTTGGATATTGGGCACTTGCGAACCGGCGGAGTCAGGACTCACTGGCGCGACGGCTACAGAATCAATCTCAATGACTTTTTGACTTTGATTTGAAATATGAACTCTAAAGTGATTGAGCACATAATCTTCGCCGCCTTCTTGCACCATTGTATAAGGAGAGTCCTTTGCTCTGATTATTTTAAAGTCGAGTGGTTTTCTGTTGATGAGAGCGTAGCTGAGACCGCCGATCAAAAGCGCAATGATTCCAAGGTAAACGGCACTGCGCGCTCCAAACTTAAAGCCGTCAAATGCCATATACCTAATTAAACCTCGAGGCTTGTTAATTTTGACCATGACTTCGTCGCAGGCATCCATACAGGCAGTGCACGCAATGCATTCAAGCTGCAGACCTCGCCGAATGTCGACGCCAGTGGGGCATACACTCACACATCGGTAGCAGTTAACGCAATCCGCGTGGGGGTCGGCAGCACCTTTGCGCGGTTCACCCCGCGACTCATCGTAGGAGACGTTCAAGGTGTTTTGACCGATCAGTACTGATTGCAGGCGACCGTAAGGGCACATAATGATGCAAAACTGTTCTCGAAACCATCCAAAGTTAAACAGAAGAATTGCAGTGAGAACTTGCACAAAGAGAAACAGTTCCCAGGCTTCGGAGGGCGGTGCGAGAGTTGTCCATACAAGATTTTGAGCTCCTACAAAATACGCCGTAAAACTATGGGCAATGTGCGAACTGATAACGGCAAATAAACCCCACTTCACTGCTTTTTTTGAGACCTTTCTCAATGACATAGGTGCCAAATCTAGTTTTCGTCTTTCTAAATGGGATCCCTCAATCCATCTTTCAATGCGCCGAAAGAAAAAGTCGATAAACACAGTTTGGGGGCAAGCCCAACCACACCAGACTCTACCAAACAGCGACGTTATAAAAGTCAGCAAAAAAACGGCAATCAAGAGAGGGAACACTATGAGGGGGCCATCGTGGGCCCAAAAAGTGTTACCGAAAAATGTAAACTTCCTTTTTGCTAAATCCAAAAAAAGTGTTTGTTGCCCGTCGTAGTTTGTCCAAGGAAGCACAAGAAAAACAATAACAAGTAGGGTGTAGAAAACCGTTCGATATCTACGAAAAAAGCCAGAGACATCTGCTGGGTATATATAAGCGCGGTGTCCACTTTCTTCAAAGCTCGCGGGCCTATCGGTTGGCAATTCAAGTTTGCTTTTTACCAAGGCTACTTTCTCCTATACGATCAATTCACCTTTTGGAGGCCTACCTTTATTCGATAAGGTCACCTTGTGGAGGCTTGCCTTCTGCCGCTGGTAGATTTAAAACATACGCCGAAATATATACATGAAGCTCCGGTGGAATGAGTTCTCCCCAAGGGGGCATTCCTTTTTCGGGGTAGCCCACTCGAATGGCTTCTACGATAGCTGCTATACCCCCCTTAGAATGTATCCAATACTTGTCAGTGAGGTTGGGGCCCACCAGTCCTTCGCCATTTTGACCGTGGCAAGCGGCACATTTTGTTAAAAAATGGTCTTTAGCAGCTAGCATACTCTCGCTATCGGCGAGTAAGCTATTAACATCCAAACTGTCGAAATCTTCTGATGAAACATCGGTAAGTGCTGGTTGTCTCTCTTCAATAATCATCATTTCTGATTGAAACAAAGCGTCGTGTGATGGGCCACCAAAGAGTTCGTAGTATCCATAATAGAATATACTGAAGACGATTGTTCCGTAAAAAGTGACTAGCCACCATCTAGGCAGCGGATTGTCTAGCTCCTGAATGCCGTCATATTCATGCCCTTGAATAATCTCGCCCGGAACGTTCTCTACAGAATTAGATTCTTTTGTGTCATCGGACATTTTGGCCTCCACCTTTTTCATCGAATAGCGGTAACTGCGAAAGTTTTTGGTAGTATTCTTTGGAGCCCTTACGCATAACAAAATAGGTGAGAGCCAAGAACGTAATGAGAAAAAGTAAAAAAGCCAAAAGTACAAGCTCGGGGTTTTGAAATTGACTGAGGGCCTCTTTTTTCATGGTATCTCCTCAGAATCTCTGCCAGTAATTTCAGCAGTCGGGGGACCAGCTGTAATATCAGTATCAATTCGGGTCTCAGGATTTGAGTCTGGATCGACACTGGTATCATTATCTAAGCCGGTATCTGCATCAGAAGATTCTTCTTCATCTGCATCAGAAGATTCTTCTTCGCTGGACTCCTCCTTATCTACGACTTTGTGGCCGAGCGCTTGCAAATAGGCAATCATCGCTACGATTTCTCTTTGTTCCAGCCGATCGTCGACGACCCCTTGCTCTCTTAGACCTTGTGCAATCACTTCAGCTTGTTTTTCGGCAACGATGTCGGCATTGGCTACTGTTTCATCGTCATAGGGTACGCCAAGAGTCTTCATGACGGAGAGTTTTCGCCTTAGAGAGTAGAAGTCAGTGTTCTGGGTAAGTAGCCAAGGGTAGTTCGGCATGATGGAGTTATTAATAACCTCTCTAGGATTCTTCATATGTCGGTAGTGCCAAAGATCAGGATACTTCTTACCGACTCTCGCTAAATCTGGGCCGGTGCGCTTCGATCCCCACTGAAATGGTCGATCATACATGGAGTCTTCTATTGTAGAAGGTGGGCCAAACCTAAGAGCATCAAAAGGAAGCTTTCGGATCATCTGAGAGTGACAAACATAACATCCTTCTTTGATGTAGATATCTCGTCCTGCCAATTCTAGGGGTGTGTAAGGAAGAGCCATTTTATCTGTTGCTAAGTAGCGATGCATCGACAGCGTCGGGATGATTTCAATGACAGACCCAACTGCAATCGCCATAAACGCTAGGATGCTAAATGCAAGCCCCATGCCTTCAAGTTTACGGTGGCCCACGTCTGGTTTGTGCGCAACGTTTCTCTTTTCAAACGGTTCTGGAATCTTATCATCAACGATGGCTCTGCCTCGGATGGTTTTCGAGATGTTATAGACCATGATGAGCGCGCCCACTATGAAAAGCAGTCCGCCAAGGGCGCGAACATGATAGAGCGGCACTATGCGAGTTACCGTTTCAACAAAGTCAGGATAAACAAGGCGTCCGTCTTCGCCAATCGCCCGCCACATAAGGCCTTGAGTGATTCCAGCGGCCCACATAGAGAGGTAATAAACGACAATGCCTGTAAGCCCGATCCAAAAATGCGCAGTTGCCAACTTTTCACTATAGAGTTTGGTGCCAAACAGTTTTGGAGCTATGTAATAAATCATTCCAAAAGTCAAAAATCCATTCCAGCCCAAGGCTCCGCCATGGACGTGGGCAATGATCCAGTCGGTATAATGGGCAAGCGAACTCACGGATTTAATAGAGAGAAGTGGCCCTTCGAATGTCGTCATCCCGTAAAATGTTACTGCTGCTACCAAAAACTTAATGACCGCACTCGTACGAAGCAGATGCCACGCTCCTCTTAGAGTAAGTAACCCGTTGATCATTCCGCCCCAACTTGGCGCCCAGAGCATTAAACTGAAGACCATGCCAAGGGTTTGCGCCCAGTCAGGAAGTGAAGTGTTCAAGAGGTGGTGTGGCCCGGCCCAGATATAGATAAATATCAACGCCCAGAAGTGAATGATCGAAAGTCGGTAAGAATAAATTGGTCGATTCGCAGCCTTCGGTATGTAGTAATACATGAGTCCAAGAAAGGGCGTCGTTAGAAAGAATGCAACCGCGTTGTGACCGTACCACCATTGAACCATTGCATCTTGAATGCCTGCGTAAACGGGGTAACTCTGCAAAAAACTAACTGGAATCTCAATTGAGTTAAAGATATGTAGAACTGCGACTGTTATAATTGTCGCGATGTAAAACCAAATTGCCACGTACATGTGCTTTTCGCGTCGTCTCGCTAGCGTCATGAAAAAGTTTACTGCGAATACAACCCAAATGACAGCGATGGCAATATCAATTGGCCACTCAAGCTCTGCGTACTCCTTGCTTTGTGAAAAGCCCAGAGGGAGGGTGATAGCTGCCGAAATAATTATGAGCTGCCATCCCCAAAAATGAATTCGGCTCAAAATATCTGAAAACATTCTTATTTTACAAAGTCTTTGAGTCGAATGGTAGATGCCGGCGAAAATGGCATTTCCCGCAAAAGCAAAAATGGCAGCGTTGGTATGAAGTGGCCTGAGGCGCCCAAATGTGAGCCACTGTAGGTCAAAGTTGAGTTGCCAGAAGCCAAGTTGAAGAGCTGCTAACAGGCCCACAAGAAATGCGGTAATTCCCCAGCTTATTGTTGCATAGAGAAACCACACCACAATTTGGTTGTCGTAGTACGATTTGTTGTTCATTAAATGCCCTCGTTGTTTTTGTCTATTTCGTATTTACTGAATCGTATCAATTTAGTTCTTTGTTCTTTTCTGTCTTTTCTCAAGAATTCATTTACCTCGATCTTTGAACTTTTGTTCTCCCATTCGAAGATAACAACCAATTAAACGATTTTATCATTCTTCGGCAAGGCTTCGTCCTCAATCAATATATTAAGCGCGGGAGTTTCTAAATCCTCAAACTGGTCGCTCTTTACAGCTTTTACAAAAAGAATCACGAAAATAGCGGCAAGGCCAATCGAAACGGGAATTGTCAGTAAAAGAATATTCATTTTATTTCTTGCTCCAGTTGAGAGAGAACACGGTGTGCAGAATCAAACTTAGTGAGCTGACGGGCATTAGGATTGCTGCCACCAACGGTGTAATGAAGCCAAGAAGCGCAAATGTTCCAAAAGTGAGGTTGTAGATAAACGAAGCTGCCAAATTCCGTTTGAGTACCCGAACTAAGGTGTTCGTATAGTTCAGAGCCGGAAGGAGTGAGGTGAGTCCTGGCTTCAAAAAATAAGCCTGGGAAGCCTTAAAGGCGGTCTCCATTCCGGCAAAAACTGAAATGGCGACGGTGGCTCGCGACATAGCGAGCGTGTCGTTGTGACCATCTCCAACAAATAAGACGCCTTTGCTAGATCTACTGAGGTCTTGAATAAACTCAGCTTTGCTTTCTGGAGTGCACTCTGCAATTGCGAAATTTTCTTTAATGCCAAGTAGCTTCGCGGTTCTTTGCGTTTCTGCTTGGGAGTCACCCGACAGAAGCATCACCTGTAAGCCGGCTTCTCGCAGCTGATGGCAAATGTTTTGGTAATTGTCGGGAATTTCAGCGTGTATAGTGGCGGTGAGAACTGGATTGGTGTTTTCAGAGAAAGTGATTTTCTGTACTCCCTCAATGTAACTCTTTCTTACGGAGTAGTTTTTTCCGTTCACAACACCTTCAACTCCAACAGACGGTAACTCCTGAAAATCTTCGACTTCTGGTAGTTCCTCGAAGACACCATACATTTTGCTGCAGTTTCTGCGAATTGCAGTAGCGATAGGATGATCAGACTTCGACTCGAGTGCAAAGATCACAGAAGCTTCGACGAAGCTTGGTGGCCTTGGAAGCCAGTGAACATCAAAGTTCTGAGCACTTGTAAGTGTTCCTGTCTTGTCAAAAACGGCGTAATGGCAGCTTTGGAGCTTTTCAAAAAAGTCATGATCCTTAACAAGCAAACCTAAATTCAGAGCTCTACGAAACGACAAACTCAGCGCTAACGGCGTTACAATGCCAAGAGCACAAGGGCATGCAACTACGAGTAGTGCGAGAGCTCGATTAAAACCTTCAGTTAGATCTTGGGTCCAAAACGTTAAGATGACAGCGATGCTCGCTATCACGATGCTTACTGAAAAATAAGATGCCGCCCGATCCGAAAGAGCAACCCATTTTGAGCGGCTTTGGAGCCCTTTATTGACACTTTCAATGAGAAAGTTGAGGCGGGAAGTCTTGCATGTTGACAATGCTTTTGTCTCGATCGATGACGACAACACTCTTGCCCCAGCGTAAATTCGCTCTCCGCGCTCAATAGTTTGTGGAAGCGATTCTCCGGTAAGAGCGGAGTTGTCAATCTCAGCATGAGTTGAAACCAATCGTGCATCAACCGGTAAGGTGTCATTTTTTGAAAGGAGGATTCGATCGTCTATTTGTATATTATCGCGATCAACCTGAGACTTCGAATCACCTTTCAATACAACGTACTGCTTTTGATTGAAGACATCGGTAATCGACATGGGCGCAAGGTAGTTTTGATGGACCTTGAATACCAAATAGCGAGTCGAAAGTATGAGGAGCACAATCATTGAGAGCGAATCAAAGTAAATCTGTCCATTTTGTTCGACGAGATGATAGGTGCTGAGAATGCTGCCGCCCAAAATTGCAATACTCAAAGGCAAATCAATCGAAGGTCGTTTGGCTTTTAAGCTCTGATAGGAACTCACAAAAAACGGATAGGCCCCATATAGCAAAACCGGCAAAAATAGAGCGAAGCTAAGCCATTCAAGTGAATGGGCCCACTCAGTTTCAGCGGCCCCCGAATACAGGGCGAACGACACAAGCATGAGGTTTCCCGTGGAGGCTGCGGTAACTCCCAAGCGGTACAGAAACCGCTTGTTTTCGGCACGGATTCTGGTCTCGAGTTCCGTGTCGTTTTGAGCTTCTTTAATTTCAAATCCTAACTTGTGAACTCTTTCTTTGAAAAATTCGGGTTTAAAACCTTCTAATGGAGTGACCCTTAGTGTCCTTCTGCCGATATCGATGCGTAGATCTGTCAAAGTAGAATCTGACACAAATTCACTACGAATTTTTCGCAGACAGTTTGCGCAGTGCATGCCATCAACAAGAAAGGTATGAGGTTTAGTTGTTGTTGGTTCCATAGCAGAAAATCTAACGACTGGTCTTTGTAGAAGACTTTTTCGAGCGTTTACAAAACCAAAAGACTCCCACTGGCGCGCCAATACCGACAGAAATTGCAGTAATAATACATATTGGACACATGCTGAACGCTCCTGTTGAACTGAAAAGCTAAAAATCAGGCCTTACGGTGAATTTTAGACTAATTTATGTCACTCTTACAAAGAATGATAAAACGAAATATAAAAATTGATAATTATCATATTTATGAGAACACTTTTTTGATGTTCTAGCGAAGAATTGGTCTAGTCTTCCACCGGGAGGTTTGTTTATGTCTAATATTCCGTCAATTGAAGTGTTCATGACTCCATCGCCCCACTCCATTAACTCCGTACAAACTTTGGCCAAAGCTCTTGAGTTTATGAGGCAGTACCGCGTTAAACATCTGCCTGTACTTGAAGGGGGCCAATTGGTTGGTGTTTTGACCGAGAGGGACATTCAACTTGTTGAGTCCTTAAAGGGGGTCGACTTAGAAAAAGTATTGGTTGAAGACGCCTACACCCCGGAGCCCTATACCTTGCCGCCTAACTCTCCGCTAGACGAGGCGCTCACTGTAATGGCAGAGATGCATTACAGCTGCATTTTAGTGGTTGATAGTTCGAAACTTGTGGGGATTTTTACTTGGATTGACGCGCTGGCAGCTTGTGCCAAGCTGCTGAAATCTGATGTGAAGTCGAGCTAGAAAATGGTACCTTCGGGGCACGCGACGAAGGAATCCCATGAAACCCCTGAATCCAACAAAACCCACCAATACCGTGAAAAGAAACGACATCGACTGTAGCCAATGTTCTGCCCAGAATGAAAGTGTGTTTTGCGAACTTCGAGAGAAAGACTACATTGATCTTAGTTTCGGAAAGAACACAAATTTCTACAAGAAGGGGCAAACCCTATTTTTAGAAGGCAATCCCCCTTTTGGCCTTTTTTGCGTCAGTAGCGGGAAGGTGAAGCTCACAAAAGCTTCGGCAGAAGGTAAAGAGACTATTGTCAGAATTGCCAAACCAGGTGATTTGCTCGGGCACAGAAGTTTGTTTGTGGATTCTCCGTACAGTGCTTCTGCGACGGTTATCGAAGACGCCCAGGTGTGTTTTATCAGCAAAAGTACAATTACCAAGTTGTTTGCTGAGAATCCCACTTTTTGTATGAATGTCATTGATAGATTGAGTCAGCAAATGGGGGAGGCCGAGAGTCGACTGGCGAGCCTCGCCCAGAAGTCTGTAAGGGAGAGGTTCTCGGAGTTTTTACTACTCATGAAGGAAACCTACGGCGAGAGCGTCGACGGTAAAATCAAAATTTCGCTTCACCTTACACGGGAAGAAATGGCGTCCATAGTGGGCGCGGCAACAGAAAATCTCATTCGGCTTATATCTGAGTTTAAAAGCGAAGGACTCGTTGAAGAGAAAAATAAGACTCTATTTCTTTTGAACGTTCCAAAAATAGAAGAGTACGCCAATTTAACATAGGCCAAATTGCTTTTGCGGTAGTTCGACCAAATGAAGGCACGCCCCAACAGTGACCCTGATTTTCATCAGGGTATCGTGCTAACTTTTACGATAAGTTCGAAGAATGTATTTTATTGGGCATACAACTGGCGAGCTTCAAAAGATTCTCCGTCGGTGGCCACCGGTCGAAATAAAAAGGAACATGCCCGTGGTGTATAGGCACCAGGTACCTAATGTTGCCTTTATTCTTATCGAAGGCATTGTTTCTGTAAACAACCTAGCAGGTCCATCTTGGGAAGTTTCAACAAATGAAATTACCAACCGAGCTTCGGGTGTCTCTTTAAATAACATTGCAGCCCCAGCTTCGACTGTTTCTGTAAATGAATTGGCAACGCCAGCATTACTTGTTTCTACGAATAAACTGGTAGCCCCAACTTTGGCTAATCGGCCAAGAATTTATTGCTATGAAGAGCTTAGAGATAGGCGAAAGTCGACGGCAGATATTGTGATTCTGAAGGGCTCTAAAGCTTCATTTGTCGACTATCCTTCTTTTAGTCAATCCATCAAAGAAGACCCTTCCATTTGGCAGCTCACTCCCGCTGCTCCTCAACTACGAATTCCAAATCAATGAAATCAAGCGGCGAGTCATGAAGCCAAGAAATTCTCAGGGAATTTGCGATAGGTCTTTCATGAAGAGACTCTGGCCCTATAGACTAGTACTACTAGACACAAGTTTGCTGGGGCGAAAAGGGGCGAGCAGTGAAGTTAAAAATAATTGGGGCGGCGGGAACGGTCACGGGTTCGAAGTATCTTATTGAAACTTCAAAGGCGCAGGTGCTCGTTGACTGTGGTTTGTTTCAGGGGCTTAAAGATTTGCGCCTTATGAACTGGCGAGAGCCGGCCTTTGATCCGAAAAAAATAGATGCTGTTATTCTTACGCATGCGCATCTCGATCATTCAGGATATATACCAAGACTTGTAAAATTGGGATTCGAAGGGCGCATCTTCGTAACCCACGCGACACTCAAAGTCTGTGAAATTCTCCTTCCAGATGCTGGCTCTTTGATGGAAGAAGAAGCACGATACGCCAATGAAAAAGGTTTTTCGAAACATCACCCCGCAGAGGCTCTGTACACTGAGGCTGATGCAATCAGAGCCTTGTCTCGTTTTGAACCCGTTAACTTTCATCAAAGTGTTGCAGTAGCAGGCGATTTAGAGTTTCAGTACTTCCGCGCCGGACACATCTTGGGAGCGGCTTCTGTTCGAGCTACTTGCGGGCCAAACTCTGCGATTTTCTCTGGTGACATTGGTAGATTCGATGATTCCATTCTCTATACACCAGAGCCAATCCCATCGGCAGAGGTTGTGGTTATAGAATCAACGTATGGCAATAGACTTCATGGAAGCATTGACCCACTTGCGGAAATGGAGCAGTTCGTGGTTTCGACGCTCACGCGCGGAGGAACCGTGCTGATACCCTCTTTTGCAGTCGGAAGAGCGCAAAAACTGCTCCATCTATTGTATCGACTCAAAACTGCTGGAAAGCTTGGTGGCTATCGAGTTTATGTTGATAGCCCCATGGCCCGGGATGTGACGGAACTCTATGAGAGCTGTAGCTCCGAGCACCGCCTCACAAAGGAGCAAGCAAGAGAGATCTTTTCGATAGCAACCTATATAAACTCCCAGGACCAGTCGAGAGCGTTGTCAAAAAATACGGAGCCAAAAGTTATAGTGTCTGCTAGCGGGATGGCCACAGGCGGGCGAGTGCTCCATCATATGCGTTCATTTGGTAGAAGCTCAAAGAACCTGATTCTTTTTACGGGATATCAGGCTGCTGGAACTCGAGGTGATCGTCTTTTGAACCAGGGTGAAAAGTCAGTGAAAATTCACGGAGAAATGATTGAGATAAAAGCAGAAGTCGCATGCCTTCAAGGGCTTTCTGCTCATGCAGATCAACGGGAGCTTTTAAAGTGGGCAAAGCAAATAGAAGGTGTGCCTCCAAAGCGCTGCCTTATCACTCATGGAGAATACGACTCTTCGCAAGAACTTTCATCGGCACTGCGAAGAGAACTTGGTTGGAACTGTATCATCCCTCATATGGGCGATGAATTTACTCTCGGGTGAAGTCACTTTCATGAGAAAGGCATTTTGATGCGCTTTTTTGGATCAAAAGAAATTAAGGACATTGTGGCTTCTTGGGTTAGTGAAAATAGAGAAAGCCTTAAAAATAAAACGGTCGTTGATGCACCTGCAGGCAATGGAGTTACCTCTGAGTATTTAGCAAAGGCTGGGGCTTGCGTTTTACCTTATGATCTATTTCCTGAGTTTTTTCGCTTAGAGGACATTTCTTGTCAGAAAGCTGATATCTCTGATGGTTTGCCTTTAGACTCAGATTCCGTCGATTTCTGGATTTGCCAAGAAGGAATTGAGCATCTGAGTGATCAGGTAAAAGTCTTTGAAGAGTTTTCGAGAGTCCTAAAGTTTGGGGGCCGGCTCTTGCTCACTACACCCAATGCGTCGAACCTTAAGTCACGCTTCAGCTACCTTCTCGGCGAGAGTGAGTCTTTCTCAAAACTGCTGCCTCCAAATGAAGTGGATACAATTTGGTTTGCACCAAATGAATGCATTTATTTTGGACACGCATTCTTAGTCGGCTTTTTTAAACTCAGATTTTTTGGCAAGTTAAGCGGTCTAGAGCTGCGGAAAATACATTCTACTCGTGTCAATCACACCGCTGCCATTTTGTTTTTGTTTTTATATCCTTTAATTTGTTGGAGTAACTTTCGAGCTGCCGCTCGCTTTCGAAGGGCCAATCCGCAGATCGACAGAAGTTTTTCGAAAGAGCTTTTTCGCTACTCGATTTCACCGAAAGTACTTCTCGAAAATCATCTTTTTTTGGAATTTGAAAAGGTGTCAGATTCCAGCGAGGCGAAGACGATATTAAAAACTTCAAAAGATGCCCACAGTTTCTGCACCTAGAAGTGCCTACCTAGAAGTGCCTGCTCCCTTTTTCGGATGCATGACGCCAAAGCACCCTCCCTGAGCGCTCGAGAATTACAAAAAAACGGCCGTTGTCGCTTCAAGGCTATTATTCAAAAATGTTAACTATTTAATAATACTATACTATTTATAATTTATGTCCACTCAGGTGGACAGCCACGGAATTTTATGGCACACTTAAGATATGAACCTTGCCACGTTAAAAGCACTCGCGAAGATCAAGGGTTTGCGGCAATCTGATATCGCCGTAAGGGCTGGCCTGAGCCGTCAGGCAGTGAGCAAATGGTGGAATCAAAAATCGCATTGTGTTGATGTCTTAGCGAAAACACATGAGCGTTTGGCAAAGTCGTTGGGTGTTTCTATGGAGACGCTTTCAAATCCGCTCCCGGTAGTTGATGAAAAAAAGCTAAAGAAAAAAATGGAAGTTCAACTCTTGTGGGACAAACTCTACCCAGATATTGAGGGATTCTCTCGTGGTTTAGTTGTGGGACGCCCAGAAGCTTTCGCCAGATTGGTACAAGTTTTCGGACTGTTCGCGTCTGAAAAAATTGTGGGTAAACAAATCATCCACCAGTTTCCGAAGTACAAGAAAATCATTCACCCAGCTAGAAGAAGGACGTTAGAAATAGTATGGAACGAAATCCAGAACCAAGCTTAGATCTTGCAAAAAAAACTCTTCCGGCTCAGCTTTTTGCAGCGCTTGAACACGTTTTTAGCAAAAGAATTTATGATACGGTGTTGGTCGGCGGGACCGCTCTTTCTGGTTTCTATGCAGGTCACAGAAGATCCGATGATCTCGATCTTTTTACTAAATCTGAAAAAGCGCAAATTGCGACCGTTAAGGCTGTAGGCTCACTTACCGAATTAGGCGCAATATTGATCTCTGAGCGTGAGTCGGCCTTTTTTTATGACTCGACCTGGTCTTTACGCAAGCACGATTTTACAGCCCAAGTGGTTTTAGATGAAAGATTGTTTGCAGTCGGAAGTTTTAGCGACGTCGGAAGTATCAAAATTGCTGATCTAAAAACAATATTCAAGATGAAAGCGGCTACACTTGTGAGCCGCTGTAGTGAAAAGGATCTTTATGATCTTATGTGGCTTTTTGAGCGGTTCTCGGAATTTGAGATAAAAGATCTGATTGAATCAGGGAACGAAGTTGACGGAGGCGTAAATACTGAGAACATGTTTGCTTCAGTCGCAGGGACGATTCTTAGATTAGAAGCTTGTGATTTTGCTTTAGACAAGAGCATCAGGCCGCAAGAAACGTATCAAAGGCTATTGCAGTTTCAAAAAGAACTTAAAGCACAATTGTTTGCCTACTTGAAGGCTATGCCCACTCCCGAACTTGGAAAACTTGTTAGGCAAGCCCGCAAAGTGCTCAAATAATTAGTCACGCAGGAATTTCAAAAAACTGTCGATAAGTCACAGGAACGGGGACTTGTATGAACTCCGTAAGTAAACTCAAATGTGAACTGCTAGTAGATACGCATTTTTGTTAAGACTGACGGAGATTCCCAAGAACATCTAAAGCAGCTTCACGGACAGCTTCGGCAAGAGTTGGGTGTGCATGAAAGCTTTTCGCCAAATCTTCGCTGCTAGAGTAAAACTCCATCGCGATAACCGCCTCAGCAATCATCTCACTGGCTCTTCCCGCAATAATATGCACGCCCAAAATGCGGTCCGTCTTTTTGTCGGCAATTATTTTTACGAATCCATCGGTCTGCCCCAGGGCTTTCGCTCGACCATTGGCAGAGAGATTGAACTTTCCGATGTTGATCTCAAGTCCTTTAGCTTTTGCGGCTTCCTCGCTTAAACCAACAGACGCTACTTCTGGATGTGTGTAGATAACACTTGGTACGGTGTTGTAATTAACATGCCCAGCTTGACCTGCGATGATCTCTGCAACAGCAACGCCTTCTTCTTCGGCTTTGTGAGCGAGCATCGCTCCGCCAATAACGTCTCCGACGGCGTAGATATGAGAAACATTAGTTTGGTAATGATCATTCACAGGTAAAAAACCACGTTCATCTGTTTTGACTCCGACGCTCTCGAGAGACAAATTTTCTGTGAAAGGTCGACGCCCTATACTCACGAGCACTTTATCGGCGTTAAGAACAATTTTTTCTCCAGAGTTTAAGTCTTCTGCTTCAACCGTGACTTTCTTAGTCTTTTTATCTTCAGCGACGCCGGTAACTTTCGTCTTTAAACGAATCTTCAAGCCTTGTTTTGCCAATAGCTGCTCAAGCTTCTTACTCATATCGCGATCCATTGGGCCGCATGTTCTATCGCCAAACTCCAGCACATGCACTTCGCTGCCTAGTCGACTCCAAACAGATCCGAGTTCAAGACCTATATACCCGCCTCCAACTACAACAAGAGATCTTGGCACTTGCTCAAACGAGAGTGCTTCTGTTGAGGAAACTATGGTTTTTCCGTTGAAGGGAGCAAAAGGCAAAGCGGTAGGAGTGCTACCCGTTGCGATAACTGCGTTTTTAAAACTTAAAGTTGTCTGAGTCTTCCCGCTGTCGACAGTCAAGGAATTCTCGGAAGTAAACCGGCCCAAACCGGTAAAAACTTTGACCTTATTTTTTTTCATCAAAAAGGAGATGCCGCCCGTAAGATCGCTGACAATCTTCTCTTTTCGCTTAAGCATTTTCGCAAGGTTTAACTTTACAGCAGCAACCTCAACGCCATGATCGCTTGCCGAATGAGTAGCTTGGTGAAAAAACTCGCTGGATTCCAACAAAGCCTTAGAGGGTATGCAGCCCACGTTAAGGCATGTTCCACCAAGCGTGGGGTCTTTTTCAACAATTGCCGTCTTCAATCCCAATTGGGTCGCGCGAATCGCGCAGACATAACCACCGGGGCCTGCTCCTACAATAACTACATCAAACTCTTGGCTCATTTTTAACTCTCTTAGATTTCTGTTTTAGATTTAATCAAATCGTTGTTCGTTTCTGATCGATGTTCGAAAAATATCAAATTCTTCTAAACACTCACCCCTTTGGCAGGCCTCAGGGCAAAAAAGGCGCTCGTTCGAAAATGCTCTCCGATACTTTAAACTTCTAGCAAAATTCTCGCTGGATCTTCCAAGCACTCTTTAATTCTTACTAAAAAGGTCACGGCTTCTTTACCGTCAATCATTCTATGATCGTAAGAGAGCGCCAAATACATCATCGGACGAACTTCCACTTTGCCGGCAATGACAACAGGTCGCTCTTCAATTTTGTGCATACCCAATATACCGCTTTGAGGCGGATTCAAAATTGGGGTCGACATTAGCGAACCGTAGACGCCACCATTGCTGATGGTGAATGTTCCACCTTGCATATCATCGACGCCGAGCTTTCCGTCTTTAGCTTTTACAGCAAAATCTCTAATGGCCACTTCGACTCCCGCAAGAGTGAGTTGGTCGGCATTTTTAATTACAGGGACCACAAGCCCCTTCTCGGTGCCAACAGCAACTCCGATATTGTAATAGTCATTATAGAGAATGTCTGATCCGTCTATGTAAGCATTGACTTGAGGGAGTTGTTTTAGTGCTTCAATAGTAGCCTTTACGAAAAAACCCATGAAGCCAAGACCAACACCGTAGCGCTCTTTGAAGGCGTCTTTGTACTTTGCTCTTAGATCCATGACTGGCTTCATGTCGACTTCGTTAAAAGTAGTGAGAGTGGCTGTTGAGTGCTGAGAGCTCAAGAGCCTCTCAGCAATTCTCTTACGAATATTCGACATAGCCACTCTTCTTTGAGTTCCAGATGTGCCAGTACCGGCAAGTGTTGGAATTTTTAAAGCCGGAGTACTCATCGCAGATGGCGCAATTTTAGTGGACGAATTGCTATGGTTCAGAAGATCTTCTTTAAGAAGCCTGCCACCTTTGCCGGTTCCAGTCACCGAGGATACATCGATATTTTTTTCTACAGCCATCTTCCTGACTGCTGGGCTGAGAGTTTCAAGACTGCCACCTGCCGGTTGTGATGGCGCCATACTTAGCGGGGTATCTTGTTTGTGAGCACTGGCTTGCTGTGTTGCTGAGGTTTCTTTAGTCTTTTCTGCAGTTTTCTCAGGTCCCTTTTTTGAGGCTACAGCTGAGGTGTCAATTTCGGCAATCTTGGCGCCAACTGCAACAGTATCTCCCGCTTTTGCGAAAGTCTTTAACGAGCCTGAGGCTTCGGCTTTAACATCTAAATTTGCTTTATCTGTATCGACTAAAAGAATCGCCTCGCCTTTTTCAACATAGTCGCCATCAGACTTTAGCCATTCGCTAATAATTCCTTCGTTAATAGATTCACCTGGGGATGGTAGCAATACGTCGACTTTCATATGGGGCTCCTCGATTGCAAGAATACCCCACATAAAAAGGCATGGGAAGCTTTACTCGAAACAACCCGAAAGCACAGCTTCTTGTTCTCTAGCATGTTGCTTTGGATTGCCTGTTGCCGGCGAGGCTTTTCTCTTTCGACCCGAGTACTTAACTTCAACACTTAGACCTAAGTCGGAAACGATGGTTTTCAGTCGTGGCATTGCGAAGAACCGCGCCCCCATGTTGTGCGGCTCTTCCTGTGCCCAAACAATGTCTTTAAGCTTGTTGAGGGATTTGATGTGGTCCTTAATTTTCTTATCCGGGAAAGGATAGAGCTGTTCAACACGAACGATTTCTGTTTTTGACGCACCGATCTGTTCTCTGCGCTCTAACAATTCAAAGTAAAGTTTGCCGGAGCAAAAAATAACTCGCTCAGTTTCGTTAGGTTTGTGTTGATCATTAGTTGTTAGCAGTTCTTCAAACTTAGAAGACGAGAATTCTTCAATGGAAGAAACAGCCATCGGGTGTCTAAGAAGTGACTTCGGCGACATAACGATGAGTGGCTTTCTAAAGTCGCGGTGCATTTGCCTTCTTAGGCAGTGAAATATTTGTGCGGGTGTTGTGAGATTGACGACTTGAATATTTTGCTGAGCACAAAGTTGCAAAAACCTTTCAAGGCGGGCACTCGAATGCTCGGGGCCTTGTCCTTCATAGCCGTGAGGGAGAAATAGCACTAGGCCGCTCATTTGAAGCCACTTTGTTTCACCCGCACTCAAAAACTGATCAATGATAATCTGCGCTCCATTTACAAAGTCTCCAAACTGTGCCTCCCAAACAGTGAGGCGTTTGGGGTCTGTAATAGAAATTCCATATTCAAAGGCCATAGCCGCAAACTCTGAAAGCAGGCTGTTATAGATTCTGCACTCGGCCTTGCCAGGTTTGATGTTGTCGAAGGGGTTAAAGTAATTGCCCGTTTTCGTGTCAAAGTAGACGCTGTGTCGATGTGAAAAAGTTCCTCTCACGCAGTCTTGTCCGGTGAGACGAACTGAAATTTCTTCGTGCACGAGGCTTCCATAGGCGAGCAGTTCTGCCATGCCCCAGTCCACCTTTTCTTTCCCGGCTATCATGTCTGCTCTGCGCGCAACTAAGCGCTGTAGCTTTGGGTGAACATTGAACCCTTCAGGAGGTGAAACAATCGCATTGCCAACATCCTGTAGAATCTTTTTACTCACCGCTGTTTTCGGTGAGTTTTCAAAATCGATCTCTGTTGCGCGTCTTAGCTCAGCCCACGCTCCTTGAAAGTCGTTGGGCTTAAACTTAGGTGTTTTTTCACGGACGCGCTCAAGCGCCGCCTGCAACTCGGCGTTGCGGTGGGTGAGCATGGCGTTAACTTCTGCTTCTGTAACGATGCCAGAATCCATCAATTTCTTTGAGTATATAGAAAGTGGAGTCGGATGCTTTCTAATTTTTTCATACATCAGAGGCTGGGTAAACGCAGGTTCATCCCCCTCGTTGTGCCCGAATCTGCGGTAACATACCAGGTTAATAACGACGTCTTTTTGAAACGTCTGACGGTAACGAACAGCGAGGTCAATTGCACGCACACATGCCTCCAGATCGTCCCCGTTTACATGAATGACCGGAGAAAAAATCGATCGGGCCAAGTCTGAGGGGTGGGGTGTGCTTCGCGCATCTTTTGGGTCTGTAGTAAAACCAACTTGATTATTCAAAATAACATGGATTGTTCCGCCCACTTGGTAGGCGGGAAGCTGAAACATCTGAAGAGATTCACTCACTACTCCTTGGCCGATAAAGGCTGCGTCGCCATGGATAAGAAGTGGTAGAAAACGTTTTTTGACTTCTGGTTCATCGAATTTCTCTTGCTTGGCGCGAACTATGCCCAGCACGATAGGGCCCACTGCCTCAAGATGACTTGGATTAAACGCAAGATCTAAGCCGATCTCTGTTTCATTGATTTGGCGTTTTGAGTGATAACCCAAATGGTATTTCACGTCGCCATCATAATCTAGCGTATCATAGAGAGTTTGCCCCTCAAACTGAGCAAAAATAAACTCAAGAGGCTGGCCAAGTACATGAGTGAGTACATTGAGCCGTCCGCGATGGGCCATCCCATATACATATTGGGTAAAATCATATTTCTGGCTGTTTGCCACAACCCATTCCAACATGGGTACAATAGAATCTGCCCCTTCGATACTAAATCTTTTCGCACCAACGAAAGAGGAATGTACGAATTTTTCAAAAGAGTCAGTCTTTACGAGATGCCCTAGCAGTTGCTTCTTCATTTCGGGTGAAATTGCAAGTGACTCGCTTTTGTGTTCGATCTCGTCGATAAACCATTTTCTCTCATCAGGCAGAACTCCGGCCAATTCGACGCTGAGAGTACCGCAATACTTTTTTTCAAGATGCTCGATGATTTGCTTAAGAGTTGCTTTACCGGAGCCGTTCGCCAATTCGGTTTCGTAAACCTCAGTCCCATTAATATCTTTGAAACCAAAATTTTTTGGGTCCAGTTGAGCGACTTCGGCGCTTGGCGCTTTTAGTGGATTGATGTTTGCCTTGAGATGACCAAAGTTTCTGTAGGCCTCAGCGAGAGTGAAAAGTGCGACAGGGCCTTGAGGCCCTGAATTTGACTTTGTCGAAAGCCCTAACTCGAATCCCTGAAAAAACCGACGCCAATCATCGGATACGCTATTTGGGTCGGTTTTAAAGTTTTCGTAAGCCTCTTCGATATAGCCGAGATTTTCGCGATTCATTGTTAAAACTCTTTTTGTGATAGTTCTATGCTGGTTAAACTCATTTTAAAGACACTCACTGGATGAATCGGTCATTTTAGAGTGATGATAAAGTATGAATTTCAGGGGAATATTTCAAGCTCTGTTCGTCTTGCTAGGTGCGTTGCCGATTAATCCTCAACCCTCTTTCCTAAAGCTTTTGTAGTGTTGGTGGGTTTTTGTTCAGGACTAGCGAACGGCTCCGGTACAAGTTCTTTCTGCCAATCTTGCCAAATGGCAATCTTACTTTCTTTGACGGGTTGAATATCATCGGCCCTAAGTACTGGACCATCCGGATTGTAGAGTCTCAATCTTGCTGTGATATGGGACTGAATCTCGGGGTCGGAGCAATAGGGAAGTGCCTCGACCAATGCCCACTTCGACCTGCCCGTTGGACGGCCAATGAGAAATTCAACCAATTTGTGTTTTTGTGAATAAGAAGTTTCAGGGGACTTGATTTCGTTGATAAGCTTGAGCCACTGATCTTGGGTTTCTGGGTAAACTAAGCTAGTGGTCTCTTTTTTATTTTTTGCTGGCCTCAACGTGACGTCAGAAACAGCTAGATAGCCTGAAAAGGCTGTAAGCAATATCAATATTGAGCTTAAGATTTTAGCAGAAAGCGAAAGACTGCCTAACTTCATCTGCTCCCCCTCTTTATATGGTAAAGCAGACGGGCCTTCGGTATCAACGAAAAGCTTTTACCGCGATGTTTGGCTTGTGGGGGAGTTGGGGCTGGCAGACTCCCCCTCTTGACTCCCCTTAAGAACAAACTCTTTTTGCGGCTTTCACTTCGACCGAAAATTACCTCATGAGCTTGAAAGCGATTGGTACTTCTTCGAGGACTTGGTACCCTTCGGATTGGGTACCACATGTAGGACAGAATGGCATAGGTTTACTAGTCTTTGGAGATCAAGTTATGTTCCAGCATCGCTACGAGATCACTATTTTAGAAAAGCATCTTGATGGCTACGGTCATGTCAACAATGCGGTTTATCTTACTTTGCTTGAGGAAGCTCGTTGGGACTTGATTACCTCGCGAGGTTATTCTTATGACAGAGTTCAAAAAGAAAAGATTGGCCCGGTGATTTTGGCAGTCCAGTTGCAATTCAAAAAAGAACTGACTCTGAGAAATCGATACACAATTGTGACGACGTGTAAGGATCATAGAAAACGAATAGGCTTTGTTTCGCAAAAAATTGTAGACTTAGAGGGAATTGTTTTTACAGAAGCGGAATTTACTTTTGGTCTGTTCGACCTTCAAAAGCGCAAACTGATCGAACCCACGTCGGATTGGCTTTACGCAATAGGCTGGCAAGATCGATAGAGCAGAACGCGTTTACTCGGGGAAAAAACTGCGAAGTGCCAGCTTTCTGATGAAAAGTGTTCCAGGTTCATTATCAAATGCCGTGATGCTTACTTAAACGAGAATGGTACCTACTAAAGCTTAAATGTGTCGGTACTTAGAATCTTTGATTTGCGAACAGATCGCTTCGTTAACTTGAGCAACTCTTCGATAAGGGCAAAATATTGTTCAAAAGTTAGATGTGTTTTCTTATTTCTTCGATTTCTGGCCATACTTGAAAGATATCGGCGTACTCCTTGATCAAGTCAAAATTTAACTCATCAACATGTCTGAAAATCGTCAGAATATCGCCTTTATCAACGTATTCCCTGGATCTGTCGCCAGAGAAAGCTTGAATTTTGAGTCCTATAAGGTCCTCTGGAGTAACCACCGGAAAGGGAAGGTTTTTTAACAGCTTTACTCTCGTCAACATTTGCTGTGACTTTGGTCGGTTCGCAAAAATGACGTCGATCTGAATGGCCCCAGATAGTTGTAGTACCTCGTCATTCTCATTTACGACTTTTAATTCGAGTATTTTTGCAATTTCTAGAATTTGTTTTCTAAACTGGCCATGGATCAAAAAATCTACATCAAATGTAGTTCGGTCCCCACCATAGGCAAAAACAGCGAGCCCGCCAATAACCGCGTAGGCTATAGAGTTTTCGTCTAGTTTTTGAACAAACTGCTGAATGCCTGAGATTAAGGACATAATTTAATTGTAACTTTTTAGATGGGTCGTTGAAACAAAAAAACCAGAAGCTCATCTTTTTTAGCAAAGAAAGCGTTCATCAAAGCGCGGTAGAATTGTTGGATCTGCCGCGGGCCACCAACTATAAGATATCCTTATAGTTGGTTAAAGACTGAGAATCGTTTGAGTAGAAAAATTTTACATTGTTATCTAAGGCCTCAACATCACAGTGGAATCCCGTTATGTTCGCTTTGTGTAGGGGAGACCAAGATGCACAGGGGTTTAAGGGTTTCAGGGGTTATAGAACAGGGATGTTCATTTTTTTTGTCGCTCGCGCTTCCTATACTCGTAAGTCTGTCTGTTAAGGCAGAAGTCTCAAATTCCATTTCCGACATCAATGACTTAAAAAAGTTTTTAGCAGAACGCTCCGAAGATCGCGTCTTCGACGACCGCAATGAAACCAAGCTCTACTCGTCGAGCATTTCAGAAATTTTGCAAAGTTTTGATCCTCAACTGAGGTCTCATTACATTATAATGAAGAGCTCTCAGAGCCTACAGGCGGCAACTGCGGACGACCCTCGCATTATTCAATACCATCCTGAAACAAAGTTTATCGCTGCTTTCAACGGTCATCCGCGCTTGGCAGGTTTTGATTCGCTGGAGATGATTCAAGCTGATGAAGCCAGTGGAACGTTCACATTTTTTGAAATAAAAGAGTCAAACGTAGGAGGAAAGAGCCGGGTCTCTTTGAGCGGTCCTAATCCGGCACTCTGTTTAGCGTGTCATGGTCACGATCCAAGGCCTAATTGGGATAACTATGCAAACTGGAGAGGAGCCGTTGGAGAAAAAGATGACAACATTATGGACATCAATATCAGTCCCGCCGACGAACGCAGCCCCCATAGATCTCTCTGGAGGTTTCTAAAAGAAGCAAAATCTCATGAAAGATACTCGTCTCTTGGGCCGTTTCCGATTGCAAATATTGATTTGGCAGGAATAAGCCAAGAACTGGTCGCTAAAGATCTCTCTTACCTAGATACCAGTTATTATCCAACCACTTACTGGGTAAACGGTACCCACGGGCGTGGACCCGTTGATTACTCCAAATTGCCAGAAGAGTGGTTAGATCATGTGACGAACCTGCGTGGCCGAACTCTCCGCGAATTCACTCAATTAGTGGGAGCCATAAACTTAAAACGGATTGCGCGAATGATAGCTCAGCATCCGATGGCAAAGTTAACAACACTCGCTTCCTACGCTATGTTGACCAATTGTGGCTCTCCAGAAGAATTTGCAATCGTCGAAGGCGCCGGTGGTGAGAGAAGGTTTGAACCTTTTCAGCAGCAGATGAGTGCGCTCATGCGAAGAGGATATTTTGATTCTGCGGCAGAGGATGAACTCAAGTTTATTAGTAGACTAAAATTTGTTTTGGAGCCGGTTATGCCCGAATCACAGGATTTTTCGATGAACTTTGACAGGAGCGACAATAGATTTACCACTCCTTCGGGGGATTTCTTTCATACTCTAACGAATGAGCTTAGAAGAATCGAGCCAAGTCTTTTGGGTACAACTTGTGAAGAAGTCAAAGGTCTCTTTGCCGAGGCGAAAACCGCTAGACAAAAAGTTCAATGAAAAGCACCAAAGCCTTTTTTGGGTGAACTCAGTCTATCTAGGTCCGTGGTGCGTGCGAAAATGAAATTTGGCCTCTCAGTAGAGTTCGTGCGCGCAGTGACAGAGCGTGTCTTCTTGTCGGGCTTATGAGATCTCTTTCTACCTATGGGCTTAAAAGAAGAAGTCGCCAGACGCCGCACGTTCGCCATTATCTCTCACCCCGACGCGGGTAAGACCACAATCACTGAGAAAATCCTCTATGAAGGTGGAATCATACGTGAGGCAGGCGAGGTGAAGGGCAAGAAGGGAACAAAAGCCGCCACTTCTGACTGGATGACGATGGAGCAAGAAAGGGGAGTCTCGATCACCTCCTCAGTTTTGCAGTTCGACTACGAAGGCTTGCGAGTTAATCTTTTGGACACGCCGGGGCACAAAGACTTTGGTGAGGATACTTACCGCACACTGATGGCCGCCGATAGCGCAGCCATGCTCATCGATGCTGCAAAAGGTGTTGAAGCCCGAACGCGACAGCTTTTTGAGGCCTGCCACCGACGAAAAATGCCCATCTTTACATTTGCAAACAAGATGGATCGTGAGGGGAAAGACCCGTTCGAACTTATCGATGATGTCGAAAAGACCTTGGGGATGGATTGCTATCCCGTAACATGGCCGATGGGAATAGGTGATCGTTTTCAGGGTCTCTATCACCGTGATCAAAAAGTGTTTTATAAATACACAAAAGGCAGTGATGTTGCTGAAAAAATAGATTTGCCTGATGGATGGAAAGATCCACTTCTTAAAACTTTCGCACACCCAGACTTTTATGAATCTTTCTGCAATGCCATGGACTTGTTAGATGGAGCACTACCACCTTTTGATTTGGTGAGGTTTTTGAGGGGCGAACTGAGCCCACTTACATTTGGTAGCGCAAAGAACAACTGGGGCGTTGATCTCTTCTTAGAGATCTTCGCTAAATACTCGCCCGGGCCGCAGGCGCGAACATCTCAAGGTGAAATGGTTGAAGCCCAAACGAGCAATTTCTCGGGGTTTGTTTTTAAGATTCAGGCAAACATGGATCGCAAGCATAGGGATCGAGTTGCATTTTTGAGGGTCGTCTCCGGAAAGTTCGAAAGAGGGATGAAAGTCTCTCACAGTCGCCTAGCCAAAGAAATACGCTTGGCCTACGCCAATCAGTTTTTGGCGCAGGATCGAGAGACGGTGGATGAAGCCTATGCTGGCGACATCGTGGGTATTAATGATACCGGGAACTTTCGGATAGGAGACACCGTCTACACAGGCAAGCGAGTTGAGTTTGATAGCATACCTCGTTTTTCGCCCGAGTTGTTTGGAAGGCTAAAAATTAAGGATGCATTAAAAAGACAAACTTTGCAGAAGGCCGTCAGCCAATTAGTAGAAGAAGGCACGGTGCAACTCTTCTTTGATCCACTTGTTGGAAAACAAGATGCAATTCTGGGAGTCGTAGGACAGCTTCAATTTGATGTTTTACTTTTTAGACTCAACGATGAGTACAAACTTGATGTGAAACTTGAGAATCTTGCCTACCAGCTTGCCAGGTGGCCTGTTGATAAAAGTGGTAAGCCTTTCTTAGGTGATCTTAAAGGGCCAAGTCAGCTCCGTGTATTTAGAGATGTATTTGAACACCCCGTGGTTCTTTTAGAGCGAGAGTGGGACTTGGGGTTTCTCAAAGAAAAAAATCCAGACGTAGAGTTTTTGATTTCTATATGAGAAATTGGGTTTCGCATCTCAACGAAAACCAAAAAGAGGCGACTCTCCATAATCAAGGGCCGCTTTTGATTCTTGCTGGTGCAGGCTCTGGTAAGACAACTGTTTTGGTCGCAAGGGCGGGCCGTCTCTTAGACGAAAAAGTATGCGCTGCCGGTGAGCTCGTCGTCCTTACATTTACCAACAAAGCCGCGCGAGAGCTTAAACACCGAGTGACGGCTAGATTTTCCGCAAAGTCGAAGCTGAATTTTTTCACAGGCACATTTCATTCCTTCGGGCTAGATTTCTTGCGAAAACACTGGAGGCAAGCCGGCCTTCCGGAGCGGTTCGGTTTAATTGATTCGGGGGACGCTAAAGCGATCATCAAGGAACTTTTACGAGATATACGCCACGACGAGAAAGATCGCTTTGATCTTGAGAGGTTAGGCGCCGAAATTTCAGCAATACGAGAAGGGCACTCAAGGAGCGTTGGTGAAGATCCTTATTTAGAAGTGGCAACGCTCCTTTTACCGAAATACTTAAAAAAACTTGAGACATTGGGAGTTGTCGATTTTGACGGACTTATTCTAACTCCCACTAAAATATTAACAGAGAACGAATCGATTCGAAAAACCTACCACGACAAGTATCAACAGATAATGGTGGATGAGTTTCAAGATACGAATCTTGCGCAGCTAAATTTGATTCGGCAGATCTGCGGATCACACAATAATCTTTGCGTCGTTGGTGATGACGATCAATCTATTTACGGATGGCGGGGGGCTAGGATCGAAAATATTCTTAGCTTTCCCACTCTTTACAAAGGCACTAAAGTTGTTCGGCTTGAAAAAAACTACCGTTCTTCTGGGCGAATACTTGATCTTGCTAATCACGTTATTTCGAAAAATGAAAAGCGCCACGGGAAAGTTCTTCAGTCTACAAAACAGTCAGAGATGCAGACACGGCCCGAGGTACTTGTTTTTGAAGACGAATTCACTGAATCCGAAGGCATCTGCAGAGAGATTAAGAAGCTTTTAAATCAAGGTGTTAATCCGAGAGAAATAGCAGTGCTCTATCGATCCAATAGCCAAGGCGGTTTTTTTGAAGCGGAACTTCGGAAGAACATGGTGAATGTGGAGGTCACTGGCGGAACGGCTCTTATGGATAGGCGCGAAATCAAAGATGCTCTAGCTTTCTTAAGAACTGCTGTGCTCCCCAACGAAATTTCTTTAAGGCGAATTCTCAATTGTCCTCCGCGAGGGATAGGTGATGCATTTTTCGATTGGGCCCAAAATCACATGGAGGGCAGCAATTTATTTGGGCCCAAAGGTAACTCCTTTGTTAAATTGGTTCTCGAATCAAATTTGAAGGAGCTTTCTCAGCATCACAAGAATGAGATCAAAGACTTTCGAGAAGCTATTACCTCGCTTGAGTCTTTTTTGTTTTCGAGTCCTTCGGCTGGCGGAGCGCTCCTAGAATGGTTAATCACCATAGGGTATCGCAATTTCTTACTTGAACAATATGATCACAGCCCCGCCGCTCACCAAAGGTGGAAAAATTTAGAAATGCTCGCAAGCATTCTTGATCGAGCTATAGAATCAAAGGGCAAGACTGCTCAAAACATCCGTCGATTTGTAGATTTGATGCTTTTAGATGGAGTTGAATTCAAAGAAGAAGATGAGCTACCGGCCGCAATTCAGCTAATGACACTCCACGCTTGTAAGGGCTTGGAGTTCGATCACGTATTCTTAGTGGGTATCGAAGAAGACATCCTTCCGCACAAAAGATTAGGGCAAGATATTGCGGAAGAGCGCAGACTTTTTTATGTGGGTATTACGAGAGCTCGAAAACACTTGGTGCTTTCTCGCTCGGTGTCTCGTAGAAAGTACGGAAAGATTGCAAATTCAGCTGCCTCTCGCTTTTTGCTAGAAATTGAAGATAAGTATGTTGAAAGCCATCCAATTGGCGGAAAGCCCATGCAAGAAGAAGAGCGAAAAACCGCGATGAGCGATTTGCTCGCGAAGCTTCGGTCGCAGCCTAAATTCGAACTCAAATAACCTCCTGCTGCAGATCTGCTTTGTGGCGGATGCGAAAAAAAGCCTTCAAATACTCAGGCATACGTTCGGCAGCGGCGCTCGCCGGTTGCGAGCACCGCACCAATCCGAACTCGCATTTGAAGTCTTTTGTTTCTTACCGCCATCAGAGAGTTCGAGGATGCAGGATCTGCTGCAGATTCGCTGCGCGACACTTCGTCAGCTTCAGCTCTCTCTTGCTGATCCTGGGCTATTTTACGCCATTTGCTCTGGTGGTCGGTTTTTTCTTCAAAGGAGGAGGTGGTAACGAATGATGAGCCTCTACATAGCGAATCTTTAAAGGAATATCTCCAGGAAATTCACTGTTCTTTCCAAAATTCAGTTGCAGTTCTGCCTTCTTGGATTCAGACGCGCCTGTTGTTCGATGAGAGCAGAGGTTCAAAAAGCCTTGTGTAAGTGCGCCGCAGACCTCAGCCGAAGTCAACGCGTGAGAACTTTTAGCTACTTCGATGTATCCTTCGACCTCTCCTTGGGCGCCGCGTTCTAAATGTAGGACAATGTCATTCGATGCTCTACCGTCGAACCACATACGAAGCAATGTCTTCGAGTCGTTAGCTGCACGACTCCCCATTGAACTAGCACGAGAAGTTGTCGGCTTTTCTAAGGGATCGGCTTCTGATGGTTCTTGAGTTGTCGCCTGTTCAACCGATTTGCATTCTCCCGCCGAAATGTATTCATCTGCTCTTTCGCGTGCGGCAGTTCCCTCAGGCTTTGCCAAGTCCCGAAAGAGTGAATGTGTCCAAGAATTGGTTTTAGGCAGTTCTTCATAAACTAAAGGAAGTTCGACAACCACTGATTCTATCCTCTCCTCCGGAAAAGGGATCAAATCTTGCGTGCCAATTGACGAACCAAGTGCCTTTTGTTTTTCCTGTCTGTACTTGGCCTCAAAGTTTTCCGGTGTTTTGGAATAGCGTTTCATTGTATCTCTTCCTTCTTCCTCCATTCTTTTCGAAGCTTTATCAAGTTTCTTAGCAAGTTCAAACAGTTGCACCTTTGTAAATTCATCTATCTCATTTTTGTAAACGCGAAATGGTTCGAAGCATCGGTTTTTACGGCTGTGGTCGCTCGAAGTAGGATCCTTTTTTTCAATTAGTCTATTTAATCTTTTATAGGCTTCCGCCATTGAATCCGTATTCTCTTTCATTCGAGTTTCTAGATTTCGCATTTGTTCATCAGCAGACATCGCTTTGAGGATTTTTGACAACGAAGGGGGAACTCCCACTAGATAATCGTTCTTGCTACCTATATGAGACAAGGCTTGCAAACTAGAAAAAGAAAACTCGCCAAGACTGTTTTTTTGTGTAGAAAAAAGACTAGGGAGTGCTTGGTAGATTTCGGAGTAGGTGTTACCCTGAACACCTAAAGTTATCATATTTTTTGTGACTCTAAGCTCTGGGTCGCTAATCCTTACTTCGGAAAGTAGCGTCATAGTGTCTTTATCTATAAGGTTCTTTCTTGCGTGTTCAATAAAGGCATTTTTTAGGGCAATTTGTAAATTTATTCCAGCTTCGCTAATGTCAACTTCGCTCAATGATCTTTTAGATCCTTCGAAAGTATTTAAAAGCCGTCTAAGTTGAAGTTCATGTTCAGCGACGACAAGCGGCTTTACGGCGCTTATCTGGCCGGACTGTTTAGCGTAATTAGACCCTACTGCACTGTATTCATTTCTGATAGATTGTTCCTGAGCCTCTAGGTAGTCTATTTCCTTTTTAACGTCACGAGCTTCACTATCATTCAGCATAGCTCCAGCTATTTTTATCTTGTAATCAGTGCCGTAAATCGAATCTAAGCTATTTAGTGTGTAGTCTTTTTCCTGAAAGGCGCTACGTGCTACTCTTCTGGACCGAATTTTCGTAAGAAAAGTATATTCACTAGAGCATGAGTCGCGGCAAGTTATGTGTAATGTGTGCTCGAGTATTCGATTGTCTCCGTATTCTGTGTAGTTGCTGCATACGTGCTCGACCTTAGGCTCTACACACTCCGTGCTCCTATCAAAGTAGCTGACGGTACTGGGGCGTTCAGTCGAGTGTGCAAAAACAATGACTGATTGTATTATAATGATACAAACAAGGATTTTACTAAAGCCACTGTATTTTATTGCTCGCAGACTGAGCTCCATGCTCTTTTGTACCTCGGTTTGTCTAGCAGATATGTGTCGCAAAATGCTTTTGTTCAAAAAGCCGTCATATAGATTCTCATTAGGTAGGTGGAGCAAAAGACGAGCCATCTGCATTCGATCGGAACGAGTAGAGGACCTAACTAGTTGCTACTATTTGTTCGAATGTCTGAGGTATTTGAAAGGTGTTTAAAGCTTAGACATTAAAGCGTAGACACGCTTTGCTGTAGACACGCTTTGCACACCCGGCGAGTTTTCGTGCATCTCTAGCTCAGGCGCAGCAAGTCTGCTTTGATGTCTTCTTCGCTTTCCAGGCCTACGCTCAGACGAAGAGTCGTCGGACGAATTCCTGCTTTTTCGAGTTCACCGACGCTTAAGTCTCCACCAAAATAAGCTAAGCAAGGTGCAATAAGAGTTTCGGTGGCTCCCAAGCTCGCCGTCACACTGATTAACTCTAATTGGCGCAAATGATGATAGAGGTTTGCCGCTTCAGTCTTTAGGTCAAAAGTCACAACAGGTCCCATGTCCCTTAATTGTGAAGAAAACAGCTGCGAAGATGGAATTGCTGCGGTGGCAGGCAGCTCCGCTTCACTCAGTTGAGTGGCAGGCTCCTGCAACCCTGGGTATCTTACGTTTTCCGCAAAAGATTGCTCAGAGAGCCATCGTGCAATGTTGCCAGACGTTTTACTGGAGTGCTTGTAACGAAGCTCAAAAGTTTTCAGGCCCTTTTGGATTTGATAGGCCACTTGGGGATCCATTGTAGCCCCAATCTCCCAATGAGTCTTTCGAATAGACTCTAAAAGCGGATGGGAGGAGATGATTGCCCCTCCCAAAACATCGCCGTGTCCTGATACTGTCTTAGTGAGAGAGTGAACATAAAAATCGATATCGAATTCGGCATGCTGATGGGGCCCTGCAAACGTGTTGTCCATTATGATTATGAGATTTCGCTCTCGGGCCCACTTCGTCAGTCTTGGAATATCATGGAGTGAAAGAGATGGATTCGTTGGCGACTCAAATAGCAAAACTTTCGTGGCCTTCTCTTTGTAGGCGTTGCTGAGTGATTGCCAATCACCAAGGTGAACCAAATCGTGAGAGATGCCCATTCGCTTCAATGTGCCTCCCAAGAGAGTGCGGGTGAACCTGTAGGACTCCTTAAAAGCAATAATATGATCGCCTGATTCACATAGCCCCAACAATGTTGTAGCTATCGCACCTATGCCCGAAGCCGTGACGATAGCGTCGTCACGCTGCTGAAGTTCCGCAAGTGTGAGTTCTAGTTGCCTTGTTGTCGGATTCGAAATTCGAGAATAAAAAAAATACTCTGAGGGGCCGGGGCTCATCTCTTCTACCGGATCTAAGCAATATTTTACGCTGTGGTAGATAGGATCAATTAGCGGCTTATTGTTAGCTGGAATCGAAATTGAGGGGGGGTGCTGGACCCTGGTGCCTGGAGTCAAATTTTGTCTTTGTTTCATGAGAGATTTATAAACTCTTTGTCTCATATTGAGCAAGGCGAGATACCATTTAAACAGATTTTCTACGTCAGTAAAAAGAACTTGTTAGATCGCTACGTGCAACTGTAAAGGATTTAGACACCTATAAGTGGGAATAAGCTATGCCCACCATTGGTGAAGCCCGGTACGTTGTTTGCTAGGGTATGGGAAACATCGTCCAACATAATGAGGGGGAGTAATGCTAAAGGATAAGAACAAGAGTAAACAATCAGTGAAGGTCATCTCAGATAATTTTCGTAAGATGAGTATCCTCTCGCTATTCTTTTCGGCGGCTTTAACTTTTTGTCTTATACCCAATGAATCTTCATCGAGATCTGATGTGATTGGGGAAGGGACTTCAACTACTTTGAGGGAGGGAGAGGGGCGATTTCGCTCGCGTGTGAGAGATCGGTACAACCCCGCAGCGGGCGGTCGATTTCAGTCAAACGGATACAGTTCTCGTCCTTCTTTGATGAAACGTAAGAGTGATCCTTTTGGCGCTTATGTGTGGTCGGGTTTAGTCGATCTTCCTATCTGGAGCCTTCGAAGTACGGTCGAGATGCTGCATAGAAGCGGTGTTCGCCAGACGAGAATACTTTTAAGTCCGCGTTCTTATGCAACCTATTTTGCTGGTCAAGAGGACAGATGCCGCAACTCTACCGAAACCTATTTAAAATGTCTTGTTTCACAGCCGGAATTTGAAAACGCTTTCGGTAGTTTGGGACAGAAAACACTTTTCTTTACGACTTATGATTCCGTCGCAAGTCAAGGCGGGTATGGATCAGGCTACCTCGACAGAAGCTTTTTGGAATCTCACAAAGAGGCCATAGTCAATGAGTACGCAGAACTGACTGCCCATCTTCTCACAAAGTATTATAGATCAGAAGTGACTGTCATTTTAGGAAACTGGGAAGGCGATAATCAAGTTTATTGCGGCAGTACCTACGGTTACCTGGTAGATAGCAGCTTCAAGGCTAGCTGTGACCAAAGTTACGAGCGTGGGACATATGGATCGTCTCGGTCCGTTCAAGATGGTCTCAATTCGCTTTTGTACTGGGCCGAGCTTCGTCAGGAAGGGATAGAGAAGGGATACTCATTGTTTGCGAGCTACTTTCCAAGAGTCACAACTCGCTCTCATGTTTATCAAGTATTAGAAGTGAACAATGTCTTACTGATGAAAGAAGCCGGGTACAAAGACTTGCTTCACTCCGATCAGCAGATACTTTCAAAATTTGACGGTCTTTCTTTTTCGTCTTGGGAAATAAATCACGAAGTTGTTCAAAATCCTGATAGAGCGCGAGCAATTTGGCAAGAGTTAGAGCAGTTAGCAGCGGGTAAGCCGATCATTATTGGCGAGTACGGATTTGACTCTCAAAGCGAGAACGCGGGAGAAAATTTAAGACGAGCAACTAGCTACTGGAACGAGAAGTTTAAAGAAGGATCCATACATTCTGCCTGGATTTGGGAAGGTGTAAACTCAGCGACTGGCCCATCAAGGTACGGATTATTTAACCGACAGGGAGATCCTCAGCTCTATCAAGACTTCTTGCGAGGATTGCAATAGACCAATCATGTTACCGATGCCCCATCGCATTTTGAACTTGTATCATTCCGTCCCCCACAGAGAATCGACCTGCTAGGCCTATCATGGTGGTGGTTCGAACAAGAGACTCCTTAATTTGTAGCGTCGAAAGTCGAGGGTTTGCACTTCTAAGAAGTGCAACTGCCCCAGCGGTGACTGGCGAAGCCATAGATGTGCCTGACTTCGAAATGTACATAGCCACCTTCGGGAAATAACTTGCCGCCAGTAAAGGCTGAGCACCATCGCCACCAGGAGCGAAAACATCCACGCTGCGTGCACCGTAATTAGAGTAACTGGTCGGAGCACCAGAGAGCGAGCTCGCACCTACAGTGATGCGCGAATCTGAGGGAATCATTACTGGCAAGTAAGGGACTTTGTCGGTGTCTTGAGTGTCATTACCTGAAGCAATCACGACGGTTACATGCTTCTGATTCGCATATTCAAGAAAGGCCTTGTAGAGTAGGTAGTCGTTGATGCGACTTATTGCGTAGGGGCCACCCACTGAAAGATTTATGACTGTAGCTCCGCGATCAACAGCGTAGTAGAGGCCGCAAACGATGGACGCAATATCACCTGCTCCATGTGTGTGCATAACTTTGATGGGTAGAATTTTTGCATTTGGTGCAACTCCATAGTTGGCATTCGCGGCCAAAGAGGCGACGTGTGTTCCGTGGCCGTGATCATCCATAGGATACGCATCATTATAGACAAAATCGTAACCTACGTAATCATCTACGTAGCCATTTTTGTCGTCATCGATTTTGTTATTTGGGATTTCTTTAGAATTGACGAGCACGTTGGCTGACAAATCTGGGTGATTGTAGTTCACACCACTATCAATAATGGCAATGACTTGACCTTCGCCTTTTGTAACCGACCAAGCAGCATCCGCTCCAATAGCCTTTGTTGCGCTCATTAGCCTTTCATAAAGAGATATGGAAGGTGGTGGTGTCTTTACAGGCATGTAATCTTCGTCATAGGTAAGAGAAAATGACGTGTTAGTGAAAAGACAATCTCTACTCGCTGTGACTATTCGTAGCACCACCAAATAAGTTCCTGGCACGTCAGGCAATAATGTCAGGATGGGTGTAGCGCTCGCGTGTAATTTGTCTCCTCGGAAAGACGACAGGGGATCCGGGCCCACCACTATCCAGTCTAGTTTAAGGCCTTCCAAAGTCGAAACAGTTAAATTTGCATCAGAAAGAGCCTCAGGTTTGAGTTCGAAGACAATACCTTGAGGCGACTCGGAGGCCTCAAGGTCCACTGAAACTGCTCTACAGGCTGTGATTTCTTCGTCAGATTCAGTGTTAATGTCAAAAGGGCGATCCTCTGCACTGTTCATCTTAACAAAAGTGTTCTCAGCTTTGAGTGCACCAGGGAACTGTCGGTCTAACTCTGCGGACGACGCCCCAGATACCTCAATAATATTGTTTGCCGGGCAAACAGCTCTTACTGAAAACCCTTTATCTTCAAGCTCTTCAACTTGCTTCTTTGTTATTGGTTTCTTGGTCTGGACAACATCACCAAGCTCAGACTCTTTTGTTGGAGCCGGTTTTTGGTACTCTACGAGAGAGTTATCTTGCTGCGCAGCACAAGCTGATAGTACTGATAAAGCCACTAAACCAGTGGTGATCTTCCCCCTTAACATTGAACCCCCCCCCAATGTGGTGTAAAAAGTACTCCAACCAGTGGCGATAGCAATGTAAAATTTTTAAGGGAAGCTATTAGAACAGCTTATGGCGCGTCGCAAATGGGGCGCGTAATTATCTAAAGAGAGCCGCTGCCGCCAAGAATTAGAAAGAATTGTGTCTCATCACTCAGGCTGCTGTTTGTAGCTGAATAAAGAAATCTTCTTGCACCGGCGCCAAGTGTTAAATTGGCGAGAGAAATGAACATCCCAGCTTCACCAAAGAGTGTAGAGCGGTTTTCATTGGCAAATCGGTAACCCGGCCCGCCAAAAAGAGTCAGTCCGAGCGCGCTGCTTCCGAGGGCTAAGGTTGGCCTCAAAGAGGTATCTAGGCCATAGACGCTCGTTTCAGTAAATCTGTAAAAAACTGAGTTGCGCCAGTTCAGCCAACTCAGGGCCCAAAAATTAAGGCCCAGATTGATTTCTGTGTAGGATTTTCCGCCACTTTGGCCGGCGGCACCACCCAGGTCATAGGTAAGTCGCGGAGTGTAGGACTCTGTGCCTACGTCTTTAACCTCGGCTTGTCTCCGTGGAGCTTGACGCCGCTGGCTTTGGTTTCGTTGAGCTTCAGCGATCTCCGAGAATGAGGTAACACAGAGAAAACTGAGAAATAAGCTAAGAAGTAAATAAGGTATCAGGTTGAAAAAAGACTTTCGCATCCGGCTAGTTTGCTTTCAATTGTGAGCTGTTTCAAGCTCGCGACAAAAATACTAGACAGCAGGGCGGACTCATGTAAGATTCCGTGGTTCTTGTAAAGGAGTTTGAGAGATGGCAAAATCGGCGCGAGTTCACGTAATTCTTCAGTGCACTGAAGCAAAGAAAGAAGGAGCTCCTCCATCTCGGTACCACACCTCTAAGAAACGTACTTCAACAGGTCGCCTTGAAAAGATGAAGTACAACCCCTTCTTAAGAAGGCACACGCTTCACAAAGAAACCAAATAATAAAAATTCTGTACGAATTTGATCGGAATAATTTCTTTGCCATAATATTGGCACTCCGGCAGCTTTAGTGCGATAAATACATACAGACATGTGGGTCCCTTGGGAAGCAGGTCGATTCTTTGAGTTCGGTCTAGCATTCATGGCGATTTGTACGCTAGTTTAAATCGGGGGTAGTATGATTAAGGGGTTTGGTTCTTTTGGTTTCGCAGAAATTTCCTGTTTGTGTTGTGCATTCCTTTTGGCGACCCAGTTGTCTCTGGCAAACCCATTTCCTGACTCAGAAAAAGTGCCGCGGGATGAAAATTTACATCACGTTGATGGTTTCCCCATCGGCTTAAGTCTTCTTAGAAGCAGTAATGATAAGAGGCTCAAAGCTGCAGGTGGTAAGTCCGTCATTCGAATAGACATTGCCTGGAGCGCTGATGAGTCGTACCAAATCGAAAAAGTCAGCATCGATAAATCAGGCACATCTGCTCTTTATAATCGCAGCACAACAACGCCAAAACAGGGAAGCTACGTGGGGGTCCTAAGGGATGCCAATACAAATGTAGCTCTTGCGTACGACTCTATCGGTACCGGACGACGCTACCGTAAGCTTGCAAGAAGTATTGCTTTTCGGTTTCCGAATCCCAACAAGAGCGTGATTTTAGAGTTAATAGCCGAGAATCCTCTCAGCGGAAAAATGGAGCAAGTGCTGAGGCAAAGGGTGGATGTTGATTCAACTGAGTCGGAAGAAGTCCAGTTCGAACACATTTTGCTAAAAGAGGCGAGCCATGCGCAGAAGCTGGAGGTTGTGATTTACGCCGAAGGATACAAAGCTGGGACGAAAGACAAATTTTGGCGAGATGCTCAGCGGGTTATTCAAGCACTAACTGGTTCTGACTTTCCCGGTCTCGATAGAATGCAAATCTCTGCAGTATTCTCTGAGTCCAAATTGGCTTTGGGACAACCTCCTTCGCGACCTTCACCCGAGGTAAAAGAGAGGGATTCCTTTTTGGGGCTCTATTACCCGCACTGGGATCAATTTGGAAGATGGTACCATGTTGTCTATCCGACAAATGAGAAAAAGTTTCGCCGACGTTTAGCCCTAGTGCCTTACGATTATCCTATTGTTTTAATCAACTCGTCTGACTATTGGGGAGTTGGGAATTATATGAGCCATACGGCCGTTCCGTCTGATAGTTCTCAGTTCAGTTATTTGTTGCGCCATGAGCTGGGTCATTTTTTCGGACTCAATGAAGAGTACCAGGATGGTGGTCCAACAGAACTTGAGTTTGCTCCAGATATCTATGAGCCTTGGTCTCAAAACATAACTTTTTTAAGAAGCCCACTGTTAGGTTTACTCAAGTGGAAAGCTGTTGTTTCGCCGTCGACTCCCTTGCCCACTCCAAGCAGATACTGGAGTAGAGGTGTTTTTGGAGCCTATCGCGGGGGTTATGCCGAATCAGAAGTAGCCGGGGCCCACAGCCACAAACCCGGCTTAGATTGCACAATGGATAGAGGTCGGACCTTTTGTGAAGTTTGCCGGCACGCAATCGAAGAAGTCATCGCAGATGACATTGGGCCGGCGAACCTCAAACCGCGGATCAGTTCGTCTTTTTAACATCGCCGCGAGCAAATATACTGGCAACGTAGTTGAGCACGTCTGTTGCGCTGACTTCATCGTATCCAAAATTCTTAATCAATCGAGATTTCACAACATCGATCTTTTCTTGCGTTGCTCGGTCGACCACGTTGGAGATAAGCGTGCTCAGCTTAATAGAATCCTTCTGGTCTTCAAAGAGTTTCATTTCGAGGGCTTTTCTCAGTCTATCATTCGACTTGTAATCAAATGTCCTGCCCTCAAGAGCTAGCGCACCAATGTAATGCATAATCTCTCTTCGGAAGTCATCTTTGCGGCTATCTGGAATCTCTATTTTATCTTCAATAGATCTCATGAGTCTCTCGTCAGCCTCTTCGTCTTGCCCTGTGTATTTGTTTCTGACGCGCTCTTTTTGAGTGTAAGCCTTAACGTTGTCAATGTAGTTGGCGCATAGCTTAGAAATCATCTCTTCGTCAGCTGAAATGGCGCGCTGAACTTCGTATTTCACAATTTCTTCATACTCTTGCTTAACCATCGCAAAGAGTTCTTTATAGCGCTGTCGCTTTTCTTCGTTCGAAATAAGAACGTGATTCTTTAAACCCCCTTCAAGTTCATTAAGAACCATAAAAGGGTTAATGCAGCCAACCTCTCCATATTTTTCGTTAACTAAGGCGTTAGAAAGCTTATCCTGAATGTAACGAGGGCTAATGCCATCAAGCCCCTCACGATTGCCTTCTTTTCGAAGTTCTTTAACATTGTCTTCGGTATAGCCAGGGATCATCTTGCCATCATAGAGCTTAAGCTTTTGAACGATCGTAAGATTGGCCTTCTTAGGCGATTCCAAGCGAGTGAGTATTGCCCACATAGCAGCCATCTCTATGGTGTGCGGAGCAATAGACTTACTTTGAATGCGTGTGGGACCGAAGTCTTTCTCGTAAATTTTAATTTCATCTTTGAGTTTAGTTATGTAGGGAATGTCTATTTTAACAGTTCTATCCCGTAGCGCTTCCATAAACTCATTATTTTGAAGTTTACGAAACTCTGGCTCGTTCGTGTGTCCGATAATAACTTGGTCGATATCGGTTTGAGCGAACTTCTTCGGCTTGATCTTGTGTTCTTGCGACGCAGTTAGAAGATCGTATAAAAAAGCCACATCAAGCTTTAAGACCTCAATAAACTCAATCATTCCTCGGTTTGCTACGCAGAATTCTCCGTCAAAGTTGAAAGCACGAGGGTCGGAGTCGGATCCATAAATGGCAATTTTTCGGTAATTCACGTCACCCGTGAGCTCAGTAGAGTCTTGATTCTTCTCATCCTTGGGTTGAAAGGTTCCAATGCCGACACGATTCTTTTCAGACAAGATAACTCGCTCTACGCGCACATGATTTAAAACTTTCTGCCAATCGCCTGCATAATGGAGCATAAGCTTCTCAAAAATTAATCGACTGGCCGGATCAACCTCTCCCTCGATTTTTACCTTATACTTAGACTTTGAGCCTCGATTGATCTTTTCAGCAACTTTGGCTCGATACTCATTCGGGATAAGCTTCAAAGGATCATCATTCATTGGTGATCTAAGTTCTTTAATTCCTCCGAACAGGTCTGAGAACTGTCCTGTGGGATCGATCCAAGCGAATGTGTAAAGGGCGCCACCAGCAGTCTTCGAATAATGCTCGATACCCTTTTTTAACATTCTTGTAATTGTGGATTTTGCAGAGCCCACGGGGCCGTGTAACAAGAGAACACGTTTTTCTGTTCCGTAGCCCAGTGCCGCTGACTTAAAAAAGTTTACAAGTCGCATAAGCGGAATATCTAAGCCAAAAACTCCATCGCGACCCTTCTCGATGGGGTCATCAAAAAATTTGTAATGGATAATGTTCTTTTTGTACTCCTGGTAGATATCGGTTCCCCAGCTGAGAACCATGTCGTACATTCTTTGAAATGCGTTTCGACAAATATCAGGATTCTTTTCAACAAGGTTGAGATACTCCTCGAAGGTTCCCTTCCAATGAAGTTCCTGGTAATCATCAGTGGCTTTTAGGTCGTTTAAGAATTGTCCCCATTCGCTACCTGATTTCACAATGCCTCCCTTCGAGACGGCCTCAAGCGCAGGCCTTCTTTATTTTCCCAACCTTTGATGAATGAGTCAAATTCGCAGCTGTTTTGGCTGTCGCTTTCTATAGGTCGGAGTGGGAGTGTCAATTTAAGACACCTCTAGGACTTTGCTTGAAAGACTGGATTTTTTCGCCTAGACGTTTAGCGAGTTCAGGAATTTGTCAGGTAACCTTTTATCTGACCAAGTCGGGCTCTTTGTGTCTAGAGAAGATGAGAGTCCATTCTCACTATGATGAAAACCAACAGTGTAGTGAAAAGTTCTTAAAGATTGAAGGTGGAAATGAGTCACGACGATGCAGCTATTCATAATGGTCAACTATTCGGTCTAGATGTCGGCTTTTCCGAGGCTGAAGTGGTTGTGCTTCCCGTACCTTGGGACGTCACGACTTCCTATCGATCGGGAGCGGCCAGTGGTCCCGACGCCGTGATCGAAGCGAGCTATCAGGTAGATCTTTATTCAGAGTGGGTCAAGGATGCTGGAAACCTGCGGCTACACACCTTAGATGTCCCGCTGCAGATAAAGAATAAATCGAGCGAACTGCGTTTACAGGTTGAAAAGTATCTCGAGGCTATCACAAGGGGAGAGCAAGAGACGAAGGACTTCAAAACGATCGTAGAAAATGTAAATCTGGAGTCTGGCAAACTCAACCAATGGGTAAAAAAAGAAGTAGAAAATATTGTGTCGAGTGGCAAGATCCCGTTCTTATTAGGCGGAGACCATAGCGTACCATTTGGCGCAGTTGAGGCGATGTCTGAAGCTGTTAAGGAATTTTCGATTCTGCATTTAGACGCGCATGCAGATCTTCGAAAGAGCTATGAAGGGTTTGAACACTCTCATGCGTCCATCATGTACAATATTTTAAGCCACGCACCGAGCGTAAAGAGAATAGTTCAGTTTGGAATCCGCGATTACTCATCTACCGAGAGAGAAATGATCGCTTCAGAGTCGCGATTAAAGGTCTTCTTCGATGACGACATTCAAAAAAGACTTTTCGAAGGCGAAACTTGGGCCAGCATTGTTGATGAGATTATTGAGGCGCTTCCCACTGAGAATGTTTATCTTAGTTTCGATATCGATGGATTAGATCCCTCGCTTTGTCCGACCACCGGCACTCCTGTGCCGGGGGGCATTAGCTATTCTCAACTTAAGTATCTGCTTTTTCGTCTAGGCAAGTCTAAGAAGAAGATTATTGGTGGTGACTTGGTAGAGGTAGCACCTCGCTTTAGGGAGGATTTACAAAAGGACCAGTGGGACGGCAACGTTGGCGCGAGGGTTCTTTTTATGATGCTCCTCGCGAGTAGAATGAAATAGCTAAGCGTCGAAGGCAAAATGGTCGCCTTGATTGAGTGTGCATTTTAGTTAAGTGCGCGGGGCTCGCTATGTGAGGGAGCTAGTGCGTAAAGGTTTTTGAGATGTGTGATCGTATAAGAAATTTTGCCCGGCGTAAGAGAATACAAAGGAACAGAGATTGAAAACTCAATCGCGGCCGAAACAAAAGCTAGAGTTGGCAAAAGAAGAAGTCGAAGCAGCCCTTCTAAAGCTGTCTCGTGGGCAAAAACCTCAGAAGTGGTTGGCCGAAAATTACATTGGCGCGGGTGTTTCGAATCTTTCATTTTTAGATACTAAAATTCCCCTAGTGAGGAAGCGATTCTCCGAAGGTTTTAGTTTTAGCGAGGAAGCTTACGATGAGCAGTGGTTGATATGGAACTCTATTTGGCAGAACTCCGCGATATTCGAAGTTATGCTTTTGGCATCCTATTGGGCAGCAAGTAGGCCTCTAGACGAACTCATCGAAAGGTCGGCTTTGGTTTTTGGCTGGGTAGATAAAGTGGACAATTGGGCGCATTCAGATGAAATGAGCTCTCTTTGTTCGAAAATATTGGAATCCAGTCACAAAAAGTTTTTGCCAGTTTTTGAAACTTGGGCAAGATCAAGCAACCCATGGCATCGTCGTCAGTCTTTGGTAGGGCTCTTGTTCTACGCAAGGTTTCGCAAAAAATATTTGCCGTTTTCCACGATCAAACGATTTATTGAGGATCATCTTAACGACTCTCATTTCTATGTTCAAAAGGGTGTCGGCTGGACATTGCGTGAATGTTGGAATGTTTATCCGGACAAAACAGAAGCTTTTCTTAAAAAGATAGCCCATCGTATACCACCAGCGGGATGGACGGCCGCTACCGAGAAGCTTAAGCCTTCAGTGAAAAGACAGTTAACATCTCTCCGCCGGTCGCGGTAGTGCCTTGCTGCGGAAGCCGAGCTTATCGAGATTCTCAAGAGGTGTCTGAAAAGGTTGCAATTTTCTCTCAGACATTGGTGAGCTAGCCGCAAATTAGAATCGGGCAAAATCGCTGGGCAATTAAATGCGGTCAGAATCGCGTGGTAATTACATGATGAGGTTAGGACGCTGATTCTAATATCTTTTAAACAGTGTCTAATGTTTTGCATTGCCAACCTGATCAAACTCACTAGCTTTTTCATAGATGTACCAATCTTAGAATGATACTGGCATGTTCATTGCCTCTAACATGAGTATGGACCATTCACCGGCAGTTTTACGAGCGCACTGTTGTATCTTTTTGAGACGTGTTTATCTGCGCCTTGTAGTTGGCTCCTTTTTTCTTTTAGCAGGATGTTCCAATGTTCGACTGGAGCAAGCAAGTCCGCCTTCATTGCCGCGAACAGTAAGTCTTAAAGTTAACGGATACTGCGCATCTGAAACATTTCAGTTGGGTGAAATTTTTCCTGTCAATCACTCCGGTGTCCTAACAAAAACCGGATGGTTGATCGATACAGATCGAGATTTTTTGCCTGACAAGATCGAACGAGATATGCAGATAGCAGATCTGTTTGGCATTAGTTACCTTAACGAAGACACTTCAGGAGATGGCTATAGAGACATAGTCGCCTACCGTCTTGGAAAGGATATCAATAGCCAATCGTCATTTAGAGTTTGTGATGACAAATACCAAGACACCGATAAAGACGGTCTATTTGACTGCGAAGAAGTTGTTTTAGGTACTGACTATCAACTTGCTGATACTGACCTCGATGGAATTCCCGACGGGTTGGAGTTTAGACATGGGTTAAATCCTCTAGATCCGAGCGATGCCATATCCGACTCAAATCGAGATGGAATGAGTAACCTCCGTGCACTTTCTTTGGGAAGAGTTATAGAGGAGACGGTTCCTAGCTGGGTTAACGAAGCCGCCGTTAAAGTGTCTTTAGACACTTACGGGAGCTGTGCAGACGTAACCATTGACGATATTCCCGTGTTGCCGGTTAAAAATGGCAATCTCTTTGAAGTGCAGTTTTACGAGCGCAGATATGATGGAGTGCCTCAAGTTAGATATGTAAAGGTTCTTATCGAGAAAGAAATCGAGTTCATGTCTGAGATCATCATAGCAGACCCAGTAATGAACTCCACATACAATTCCTCGGGCATCCAAATAGCTTCAGAGTGAGATAGCAGACGGAGTATAATCAACAGCGAAAAGCGTCTGAAAAAATCGTTGCATTGTGAGACGACACTGTATGCGACATCGCTAGTTCACAGAAGTTCAATAAACTGCCAAACAATTAGCTGAGATATCGATTGGGAGAGTTCTTGCAAAAAACGAGTTCTTCAGCTCGTTGCTATCTCATTGAAATTACATAAGAGTTTTAATTTTCCCCCGCCTTTAGACTGGCTTTTAGACAGTGTTCGAGCACTTTACATATTGCGAGTATGCTGACGAACCTATTGAGTTACGCGCGGCATAGAAGTTGTAACTAGAGGTATGAACGATTGGAACAGCTGTCTTAGACAGAGACTTAAAGATGAGTCTCATTCCAAGACAGGAGACCTAAGGTCATTCAGGGGGGCCATTAGTCATGAAGAGCCAAATGCTCTCAATCAAGATTTTCACAGCACTCTTGGCGCTAGTAGTAGCCGCCGGATGCAGTAAGGCACGCTTGGAGCAATCGAATGTGCAAAGCTTCAAAGCCGCCGATACATCTGCTGAGTTCTGTACTCCTGATTCTTCTAACATTAAGGGCAACTTAAAATTTATCTTTATTGTTGATCGATCTGGTTCCAATCGCCTACCTGACCCCGTAGTTACTGACATGGGAGTTAATGACGAAGATGGCAGTAGAAGGTTTGCTCCTCTTATCGAGTTTGTGGATCAGAATGAGGCAGACGAAAACATCTTCTGGACAATGATAAACCTCGGTACAGGCGGTCGTATTTTAACGGCGAACAACGAGGAGATGACGACTGATCAGAACGCTTTTAAAAATCTTCTACAGGATCAATACACGAGAACTCGCCAAATCGACACTCAATGGACGGACTACCTAGCTGCACTAGATGAACTTAGAAAGCTTCTTGAGCGCGACATTGAGAGTACAAAAAAGAGCGATGAGCTAATTTCGAGTACTTACGTGGTCTTTTTTGTATCTGATGGCTTCCCGGTTGTACAGTCTGGCACAACTTCAGTTCCCCAAGATGTAAGAAATATTCAAGAGGCAGTTAGCGGAATCATGGCTCTCAGGGAAAATGCTAAAGAAGTAGTAGATTCCATTCAGTTTAATACAGCATACTATTATGCCCGTCTCTCAGCTGATCCGAACGGTAGGAACCAGCAGTTAGCAGCTCAGAGTCTACTCCAAACAATGGCGACTATTGGTAACGGAGCCTTTTTGAGTTTTGGTGGCGGCGACAAGATTGATTTTTCGAGATTCGCTGTACCAGAAAAGATTCTGCGGTTTCAGAATCGCGAAGTTTGGATAGAGAACATGAATACTGTCTGGGAAGATGGAGTTCTCTTGCGGGATACCGATGCTGACGGACTATCGGATGTTAAAGAGCTGATGTTAGGCTCGAACCCAGAACTTGCAGACAGCGATGGCAATGGGGTTTCTGATTACGTGGAGTACATTCTAAAGTCAAAGCCTTGCAAAGATGCAACTTGCAGCGCTCAAGGCTCTGACCCGTACTCGTCTTGCGCAGGTCTATCGAACACGACCACTTACGGTGATAAAGATAATGATGGCTTGAATGACTGTGAAGAGTTGCTACTAGGCTCGAACCCTTTATCTGCAGATTCGAATGATGACTTCGTACCGGATCTTTTAGCACTCAGAAAGGGCGTGGCACTTCTTCAAGGTCAGAATGATCTTTTGGCTGATCCAGATAAAGATGGAGTTTCTAACTACGAAGAGCTCTTACTTGGAACGCCAAGCCTTTTCAACAATGATAAAATTAAAGGCTTAAAAGTTCATAGCTACACCAAAAATATTGTGACTCAAGACCCGTTGAAATCCTGTTACACGGTTGGTATTAACGAGATTGCAAGTTTGCTTCCTAACGACAAAATTAGAGTTTATTTAGTAGATACGACGGACGTTATCGCGCAGAAGAGAGTTTATAGAAAGGCAGAGCGAAGCATGCAAGATCGATCGGTGACATTTATACCGAGCGACTTTGAATGATACTCTGTGGGGGGGAATGTATGAAAGCTACAATAAGCACCAATAGAAAAGTGGGCAATCCCACAAGCTGGCTGCAAATTGTCGGCTTAGTTTTGGTAGCAGCCTATCTTGTTGGCTGTGCCAAAGGAACATCCGATGGACCGGGTTCGGGGGCGACTTCAGAGTTGAGTGAAGCATCTGAGCTTGACTCGGGCATTCGTAACCAAAAGCCAGGTCTCTATTGTGAAATCAAAGACACTGCTACTGGGGCATTATTAAGAGTGCTCTCAACAAACGTACTTGAAGATCGCACAATCGCAGGTATTCAACGAGGTGTAGAAGTTACGATTGACTGTTCAAAAACAACGGATGATCTAACTGCTTTGTCTGATCTAAAGTTTGACTATAACTTTGGAAACGGAGACGTTGTGAGCAATGCCGGAGCGATATTGACGAGAACGTTCTCAAGCTTGAATGTTCTAGATTTTTCAGTTTCCGTATCGGATGAAGGCGGCGAAGTTAGGACCAAAGGTGCTAACATTTACGTTGAGTGTACACAGGCAGAGGCATCAAGTCTTGCCATTAACGAAAATGCGATCACGGTGACAAAGGGAACCAACGAGGGTGAATTTCACTTCTCAGCGGCTGGAGCTGCAAGTGGTGGTCCATCTAGCCCTAGCTATCGATACAACTGGGATTTTAACGGTGACGGTTATAGTGATAGCGGACAGAACGCGAGCCCTCTAGCTGCGTGGAACAACCCTTTATTTTGGTCTAGCGATGTAACGCTATCGAATGTTTATACACAATTCGCAGGCTATCGCCAGATTTCACTTTCAGTTTTTGAGCAAAATTGTAACATGCTCCGCTCAGTGAAAGTGACTCGCGTTTTCGGTATCGAGCGGGTAGCGGCAGGGTCCCAAATTCCTGTGTCGATCATAAAGCCTGATCACTTTGTTCAAGCCGATATCCGCTCAACAAACGGCAGCCCTGAATTAGGAGCTAGCGGAGACTTTATCTCTAGGCAGCCCATTGCCATGTCAACAGCGAGAAAGCGCCGCGTGAGCTGTGGTTACAATCGATCAAAAGTGGACTCAAAAGCGTCGATGAGCATTCGAGGTTTCCACTGGTACGATAGAGATGACAACTCGCTTGCAGAGCACGGCCTATCTTTTGAAGTCTATGACATTCTAGATAATGGTAGTGTTGGACTTCAAAGATTGAACAGTTCGGCAAGTCAGCTGCGAATGGCGAATGCTCGGTATCGCACACCTGAAAGCCAAGACGGAATCACTCGCGTCACCTATCAACAAGTTGGTAACTGTACTCTAGAGATGACGATCGAAAGAGCTGATGCTGTTGTGCCATGTAACAGTGATCCAGGAGCCGTCGTTAAGAGTGACGTGGTGATCTTAAATGGTAAATATAGCTGCCCTAAGCTAACTGTTAACGGCGCAGCCAATGGTGACTCTATAGAGCTGCAAGAAGGTTACTTCTTCTGTGAAAGACAGATCACTAACGCCTGCCCAGGCGGTGGCGGCGGTGGTGGCGGTGGTCAACCTCCAGTTCCTATGTAAGTTCAAACTAAAGCTCGCCGCTTGAAGGTCCATCAAGCGGCTGAGATCTACCCCCCCCGTCTCTAGAAGGCGGGGTTTTTTTTGGCACTGCCACTTTTTCGAGATTGCTGTGAAGCCTTATCCCGCTCTACGTTTCAGTTACAACCGACTAGCAGCCGCAAGGGCAAACTTTTCGAACCTTACGAGGCGGCTTTTCTTTGTATTCTCCTGTGATGGTCATGGCACCCAGGTGTCTGCAGCCATTAGAACTGTATACTTCGAGCTCAGCGTGCTGGGAATCCCACTCGTATATCTTGCCGTCCTCATCGTACCATCGGGCTCTTTTGCCGCCGCCACCTTCGACCGAGGTGAATCTCTGATTCGATTTTTTAAAGCCTTTTAAATCAAGGTTTTGTGGGGGAGGCATATATTGACCGGACCCAATTTTCGGTCGTAGATCTTCAGATGCGACGTCAGACTTTAGAATCGTTTTGAGTTCATCGTTTATCTCTTTGAGTTTTTTTTCGGAGTTTGCGAGCCCTTTCCCAGTTAGTGCTTCCTCAACGGCATCGACTCTGATGTGGCTTTCGAAGCCTTTTTTCCTAAGAACCTCTTTGATTCTTCTTCTGATCTGCTCGTTATCGTGGTTTAGACCCAAGCTAAGTAGCTGGGCAACGCTTGATAAAATTCCACAGCTACCAGATGCGAAGGCGGAGTTCTGCAGGCAAACTAAAAGAACTAACGTGGTGCTAATTCGCATTTGATAAGTCCTTCAGCAAGTCCGAAAAGTTGGTGCTGGGTAAGATGTTCAAGAGTGAGAATTGTGCGGTCGACTTTTTTGGCATCGTTGCCTGCGCTACTAAAAAGAGCTTCAATCAGTTTTTGTCTCAGATGTTTTGCCTTAGAAAGGTTTGCGGCAGATGATACGCGAACCAAGATCGTCTTTATTTTATCAAGCATTTTTAATTTGGTAAGAGCAGTTGGTATAATTTTTGCGATTGTAGCTCCTCGAGTGAGGAGCGTGATTAGAGTATCTGTTCCAATGCTACCAATAAGGTTGCAAATTATTTCAGCCTTGATTGATGGCGGCAAAGAAGAGACGCCGCTGTACATCGAGTCAATCTCATCAGACATATTTGCGAGGAACTGCTTTAACCGATGATACACCTCGGAGCCTTCGTCCCATAACTTTCGGGGCTCAGTAGCTAGTTTTTTTGCAAGTTCTCCGGCGTCCATAGCCGCGCCAATGGTCAGCACCCTTTAGACACGCGTAGGAAGGAGAGATTAGCGCTGCACCTCTGTGACCAGGCGTAAAGTCAGCTCCAAAAATCTCGTCGCCTGAAATCTCAAACTGATCGGACTTGCAGCCACGGCAATCACCTACGACCGCCTCAGTCTTAGATTCGGAAACTGATTTTTTACCAGGAACAAAAACTTTATCAAAGCATTCGCTAAAGCCTAGCTCACTACACTCAGCAGAGATTTTGATTTTCTGCTCATACAGGGTCAGACGATCGATCACCCGTCGAGCTTCTACTTTTGTGTGACCTTCGAAGTTAAGGGCATAATAGGTCCCATTCCCTAATTTGCCATGATAAAGAAGTCTGCCGTCGAGCTCTTCGAACTGATCGAGATAAGACATGTTTGTTGGCCGAGCTCCTAGCACTAGGTAGATGGTTTTTGAGGCATCACTGAGTTTTTGATTCTGCGCTACGTAGATCTGAGTCATTGAAGTGAAAAGAATCCTTCCTGAGTTCTTTTCATCTAGCGGTAAATAGCCGCTACTCAGCGCTTCTTCGAATAACCTGAGCTCAGACTCTCGGCTGCTGGCGCCGTAGGCCAAAAGGGGATCGGATTCGTACTGCAAAGCCGAAACTGGTTTTTCTTCGGTGGCTGTTGTTTTCGGCGCTTCAGCAGATTTGTTTTGCGCAACAGCGCTGGACAAAAAAAGAAAAGAGAGTGTGGCAGCAATTCGGTTCAAGCTATTTCCTTTAGCTTTTAACAACAAAGCCAACGAACTTCTTTTTGCCCTGCTTTGTCATAACTAATTTATAAGACTCCTCGGAGCCTTAAGGTCATCAATCAATAGACTAAAGTTTGGGGTTCCTGTCTAAGACTTCGTATCCTTTACGAAATAACGATCAATCGCGGCGTGTGCGAGATAAATGATGGGAGTAATACCAACGGCGACAAGAAACTTGTAAGTGTAATTGTTGAACCCTAGCTGGAGATATTTTTCGAGTGTGATCTTACCTGGTAGGTAAAAGGCAATTCCCAAAATAATAAAAGTATCTATAATTTGGCTCACTAAGGTAGAGCCAGTGGCTCTAAGCCAAAGATATTTGCCCTTGGTAAGGCGGTGGAAAAACCAAAACACTGTGACATCCACAAGTTGTGAAGCAGCAAAAGCAGTAACACTGCCAATGATGATGAGGGTGGATTGACCAAAAACTTCAGTAAATGCAGCGTCGCCCACAGGCGAAAGGGGGCTTGCAGGTATATGAAGAGCTGCGAGAATAACTACAAATGCGTAGACAATCAAACCCATCGTTAAAAGCGTCACTGTTCGAACGCCTTTTGGACCATAGTATTCATTTATGAGGTCAGTGACGATAAACACAACTGGCCAGGGTATCACTCCAACTGATACCAGAAATGATCCGACTTCGATGAGCTTGCCGCCCAAAACTTCAGCCAAAATAGCATTAGTTATAAAGATTCCACTAAGAAGAAAGAAAATCTTTTCGCGTCGATTTAACGGGGTGGTAGAAATCATAGTAAAGCCATTCATAAGGTTTTCTGGGTGGCATATCCCAGAATCAACGAGGAAAAGTATTGCTTGAATAGTCTAGACCAATTTTTCAATTACTATTTGGTGACAGCATTGGCAAGCTATGTTTTCGGATCCAGTTGGCTAGCTTGGCCTAGTCGATCAGGCGAGATGCTCAAACATACCACTATACTTTCGCAAATCTTGTCGGCGACTCGAACGCCGTCGACAGCGGCGCTTGTAATGCCGCCCGCGTATCCCGCCCCTTCTCCGCAAGGATACAGCCCCTCATGCGAGACCGACATGAGTGTATCTTTGTTTCGCGGAATTCTTAGAGGTGCGGAGGTTCTCGTCTCAACACCAAACAAGAGGCCACCTTCTGAAAGAAAACCCGGCATAAGCCGGTTGAATCGCTGAAGGCCTCTTCGAATAGGTTCTTTTAAGAAAGGTGGCAATACTAAGTCGAGTCGACTCGAGGCTGCCCCCGAAGGAGAAGAGTTTTTCGGAATCGTATGACTTAAACTGCCATTCAGAAAGTCTTCTATGCGCTGAGCTGGCAATTTAGAGGTGTGACCTTCTAGGCTATTGAGCGCATCCCGCTCAATCTGATCGCGAAGTTTGAGTCCATCAAAGGCATTCTTCCAATGAAGTTTTTCAGCGTCGACCGTTGTAACAATCGCAGCGTTAGCAAATCCTGAGTTGCGATTGTAGTTGCTCATTCCGTTACTCACAACTCCCCACGAGTCTGTTCCGCTCGACAAAACATACCCACCAGGGCACATGCAAAAACTGTAAACGCCTTGCCCTGTATGATTGTCTTGGTAAGTGAGTTTGTAGTTTGCAGCCCCCAGCGTCGGGGCACCTGCCCATTCGCGGTACTGAATGCGATCTATGGCGGATTGCGGATGCTCTACCCTAAGCCCTATAGCATAACTCTTTGCTTCAAGAGTGACGCCTTGCTCAGCGAGCGCTTCATAAACGTCGCGAGCTCCGTGGCCTGTTGCTAAGACAACAGATGAAGCAATGGTTTTAAAACTGCCTGAATGGTGTGAGCCTCCCTCGACAATTGAGTTTGTAGCGACAATCTGTAGCCCGGAAACTTTTGCCTCGTTAACTATGAGTCGCTGGACACGATGATCGTAGGCTATCTGGCCACCCAGGGAGCGGATGTGATCCCGCATTTTGGGTAGTAGCCTTCGAATACGGTCGGAGCCGACATGAGGGTTCGATTTGTAAAGAATTTCTTGGGGCGCCCCAAATGCGACAAGCTTCGAAAGTACGTACGGAATGTGCTCTGACTTAATTCGAGTGACGAGCTTACCATCGCTATAAAGCCCGGCGCCCCCTTCGCCAAAGGCAACGTTGTTGTCGGGATCGAGCTCGTTGTACCTCCAGAATCTATTGATTTTTTGAATGCGTTTCTCACTTTGATGACCACGCTCGTAGATCACACAAGGAACGCCTCTTTCGAGAAGCCGGATGGCGCAAAAAAGACCGGCGGGCCCCGAGCCGACGATCGCAACAGGTTTGAAGCCCTGGGGTAAAGTTGTTACCTTCTGTGGGAGCTCAACATGAGTTTTTTCTTCGCCGGGTTTGTAGGTGCGAAGGCGAAAGAGCCTTTGCAAAGGCCGGCCTCTTCGAGCATCGACGGACTCTTTAATGACTTCGTAAGTGCAGTCCGACGGGACGAGCCACTCCAAGTGGCCATCAAGCTCCTGATCAGGGTTGAGTGAAATCTCTACTTCTTTTGGTGGCATTGGGGCGATTGTAATGCGGTTTGCTGATGCTCCCTACGAAAACTGAGCTTCCTAAAAAAATTATGTGGTTTTGAAGGCTCTCTAAATAGGGTCGTTCGACAGACTTTGAAAGCCGAAAGACTTGCTCTCAAACACTCGGGAACCTAGTCGAGCGAGGGCAAGTTGAAACTGGTAATGTGCCCAACTAAGGGGTTCCAATAGTCGGTAATGCCTGTGCAATAAAATTGGCCAGTGCTAGTACGAATGACACTCGACCGTGAACGATACGCATGGCTGCTGCATTGATCGATTCGCCCCACGTGCAACAAAGATCCATCTGCGGGGTTTCGCTTAAAGATGTCGCTGCCGCCTCTTTGATAGAGTACTTTCCCATCAGCTGAAAAATGTATTGTAGCATCGGAAGCCCCTAACGCACCTGGGCTGTGAACTCCTGTTACGTGCTCATCGCGTAAAAAAGTGATTTCACCGGATACAGTGTCTCGCGTGTAGCTGCTAATGCGAGAGGTGGGGCTGCCGGAGAACCCATTGTAAACCAAATAGAGGTAAGCTCCATCGGGCGAGATCGCGATCGAATTTCTTCCGTCCCAGTGGTAGTAAGGTAGTGGGCTAATTCCTGGTAAAGTAGAGACAAGAGTGAGTAAGCCGGTAGCACTGTTTCTCTCATAAACAAATATGCGATTTTCGCCGTGTTCAATCCAGTAGAGATGTTTCATATCCGGAGAAAAGGCAGCGTATTTTAGCACGTAGTCCTTTAGGCTGCTCACGTGAGTCAGTAGCCCGGTCGCGACATCTCGGCTGTAGATTGCCACCTGATCACTCATCACTACGTAGAGATAGGCTTCATTGACAGGAGACAAATAGAGTTCAACGCAATCACCCTGGGTAGTGGTAAGACCGGTCGTCACGTCTTGTAGCTGAGCGATCAAGTCGCCGGTAACAGTGTCTCGCTGAATGACCGTTACCGAAGAAGGCCCTCCAGAATAAAATCGCGAAGCGACAACTCGCCCAGAACAGGCATATAAATATTGATTGGTAGAGTCGATGATCCCTTCTTGAACTTGTGTGATTCCGGTAAAGCCATCTCGGCCGGCGACGACACTTTTGTCGATCGTTAGCTCGCCAGTGGTTGTGTTTCTTTGAAAAATATTGATTGCCGAATCACCTGCAGCAAAAACATAGGCAAAGCTTTCTGTTTGATCCAAAGTGACTCCACCGGGGTAACCTAAAAATTCGTACCCAGCGCCAGAGCCAGTAACTATGTTTTCTTCAAGCGCGATTGCTCCGGTTGTCGTGTCGACGGAGTAGTGTGAAATCGTCGCCGTGTTTCGTGAAGTCATATAAAGATGCTCGCTCGCCGAATCAAAGGTAACACCATGTATATAGCTCTGACCCCAAGCTGTTGTTGAATGCCACGACACCCACTGGGTAACAAGTGAGAGGGCTCCTGATACGAGATTTCTTAAAAACACATTAAAATGAGGAGTACGATGTGAGTGGTGAGTCATGGCATCTACGTAGAGCTTGCCGTCAGGCGAGATGGCAAATGTGCTGGCCCCTAAATAACTCCCTATCGTTTCAGTAAAAGTTAGCTCGCCCGTAGTGGTGTTACGCTGAAAATGGGTAAGTTGATTTGATTGGCTCGCGGATGATTGCGAAACGTAGACGCCATCACCACCCGGTGAAAAAGCAATACTCTGCTTGCCTTCAGAATGGCGTCTGACCATGGGAGTGTAGTTTTGAAGAACACTCAGCTCTCCGTTTGTAGAATTTAGACTTGTCACAAGCACACTGCCTGCAGTTGGGTCGGTGATGTAGAGGTAAAAGTTTTTTCCATCCGGGCTCATGCCAAGCATGTAAAACTCGCTGGCCGTAGCAGGGAATCCTGGTGAGTCTTTGTCGTAGCGATGCAGTAGCGTGAGTTCACCAGTGACTGTATCTCTTTGAAAAACCAAGAGGGCCTGTGACCAAATGCAAGACAAAACGAGATACTCCCCGGTCGGCACGATCTGCGGTCTAAAGGGCCCTACGCAGTTAGCTGGGGTAGTTGTATTGATCGCCACCTGCGAAGCGAGCGTAAGAGCTCCGGTCACAGCATCAATATTGAGCTGATAAATGGTTGTACTGCTTGTGCCGCCACCAGCGGTGTAGATGTGGCGGCTAGGGTTTTCAGGGGAAATTTTGAGAGTGTCATGTATATAGCTGTTGCCGATGTTGAGCTGACTTTGGTAACTCAAGGCACCGGTCGTGGTGTTTCGATTGAAGTGAGAAACAATGCCGCCACTGATAACGTAGGCACGAGTCTCGTCGGTGTTCAGATGCAGCTCATTTATGTTGTCAATTCGTGGGATTGTCGCGCCGTCACCGTCGCTGATTTTTTGGCTAATAAAAGTTCCCGCTACGATTTGGATATCTTTAACATCTTGAAGTGCGTCGCCGCTGCCGATGTTTGGTAGCGTGAGTACGGCGTTGTTACCGGCGGCATCTCTGAGAGATCCGCCGTTGGTGATGAGACTTGTAGTGTTTGAGTAGCCAAAGTCAGCTTGATCGGCGACGGTACTGGGCACGGTGGCTCTAAATGCGAGAGTGCTGGTTCCGCTAGTTGCGGAGACAAAGTCTCCGTAAGTTACTGGGGTGAGGTTACTCAAGATGCGAGGAGTGCCGATGACAACAATGTTTTCGCTAAAAGTGACTTGCAAATCGATGACAGCACCAATGAGGTATTTGCCATCTGGGCGAGTGGATGTGACAGAGAGGACTGTGGGTGGTACGGTGTCGAGAGTGTAGGAAGCGATCGCAGCGCAGGGGCTTTGATTGCCGGCGGCATCAGTGATGCGTCCCCAGTAGGATTTCAGGCCATCTTGTGCCCCGCCAGTGGCGTAGGTGATACTGGCGATTTGAGAAGTGCCAACGCCGCTGATGGTGGCTGTAGATCCGATGCCGGTTGAGCAGGTGCTGTCGGTAAAGAGGTTTGCCGAGCTTCCAACTTCCCCTGGTAGAGCAAGTACGGTGATAACGGGAGTGTTGTCGTTGCTAAGAGATCCGTCTGCTGGAGCCATTGTCCAGGAGCTAGGTGCGGAGGGGTTTTGATTATCGGCGATGACAATATTTTTATTAGAAGCGAGAGAGTTTGCCGAAGCTAGTGCCGGAAGAGTGAGAGTGGCAGGGTTGCCGGCAAGGTCGGTGATGGTGCCGCCATTAAGTACGAGTGCTGTTGTGGACTGGTAGTTGAGATCGGGGGAGTTTTGGTTGTTTTGAACAGTGGCTGAAAAGTTCAATGTTGAGGCTAAGGTGCTTGTGTAGTTAGCAACAAGATCGAAGGCTCCGGTCTCAAGAGTGATTTGCGGAGTACCTGTGACAAGTAGAGGTTCATTAAAGAGAGTCTGCACGTTGATTGTGTCTGCGATATTGTAAGTGCTATCGGCACTTGATGATGTGACAGAGGTGACTGTGGGAGCTGTGGTATCAAGTGTGATAGTGGATGTGCCAAAGACCATTCTAACATAACCGCTGCCGTCAGCGATCCAAAGGTAAACTGTTTTTAAGCCATCCGGGGCATTAAGTGTGAGACTTGTAGGTCGAGTGGTGGCCCAATCAGTGCCTCCGGCAGAGCTACCGTTACAAGGTGCCGCGTCTGAGGCTGGGCGAGTGGTTTGCACCTCAGACAAACACCACTTAGTGGCACCGATGTCATCAGTGATAGCAACATTAATGAGTGCTTGATTGGTATAGCCTGGGGTAGTTTCCGTGGGATCTGCCAGGGCTAATGTCGGAGCGTTTGAAGAGAAGAAAACGGTGTTTGAGCAAACGGGTGTGGAGGCATTGCCGGCGAAGTCGTAGGCCGTGACTCGCAGAGAGGCGCGAGTGAGCGAGCCGCTCTCAGCGACAGTGACCTCGGTGGAGGCTCTTTTTTCAGAACTCACAGAAGATCCCGAGCAGTTTTCAGCGCCAAAGACTTCAACCAAAAATGTGTCAGAGGTTTTTAGCCCCGAAAGTCCAACATCATTAGCTGAAAAGCTAAAGGAATAGGAGCTTCCTGCGGAGTAGGTTTCAGTAGATGGGCTTACAAAGCTGACGGTGGGTGCTTGAAGGTCGACAACGATATCTGGGGAGCAAAGCGCACGACCCCGCCTTTTTTCGGTAAAAGGGGTGACTCTTACTGAGTAAATACTGGCATCAGAGAGGTCTTTTAAAAGATGAAAGGGGTTTTCAGATTCAAAGTCTTCAACGGCTTCGCCTTCGCACTGAGAAGACTGAAAGAACTCAATAAAATAATTAGGGTCGGAGTTGCCGGCAAAAACCCAGCTGAGACCAAGATTACTTGAAGCAAGATAGATTTTGCCATTGTTGTGACTGTTAGTGAATTTCTCAATTCGAAATAGATCCTCAGTGCTAGCCTGGGAGCCCAAATTTGAGAAGTGCTCGTCGATATACCCGCACGAGCTAAGTACTGAGCTTGCAACGACTACCGTGCCTATTAATTTTAGTAAGTTTTGCATCAGGCTACGTACCTTTCTTTGAAACTTACAATCCATCTAAAAGAGCTCTCAGAAATGTGTCTTAAGATGATCAACCCTTCTCTAAATGGAGTCGCAACTAAACAAATCGGCTAAGTTGACTAGCTAACTAAGCCTTACGACTTTGAAACTGTGGACTTTTCTCGATTTGGTTGCGGCCACAGTCTCTCCAGCGAGTTGCGCCGGAAGTAGTGCCGGTAGCCCGGAACATACTTCCATAGAGATGAGAGGAGACCCCGGAAGCAGTCCCGGTTTATCCAGGCCACATTGGCCACACTAAATGGATAACTTTTTCGGTGTTGTTTACTTCTTAGAAAGATTGTGTGTAAAACCTCTGATGTTTGAGCTTCGACGGCTTAGCCGGGTTTTATGGAAAGCCGTAGAGCGACTTAGATCCAAAAGGAAGACAGTTTGGGGACATTTGGGAAACTGCTTAAAACGGAGTTTGAGAAAAGGATCCAAAAGAATCCTAAATTCTCCTTGAGAGCTTTTGCGAGATTATTAAAAGTTGATCCGTCCTATCTAGTTAAAATAATGCAAGGTACGAGAAACGCGTCGGTATCGAGACTGGTTCATATGGCAAAAATTCTCGAGCTACCCGATGACCAATTACGTAAGTTTACGGAGCTGGCCGCTAAATCTCGAAAAAAACAAAGAGGCAGCCTATTCAGAGACCTAAAAAATTCCCAGTTTGAAGAGATCAAGGAATGGCATTACTTCGCGATATTAGAAATGACACAGCTTGAAAATACGAAACTCGAGCCCAAAAGCGTCGCAACGTTCTTGGGAATTAGCGAAAAGGTAGCGCTTGAATCCCTTAAAAAACTATCTCGCTTGGGTCTGTTGGTTTTCGAGGAATCAAATCGCAGCTATAAAAAAGCTGAGTCGCATTCTACCTTGGCTATCAAAGGAACGTCAGCTTCATTGCGTCAGCTTCAAGTATCCTATCTGACTAAGGCTATCGAAGCTGTCGAGAAAATTGATTACACCTACCGAGATGTTGCCACAGTAACTCTGGCAATGGATCCGCATGGAGTCGACGAAGTCAGAGCGCTTATTACAAAATTTCGCAGAGACTTAACCAAGATTCTCGAGCGACCCGGCAACAAGACGGCTATATATAATCTCTCTACTTTACTCTACCCCCTTTCTAAAATTGATGAGGTACTTTGATGGCTCCACTTAAAGTAGCACTGCTAGCTTTTGTATTTCTTCTTTATCATTTCCCAACTCTTGCCGGGCAAGAAACCCATGGTGGCGACATCGTTATTTGTGACGGGCAGCCGCCGTTGGTTCTCGATTATTTCGATGCAAAATTTGATAGAGTTGATGGCGAGGTTAGAAACGTCGTCGACCCAGACGGCAGAGATATCTTCGAGTTTTATCGAAAAAGAATTTCCGAAATTTACACCTCTCAGCTGGTTCATAGGTTCCACGAAAGGCTCGCGAAATACTTCGAGCTTGTAGGCGAGCCAGGCACCTGGAAGAGTGCGCAGTTTTCCCCTGTGTCTGACGAAGAACTTCCCTATTGCATTGTGGATGGCGACGACGTCACGGCTGGAAGCAGCTGTAAGGATTCTTTAAAAAACTGTGTTAAATACCAGGCCGTTTTGCGTCAAGCCGGTATGTTATATGGTTGGCGAGACCGGATCAATCTGCTTTCAAAAGGGCAAAAAGACGTTTTGAAATTTCACGAATCGGTTTTTTCTTACCTGCAAGATTTTGAAATTGGAACTCCCGTTCTGGTGAGAAACTTTTTTACAGCCTTGTTCGATAAGGATTCGAAAACTGAGCAGCTTGCCGACTCCATTTTTCGATTTCAGCGTGCAATTGACAAAGAATTTACTGAGTACTCTTGCACAGCTGCTTGTCATTTTACAGTCGACAATACGCAAGTAAATGACGGGACAGCAAACGAGGGAAGAAACTTTCGCAGGCTCCTTCGCAAAAACAGTAGTAATGAGACTCTTCGAATTCACGCAACTGGCCCCAATCAGTATGAGGCTTGGATGAACGCAGTGTCATACTGCGAAAGGGAGCTAACTGGGAGTGCTATTTGCGAGCATTCATCGTGCTTAGAAAAAGAGCAGACGGAGAGCTCTCAAATCAAATGCACTAAAAACCCCCGCTTAACAATTATGATTCCTTGAAGAATTCAAATGGTTTGGACTGCGGTCGAAGAGAGGGAGTTGAACGCCATTGAAACTGAAATGGTCGACTGAGTTCAGTAAAGTGGTTATTTTTTTGGGGATGATACTTTTTTCAATGAGTCCTAAATATCTTTAGGTACCTTGAGACAGAAGGTATCCTCCGCAGGCTTTCTACAAAAAGCAGGAGGTTTTTAGCCATGATTCGATCGTATCTATTAGCAATAACGGTTTTTCTAAGTTCTGGATTCTTAGCCGCTCAAAACTCAAGCGGTCCTGATGTTGTAAGACCGCAGCCAGTGACAGTAACGGTCACTCCTGAAACTTCGGAGTGGGCATTGACGTTAGTTAGACCGGAAGTACAAAAATGTCTGCGCACTGTCGAGGAGAATTTTGCGAATCTCAGGTTCATTGAGTTTACCAAAACAATCGAGCACAAAAGAGGGGGAAGACAAATAGTTACAAAGTTTGAGTCGGTTGCAGAAGCGAGGTACCGAAAGGGAATTGATCAGCGAGACCCTGCTAATCCTGGTATGGCTCACGTCTTTCTTGATTTAATAATTACAAAAAAATCAGTGGGCAGAAGAGCAGTTGAAGTTACAGTCGATTGTCGCTTAGACAGTGAGCCGAGATACTAAAGCGAGAGAAGTAGCCGAGCATCCACTCATAGAGAGCACTATCGTATCTGGGTGTGTATGACTCTTTGCGTATCCGAAAAAGGTAGTAGGCAACATGGCGTCGGTTTTACATATCTTTAATAGTGATTCTTGGGGTGGGGCAGAGATTTACGCTCTGGAGCTGGCGAAACGCCAAGCCATCGCAGGCATCAGAGTTGGCTTTTGGGGACTGAAAGAATCTAAAATCCATCATGAAATTAGAGAGTTTAATTCTAAAACCAAACTCCAAATTCATTGGATAGCAGAGTCGTACCCAAGAAAATGGTCTTTCTCGAGTCGAAAAAAAATCCTAACTACAGCAACGGCGAATGGATTTCAGATACTACATCTTCATTTAGTCAAAAATTCTTATCCACTTGCTGGAATAAAAAAAGCCTTAAGATGTTCACCGGATGAGCCCACGGCCATCCTTCACGTTCATATGTGGCAAAAACACCCCCGCAAAGACCCTGTGCATCGCTTCTTGTTTTCGGGAATAGACAAAGTCGTGGGCGCTGGTCCACTCGCGCGCGAAAACATTCTAAAGAGCTTGCCCTATAGAAATGCACAGATTGTAGAGGTTAGCTACGCGGTCGAGGAGCCCATGACTGAGTCTAAGATTCTAAACGGCGCAAACAACATCGCAAAGCAGAGTGAAGATCTCAAAATTTTGAGTGATTGGAAGGCTGCTCGAAAAAAAGTATTTGGTTATTTCGCCCGAGTTGATCGACAAAAAGGACTGAAAGAGTTTCTGGAAGCTTCAAGTGGGTTACTAAAAGAGTCCCCGGACTTTTGTGTGGTGATAGTGGGTGATCCCACTCGCAATGAACAAGAAGCTCTCGATTATGAAAACGAATGCCGCTTGTTGTTTGACCCTCTGAAGGAACAGTTTGAAGACCGCTTGATTTGGACCGCAGCCACACCAAACTTTATGGCCTTGTTGGAGCAGGTTGATGTGCTCGTGGCGCCGAGTTATCACGAATCTTACGCTTTGATTTTTTTGCACGCATTCTCGTTTGGGATTCCGGCTATCTCGACAAATAGCGGGGGAACTCCCGATCTTGTGATGCCCTTGAAGACGGGCTGGTTGATTGAACCACGCAGCTCAAAAGCCCTAAGCCACCAAATCAAAAACCTCCTGACTTCACCAAATGAAATTGCTGCTTTAAAACAGTCCTGCTTAAAGATTTATCACGAAAGACATCGCTGGCAGAGTGTTCTCGCTAAGTGGAATAGTCTTTATACAAACAGCAGCCAGATCAATAAGGGTTTCGTAAATCGATCAAATTCGAACAATGTCTAAAATGAAATGAAAGTTAGACAAAGGTAAGTGCGCTTTCCTTTCTTTATCAAGACAACTAACCCCCATCTATAACAGCAATGCAAATTCACAACGATCGTCGGGTTTCCAAAGGTTTTTTGTCGATGGCTTCAGGTGAGAGCTCGATTCCCCGAAACTAAGGCATGATCTTTTTTTGCCAGAACTTTCTTATTTTACTGGCAAGAAGCATATTTAGCCTGACTTTGGTTGGTTCGCTTCTTAGCTGCGGTCTTGATCAAGATGAGAATGGTGCCCCTCCTGCGCCTGCCGTGGCCGCGCCGGTTCCGACACCAGTGCCAGAAGCACCCGCTGAAGTTACTGTCGATTGCATGGCGTCGGGTGACATTGTTGTTTCCAACTCAGGATCTGACACCGTAGTAGTATTAAATCCAGACGGCACATACAAAGGTGTCGCTTACAATTTGGTGAATGGCGTTGAAGCTCCCTATGGCCTAGTCTGGATACCTGAAACAAAAGAACTTGTCGTGGCTGTCGACGGAGTCGATAGACTTCAAGTGGTAGATGGGACTGATTGTACAAATTTGCCTTTTGTTCAAAACCCCAATCTCAACGGGAATCTTCGCGGTTTGACACGTTTAACATCCGGAGATTTTCTTGTAGTAGAAAGCAATGCTATAGAGCGTTTTAGCTCAAGTGGTTTTCGGGTTACCAATGGCGGTTGGCCGAAAAACTTACAGACTACGGGGACTGCGCTTGATGCGAGAAGCGATGGTGGTTTTATTCTTTGCTCCACCGGAGGCGACGTTGTTCGCACGTACAGCTCGGACGGAACACAAACAGGCACTCGGAGCTCTGGCATTGCAGGCACCACAGATGCGGCGGCTTGTAAGGTACTTGCAGATGGATCGATACTGGTGGCCTGGTCTGGCACGACAGACACTGTAGCCAAATACTCTTCTGATCTTTCGACCCTTATATGGTCCTACTCAGACATTGGCATTCTGGCTGCTCCGGGAGGATTGGCCGAACGAGCGGACGGAAGAATTCTTGTTATAGACAGAATTCACAATTACGTTATTGAGCTTACTTCGGAAGGCGCATTCAGTAATGCTATTGCTGATACCATACTAAGCACCCCTGAATTTCTAATAGTGATTCCGTAAGAAATTCCTAAGTAACTCAAGCGCAGGTAGAAACAACGCTATCTTCACTATTGGGATTCATATGTAAAATACTTAAAGGGCTTTTGCCAGCTGTTCCACTATGGCTTCAGGATTCGGCATGTCGTTGTAGAGTGGCAATCTCAGCAAGCAGTCCGAAGCGTTTTCTGTAACAGGCAATTCATTGCAAATGCCAGATTGTGCTCTCCCGATTTTCGTTGTGTGCAGCGATTGATAGTGAAAAGTAGCTACGATGCCTTGTTCTCTCAGTTTTTTGATCACGCTGTCTCGAATGTCGGGTCCTTCTAACATGATCCAGTAAATATGACCGTTCGCTTTGCAGTGTGAAGGTACAACCTGCCGTGAAAGTTTACCGCGCGATTCTAGGTCTTCAAGCGCGAGGTGGTACTTTTGCCAGAGATCCCTGCGAGCATCGCAAATTTTCTTTATCGATTCTAGCTGAGCCAACAATACAGCGCTTGTAAATTCTGAAGTTAAATACGAGCTACCGGGGCCCACCCAAGTGTACTTGTCGACTTCACCTCTAAAAAACTGACTTCGATTCGTTCCCTTTTCTCTTATGATTTCAGCCGGAAGTGTCCACTTAGCGTCATTGATGATGAGTGCGCCTCCCTCACCACATGAGATGTTTTTTGTTTCATGAAAGCTAAAAGCAGCTAAATCCCCGAGTGTTCCCAGTGGCCTGTCGAAATAAAATGAGTCGATAGCCTGGGCGGCATCTTCAATAACATAGAGGCCGTGCTTTTTCGCGACTTCTAAAACCGGGTTCATTTCGACAGAAACCCCAGCGTAATGAACAACGCAGATGGCTTTGGTTTTAGCAGTGATTGCAGATTCTATAAGTCTTTCGTCGATATTGAGGGTATCTGGCCTTACATCTACAAAGACGAGTTTCGCACCTCTAAGAACGAAAGCATTGGCGGTTGATACAAAAGTGAAAGACGGTAGGATGATCTCGTCGCCAGGCTGAACATCTATCAGCATCGCAGCCATTTCAAGCCCAGCAGTGCAGCTTGGAACCACCATAACCTTGGGCGCCGCTAATAATGTCTCAAGCAGTTGTTCACACTTTTGAGAAAAAATTTGATCACCCGACCAACGTCTTTGATCTAAAGCTTGCTGCAAATACTCAAGTTCTTTGCCTGCAATAGTCGGTCTAGAAAAAGGTACAGTGATCGTAGATTTAAGGGCATTCAAGGTAGAGTTCATAAACCAATTGGATACTCGCACGTTTACCGAATGTGTCAACCAGCGACGCAATTGACAGGAGGTAAGTGAAAGCTCACACTTCTAGAATCTATGTCTGAAATTTTTGTGGTCGCCGTTTGCTTGATTGTAAACGGATTATTAGCGGCGATCGAAATGGCCTTCGTCACTGTTACTCGCGTTAGACTGCGAGATCTCGCCCAAAAGGGTTCTACAGCTGCAAAAGAAATCTTAGAATTACGAGAAAGCCCCGAGCGGACTCTTTCTGTTCTTCAAATCGGTATTACCGGGGTGGGGGCAATTGCAGCAGCCGTCGGAGGGGGTGGTGCGGTTCAGTCGATTAGTCCGTGGCTTTTGGGCCAAACCAATCTTTCTGAAACTGCCGCTCAGGTCATTTCAATAGTTTTTGTGGTGGTACCAATAACCTTTCTTAGTGTGGTGGTTGGTGAACTGGTACCTAAGACGTTTGCTCTTAGAAGCCCTACGCCTATTGTTTTGGCTGCAGCGAAACCACTTCGCATCCTCGATACGTTGATGTCTCCACTGGTAACTGTATTTGAGAAAGCCACACACTTGCTCTTAAGACTGCTGCCTGGTCCTTCGAAATCAGATCTTCAAAAAGACCAGAGTGTCGCGACTCTTGATATGTTAAATGTTTCTAGCTCGACGAAACAATACGTGATCAATCTTGTCGAGGTAGAGCGAAAGTTTGTGCGTCACATATACTTGCCTTGGTCGCGTGTGGACTTTGTCAAACACAGTGACGATGTGGCTTCGGTTGTGAAAGTTGTTATCTCTTCTGGGCACACACGACTTCCTGTTGTCGACGGTGAGAGTGTTGTAGGAATCATAAACACAAAAGAGATTATCGCCTTTCGTGAGCAAGGTAATACTGACTGGACGCAGTTGATTCGGCCAACCATTACAATTTCTGATCATTTTTCACTCTTAAAAACATTGCGGATTATGCAATCTCGCAAAAGTCACCTTGGAGTTGTGCATTCCCTAGACAGTAAACTTCTGGGAATTGTCACTTTAGAGGATATCGTTGAAGAAATCTTCGGGGACATTTTTGACGAAGACGATGATGGGCTATTAAAGAAAGTCTTAGCAAATTCTGCGAAGCTCAAAAACCGAACAAGAGGGCTTTAACTTTCCTAATCTATTATTAAAAGGTTTTGAACAAAAGCCGATCCATCGAAATGCGGCCCGGGCCGACAAAGAAGATAGTCAGAAACGATAGACCATATAAGAACGAAAGTTCCTTCGCTTGAAACGGATCAGCTCCGTGAACAATAAAAAATGCCACACCCATAGTTATGATAAGTGGAACAGTTGCTAGTCGAGTAAGCAGCCCTGCCACTAAAAGTGCCGAACAGAAAAACTCGGCAAATGTTGCCAGCGACATAGCAACAAAAGGAGGAAGCCCAAAGAGGCCCGGAAATTTTTCCGAGTGTGTTGTAAAGTTCATGAGCTTGGGTAATCCGTGGGCGACTAACATCGTACCAGCAAAACAAAGTCGTAAAATCAATAGTCCCACATCTAGCGAAATGTTTTTTAAATTGAGCACAAATTCCTCCGTAAGCATGATCTTAGATGGAAATTTGTCCCGATGTCCCCTCTAACGCGCTATAGCAAATTCGAGGCGATCATTTACAGAAACCAATTAAAAAGTGTACTTTGCGGCGCGCAGCACATCAGAAAGGACAACAGAATGACCTATTTATTGGGCCTCATCACTTTTTTGGCCAGCCAAATTGCATTGGGTGCCGGAGACGCTAGTCTCCAATTGCCCTCACTTCACGATGTTGAGTTTACAGTTCTTGGAACGACATTGTCGGGGTCAGGGATTCTATGGCTTGGCATAGTAGTTTCAGTCCTCGGTATCGTATTCGGGGTTCTGGAGTTTCTAAAAATCAAAGGCCTGCCCGCTCATAAAAGCTTAACCGAGGTTTCTGAGCTTATTTACCAAACCTGCAAAGCTTATATGATTCAGCAGGGTCGCTTTCTTGTGTATCTGGAGCTTCTCGTAGGAGCCGCAATATTCTATTACTTTTATGTCTTAACGGATTTGGAACTTCCTAAAGTCGCTTTGATTTTGATGTGGTCGGTTTTGGGTATTCTGGGATCTTACGGGGTCGCGTGGTTTGGAATTCGAATTAACAATTACGCCAACGCAAAGACGGCCTTTGCCAGCCTGCGTGCGAAACCCTTCGAAACGATGGGAATCCCATTACGCGCGGGTGTTTCAATAGGTGTTCTTCTCATTTGTGTGGAGCTTATACTGCTTATTGCAATCTTGCTTTTCGTCTCTCCGGCGTCCGCAGGTGCATGCTTTATCGGTTTTGCCATTGGCGAATCGCTCGGAGCGTCGGCACTACGGATTGGTGGCGGCATATTTACCAAGATCGCTGATATCGGCGCCGATATGATGAAAATTGCATTTAACATCAAAGAAGATGACGCTCGCAATCCAGGGGTTATTGCTGATTGTGTTGGTGATAATGCAGGTGATTCTGTTGGACCAACTGCCGATGGCTTTGAAACCTATGGCGTGACCGCTGTTGCATTGATCAGTTTTATCTCTTTGGCTGTAGGAATGCAGTTTGATCCGTTTGGCGGTCTTGAGATGATGTACAACGGCGAAGACATCCAGGCTCGTTTGATCCTGTGGGTGTTTTTCTTAGCGGCTATGATGATTGTAAGCTCTGTAGGATCACATTTTATCAATTACGCTTTCTCAAAGGTCCGATTTGCATCGAAAGATAGTTTCGATTTTGAATCACCACTGACTACTTTGTTGTGGCTGAATTGCGGTATTTCGATTGTCGTCACTTTTGTTGCGACGTACTTGCTTTTAGGTGGTCTAGAAGGCGGCCTGTGGTTGCCACTAGCATCGATTATCGGCTGCGGAACACTAGCGGCGGGATTGATTCCAGAAGTCACCAAGGTCTTCACTTCGAGTAAATCAATACATGTTCAAGAGATCGTAGAAGCTAGCCGACAGGGTGGGGCTTCTTTGAACATTCTTGCGGGCTTGGTTGCGGGCAATTTCAGTGCTTTTTGGAAAGGCATGGTTTTTGTCGGCCTTATGTTTGCAGTTTATTATATTTCGACACTCGGTCTTGGCGAAATCATGGTTTACCCATCTATATTTGCTTTTGGTCTTGTGGCCTTTGGTTTTTTATCTATGGCCCCAGTTACAATTGCCGTCGACTCTTATGGCCCGGTTACCGACAATGCGCAGAGCGTTTTTGAACTCTCAACTATTGAGGCACTTCCGGGCATTAAAGAAGAGGTCCAAAAAACTTATGGTTTTTTGCCTGACTTCGAAAGAGGGAAACACAATTTAGAAGCTAATGATTCGGCGGGCAATACGTTCAAGGCAACTGCAAAGCCAGTTCTCATCGGAACTGCCGTATTAGGCGCGACAACGATGATTTTCTCGATAATTTTGCTGCTTCAGCTTCGACTTGATCTCATTGATCCCAAAGTTCTGTTGGGTCTAATGACTGGCGGAGCAGTGATTTATTGGTTCTCTGGAGCAACAATTCAGGCCGTATCAACCGGTGCACACAGAGCTGTTGAGTTTATTAAGGCAACTATCAAACTCGACGGAGGGAGCAAAGCGTCTGTGGAGGATTCTCAAAAGGTTGTGACCATTTGTACGCAGTATGCTCAAAAAGGGATGATCAACATTTTTGGCGTCGTATTTAGTTTTACGCTGGCATTTGCATGTTTTGATCCAACATTTTTTGCATCCTATCTTGTTTCCATCGCCGTCTTTGGTCTCTATCAAGCGATGTTTATGGCAAACGCAGGGGGAGCTTGGGACAACGCTAAAAAAGTGGTCGAAGTTGACTTGGGTGAAAAGGGCACAGCGCTCCACGCGGCAACTGTAGTGGGCGATACTGTTGGCGATCCGTACAAAGACACCTCTTCAGTTGCACTGAACCCTGTCATCAAATTCACGACGTTGTTTGGATTGTTGGCTGTGCAGATAGCTGCTTCGTCCGGCAGTATCGCCACTTACTTCGGAATTGGATTTTTTCTAGTAGGACTATTCTTCGTTTATCGATCATTTTACGGAATGCGTATTCATTCTTAGTTTTTGCGAGATTGTTTCGCCTCGGCTTTTGATGGGCCGAGGCACGCCTCCGAACCACATAGGTGCTGCGAGTCGAGAATGTGTTTTGTATTTCGAGCAAGCCTTTAATAAGATTCTAAGTGTGTATTTATTTACCAGAACTATTTCTCTCATTCTTGTTTTAGTCTTTTTAGGCAGCTGTACGTCCGCGATCGGCAAAAAAGACAAAAGCGGCAGTGATTCAACAATCACAGAATCAGAAAAAACCCAAGAAACCAGCGGACTAATTGAAGCAGAGGCGCAAGAAGTTGGCGGGGCAGTAGGCGAGGCTAATGCAAATACCAGTTTAACTCCGAAAGCCCTTTCTGGCTCCGATTTAGTGAATGCATGCATCAATGAGTTGTCTGAAATTCCAGGGAGCGCCGGACGGTCTTCGATCAATGCTATATGTGAAACTGTACGGCTACTTTCTGATTGTGAAAGCGCAGAAGGTCGGCCCATTTTTCATATGGACGAGAAGGGCATTCACAAAAAAGGAAAGCGCATACTTGTAATGGGTTACGTTCACGGTGATGAGCATGAAAGTGGACTTGTCGCTCGCAGCTGGATGGCGCGTTTGCTCGAGATTGAGTCCCGCAACACTTGGCGTGTCATTCCCGTACTCAATCCCGATGGTAGAAGATTAAATACACGCACTAACGCAAGAAAAGTCGATATTAATCGAAATTTCCCTTCGTCTGATTGGAATGATCTGGCCCTTAAGTACTGGAAGTCAAAAGCTCACAGCAGTCAAAGGCGCTATCCGGGCCCAACAGCGGCAAGTGAACCCGAAACTCGCTGCGCAATACATCAGATTCGCGATTTCAAACCAGACCTTATTATTGCCATTCATACCCCGCTCGGAGTTCTTGATTTTGACGGTCCCAAGTTGGCGTTTCCGAAGTACACAAATCTCCCTTGGATTCGACTCGGTCATTTCCCTGGCAGTCTCGGGCGCTACATGTGGAAGGATCATAAAACCCCTGTTATGACAATTGAGCTCAAGCCGAATCAGTCAGAGAGAGAATTAAGTAAGCTTGACGACCTTCAAGATTTGAGTGGAATCGTGGCCATCATGACAAATTCTGAAGACAAACAAGTGCCCCCTCCTGATTTTGAAGAATGAATTCCGCCATGATTCGGGATTTTGCTTGGCAGATTCTCAATCTTGGTGAGTTGAGCACAAAGCTGTCGGGATTTACTAGTTTCGAAAAGACCGATGTTGACGGGATTGTAGCGAGTCAAACCCAGACCAACTTTGTACGCAGTTCTATAGCTTCGAGTTATCACGTAGAGCCTGTTCAAAGTGCCTATGGGCAGTATGATGTGAATAATTTCTCTTATCCTGCTAGAGGTCCGGCGATTCAGTTCCAAAACGAGCGCGAGAAGTTTCCAAGTTTAGTCGAGCTAAAAACGGAGTTAGGCCGCGCTCGAGCACTTCATTTTTTTGCCAATCACGAGCTTCTCGCTATCGAATTGTTTGCCTGGGCGATTTGTAGGTTTAAAGATGCACCAGAGTCCTTGCTTTTTAAATGGATAGAGACCATCCATCAAGAACAGTCTCATTTGAAATTGTACATCCACCGGATGGCTGAGCTGGGTCTTAATTTTGGCGAACTGCCCCTCAACTCTTTTTTCTGGGACCACTTTACGAAGCTAACCACAATTGATGAATTCATGGCGCACATGGCCCTGACCGTAGAGCAAGCTAACCTCGATCACTGCGTTTACTACGGAAGATTGTTTCGCGAATGCGGCGATGTGGAATCGGCGAAAGTTATGGGAACTGTCTTTAGAGACGAAGTCGAGCATGTAAAACTGGGAGTTAACTGGCTTCAGCAATCCCAAGCTATCAGCACTCAAGCTTTGAATGACGGCGCACATAAATCGTTGAGTTCTAAAAAAGATTCTGACTCCTTAGCGCAAGAGGACTCGGCTTCTGAAAGACCGACAAGTCCCGAGCAAAAAATAGAAACCCTGTGGCACATCTATAAAAGTCTGTTGAAATTCCCGTTCACTCCGGCGCGAGCTAAGGGGCGCTCATTCGCTGAATCTGCTCGCAAACAATCTGGGATTGATCCAGAGTTTATCAAAAATCTTCGAGTTTACAGCGCATCAAAAGGAAGAGTGCCAGATGTTCATTGGATGAACCTTGATGTGGATATGTGGAGGCGACTAGATAACAACATGTTTCGCCGTCGCACGAATCTTTTTAGTACCCGAAACGAAGGAAGTATCGAAGGCAACGTAGGAGACGAGGCTGCTCGCCTTTCAGCAACTCGTTTAGCAAAAGAGGTTCGCAGCCTAGAGCAAAGCAAGGAAGTGAGACTTTACCGCAAACTGAGTTCAGATTTAGAAACACTTCTGATAATAAACGTTAAAAAAGGTGATATCCAGCTAGTGCGCCAAGTTCCAGATTTAGCCTGGCGCGAACAGATGATGAATTTGGGGTTTGAACTTCCCGAGTATGTTGAGATTACAGACGAAAACGACCCTGCTTCTGTTCTTTGCTACCGAAGGACGGCCGATCGCAAATGGTGGGGCCATTCTCAAGCACTCTCAAATCCAAAAGACAAAAGTAAAAACCTCGAATTTTTTGATCACTCCCATCTTTTTTCGCGCAAGCTTATCGTAGAGGTAAAGAAGAAACGGCAAGCTCCCTCATACGATCTAAAGGAGCTCTTAAAAGGCAATGAAGAGATCGAAGTTATTGAGAGCGTCATAGAGCTAGAAACGTTTCTGTCTCGCGAAATCACACTAGATTGGATAGCGAAGGGATTTTACTCAACTTCTGGGCGAGATCAGGTAACGGGTCACCGTGGCCGAGTTGAAGAAAAAGAGTCTCAAACCTTAAGAGGAATAATGAAAAGACATGGCGGTTTGGTAGTAGAGCCTTTCCGTTCCAGAGTCATCGACTTTTCGTTTCAGTTCGAGCGCTCCTCTGATGGCAACGTAAGATTTGTCGGGTTGAACAGATTCTTAGTGACTACAAAGGGGCAATACTTTGGAGCATGGTTAGGGGACTTTTATTTTGGTCTAGAAAAAAACCTTAGAAGCTTTCTACTGTCGGAGAAATTTCAAAAGATTCTAGAAGAAGGACGATGTCATTTTGCAAAGGTTATAGATGAAGCAATGGCAACGAGCAGTTATGTGGGGCCGTTGGGATTGGACGCCTTTTTTTGGATAGATAACAAGGGTGAGGTCAGGCTCCATTTGTGTGAAGTGAATGTGAGAAATAATTTTGGTTATCTAACCTTAAAAATGAAAAAATATTTGCGAAAACAAAAACACAGCGTCTTCGTTATAGCTAAAGAAAGTGAATTGCCGGATTCTTTTGAAGAGCGGGCCTCTACCAATGAATCTGGTCTCACATTCGTTAAGTGGACGTCCTTAAAAGGGGATCCAAATGCTTTTCAAGCCTTAACCATTGGCACAAACGATGAGAGTCGATTTTTTGAAGAGTTGAAATCGCTAGGCCTTGCAGAAAAAGTGCATTCTGCCTTAGAGTGTTTTAAATCGGAGGAGAGATGAAACCATATAAAGAAGTGTCTTGCGAGGAGTTATGAGGGGATTTTTTGGCTTTCTTAAAAACTATAATGTGATCGGACTTGTTATTGCCGTAATAGTTGGCGGCAAACTTAATGAATTGGTGTCTAGTTTAGTTGATGATCTCATTGTACCGGTGATTCTAAATCCAGTTCTCGTCTCGACAGGTGCACAGAACATCCGGGAACTTAACTACAATGGAGTTTTGTACGGTAAGGTGATTGCATCCCTGATAGACTTTCTAGTTATCGCTATTATCGTATATCTTTTCGCTAAATTTGTTCTTAAGGAGCAAGAGGTTAGCAAAAAATAGAAGAGCAAATATGTGAGGAGCAGCCGCAAGAGTGTGCAATATTTAGAATCAGCTTCCCACAGTGATAAAAAGAAAAGTTTTTTAGGCGGTTGGGAACAGCAGGAACCTTTATAGAAAAAATTCTGTTGTGATCATCATCGAAAACACTTGTTTAGATTTTGTTTTTTTGGTCAAAACTTGGTTGATTTGTTCGACGGCCTCGCCAGTTCCACCAGTGTAATAGCCACCAAATCCGACAGAAGTTTTCTCACTCGTTAAAAGTTCAACTTGCGCAGACCAGCCCCACATATCGATATGATCTCCCATTTTCTCGTTAGTGCTTCCTATTAATGGTGTGGAGGAGGGATTTGTAAAAAGCCCGAGTCGTCCTTTGATCCATGAGGCAAAGCTGTATTCCGTACCAAAGTGAAAACTGGTAACTTCTACATGTCGTACGCGGTATTGGCCGGCGGCGGATTCCATATCAGCGAAGTCTTCTGGTAAGTATCGATGAACATCAAAGGCAATCGAGAGAAGTTCTTCAACTTTGTAGTTAACTCCAAGCACAATGCGAGAGGGTATTCGTCCCTCCGAACCAACGTCTTGTTGTCTAACTACAGTGGGGGTCGTAGACGAAGATGTGTCCAAATAGGAGCGGTAATAGTAGCCCCTGCCACTGACTTCAATCGAAGGAAGGCGGTAAGAGGCTCCAACTCCCCAGCGATCACTCAGCTTACTGTAAAATCCTAATTGATAGACGACAGAATTGTTCGTAAATGATTTTTCTTCGGAGTAAATTTGAGATGTTGTAGAAACTGTTTGATCGACCAGAGTTCTCTGAAAGTTGCGTGCCGTGTAGTAGGCGGTTACCCCCCAAGACGAATTTTCGCTAAAATTCATGGCAAAGCTACCACCCACCCAGAGAGATTCATCGGCTAGATTGAGCAGCGTGGTTGTAGAAGATGAACTAGTTACGGATGATTCGATTTCTCCTGAAAAATTGTCATAATCTGGAATCACAACGGATAGTCCGAATGCGTAGTTTCCAAAATTCATAAGTGTTCCCGTCGAAGGGAGTGAACGAAAGAACCCTTGGTTAACCTTCAGTGGAGCCTGTTCGAGATTGGCGCTGCCGTAGCCGGTATCGTACTTATTATAAAGACTCACGGAGGTGGAGAGGCTTGTTCCACGGATTCGAGATAGTGTGGCGGGGTTGTAGAATGAGGAACTGCTTGGGTCACCGATGACGGCAGCTTGGGCTCCTCCGAAGCCGACGCCTTTGCTACCGACTAGTACATTATGATAGTTTTCATAAGCCGCGTCTGCGGTGTTAAAAATAAGAAAAACGATAAGTAAAGCTGCGAATGGAACTTTGAGGGGCGTCATGGCTGGGCTTCTTTGCTAGGCGCTTGTTTTTGTTCCACATTCGGTTGTTTTTCAGAGTCACTTTTCTTACGCGTAGGGTTGATAATGAGTGCCTCCATAAGGTTCCGAGGCGTTTCGATGGTTTGAGTTCCAATATCTTTCATAGAATCTGCAAAGTCGCTGACCCAGTTGTCGATTTTGAACTGAAAGCCAAGAAGAAATGTCTGAACTGGAAGAGACCGATAGTACTCCTGTCGTCCTTCAATTCTTAAATCCAATCTAGGGTGTAAAACATAGTTAAGCCCTAGGCCAAGTCCTCCAACTCCTGAAAGCATGACCCCTTCTTTTTCAATCGCATTTACCAAACCCGCTTGTATTCGAAAAAACGGGCTCATATTCGAAGGAAAATTTACAAACTGCCATCTAAAGGAAAGTTTGCCCCCGTAGAGGGTTGAGCCTTCTCGCCCCGAAAGATCGCCGAGCAAATCGATGTATTGCTGGCAGGTAGTGGTATTTACAAATAGGCATTCACCCAGGTGTTTCCCAAGCTGCCCCGACAATTGATAGTGAAGCCTTTGGTGGTTAAAGAGGCCAAAACCTGCGCCATAGTCCCAACTCATTGGTGCATAGGGCGTTTTATTCGTATAAGGAGTTGCTGTCACCGCCGAGTCGTTCTGATGTGTCGGTACTTCCGAAGCATTTAAAACACCCAATGAGTGTAGAGAAAGCGAGAGTGAAACAAAGACACGGTATCCTTTATACATAGAAAAAAGGCTCGCTCATAAGTTTACAAATGTCGAGAAGTGGACGCCGGAAGGTATCGCGGTGTCACACTGATACCAGAATTCTTGGTCCAAAGTTTGCTTAAAAGGGTATGGGGGGACCAAATGATTCACTTAAAAAAAATAAGATTTCAAGACAAAGCAGCAAACCGCAAATCGATGAACTCGGTAATTGTGCTTGGCTTAACTGCGCTTATCCAGTTGCCAGTTCAAGCCCAAAATTATGAACACGAAAGAGCTATCAGAGATTACCAGCAAGCTCAGCGTCAAGTGGGCGAGGTGAGGTTGAGAATCCGAGAAATTCGTCAAGACCTCAATCGGCGCTATAACATTGGCGACCGGGGTGATCTTGCTGCAACCGCTCATGAGTTAGAAGGACGACGTAACGACGCCGCCCGAAGATTGGCAGAAGTTCAGCGGGAAAAGTCTCAGGTACAAGCTGACATTTCTCGCCAAAAACAGGCACTTGTTACTGAGAGGCAGGCGCTTGACGAGGCCAATCGTCAGGCAGATCGCGTTCGTGGCGAACTTCGATCTATCGAGCAACAGTTGGGGCAGCTTGAAACAGGAAGAGGCGGTCTACTTGAGAGATCTCGCCGAGCCGAAGAGCAAGCTCGCAATAAAGAAGCTGAGGCACTGAGATCGCAATCGCGCGTCGGCTTGCGACTGACTCAAGTGGGCGAAGGCGATAGAGCATTAAGTGAGCGTCAAAACAATATCAAGCCGGGGTTAGAGAGAGAGAAGAATCAGCTTCAGGGCGAACGCAATCAAATTCGCGTCGACGAAATACGTGCCGATCTAGGACATCTTGAGGAGGGTCGTCAACGTACTGAAGCTGTGATTGCGCGATCTGAAGCACGTATTCGCGAAATTGAAGCGATGGACGAAGGCGGGCGTATGCGGCATCGCGACGATCTCAATCGTGAACGCCGCGTTGTTGAATCCTCTCAGCAAAATTTAGTCACAAGTATTACACCTAAAATCGAGAAAGCTAAGGCTGAACTGGCAAAGGCAGATCAGCTTGATCGGCAGATTGCCGAAGTTCAAAACAAAATAAACGACGTCAATAATGCAATTGGCGCACTGAGTGAGTCGAGAGGTTTGCTGTCACAGCGCGATCAAAGCCAATCGGAAGCACATAGTCTTAAGAATCAAGCTGATGCTCTAAATGGTCGAGTGAGTGCGCTGAGTTCCGACAAAAGTGCCAAACTGGCAGAGTTAAAAAATATAGAAGCTCGTGCCTCAGAAAGACAAGCACGAGTTCGACAAATTGAAGGTGAAATTGCTAAGCTCGATAGCCGTGCCTCGCGTTTAAATGCTCAAGACGGCAACTTATCTGCCGACATTCAAGCACTTGCGCAACAGATTTCTGATATTCGTCAAGCAGTTAGAGAGTTGACTCAGCTCGCAGCTCAGCTTGAGCGCGCACAAGAAATAGAAAGCCGAGCAGGGCTTCTCGCAACTCGTACAGCTCGCATCAGCTACGGACGAGACATTGCTGGTCTCTCGGTGAGCCGGAGTTTTGATCCTCGGGAGGCTATCGGTCTACTTGGCAATATTCAAGATCATCGAGACTCGATCAGTCTTTCCGATGTTTCGCTAGAAATCGCTGTTCAAGGCTATTCAAAACGAGTTATCGCAGTGATAGCTAAGTCCGGCTTCCAAGGTGGGCTTTCATCAAGGGGAGCAGGTAGATCTGAGATAGCTATCGGTTCAAGGTTAGGGGCGACCTCGGCTGAAGTGCTTGTTGAGCAGCTTTATGCTCAGTACGAATCTTCCTATGGATCTTGCCTTCAAAGCGGAGCATGTATGGCCATGAAGCTCAATGTTGGTTCTGCATTGGTTATTCCTGGAGCGATCGTAGTTGTGGATAATTATAGCCGAGTGCAGTCTATTGCGGTCACAGATCGCCTCGGTACCCAAGAAGTGCAGCAAGTGATTGGCTTGATGATCTACTAAGCTAGTTTATAAAGGCCTTGCTCCGTAGGGAGGATATGCCATGATAGCTCGTTATAAAGGAGAAAATCATGGCATATCCCATTGATATTGGCATCCCTGAAGTAGAAAGAAAGAAAATCGCGTCAGAGTTGGGAGTGTTGTTAGCGGATAGCTACACACTGTATCTGAAAACTCACAATTACCACTGGAATGTAACTGGGCCCATGTTCAACACTCTTCATTTAATGTTTGAAACTCAGTACACAGAGCTTGCTACCGCAGTAGATGTTATCGCTGAAAGAATTCGCTCATTGGGCGAACCAGCTCCAGGCAGCTATCACGCTTTCTCTCGCTTAACGAATGTAAAAGAAGAAGACAGCCTTCCGGGCGCCCATGAAATGATTTCGAACTTGGTGACGGCGCATGAAACCGTCGTTCGATCCGCTCGAAAGATATTTCCCGTTGCAGAGAAGTCTTCAGACGAAGCCACTTGCGATCTTTTAACACAAAGAATTCAGCTTCATGAAAAGACAGCTTGGATGCTACGCAGCCTTCTAGAAGATTAATTTTTTATTGGCGAGACTCGTCGCGCCTCTGCGTCAGCAGCGAGAACACATTCATTGCATCGTGCGGCACGCTTTGATATCTAGCGAAGGAATATGAGCAACTATCAAGCAGCATGTTTTAGCACCGAGTGGATTCTGGCTGTGAAAGAATTTACAGATGCGCAAATTGGCAATGGGTATTTCAGTGAGTCGAAACTTGCCGATATCATTGAGCGCTCTACATCAAACGGCGAATGTGCGTCGTTCATCTTGCTTACTGAAGACCTTCAGGTCGTGGGTGTACGACTTACTTTAGCCCCCGGTAACTGGATTGATACCAAGCGATCAAAGGTGAGCCCACACCTATGGAATGTTTCAAAAAGTAAAGTCGGTTATTTTCAATCGCTGTTCTTACACCCATCGGTGCAAGGTATTGGTTGGGGGTCACACCTCTCCAACATGTCTATTGATGTTTTGCGATCGCAAGGGGCCAAAGCTATCGTCGCACATAGTTGGGTTGAGTCGCCACAGGACTCTTCTCGCCGTTACCTCAAGCGAAATGGGTTTCAAACCGTCGCAACTCATAAGGAGTATTGGAAAGACGTAAAATATGAGTGCACAAGGGATGGCTATCCATGTCTTTGCACCGCAGAAGAAATGATTAAATTTATCTAGCGTTATTTTATGATGGTAAGTCTGTAGACGTTGAGGTTCTGAGATGCAACCAACTAATTGCAACCAGCGGAGGCAGACCTAAAGTGACGCCTCGAACCTCTGAGGGTTCTTATTTGGAGAGTTTTCTGTGACAAAGTCCTACTGGATGAGCACACACACAAATCCTCAATGGAGGAGCTCGAAAAATGTTCGACTTCTTTCTCACATTGAAGATGCCAGCAAAGTCTATTGGGACGCAGTAATCGTTGGCGGTGGAATTGCGGGCATCTCAACAGCATTTTGGCTTCACCAGAAAGATCCCCATCTCAAAGTATTGATTGTCGATAAGGCAAGCCTGTTAGAAGGTGCTACGGCCAGAAATGCCGGTTTTGTAACCTGCGGATCTATAGAACATTTTAGAAAACTTGAAAAACAGTTTGGTACAGAGAAGGCGCTGCAATTGTGGCGCTTTAGCGAGGTAAACCGAAAACTCCTCGAAGAAAATGTATTGTCCGATTCAGAACAGGACTTTGAAACTACGGGTCGCGGGGCTTGCACCGTCGCAAATTCACAAGAGGCAGCCGATTTATATCTGAGTGAGAGTCGAAGGTTAACGAATCTCGGTATAGACGTGGAGTTTCTTGATCGGTCGCAGATCAACGCAAGACTCGGAGTCAAAGGGTTTGAGGCGGGTATTCTTTATGCTCATGACAGGGGTATTCATCCACTGAAAGTAATGGATGCCATGCTGACTAAGACCGAGGTATCCATATTAGAAAACACTCCCGTCCTTCGTGTTGAGGAATCAAAGCTTGGTGTAAGTGTTGTAACCCCAAACGCGACGATCCGCGCAGGGCGAGTCGTGCTTGCTTCGAGCTTTCAGATCTCAGAGATTTGTCGCAATCAGAGAATTCCACTTATTCCTCAAAGAAGCCAAGTGATTGTCACAAAACCGCTTCCTCTTAAGACTCATACTTTGTGCTACCACACAAAGTACCTCTGTTATTTTAGACAAATGAACAATGGTCGGTATTTGATCGGGGGCTTCCGTAATTTAGATTTGAAGAGTGAACAGACGGTGGAGGATGGTGTAACAAGTAAGATTCAAGACGCTCTTGAGCGTTTCTTCTTAGAGGAGCTCTCTGATGATTCCCATTCTACCAATTTCGTCGACAATCGTTGGAGCGGGGTAATGGGATTTACGCCAGACGGACAAATGCTTTTAGGAAGAGTTCCGGAACACAAAGAAGTTTATATGATAGGTGGTTGCAATAGCCACGGAATGGGTTTGTTTTTCCATGCTGGTAAAGTTCTCGTTGAGAGCTTCTACGGAGGGAAGGGAATTCCTGCCGAATATGCACCCAGCAGGAACTTCGTATAATACAAGGCAATTTATTTCTAACTAAAACAAGTATTTTCGGAATCTTTACCTACTTGTGCTCCGACTCCTCCGCTTTAAAGGGATTCGTCAGCTCGCAAGACAGCTTCGAGATTCTTGTTGTACTGGATTGTAAAAGAGACGAGTTCTTCTTGATCATGTCTGCGGTCAAACTGCTCTTTCAAAAGTTTTTCATCGTAGCGCAAAAATGAGCTCAAAAACTCATCTGCTTGCTGTTGAGTCATGCCGAATTCTTTCAGCAAATCCCCTGTCGCGAACGCGCTAGAGTGGAGGGTTTCGCGAAATACGTGATTAGCGCCAAGCTCTAAGAGCTTCATCGCGTGGTCTCGATTGCGCGCTCGTGCCCATATTTTAACATTTGGAAACTCTTCCCTCACGGTTCTAGTCAAAGCAACGGAGCTATCAACATCATCAAGACAGTTGAGCAAGAACTTGGCTTGAGTGATTCCAGCTGTTTCTAAGAGGTCTTTTCGAGTGGCATCACCGAAGTAAATTTTATGACCAAATTTGCGAACGATCTCTACCTGCCGCACATCATGATCGAGTGCTGTAAAACCAATTTTTCGAAGTCTTAGCATACGAGCCATAACCTGGCCCACGCGGCCATAACCTGCGATGATGACTGGTTCACTTCGAGTTTCCACATCGTAGGGTCTCTCTGTGAGGTACGAAAATCTTTTAAAGATTCTTTCAGAGATCTGAACCAGAACCGGGGACAAGAAGAAGCTAAAAAGTATTGTTGCTGTCAGAATACTATTCAAACCAACTGACAAAATATTTAGCTGAGTCGCCATTGCGAGAAGCACCAATCCAAATTCACTCATCTGGCCTAAGTAAAGACTCGAATTTCTGGCTACAATACCATCTAACCTTGCCAGCCTAAGTGCCAAAAAAATGGAGCCCACTTTTATCAGAATTGCCGCTGCAAGCAGAAGAACAAACGAAATGGGTCGCTCAACTATCGGTTGAGCATCAAACTGTATGCCCACCGAAACAAAAAATAGACCGAGCAGTAGACCCTTAAGTGGTGAAATGTCGGCTTCAATCTGGTGTCTGTAGTTAGAGTTTGCCAAAAGTATGCCGGCTAAAAAGGCCCCAAGTGAAGCGCTCAAGCCTACCCAATGAGCTAGCGACGCAAAGCTTAGTACGGTCAATAGCGACGTTGCAAGTAGCACTTCTTTTTGGCGAGTAGAAGCCACCCAAGAGTAAATTTTGGAAAGCAAAAAGTAAGACAGAGCTATCCAGCCAGCAAAGATAAGGAGTTTTTGAGGCGAAAATAAAGACTCGGAATTCTGTTCTAAAGCAGAGCCTACCAACAGGGGAGTTGCAACTATTAAGGCAATGGCCGCCATATCCTGAAACAGAAGAATTGCGATTGCCACCTCTGCATGAGGCGTACCCACCTGGCGGTTTTGCTCAAGCATTTGTGCCGCCATTGCGGTGGATGAAAGTGCCAGTAGAGCAGCGATCCAAAATTGCTGGGCGAAGTCTTCAACCAGAAAGTGTGCAACGACCATTAAAAGAGAGGTGGAGATAAAAAATTGAATGGGCCCATAAAAAAAGATCTTGGCGCCAAAGGATCTTATGCGTTTGGAGTCGAGTTCAAGGCCCAGAATAAAAAGTAAAAATGCAATCCCAGCTTCCGATAACAAACTCAGTTGATGATTTGTCTCTAAAAAATGAAATCCGAGCGGGCCACAGATGATTCCTGCGATTAAGTAACCAATAATTACCGAGAGGCCCAGTCTGGTAGCCACCACTCCTAGTGAAATAGCAACCATTAGAACAAGGGCAAGATTTAAGCTAGTCATGCCCATATAGATTGCATCAACCGAAAGGAGTTTCTAACAAAAAATGCGTCGCAGAATTCGGCTAAGGTCAACTAGCCATGCATCGATAGAGGTCTATTTTATAGTTCAATTAGTAATCAAGTTTATATAGGTTCTCTGTTGACCAAAAGTTTGAACTGGGTAAAGAAGGAGCAAATATCTTTACGGCCGTTTTGAGATTTTTTCGTCAATTGGAGTAAAATGCGAATCACAATAGTAAACCCTAAGGCTACCCGTTTGATGACTGTTTTGATCTTCGCCTTGGGCGTTGAGTCGTTCGCCATTGAAGGCAAAGTAGATCTAGCTTTAGGTTTGTCTCAAGCCAAATCGGTGTCTCTTAGTTATCAAGAGCAAATCTTCATCGAAGCCATATCTCCATTTCGCGTGGGAGTATTGGCGCGTCTCAGTCATTCTTACAGCCCGAGCCAATTAAACTATAAAACCGCTCCGGCCCATATTACGCGTGAAAACCCCACCTGGCCTCTTTCGTTTTTTTCTCAGGAGAAAGAAAGCAACATCGATTCGCTAAAAGTTGACTCTACGGGTGCCAGCTATTTGAATGTTGGATATTTTTTGGAATATCCATTTAATGAAGACTGGGGTGCTGGGCACTCCTTAGATGTCGTAGGGTTTTCAATGGGACAGAGTTCTAATGCCACTTATGAGACAAATCCGGCAAGAGATCCTCTAACTACGCCGACGCGAGTCAATGCAAGGCCGACAAGTTTTAATCTACTACTTTTAGGGGACCAAGATTTTGGTTCCTTGAACTCCGATTTTTATTTTTACTATCGTCCGAACACTGATGTGGCCATAAGAATTGGACTCTCTTATCATTTTATAGAATATACGACCGATCGAAAGTTAGCTTTCGACAATGATCGTTTTCGATATCAATCGGCCGGTGTTCTGCTCGCAGCCAGCTATTTTTTATAGAAACACTAACCGCACATCTCGGTCGGTCAGTTAGAAACGCACTAAATCTTCAGGAACCTGAGGTTCCCTTTTTTCCAAGATTGCAAGTATTAATACCAAACATTGCATAAGGCGGGCACCAGCCCAGCAGTCCAGTTGCTACCGGAATTAGACCAAGTAAGAACCATTTGTTGGCGGGTCCCACAAACGCTAAACTTACAAACGTTACCCCTAAAACAATTCGAATGCCGCGTTCTACGGAATGTACGTTTTTCGTCATATTGTCCTCCGATTTGGGTCAAAAGCGCACATCTCGGTTGGTCCGTTGATTCTTCGAACTTAGAAATTGCGCCACTTGTTTAATAGCGTATCTCTAAGGTCAGGGCGCAAGCAAACTATATTTGCGTAGCTTGACATATTATGGTATTATAATATAATAATATATAGGAGGCATCAAATGGAGAATCTCACCATAGCATCATTTAAAGAAAAGGTGTTCGATTATGAGAAAAGTAAGGACTGGACATTTAAAGGCAGTCGCCCTGCGATAATTGACTTTTACGCAGATTGGTGCGGGCCGTGCAAAGCATTGGCTCCAGTTTTAGATAGTGTATCGAAGGATTACGCAGGTAAGGTAGATGTTTACAAAGTAGATACAGAAACTCAGGGGGAGCTGGCTGGCTTGTTCGGAGTAAGGGGCATACCTGCTATTTTGTTCGTACCCGTTAATGGCGAACCCTCTATGGCGTCTGGATTTATGCCAAGGGAGTCGTTCGATAAAGCTATCGGGCAGCTTTTTGGTCTTTAAACATAGGAGTCGGAAGACAGTTTTACAACTTTTCGAAACATCTCCCGGGGCATCACCAATCCGCCTAATGAGGTTATCAGTAAACTGAGGTAAACTAAGTATCAGGTTAGAGCAAAGGATCGTCTTGGGACGTTTCGTATCCACTGACGGTTGTTGCATGAAAAGCAAAGTAGCCTGAGATTGTGAGACTCCGATAGACCACCGTACGCGATAGGCTTTATGTGATCAAAATTGAGGTTTCGAGTTGACCCACACTTCTGACAGCACCCCTTGTCGCGCCTCCAAATGTGAGCTTTAAGACTTGTCGAAACATATCGCTGATTTTTTGAATGGGTCTTCGTAAACTCCACGTTCACTTTCGACGTAGAAAACGAATTTACAGCAGTTTGAGCTTGCGCACCTAAAGGCTTCCCATCTGCGATGGCACTAACAGTTTTCTTATTGTCTTCAAAAAGACTACCTACAAACGGATCTGCTTAAAAGAAACTAATGTAACACGTGTTTAAAAATCGCTATTTCGAAGGCTTTTTGAATTTTGTGATGATTTGGCAAACGCTTACTGGTGCTCAGCAGGAGAGCCTATTAGCGGCGCTGATAGGCGAGCAAATCTGCATATGTTGCCCGGCGGGGGGGGGCTCGTAACTTTTAAAATAATGCAGTGGCTGTCATTCTAGAAATGCCAAAACCCCGTCAAGCAAAAATGCAGAGCGCATACGCCGCCTGAACTGACCAACGAGAGGTCACTAGAGTATGATGTACGATTTGAGCTCAGAAAATATTTGTCACAACATCCACAACTTCAAGAACTTCATCGGCTGAAAGAGAGGCTTCATGAGTTATACAGAACAAAAGGCATCAACAATCGGGTTTTTGACACACGCAAGTTACCCGCGGGAAGCAGGTACCTTTGGGTTTCCTCTTACGTTACAAAAAACGCCAGCCTAAAAAACAAAGGTGGCGTGTGGATTATTGATTCCGAACTATTGTTGTTTAAGCACGCACTCGGAATCGGTACATTCAACACCGGTAATTGCACTTGCAGCTACTGTTGGCGTTTGGGGGCCACTTGAGCTCCCACCAGCAGGGGAACACCTCAATGAACGAAAAATAGCTAAATGTTTGCCAGTTCTTTTATCAATCCAGGTCCCAAGCTGGAGAGGGGCGTCGGTATCTCCAAATTTTTTAACTGCTGAGTATCTATTTCTTGCCCATTCACCAGGAAACAACCAGTCGCCATCTTCAACCGAACTGCCAACTTTAAAATGGCAATCTGGGAAGTCCTGTTGAAGCATTCTTGCATGGTTAGATTTATTATTAATAAGCTTCACCTCAGATACAAAATCAGCAGTAGCACAAGGATCAAACTGGATATAGAAAACATCCATAAACATTTCTGTGCCTTTGCTATATGTTACAAGGATATTTGTAAACCCGTCGAATCGTGTAGAAAGGCCCATGCGAATGTTCTTGGCATCCTGCTTTGTTTGTAAAATTTCGGTTTTAACTTTGTCAAAGCAAGCCGAAACTTTAGCTTGGTCGTATTTATAATCTGCGAAAGTTTGAAGTGAAAAGAGCAGAGCTCCACAAGCGATCAAAATCTTCTTCATAAAATTCCTCCAATAAAAAGGTACCGTCTCAAAGTTATTTAAAAGACAACTTCGGAAAAGTACGGTTAATGATTTGTGTTGCGATGATTATACTGGATTCGGGGCCTGGGTGTGAGTGTAATGATTACTTGCGAGGGTGTAGAAGTCCTATACAGCGGCGGAAGCTTTATTTCGTCGCGCCCGCAAAAGGGTCAAAGAAAGTTGGTGCCCTCGGGGAGACTCGAACTCCCACAGTGTTGCCACCGGTGGATTTTGAATCCACTGCGTCTACCAATTCCGCCACAAGGGCGCACCAAACGCCTTATCGTATTTTTGCGTGTTCAACAAAATAGGAGTAGGCCGATTCGAAATCAAGCAATAATCCTTCTATCGGGATTCGAAAATTGTCGCCACAAAATCTCGAGAAATGAGGCAGCTCGAATAGCCAGGCAGCAACACAGATCAAAAAAAGGGACAAAATGCCAGTAGAGACCAGGCCCAAACACCTCAAGGGGATCTATTTGCGGTCAAATTCCCTGAAAAGTTATCAGCGGACAAAATCGCCGGAGAACTACAATGGGACAAATTAACATGGGACAAAATGCCAAGACCTGGCCGTTTTTGGGCACCGAAGTGCACCCTTTTGACACCCCTCTGACCTAGGAAAGCTCGCCAACTTTGTTAAAAAGCCTAATGATTTAAGTCACTTGCGCTCGGCATGAAAAAAGTAAAGTCAAGGTATGGGGCTTGCTTGTTAAAGGTCGAAGGTAAATCCAACCAACGAGGAAGAGTGTTATGAAGAAGCTTATCTATATTGCTACGGGGTTATCTGCGATGCTTGTTTTGGCATATAGCGGATTAGCTCTGTCTCAAAATGAAACAGAGTTTGGGCAAGATATTGATAACGATATCAAGCAAGAAATCGAGTATGAGATAGACAACGTGAACATCCAGCCCTCGGTCAATTTGCGACCCAGCCGGATTCGCTCAAAAAACCTCGACCAATCGAACGACTACGAAGTCGGTGAAAGCCTGCCTGATGGCTACGTTGAAGACACTCCGTTAAAGAGTTCAAGAGCAGATCGGTTTCGAAAAAAGAGAATCGAAACTGAGCAAAACACAGAAAATACGCTCGTTGAAAGGCTCGAAAGAGAAAGGCTTCGCTCCGAAAGAGACAGACAAAAGAATCTCCTTAAGCGCCTTGAGGCCAAAAAGCGCGCGATCGAAGATAATGATGAAGACCAACAAGAAGCTGAGTACCAGTATCCACTTGCCAATACAAAAAGTCGCGCGGCTTATGTGCAGCCAATTCCCGTAGTTGAGCAGAGCTACGTTGAAGAGAGCTATCGTGATTCTTCGGATGATGAAATGCGGTTTTATGTCGGCGGTCGCGCTGGTGTCGCTGATTACCCAAGCGCTGACAATGTCAGAGGTGTTTACGCCTTGGGCGCTTCAGCCGGACTTGAGATCGACAAGCAGCTAATGGTTGAAATGGGGTTTACACTTTCAAGCTACGATGTACAAACTCCTTACCCGTTAGGTTACTTTCCGGGAGTGAACCCGTTTTTTACACCCTATTTAAGACAAATGGATCAGTGGAACATTTCTGGCGAAGGGAAGTACAGAATCTTACGCTCAAAGGTAAGTCCAGTGCTTGGCGCAGCGATTTCTTATACTCGACGAGCATATAAAGACATTAACCCTGTCATCATGCCGCAAATCACTTCTCAGGCTTATGACTTTGGTTTGCTCGCCGGTGCTGATCTCTCGCTGGGTAACTCTTTCGCAGTAGGCTTGGACTTTCGGTACTTCTTCAATTTAACAAACCGTGTAGATCAGCCAGTGAGCTACCAAATTGTTACTCCGGTAGATCAAAACTCGATTGAGTCACTTAGCTACTATATTTTCTCTTTGAACTCTCGATTCAGCTTTTAGGAAATTTCATTAACAAAGCCTGGGTCATCCTGGTAGAATGCGACTGTGAAGAAAATAACAGTCGCATTTTTGTTTTTGATCCATTGTCGCACCCCCTTTGCTTTTTCCGTCGACGTCGTAGGTCGGTTAGAGGGCCATGTTGTAACATCGCGGGAAGTTGAAATTAATTCTGCATTAGAATCTTCTCAGCGCAAAGAGGCGCTTCATTTTTTTGATCTATCGAATAACAAAAAGCAAATGGCCAAAGAAACTTCCCGTGTCCTGCTGGAGTGGGCGACCTACCGAGAAGCAGAGGCGTTTGGAACTATTAAAGAGCCGTCGAAAGCACGGGTAGCCGCTCTTGTAGCGCAAACAAAATCCAATGTGGGTAAAAGCGCTCAAGCTCAGAATTATTGGAGACAACTTGCTCCTACCGATGAGGAGTTGTCTGAATTTTCAAAACGTAAAATTTGGTCGGAAGAGTTTATTCAGTTCAAAACAGAGTCGGCGATGGTGACCCCCACTGACGGAGAAGCGTTAGAGTATTACCGAAAAAATCGCGGTCGCTTTGGTACCGCGCCGTTTGCGCAGTTCAAAGAGTCGATTTTGGCTTATCTGCGAAAAGAACAGGCAGAAACCCGCCTCCGCGAATGGTTCTCAAGTTTGCAGCGCCGCTACCGGGCACAAGTATTGGTGGCAGGAGAGGCGTCGCCAGCTTCAACAAAACCGGCCCAAGAAGAAGCCACGAAAGATATTAAGGGTAAAGAGACTGGTAAGACTTCGCCCGTTCAAAAGATTCCGCAAGATGCAGCTGACAAAGTGAGCAAATCTACAGATGAACCCAAGATAAAAAAATGATCGCTAAGACAATTTATGAGAGTCGATAAAATAGCTGCTCGCTTACTGGAGATATTGTACGAAGATGAGCAGTCGCTACGGTGGCTGGGCTCTACGTGGGATATCAGCGCACTCCAAAAAGCCCTATCATGTTGCTACTGCCTTTTAGCAGTCGGCGACGGTTCAGAGTGGAATATCCTGCAGCTCGAAGAGCACACGAGAATTGATGCCAACTTGATCGGCGGGTTTGTTCTCTGGCGCCAGATCGATCTGGACGTCCAAGAGATAGACATGATCGCCGTAACATTGAAGGCGAGAAGGCAGGCAGTTGCCACTGCGTTACTTAAAGAATTGCTGGCCAGGCGACCTTCGTTTCATCTCTGGCTGGAAGTGAACGTTGAAAACCTGCCGGCTATTCGGCTCTATGAGTCTTTGGGCTTTTCTCGAGGTGCTATTCGTAAGGGGTATTACAAGGATCCTGCTGGAGGGCCCGCTACCGATGCCTTGCTCATGACACGTCAGAAGGAATAGGGTGCAGAATTTCAGGTTGCTTGGGAATTTGGTCTCTGCTAGACTGCCTCGCTGTAAGGGCCTTTTTGGCCCTTTTTTTATTGCCTGGAGAAATCTCTGAGTTTGGATCAACGATTAAATGAAGTTGTAATGGGAGTGTGCGAACAGCATAGCTGCCGCCTTTATGACTTAGAGGTAATTTCTGGATCCCGCGGAAAAGGGCGAAGTTTAAGAATCTATATTGATAAACCGGGTGAAACTGTCGGACTTGATGACTGTGCGCTGATCTCGAACAGCTTAAGTGTACTTCTTGATGCGGAAGATCTGATGCCTGGCGGAGAATACACGTTAGAAGTTTCTTCTCCGGGGCTGGAAAGAAAACTGCGTGAGCCGTGGCATTTCGAGCAAGTAGTGGGGTCGAAAGTAGAAGTGACACTGATTGAGCCCGTGGAAGGCGATAATCCTGGGATAAATGAGAAGCTCACAGCGGGAAGGCTTAAATACACGGGTAACTTGCTGTCGGTTGAGGCGGGTGGGCTTTCTGTTCTACTTGACGAAGGCATCAAAATTACATTGCCCTTTGTAAAAGTGAAGCGCGGCAAACGGTTATTTGAAACGAGCAAAGCTCCTAAGAAGCAGAAATAGGGATTATTTTAGTTTTAAATGAGGTGATATATGGCAGCAGATAATGTGTTTTCTGATTTGAGCCGAATGATTGAACAAATAGGTAAAGACAAGGGTATAGATAAGCAGGTTATTATTGATTCCATCGTTCAAGGAATGCTATTAGCGGCTCGCAAAAAGTACGGAACGTACCGAGAGATCACCGCGGAATACAATGAAGAAAGCGGCGAGGTTGAGCTTTTCGAATTCAAAGAAGTTGTTAAGCCAGAAGATTTCATTGACGAAGAAGTCGAAATAAAAACAAACGAAGCTAAATTGCTCGATCCTGATTCTCAGGTTGGTGACCATATCGGTATAAAGATGGATGCCACCGACTTGGGCCGAATAGCAGTGCAAACGGCAAGACAAATTATCACACAAAAGATTAGAGATGCAGAAAGAGAAATTATCTTTGAAGAGTTTGAGGCTCGAAAGGGTGAGATTGCCTCTGGTATTGCTCGCCGAGTAGAAAGAGGCTCAATTGTTGTGGACCTTGGTAGAACCGAAGCGTATTTGCCTCTTCGTGAACAAATTCCAGGAGAAGTATTTAAGCCAGGTGACCGTATTCAAGGTTACATTGCTGATGTGAGGCAGTCGACTCGTGGACCGCAGATCATTATGTCTCGTGCGGATGAGCGCTATCTCATGAAACTATTTGAAATTGAAGTTCCAGAAATTCACGAGGGTGCTATTGAGATTGTCTCAGCAGCCCGCGAACCCGGTTCGCGAGCCAAGATTGCTGTTTATAGTAAGGACGCCGCGATAGATCCTGTCGGAGCCTGTGTGGGGATGAAAGGAAGCCGCGTTCAGAATATTGTGCAAGAGCTACGCGGCGAAAAAATCGACATTGTTCCTTGGGATGAAGACGTCACGCGATTTGCCTGCAATGCGCTGGCACCAGCGGAAGTCTCGAAAGTATTTATTGATGATCAAACAAAAGAGATGGAGGTTGTCGTTCCAGACACTCAGCTCAGCTTGGCAATCGGTAGAAAAGGGCAGAATGTTCGCCTTGCCGCTAAACTGACCGGATGGAGAATCGATATACTGTCAGAGAGCAATCTGGCCCAAAAGACATCCGAAGCCATCTTCAATCTTATGCTAATACCGGGCATGTCAGAAACTTTAGCACAGAGCATTTATCAGTCGGGCTACGGCTCCTTCCAGAGTATTGCTGCTGCTCGCGCAGAAGATATAATGTTGGTGCCCGGCTTTGATGATCCAGAGAGAGCCGGTAAATTGATTAAGGATTGTGCGGACCTTTTGGCGAAGTATGAAGCAGAAGGAAAAGAGATCCCTAGCGCGCCCATTGCTCAGCCTTCAAGCGCTGCATCTGAGGGCCGGAACTCTCATGATGCCAAATCTCTTGCTGATCAACGTTTAAAAGAAGGATTGGCAGAACTTGCGAAAAAGTCGTCTGGTAATGGAGCTGCCGAAGAAGAAAGTGACTCTTCAGAGCCCGAAGCGGCGGGTCCTGGCGAAGGCAACGATGTCGCATTGGGCGGTCCAGAAAAAGCGGAATAGCAGAGGATACGACAAAGGTATTATTTTAAATTATTTTCTGTTAGTGTCTGGGTTTGATTTTGATGGTGAATGTACACGAGAAGCGAGGATAGATTTAAGTGGAGCAACCAAAAGTTTTTGAGTTTGCAAAAGAACTAGGAGTTCAACCTCTTGAACTGCTTGATAAGTTAAAGCAGTGGAAAATTCCTGTAAAAAGTCATATGTCCTCACTCGATGAAGATACGATGACTCTTATACGCTCGAAGTTCGATGAGTCGAGCACTAAGAGTAAGACTACGAAAAAGACAGTGCGAAAGAAAGTTGCCAAGAAGACGGCAACAGTTGCAAAGGCAAAGACTCCGGCAGGTGCCGCAGAGAAGTCTAAGTCCACTCCCGTCCTGGCTCGCAAAAAGAAAGTAATCCGTCGAAAAGTAGCTCCCTCAGAGGCTGAGGCTCTAGCAGAAGCAGAAGCCAAGGTTCAGGCAGAAGCCGCCGCCGCCGAAAAGGCCGCCATTGTTGAGCAACTCGAAGCAAACGCCTTATCACTTAATTTGGCAGACGTAGATGTAGTGAGTGCAGAGCCAGCATTAGCCCCATCGGAGCAGCCGAGTGAGAATGTACCTGCTCCAGCTGCTGCCCAAATTTTTCATGAAAAATTGGCAGAAGTTCCTTCCCCTGAAACGCCAGGTCCAAGGCCATCCGTTAAAAGAGAAGTTATTGTAAAACCAGAAGATCGTCAGGCTGCCCTTGAGAGACGTCCGCGGGGAAACATAGTCGGACGCATGGATCTTTCAAGAGCCACACCACCCCCTCGAGGCCCTCGACCCGGTGGAGGATTTGCGCCTAGGACGTCAGGTCCTGATCGAGGAGCCGCCGGAGGAGGATACCGAGGTTCTGCTGGCGGGCCGCCGGGAACTCAGGGGCAGTTTCGCCCTCCGCCGAGGATGGGAACTTCCGTTGGCGCCGGAGCACCTGGAGCAGCAAGAGGAAATATTCGCCCAGGTTTTTTTTCGGCTCCTGGCTTTGAATCTCCGGATGCTCGTCATCGCGACGACAAAAAACGTAAGACGGGCGGACGGCCGGGCACCGACGACGATGCAGCACGCGGTCTTGAGGAAGAAGTACCCGGATTTTCGGCTACAGAGTTTCGAAAACGCGAAGTTGTATTTCAACCAAAAAAGAAAACAAACATGCTTTCTAGAGATGCGTTAAAAACGAAGATAACCACTCCGAAAGCCTCAAAGATGGTAGTTAAGGTTCATGGCAGCATAGAGGTTTCTGAGCTGGCCAAACAACTCAAGAGCAAGCTACCGCAACTGACAGTTGCTTTGATGAAAAACGGATTAACAGTCAAACCCAGTGACGTGCTTGATTTTGAAACGGCAACGCTTGTGGCATCAGAATTTGGCTATGAGACGGAAAATACATTTAGAAGTTCCGCGGATCTTATTCAGGAAAAGCTAGAGGGTGAAAAAGCTCATGAGAAGCTTGTATATAGACCTCCGATTGTTACTGTCATGGGGCACGTCGATCATGGCAAAACGTCTTTGCTAGATGCCATCCGCAAGGCCGATGTCGCTGCCAAAGAGGCCGGTGGCATAACACAGCACATAGGTGCCTATCATGTGACGCTTGAAGACGGATCGATAGTTACATTTATCGATACACCAGGCCACGAAGCATTTACTGCCATGAGGGCTCGCGGAGCAAACGTAACAGATATCGCTGTAATAGTCGTAGCAGCAGATGACGGAATGATGCCTCAGACAACTGAAGCAGTGAACCACGCTAAAGCGGCTGGCGTTCCCATTATTGTTGCTGTCAACAAAATGGACAAACCGGGTGCAAATCCAGAACGCGTGAAACAGCAGCTTACAGAGCTCGAACTTGTACCGGAGGAGTGGGGTGGCTCCAATATTTTCTGTGAAGTCTCCGCCATTCAGAAAACAGGGATAAAAGAACTTTTAGAGAGTATAAAGCTAACCGCTGAAATTCTTGAGCTGAAGGCTGACCCAGACGCATCAGGCAGTGGAGCTGTGATTGAAAGCCGTATGGATAAAGGCAGAGGCGTTGTAGCTACACTACTAGTTCAGAATGGAACTCTCAGGACAGGACAAGCTGTTGTAGCTGGTGCTTCTTATGGCCGTATCAAAGCTATGATGGACGACAGAGGCAAGCGTGTTGACTCAGCCCCACCTGGATTTCCCGTTGAAGTTTTGGGCCTGAGTGTTGCACCGACGGCAGGTGATCGATTTGTTGCTTCTGAAAATGAGGAAACAGCAAGATCAATTGCCGAAGCTAAGACCGACGAGCTCCAAAAAGCTGCGCAAATAAATAAGCAGGGTATTTCATTAGAAGATCTCTTTTCTAAAGTTCAAAGTGGCGATGTGAAAGAATTGCCGGTCGTACTAAAAACCGACATGACAGGTAGCGCTGAGGCGGTGAAAGCCCAGTTAGAGAAACTTTCTACTGCAGAAGTGAAGGTAAAAGTTATTCACACGGCAGTTGGCGGGATAAAAGAGTCCGATGTTCTGCTCGCGAGCACTGCCAAAGGCATTATCCTTGGTTTCAATGTTCGCCCTGATGGGTCTGCGGTAACGGCTTCAAAAAAAGAAGGAGTAGAAATAAAGTCCTACTCGATTATTTACGAACTTCTTGAAGACGTAGAGAAGGCGATGAAAGGCCTTCTGGCTCCTGAGATCATCGAAAAGCCGCTTGGACGTGCTGAAGTTCGAAGCACGTTTAGTGTACCGAAAGCTGGCGTTATCGCAGGTTGCTTAGTTCAAGACGGAAAAGTTGTGAGAAATGCTCTCGCTAGGCTCGTTAGAGATGGGCGTATTATTTACGAAGGAAAAATTGGTAGCCTTCGCCGGTTTAAAGACGATGCTCGTGAAGTTGCATCCGGATTTGAATGTGGTGTAGGCATCGAAAACTTTAACGACATTAAAGCGGGCGACGTCATCGAGGTTTTTGAAAAGCAAGAGATTGCTAGAGAGCTGAGATAAGAAATTCAGAATCCATTGAGTGCGTGCGCGAACGCATCGAGCAACCTGTATGAGCGAATCGCGGTGAAGAAGAATGCAGGAACTCTAATGGAGATGAAATGAGTAGTTCAAAAGAAAGACCAATTCGACTCACCCGAGTAGAAGCTCGGATAAGAGAGATATTATCGCAGGTGTTGATCAAGGACTTGCGAGGCCGAGTTCGTGGCTTTCCGTCGATAACAGTAGTTCGCGTTTCTCCCGATTTGAATTATGCCAGAGTATTTGTGAGCTTCCTTTCTGAAGACGCTGAAGAAGTTAAAGAGGCACTTGAAGTTTTAACAAGGCTTCATTCAGAATTTCAAAGATCACTTGGCCGTGAGCTTAAGACAAAATACACTCCCAAACTTCAGTTCGAGCAAGATACGACTATTGCTGACGTCTTTAAGCTAGAAGAGAAACTAAAAGCCTATTCTCAGAGTTCAGCACCTGAGGTGCGAGGCACAGTAGAAGGCGAACCTGTTGATTCTATGCTTGCTGGCGAAGGGCCGGAAGGCGACGAAGAGAATTTAGAGTCGCACCAAAAAGGAATTCATCATGAAGAGTAAGCGAGTGGAAGATGTTGGCCCAAGCGGAGTTCTTTTGGTCGACAAACCAATAGGGCTGACGAGTCATGACGTGGTACAGAGGGTTCGTCGTGTTTTAAACACGAGGAGTGTTGGGCACGCCGGTACTTTAGATCCGCTTGCATCCGGTTTGTTGGTTTTACTTGTAGGCGAAGGGACAAAACTTTCTGATTACCTACTGACAGGTGACAAGTCCTACGTGTTTGACGTTCAACTAGGCCTTGAGACAACCACTTTCGACATGGAAGGGGAAGTAGTTAAAAAGACGACGGTTTCAGCGAATGACATCGAGAAGTTTCGCCAAAAAGTCGAAGAATTTAAAGGTGAACTTGATTTAAAGGTACCGGCATACTCTGCGGTCAAAGTTAACGGTAAGAAACTATATGAGCTAGCACGAGCAGGTCAGCACACACCCGATGTGGTTAAACGTATGATATTCAAAGATGTTTCCTTTGAAGAAGTTGAGGGTCAAAGCGGCCTCATAAGGGTCACTCTCACCTGCAGCAAAGGGAGCTTTGTAAGATCTTGGGCCCACGAGATAGGGCAAGCGGTTGGCACCGGAGCGGCTGTCGTGGCACTAAGAAGGGTGGGTAGCTTTCCGTTTGAAATTGGCTCGACAGTAAAACTGGCGGACTTTGAATCGATGAAGCTACAAGATGGGCCTCAGGTTCTCGAAAATGGCTGGATCCCTTTGGGTCGAGCCCTACCCCATTGGCCGCAAATACGGATTCGCACAGACTGGATAAAGAGACTTCGGAACGGGCAAATCCCGTTTGCTGTGGTGCCCGAGATTAGAGACCTGATTGATCGGCACTTTCAAAGCCGAATGGATATCGGAGTCAGGATGGTTGAAGAAGATACAGGAGCGCTGGTTTCGATCATTCAAAAGGGTCCAAAAGGCGGTTTTCAGATTAAGAGGGTTTTTAATAGCTCTCGGACGTTGACTGCCCCCCAAGTATTGAATTAATCATTGATCTGCTTCGGCCTTAGAGTCGCCGACGGGGCATGAGGCAAACATTTTAAATAGGAGTATTTATGGCGTTAACGAAAAATGAAAAGCAAGATGTTGTTAAACAATTTCGAAGATCTGAGCTTGATACAGGAAGTTCAGAGGTACAGGTTGCTCTCTTAAGCAATAGAATCACTTATTTGACTGAGCATTTTAAATCTCACAAAAAAGACAACCACTCACGCCGAGGCCTTATGAAACTTGTAAGTCGCCGTCGTAAACTTTTAGATTACCTAAAAGCTCGTGAACCAAGTCGCTATAAAAGTGTCATCGAAAGCCTAGGAATCCGTAAATAAGGTAGCTTCGAGAGAAGCATGACTTAAAAGTGAAGGGATTTTCAGAATACGAAAGACCCTGTAGCGATCCTTGCGTGCGTTGCAATTTTAGGAATTTTCAGATCGGTCCGAAAGTAAAGGAGAATCATTAATGAAGGTAACGGCGAGTTGCAAAGTTGGTAGCAACGAAATCGTTCTTGAGACGGGTCGGCTAGCGAAGCAAGCTGATGGCGCCGTCTTGGCAACATGTGGAAGCAACATGGTACTAGCAACCGTTGTTTCATCAAAGAGAGAATCCACTCTTGATTTCTTTCCCCTCACAGTAGAATTTCAAGAAAAGTTTTACTCCACCGGAAAAATCCCAGGCGGCTATTTCAAAAGAGAGGGTCGTCCCACAGAGATGGCGACTTTATCAGCCCGGCTTATTGATAGACCGATTAGACCAAAATTTCCTGAAGGATACCGAAACGAAACCCAAATTGTTCTAACGGTAATGAGTTCTGATGGACTCTTTCCCATTGATATTTTGGCGTCAGTCGCTGCATCGGCAGCGCTTCACGTGAGTGACATCCCTTTTGAGGGGCCGACGGCGTCAGTTCGTGTTGGCCGAGTGAATGGCGAATTCATTGCCAATCTGACTCCGGTTCAAAAGGAAACTGCTGATCTAGAAATTGTTTTGGCAGGAACTCGAAACGGAATATTAATGGTTGAAGGTGAAGCGAAGTTTGCGCCAGAAGAAGATGTCTTGGCAGCTCTTAAATTCGGTCACGCGTCCCTTGCGCCGCTTTTCGATGCCCAGGATGAACTAAGAAAGCTCGCAGGCAGTGTTGAAAAGAGAAAGTTTAAACCGGCCGCTGTTGACAAAGATATGGAATCAAAAATCCTCCAAGAAGTGGGGAGCCGGGTTAAAGACGCCCTTACCATTCAGAAAAAACAAGAGCGCTATGCTGCGTTCGATGCAATTAAATCAAGCTTGGAAGAAAAATTTCTTGTTGGTTTAAATGAGTGGGAGGTTCCTCCCGTAAAGAAAGCCATTTCGACTGTGCTAGGAGATATTAAGTATCAAGAGTCGCGAAGTATGATCTTAAGCGATAAATCTCGCATAGATGGCCGCAACTTGACTCAAATTCGGCCAATTTCGTGCGAAGTCGGTTTGCTTCCACGGGCCCACGGTTCTGGGCTTTTCACTCGCGGTGAAACACAAGTTTTAGGCACCGTGACTTTAGGTACTGGCGACGATGAGCAAATGGTTGATGCTCTTCATGGCACTATAAATAAGCGTTTTCTACTTCACTATAACTTTCCTCCGTACAGTGTTGGTGAGACAGGTAGGATGGGAGGCCAGAGTCGCCGAGAGATTGGGCACGGTTATTTAGCTGAGCGCGCTCTTCAAGCGGTGCTTCCGGAAGCAGAAAAGTTTCCTTATACAATTCGCGTGGTCTCTGAAGTTTTAGAATGCAACGGTTCAAGTTCGATGGGCACTATTTGCTCCGGCACTCTGGCGTTGCTAGACGCGGGTGTCCCGATCACCGGAAATGTGGCGGGTATCGCGATGGGCCTTATTAAAGAAGGAAGCGATGTTGCCGTGTTATCTGATATTTTAGGTGATGAAGATCACTTAGGCGATATGGATTTCAAAGTCGCGGGAACTCACGAAGGAATCACTGCCCTTCAGATGGACATAAAAATTGACAGTGTGACGTTCGATATTATGGAGAAGGCTCTAAAACAGGCTCACGCGGGTCGACTACATATTTTGACTGAAATGGAAAAGGTTATTAAAGCAACCCGTGGAGAGCTTTCTCCTTTTGCTCCTCGAATGGAAACCATCAAGATTAAGCCAGAGAAAGTTCGAGAAGTTATTGGTGCCGGCGGTAAGGTGATTAGAGAGATCATCGCTACTACAGGTGTGAAGATTGACATTGAAGACAACGGTTTTATAAAGATCTTCTCGTCTGACCCACAGGCCGCAAAAGCGGCAATTCAAATGATTGAGAATATTTGTGCAGAAGCTGAAGTAGGTAAAGTCTACGAAGGAAAAGTGAAGCGAATTATGGACTTTGGCGCATTCGTAGAAATTTTACCGAGCACTGAGGGTCTATTGCACATTTCTGAAATTGCCCATGAGAGATTGAGATCGGTGACAGACGTTCTTAACGAGGGAGACACCATTTCTGTTAAAGTATTAGATATCGATCGCACGGGCCGAATTAAACTCTCTAGAAAAGCGATTTTAGAAGCTTAATGAATCACCAAATAGCCGGTAACGATGATGTCGTCTTTAAAAAGACTGTACTGCCAAATGGTATACGCGTCGTTACTGAATCACACAGCCAATCGAGAGCCTCTAGCTTTGGAGTTTGGGTTGAAGTTGGTGCGCGCTCGGAAAAGCCTCACCAAAAAGGTCTAAGTCATCTCATTGAACATATGGTTTTCAAAGGCACTGAAAAAAGGAGTGCTTTTGAAATAGCGCGGGCACTCGAGTCGCTTGGCGGTGAACTCAATGCCTATACGACTCGTGAATATACATGTTTCCACGGAACGACCCTTTCGGAAGACTGGAAAGTTTGTTTAGATGTACTCATTGATTTGGTTCTCAATCCGAAGCTTGATCCTGTAGAGTTCGAGAGAGAAAAGGGCGTTGTACTACAAGAAATTTCCATGACGGTCGATAGCGCCGAAGAGTGGTGTTTTGATGAATTTTTTAGAAAACTCTATCGAAACACGTCTTTAGGATGGCCCATCTTGGGGACTGAAGATTCGATCAAGAATTGTAGCCTAGATACTTTGCGCGAGTACTATAACGAGCATTATCATCCACGTAACATAATAGTTTCTGGGGCGGGCAGTTTAGATCACGAAGAAATCGTACAATGGATATCAGAATTAACGCAGAGTTGGGGTTCCGGCCCAGAGAGTTCATCCAATTCCCGGGCGGTAGTTGTCGGGCAAAGTAGAGTGAGTCCCTTTGAAATTTCTCAAATAGACTTTCTCGAGGAGCAGTTAAACTCTCCGAAGTACGAGCAGTGCCACATTGTTATGGCAACCCCTAGCAGCAGTTTCAAAGACAAAACAAGGTTTGAAGCGTTCATTTTTAATAGTCTGTTGGGCGGCGGGATGACTTCACGTCTTTATCAGAAAATTCGCGAAGAGCAGGGGCTTGTTTACATAGTTTACAGTCAACTTATGACTTTGACGGATCATGGATTGTGCACGCTCTATGCCGGCACAGAGGTGGGCGAATCACAAAAGGTCGTCGACGGTTTAACCGACGAGCTGAAGTCTTTGGTCGAGCGCGGAGTAACGGCTGAGGAAGTGAATCTTTTTAAAACTCAAGTGCGAGGAAGCTTGCTGCTAGGTGCTGACGACATCGAGAACCGCATGTCGAGCCTTGCCGTAAATGAAATGGTGTTTCAAGAGTACCGCTCCGTCGAATCTGTGATAGATCAGGTGATGAACGTAACAGTAGATTCTATGCGCGACTACATCGATCAGTGGATAAAGCCCTTCGGAGCGGCCAAATTTGTTGTTGGCGGTAACCCTGTGAAGTTTTGATTCCATTTTGATCAAGGCGTTCCGACTGTAGTGCCAAGCGTTTTGTCGTCTACATGGATCTCATAAACATAAAAATTCTTACGCAGTAAGAATTTGCTAGGAGATAAAAGTTATGGAAACTCAAGTTCTGTCTGATTCAATAAAAGTACCTAGCGCTTCGGACGGAGTTGGTTCAGTAGACGCTTCCCAAAGACACCCAAAAATCGCTTTAAATGTAAAGAGACTAGCTCATTTTAAAGGCGATTTGCCCAAGTACGAAACGAGTGGAGCGAGCGGCTTTGACGTGAGAGCTCAACTTCAGACAGCTCTTAGTTTAGCACCTGGCGAGAGGGTGTTGGCTCCAACGGGATTGAGTTTTGAGGTACCTCATGGTTATGAGTTGCAAGCCCGTGCCAGAAGTGGTTTAGCTTTTAAAAAAGGCCTGGGCCTTGTTAATGCTCCAGGAACAATCGATGCGGATTATCGCGGCGAAGTGAAGATCATTTTGGTTAACTTCTCAAAAGATGTTGTCATCATTGAAGATCAAGAGAGAATTGCACAATTGGTTTTGTGTCCGGTCGTTCAAGCAGAATTTTCTGAGATCAAAGAGCTTTCAGAAACGCAGAGAGGTGCCGGCGGATTTGGAAGCACAGGCACACTATAAAACTTTCGAACTGTAAACCACGAGGCAGATTCTGCTTACATTTGAAAAGGCAAGAGTAGCTAACAGCTTTTATTCGACAAAAAACGCAGAGATATTCAGACTAAATTAAGCTTGAGAAAATATAGAACAAAAGATTGATAAGGCTAAGCACCAAAGCAAATGATAGTGAAGCTTGTGTGCTGAGTTTTATCAAATAGGTGGCACCCCAAAAAGCTCCCAAAGCAAAGAGTGCAATTCCTATCACAGCAGGGATATGCCAAAAATTTGGTATTAAAACGGTAGGTAAACGTAGTGCAACTGATAAGCCCGATATATAGAGGCAGATGGAGATGTTGAATCTCTGGCGCACCCAGGCCAATCGCAAAAGAATGTAAACCAAAATACTATGAAAGAACAAGGCAAAGGCTGTAGTGATTGTAACTACAAACACAGTATAGAGCGAGTCAAGTAGGCCGGCTATTGCAGCAAAGAAGACTACTAAAACTAAAAAAGCTTTTAGAAAAGTTTGATCTCTCGAATCAGAGCTAGAAAACGGATGTTCGCTAGATCTTGTATCGAGAATTGTCTGGTAGATTACAACTGGTTTTTTATAAAAGTTTATCCAGAAAAATAAGTATTTTTTAATTTCTTCGTAAATTTTCATGCTTTAGGCGAATCGCACTTAAAATCTTGCATCGGCACGAAGGATTGCGTCGAAGGTACCGCTTTCTGGAGAGTTATCTATAAGAGCATTTCGGCTGCCGATTTCAAGTCCGATGCTGACTATAGGGCTTATTCTCGCTTCAATGCCGCCAAACAAGATAGATCCTGGTATCTCGTACTCCTGTGTTGGGACTCCGCCTCCGCTTGCCTTTAGGTAGCGTGCGGCAATGCCGGCGCCGGCGCGGTAGCCCCACTTCTCAGAATGAACACTTCTATAAAAGAACTTAAGGTCGAACTCTCTTAAGGCCAAAGCAAAATTGCCGTTAACAACATCTTCTCCATAGTTAAGAAAGCCGCCCTCAGCACCCCACTCTGGGCTAAAGAGATCAATACCCACAGTCACCTGAAACCCACGTTTGAGTAATGTTACAGAAGGCCGACTTGGTAGACTCAGCTGAGAGAAAGTATTTGCAAGTGCCAAACCTGCATGAAACTTAACCTCATCTAAGGGGTTGGTGTTTAAACTTTCAGGGGCTTCGGTCTTAGATGTTGAAAGTTGAGAGATGATGGAATCGTAAGAAAGACCTTCGGAATCTGTCTCGTTGCTCAATCCAATAGAGGCCATCGAACAAATAAGAATAGTCGCAAATAAGATCTTCGAAATGTTAAAAAATGTGTTGGTAGAAGTTTTGCAATTCACCCGAGGGCCCCTCTCTTTCAACGACCAGCGTCTAGCTAGAAAGCTAATACCAGTTTAGCGAATGGTTTTGTTTGTGACTTCAAGAAAGTCCAAGCCTCGCTTTAGGTCTGAAACTTCTAGGCCTAGGGCCTACTGGACCTTCTTACTTTGCAAAGGTTCTATAGATTAAAGGTTATGGCTATTAGATCGATTCAAGATTCTGTTTTCTGTGCGTGCTGCGCTTCTAGACATCGCGTGTTTCGCAAATCCCATTTAGGGCCAAGAGAAATCATCGCAGCAGGTGTGTGGAGCCTGAGCTTTATGATGATCGTTTGGCAAGAGTTCGATCCGCGAGTGTTTCCGATATGGGCTTTTTCGCTGATCGTCTGCGAATTCTTCGTGCACTATCGTTGGCGAGCCTCATTGATTTGTAGTAACTGCGGATTTGACCCAGTACTCTACAAAAAAAATCCCGAAAGAGCCCAATCAGCAGTGAATCAGTTTGTAGCCAAGAGACGACAGGATCCCTCGTTCCTTCTAACGAAAAGTGGTCAACATCTGATTTCAAGAAGGAAGCCAATCGGAAACCTAGAAGCTTTGAAGCGGGAGCTTTATCCAAAAGAGATTGGTATCACAGTAGTTCCGCAACAATCCCTCAAGGACGTAGTTCATTAGAACAGGAGTAGACATCAATTGAACTTTTCGAGATATTGGAACTTCTGAATTACCGATTCGCGTGTCATGGCAGCATCTGAGAGTTGAGGTCGTTTTTTGAAATCGCTGGTAATAATTCCAACGTACAACGAAGCGGATAACATTATACCTCTAGTCCAAGAGGTGTTTGAGTATTGTCCCGAAGTAAATGTTCTTGTTGTAGATGATTCTTCGCCTGATGGCACGGCGAACTTGGTTGAGGAGCTTGCACAAAAAGAAGGCCGGCTTTTCTTGCTTAAAAGGGGAAAGAAGTCAGGTTTAGGGCGGGCTTATATTGCTGGCTTCGAATGGGGCATTCAGCGAGGCTATGGTTTTTTGGTAGAAATGGACGCTGACTTTTCGCACAGACCAGCAGATCTGAAGCTTTTGTTACTTGCAGCTCAAGATTGCGATGCAGCTGTTGGCTCCCGGTATATTGCAGGCGGAGGTGTTGAGAACTGGGTTTGGACGCGAAAGGCTTTGAGTAAAGCGGGCAGCATGTATGCCAGATGTATCTTGGGCTATCCCTTGAGTGATTGGACAGGCGGGTTCAATGTATGGAGAGCGGAGACTCTCAAGGTAATCGGATTAGAAAATATCAAGTCTGATGGTTACAGTTTTCAAATTGAACTGAAGTACCGAACTCTAGAGAAAGGTTTTAAACTCGTAGAAGTACCAATCTTGTTTCTTGAAAGACGAGAGGGACAAAGCAAAATGAGCGGAAGAATTGTTCGAGAAGCACTTTATCGCGTATGGAAAATGAAATTTGAGAAAATTTAAGCAGCAGTATCAACATTTGAGCACAAAATTGCCAGCCAGTCTTGCGGGGAGCGAGAGCATCTCTAGCAGAATATCTGCCGCTGTCGCTCGTACAGAGATCACAAGGATCGTGATTTCATCGGGTTCAAAATTTCAGTTCATTGGCTTTTTATCTATAGCAGCATTCGCTATTGTACTAGCCGTTTCATCTATTGTAGCGGCGGCAACTGATGCAATGATTATTACAGACGGGGCTATGGTTTATCGAAGGGCCAACTTTGATTCAGAAGTGATAGGTTATCTTCCGGCCGGAAAGAAAGCAAAAATATCAAGTAAGAAGTTTGGCGTAGCCTTTTATCGAATCAGATTTCAGCAAGGTGTTTTGGGTTATATATCAGATGTTGATGTGAAACCGCTCGGTTTACAGGGAGCTTCCGAAAATAAGCAAGAAGACAGTGCGCAGAAAACCTCGAAGCGAACTCGCAAGGGAGATTTCTTTGGAACGTTTCTGGGGTTAGGAGTCTTGTATCAAAGCTATGCAGAAATTATCAGTCAGCAAAGGTATCAGTCTACGATATATCCTCTCGCACTGAGGGGAACTTTTTCGCCGGGTTTTCTTGGTGGTCCATTTTGGCTAGACACTCAGCTGTCTTATTACTGGAGTCCGCCTGATTACTACAAGGCTCTCAGCTCAAGGCCTCCGACGGGATACATCATTCAATTTGAAGCGGCCATGACTTATCACGCAGGACATTTCTGGGGCCGTGAGGGTATGTGGTACTTTGGTGCGGGTCCGGTAGTGAGCTACTCGCGATTCATGGTTGAGATCGTTCAAAGTGCCCTTGATTTAGAAGAATCCCGTCTTGGGGGAGTTGGCTACTTAGGTTTAGCTGCAGTTTATGGGAGTTTTCTTATTCGCCTTGAGCCCAGGTACTACGTTGATCGCGCTAACTACTTTGCAGTTGAACTGAGTGCGCAATATTCTTTCTAACCACAAACGAGTACGCGATATTGCTCGTAACCTATTATTTTCCGCGGGCTATTCTACACTCTGCGATTTTACTCGCATCCTATTATCTAACGCGGGTTAATTGCCACTCGGTGGCTGGTACTTATGCCGAGGTTCCTTTTCTACAGAGATGCCAGCCGCCCAGTCGCGGCCAGATTTGTAAGCAAAAGCCATTGAAGCGCCCCAACCAAACTGCAACAAAAACGAACCTATTCTGTAGATAGGTTTTTGAGCTAGGCCAGCTGCGCAGGAGATTTTTCCTAAAAGCGGCTCAATAAAAGTGGGGCGAAACAATCCGCCCGCGGCTGCAAACGCCGTAGAAAACGCGACTCTCCCAAGAATTTCTTGGTAGTCGTCCTCGTTCAAGTTTTCAAAACCTCCCCGCTGCAGAGATCTACGTAAAGTGATAATGCCAGCTTCGAAGGCTGTAAAGGCGGCTGCATACGTCTGAAAGATTCCGTAGCGAAACACGAAACTCTTTGGTCGCTTTGGATCCATAAACCAAGTTAACAAGTAGGCATTAGAGAATCCCCCTACGGTAGAGGATGCCAAGGAGATAGAAAGGTCTTCGAGGTAAGTCGCATTTACTCTCTCATACTTTGCGTAATCATTCACACCGGCAAATGCAAATGCAGCTAGGACTTGAGCCACCCCGGCAGCTGCCATTTCAGCCCCCCATGTCAGGCGAACTTGAGATTTGTTGGAGGGAGGGTTGTCATCAATACATCGTTCAATGGTATCTGAATACCATACTGGCAATGAACCCCATGCAGAAATCCAGTTTGCGTTCGTGTTTTTGTCTTTAGAGAACGGAGCCCCTTTAAGAACAAGGCTTCCAATATTCATCACAATCGGAAGCAGATCGCTATGTGAAGGACTGAGCATTTGGCCCGGCGGTAGGATTCTGTCAAGAACTCCATCGATCTCGTGGTTAATTTGAAACAGTTGGTTCAACTTCGAAGCTTGCAATTCTTCTAGCTCTAGTTTTGCTGTGATACTATTGAGCTCAGTGACGATCTTAACTTGCTCTTCAGTTGGGAGCTTTTCGAATCTCCGCCTAAGAGAGGTTAGCAAAACACCAAACGACAGTTCTTTTCTATCGCTTGTCTTACGATCAGACAGTCGGTCCCTTCTTTGGCGATCTAACAGCGTGTCTTGTAAAAAACGGACTTCGTATTGATCGGGAGTAAAAATATCAACAGGAGGCATTACGAAAGCAGCAGAACTGGAATGGAGGTCGGGATCATCGGAACTGGAGTTAGAGTTCGAGTTCGAAGGCAAACCCAATTCCACCAACTTGTTAAGTTCAGTCCGACGAAGTAAAAGGCTAGCGATTGTTGAACGTATGTGACTGTCTAATATTCCAAGAGGCGCGCCCACTTGTGCATGAGAATCGGGTAGAGCATTTCGAGTCATCGCAGACTCTAACTCATCAGCGATTGGAATTACCTGTCTTGAGGGCTGAAGCCTTGTTGGTGAACCGAATACTTCGCAGTGCCTGATTCTGTTGGTTGGAATGTCCGATGGGTTAGTCGAGGCAGTTTCGGCGCTGAGTTCAACCGAAGCTAACATTGCAAAAAAAACTATCCCAATCAATGTTGCACCCCCTTGAGCTAGCAGAATCGCTGGTCAAACTTGCTTTTTAAAAAACAAGCCACGCTGTAATTTACCCTAGGGCAAGGTACTGACCCAGGAAAGGGCGGCGTTTTTTATAAATTTGAAAAAATTACAACCCAAAACCACTTTAGTCTTTAGCTGATCACGGAAATAAACAGACAGAGGATGGAAGAGCAATCCTATATTCGATCGACGGAGAGCACTCCCCGAATCTTTTGCAAATCAGCGATAACCTTAGTCATTTGAGAAATGTCCTTCACGGAGACATCAAACAGGGAAATGGCTTTGTGGTCTTTGTTGGTTCGAATCTGCGCATTGTTGATATTAATACCGTTCTGAGTAAAACACTCACTCATAGATTGAAGTAGCCCCGGTGTATCTAGACTCACGACTCTTAGTCGTGATGTGCGAATATTGTCTGACCTGGTAGACCACTTTACATCGATGCGTCTTTCCGTATCGAGTTCAAAGGCTTTTGGACAATTTGTTCGATGGATTGTTACTCCGCGCCCTCGTGATATGAAACCGACTATGGGATCTCCGGGTATTGGGCTGCAACATTTCGCATACCTAACAAGCATATCGTTCATGCCATCTACAAGTATGGCACTGCGACTTTTCTCAGAACGCTGGATGGCACTTTTAATAACCTTTCCGAGAAAGGTAGTTTTTTCGTCTTTGGGTTCGCTCGAGTCCTGTCGTAGGTTTGGAACAATTAGCTCTAGGGCTTTACCAGGCAAAAGTTTTCCGTAACCAATGTGTACAAACATGTCTTCAATTGTTCGAATCCCTTGGTTCTTAAAGAACTTAGAGAAATCAGTCTCTTTATAAAATTTATTAGGAGCAAAATGAAATCGTCTGAGCTCCTTATCAAAAAGATCTTTTCCGAGGATTTCGGCGCGATCTCTTTCGTTGCTTCGGATGAAGGCGCGAATTTTAGACTGCGCCCGTGATGTGACGCAAAAATTTAACCAATCCTTGCTGGGCGACTGTTTAGGCCCAGTGATGATTTCAATTGTTTCTCCGTTTCTCAGCTTGTAACGAAGGGGAACCATTCGGCCATCGACTTTAGCTCCAACAACTCTGTGCCCTACGTCTGTGTGAATGGAGTAGGCAAAGTCGATTGGAGTGGCTCCATCTGGCAATACTTTTACCTCTCCCTTTGGAGTAAAGACGTAGGTTTCAGCATCAAACAAGTCACCTTTGAGAGTTTCCAAAAACTCAGTGGCGTCGTTAACCTGCTGATGAGATGACACCAAATCACGAAGCCAACTAAAGGCCTTCTCTGTTGAATCGTCTGCCTTGTAACCTTCTTTGTACTTCCAGTGGGCGGCAATACCTCTTTCAGCTACCAGATGCATACCATAAGTTCTTATTTGTATTTCAATGCGTTCAGCGTCCGGTCCGATAATGGTAGTGTGAAGACTTTGATAATTGTTCGGCTTGGCCATTGCAATAAAGTCTTTGAATCTGCCAGGTACCGGCTTGTAAAGTGAATGAACAATCCCCAATGCCTCGTAGCATTGGGCAAGGGATTCGACAAGAATACGAAACGCCAAGACATCATACACTTGTTCATAAACAAGATTTTTTGCCGCCATTTTTTTGTATATTGAATAAAGATGTTTCGGTCGACCTTGTATGTCGCACTTGATTTTGGCTTTCTGCATTTGCTGAATCAATATACCCTTGACCTTATCAATGTACTTTTCGCGCTCCTTTTTTTTGCGAATCACTTTTTGCGCAAGATCGTAATAAATGTCGGGTTTAAGGTATCTCAGACTCAGATCTTCGAGCTCAATTTTCCATTCGTTGATACCTAGGCGGTTAGCTAGCGGAGCGTAAATATCTAGAGTTTCTTGAGCTATGATCGTTTGCTTGCCCGGCGGCATATGGTTGAGAGTTCGCATGTTGTGGAGCCGGTCTGCGAGCTTCACAAGCACCACTCGAACGTCCTTTCCCATGGCAACAATCATCTTACGGATGTTTTCCCCTTGTTTTTCGTGGCTGTTACGAAAACTCATACGAGAGATCTTTGTCACGCCATCGACAAGGTGGGCGACATCTTCGCCAAACTTTTCTTTTATCTCATCTAGCGTTACATGAGTGTCTTCGACCGTATCGTGAAGGATTCCTGTAATGACGCTGCTAGCGTCGAGTTTAAGGTCGGCGAGTATTCCTGCCACGGCTAAGGGGTGAAAGATATAAGGTTCACCGCTTCGTCGAAACTGCCCCGTATGGGCCTTTTCTGAGAGCTCATAGGCAAGCTTAATTTTTTCAACGGGAGCATTGGGATGGTAAGTAAGAACTCGCTCGAGGAGATCCTCTAAGGTGTTGACGTCGGTCAACTTTTCTTGAAACGTTTCGCTCGTTAGCTCGTTCATCTGTGGTGATCTACACTACCATAAGGGCTAGGTGTTGTCGTCGACTACTCTTCTCAACTTCGGCAATAGCTTGAAAGTACTAAAGAAAATATCGAAAAATGATCGCCCCTTAACCTTGCAGGAACTAGCCTTTGAAGCTAGAGCTCCTCATAGAAAAAGCTCTTGAGTTCTAAATTCGGTATAGCTTCTCGAGAGTAGGGGCGGGGCCCACTCTCAGGCGAAAGCTACTGATGAGTCGCGCCGTTGGGAACTTCTGAAGCTGAAGCAGTTGCAGCGCCGTTTACAGACGGACTAGCTGGAACCTCAGTGACTTCTCGTGAAAGGTTTTCTTCGATCTGCTTCATAATCGTGTCCGACTCTTCGGGATCAAAAAATGTGCGACCGGCGGCAACTTCTCTGAGAGCTGTCACGACGGCTTTATTGTTTTTTGAAGCCAAAACTGGCTTTGAGCCCTTCAAAATCTGTTTTGCTCGCTTTGAAACAAGCATGACCAACGCAAATCGGCTTGGAGCTTTATCTAAACAATCTTCAACGGTTACGCGGGCCACTATGCCTCCTTAGCTAAGAGCTTTTCTAGACGCCACAAGTTAGGCCCTTTGGAGGGCATTTTCAATGATTTTCTTAAAGGAATCGAAGGCTGATTCAAAATTCTCATTGGTGATTTGCTGGTCAAAAAGCCGGGATTGCTCCATTTCCGTCTGCGCATTCTCCAGGCGGAGGTCCAAATTCTGAGTCTTACCGGCATCTCGGACTAACAGCCGACGTTTCAGCTCTTCGATAGAAGGGGGTAGAATAAAGATGGAAAGTGCCGTGGGGTAGAGATTCTTGAGGTTCATAGCCCCTTTTACATCGACATCCATAATCAGAACCTTCCCGTTATTGTGGGCTTCCTCAATCTGATACCTCGGGGTTCCATACCAATTTTCGTGAACCAATGCGGTTTCCGCAAAAAAACCGTCCTTCTTGAGGACTTCGAACTGCTCTTTACTCACGAAGTGGTAGGGTGCGCCTTCTGACTCAGTCGCCCTTGGAGGCCTCGTCGTATAACTAATGCTATCCACGAGATTGGGAATTTCCTTTAGAGCGCGCTGACAAAGCGTACTTTTGCCGGCACCACTAGGAGCTGAAACGATGATCAATGGCGGTTTCATTCGATGTTTTGTACCTGTTCTCGAAAACTTTCAATGAGACTTTTCAATTGTATCACGTTGTGACTCAGTTTGGCCATGGCACTTTTCGAACCGATGGTGTTTGTCTCTCTTAAAAGCTCCTGGCAGTAAAAGTCGAGTTTCTTACCTACACTTGTGGAGGAGTCTAAGTGGGTCCCTATCTGAACTAGATGTTCGTTGAGCCTTATAATTTCTTCTTTGATATCCCATTTATCGATCCAGCTCAGAACTTCGATTCTCACAGATTCATTGAGGGTTGGGTTGTCTGAAACCCCTTCTAACTGTTTAAGGCGCTCTTTCAAGTTCTCAGTCATATCTGTTTGTTGAGACTGAAAGCAGCTCTCCACACTTTTGAGAGTTTCTAACATTTCTTTTCGAAGACGTTTTAACTCAGATTGCAATGCACTTCCCTCTCTTAAAGAGTCTGCCTTTGCAGACTCCAAAACTTGCTCAAGTGCCTTCATAAAAGTTGTTTTGTGTTCTTGGCTCCCTATGTGATTTCTTTCTTCTTCGGCTGCCCACGCGGTCAAAAAGGAAAAGCCGGGAGGTTGAACCCAAGAAAACTTGGCCTTGGTTTGTTCGACGGCAGAATTCCAATAGGCCGCCGAATCAATGATTGAAGGAGCATCGGCTTCATTTTTAAGAAGTTTCTTCTTCTGAACCCAAACAGATACAGTGCCTCTTTTAAAGAACTTTCCTGCTAGGATTCGCACTTCGTTTTCCCAAAGAGCGAACTCCGCTGGCATCAGAACTTTGAGCTCCAAAAACCGACCGTTCAAACTTTTCAAATGAATTTGAAGTTCTGTTTCATCGACTTGAATTGTAGTTGTGCCAAAACATGTCATGCTTCGCATGGCGAGTCTCCTTTGCTAAAAAATAACTTTAGGTCGAGTAAGCGGGTTTACAAAGAAATTCTGAAAGCCAGTTTTGGGCGGCATTGTTCGAGTGGTTCGTTTCAAACCAGATGGCTTCAGGTTGAGCACGAAACCAGGTCAGTTGACGTTTGATCAAGTTGTGGGTGGCCTGATTGATCTTTTCACCAAGCGTGTCCTTGCTTTCACTGTTTTGTAAGAAGTCGGCACATTGTTTGTAACCGACGCTCCGTAAAGGTGCCCAGCCGGCGGGTGATACTTTTAACAGTGAGCTCGTCTCCTCTATCAACCCCAATCTGAGCATTTGTTGAGTGCGATGCGAAACCGACTGCTTGTGTTCGTCGCGATTTTGAAAGAGACAAATTAAAGTGTGGCGGTACCCAATAGGCGTTGAGCGAAATGAATCTCGTATCTGCGATGGTGTTTGGCCGGTCATTAGATAGTTTTCTCTCGCTCGACCTATTCGATAAATGTCATTGGCTGAAATTTTACTAGCAAAAAGCGGATCTAAGTTAGTTAACCACTCAAAGGCGGCGAGTGCGCCAATTTGTTTTAGCCACACATTTACTTGAAGGCGAATCTCTTGTGTAGGGGTTGGAGTATCGAAGTGTCCGTGTAAAACGCCCTTCAGGTAAAAACCACTGCCACCGACGACGAAGAAAGTATCAGCGAAACGGGATCTCTCTTTGATGGTAGTCAGAAAAAGTTTGCGATACTCCGAGGCGTTTATTGTTTCCCCCACTCCCTTTACAGAAAAGAGATGGTGGTGCGCTCGCTTAAAATCGGCGTCCGTCGGTTTTGCCGAACCAATATCAAGGCCAGCGTAAAATTGAATACTATCAGCGTTAACAATCTCTCCACCAAACTTCTCGCACATTTTTATAGCGAACTCCGACTTGCCGGTTGCTGTCGGACCGCTCACAAATACAATTCTTGGTTGCCTCGCAAGCGAAAGATGAGGGACTTCACGATGAGACGGGATATCTTTGGAGTCATCGTTTCGTTGCCCGCTATACAATCCGGCCAAAATCTTTCTCCATATCTCGCCACGACCACTCCACCGAAACAGGTCTTCCATGTGGACAAAAACCCGACAACGGAAATTCATCCATTTGTTTAAGCAGTGACTTCATCTCTTCAAAATTCAGTTCATCTCCTGCTCGAACTGCAGAGTGACATGCCATCGTGGACTGTAGATCAGAAAGACGTTTTTCCATACGAAAACTGCCGCCGAGCTCCACCAGTTCTTTGGCGCATTTCTCTAGAGCTCCCATTAAAGCTTTGTCCGTGAGCCATGTCGGTTTGGCATTGACTGTAATCTCTTCTGGTCCGCAGACTTCCAGTTCAATTCCCATCCGCATCCACTGTTCAGCAAGGGTGTTAAGGGCTTCGACGGCTTCTGAGTTGAGAGTCAATCGGGGCGGAATAAGATATCTCTGGACGTCGCTTGCATGGCCTGACTTCCAGCTCTGTTGGAGTCGTTCAAACATGATTCGTTCATGTGCAGCATGTTGGTCAACCATAATAAGACCCGAGGCTCCCTTGCAGGCAATGTAGGTTTTGCGCAGTTGTCCTAAAATTGGCATTTGCTCCCAAAAACCACCTTGAGGAGCGCCCAGCGCAGAAAAAAGATCTTCGCAAAACTGAGACTTGGTGTCCCCGTTTTGCGGTTGCTGAGAGACTGCAGACGAAGAGAAGAGTAATCTCGATGACATTGGTTGAATATTCTCGTTAGCAAAGTCAACTCGCTGATAGGAGTCGTTTCCTAAAACCGATCTGTCTTTTTGCTGAGAAGCTGGTGTAAATTCAAAGTTAACCCATTGATTGGGTTCGGGCGGAGTCTGTGGCGCGTGCCTACTTGGCCAATCGATGCTGGCGTCATCAGCCGAAACATTTCGGTCGCTGTTCCATGGAGCCTGATGAAGAGCTTCCCGCAGTTTTTCATGGACAAACCGAAAGACAACTCGGTTATCGAGGAATCTAATTTGGGATTTTGTCGGGTGAACATTGATATCGATAAAATCATCAGGGACGGTCAGGTTCAAATACACGACGGGGAACTCCCCATGCATCAGCAGGTTTCTATAAGATTCTAGAATGGCGCTCTGAAGGGTGCGGTCGGTGATCCATCTATTCTGGCAGAACAGCCAAATATTCTGCGAAGTCTTCACAACCTCGTGAGGCGAGCTAAAATAAATTTCAGCACGAAAACCGTTTTCTTCACCTAAAAGATGATAAAGAGGCTTTGTAGAAAGTACCTCCTGGACGCGAAGGAGTGGTTTTGAAGTTTTCTGATAGAAGTCCTGAAGCTTGCCTTGGTTCCGTAGGCGAAAAGTGACTTTTGGATGGCAAAGCGCAAAGCTCTTGAGTGTTCTTCTGATCTGAGCGATCTCAGCGCCCGAGCTCTTTAAGAATTTTTTCCTTGCTGGAATGTTATCGAAAAGTCGTTGAAATCGAATTCTGGTACCCGCTGGATGAGAGGCTGACCCAATAGCAAGTCTTTCTCCAAAATGGCTTTTGAGTTCGTAGGCACACTCGTCTTTTTCAAAGCGAGACAAGATAGAGAGTTCGCTAACGGCAGCAAGGCTCGCGAGGGCCTCGCCGCGAAATCCGTAGGTGCGAAGTCTGAATAAATCTTCGCTGGAAATTATTTTACTTGTAGCGTGGCGCTCAACTGCTAGCGCCAAGTCATCCTTTGGTATGCCCACTCCGTTGTCGCTGACAGAAATCTCGGTAGCGTCGATGACCTCTACATCGATTTCGGTAGCTTCGGCGTCGATGGAGTTCTCGATGAGTTCTTTAACAACCTGAGCGGGTCTTTCAATCACTTCGCCCGCAGCAATTCTTTCGATCACCTGAGGCTCAAGTCTTTTAATCAACATCCCGGCACATATATGCGAGAAATAACAGTCTGTCAGCAATCGCGTGAGGTTATTGACAGACTCCGCCCCAACGTATCAAATCTCGAAATGACTATGGTCAATCAAGATCTGCTTCTTCCGCTCGAAAGAGCGGCCTTCAATCAACTGATTCGAAACGGCCTACACAGGCAAAAACACTTGCTTGTCGCACTGTCGGGCGGAATGGATTCTATGGTTCTTTTGAACCTGCTTTTCAAGGTGGCCGCCAAGGCGAACGTAAAGCTTTCTGTTGCTACTATCCACCATGGCCCAGGAAGCAACGCAGGATTTCGTGATGAAGTTTTTGCTTTTTGCCAAAGGGTTAGTGAGAGTTACGGGCTTCCTTTTTACAGCTCTAAAAGTACGATGGAGTTAAGTAGCGAAGCCCATATGCGCGACTTTCGAATGAAGGCGCTCAGCGAAATGGCCCAAGACATCGGAGTTGATGCCATCGCTCTTGGGCACCATCTTAGGGACCAGATTGAAACTCAGCTTATTCGGTTATTGCGCGGCACTGGAAGGGTGGGGATTGCGGGCATGAAAGTTTTTGAGAACGGACTCTTTCGCCCATTGCTCGAGCAGCCCAAAGAGGAGATTGAGCGCTATGCAGCGGCCTGCCATATCCAGCACGTTTGTGATCCGTCAAATCTCCAAACCGATTTTTTACGCAACTGGGTTCGTATCAACTGGATATTGCCTTTAGAAAAAGATCACCCCGAGAAGGCAAAGGTTTTGGTGCGCTCTCTTGAAAACCTTTCTCAGTTGCCTGAAGAGGGATTGTTTGAACCTTCCTCGACCCAGAAAGATACGCCGCTGGACAGAACCTCGCTTCTTGAGCAAAGTACCTCGAAACAAATTGAGCTTATTAGGGCCTATGGTCGAGCTAACTCCATAGACCTTACTTTTAGTCAGATTCAAGAGCTGTTGAAGCATTTTCGGCGGCCCCAAAATTCACTTCAGGTCCGTGTCGGCAGAGGCTCTTGGCGCGTTGACGCCAAGCACATCTTTGTAGAACTCTAAAACACCACGCGTTGTAAGTACTTGTAAATGATGATAATTTTAAAGGGTTATACGTCTAAAAAAGGCGGCATAATGGAGAGGGAGTCCTTACAAGGCGCCTACCAAAGAAGTTAGAAAAAGTTAGAAAAGTAAGCAAGAAAAGGAAATTAAATGCGTTCCTCACAAAAGACATTTTTATTCTGGGCCTTTTTTGTCGTGCTCGTGCTCCTCGGATGGCAAATGCTTGAGAAAAGCAGAAAATCGACGGTAGACCAGTTCAATTTTCCAAAGTTCATTGAAACCGTTGAGCGAAATGAGGTGGAGTCCGTCACTTTTGATCAACAGTCGGGTAAGATCACCGGTACGCTCAAGGAGTCGGCAGCTACGCGCATAGGTGGTAAGGAGTTTTCCATTGTAGGTAACACTGGCGATGAAACCTACAAGTACTTGCGCTCTAAAGGGATTACTCCCAACTATTCCAGAGACGATGGCTCACCACTCATACAGTCGCTGCTTGTCTACTGGCTGCCCTTCCTCATTATCTTCTTCTTTTTCTTCTTCATCATGAGACAAATGCAAATTGGCGGAGGCAAAGCCTTAAATTTCGGAAAATCCCGAGCAAGGCTTCTTACTGAAAATAAGAATCGCGTCACATTCAAAGATGTAGCCGGAGTCGACGAAGCGAAAGAGGAACTTGAAGAGATTATCGAGTTTTTGAAAGAGCCAAAGAAATTTACAAAGCTGGGCGGGAGAATTCCAAAAGGAGTTTTACTCGTGGGCCCTCCCGGAACAGGAAAGACGCTTTTGGCTCGCGCCGTCGCGGGTGAAGCAGGCGTTCCGTTCTTTACTATTTCAGGTTCAGACTTTGTGGAGATGTTTGTCGGAGTGGGTGCCTCAAGAGTGCGAGATCTTTTTGAGCAGGGTAAAAAACATGCGCCGTGTTTGATTTTCATCGATGAGATCGATGCTGTTGGAAGACATCGCGGAGCTGGCCTCGGCGGTGGTCATGATGAGAGAGAGCAGACTCTTAATCAGCTACTTGTTGAAATGGATGGTTTTGAAAGCAATGAAGGAGTTATTCTTATTGCTGCGACCAACAGACCGGATGTTCTTGACCCGGCTCTACTTCGTCCGGGTCGCTTTGATCGTAGAGTGATTGTGGGTAAACCAGATCTCAAAGGCCGCTTAAGAATATTAGAAGTTCACACAAAGCGAACTCCATTATCGAAAGAGGTTGAATTAGAAAGAATTGCTCGAGGTACGCCAGGGTTTTCGGGTGCAGACTTGGAGAACTTAGTGAACGAAGCGGCTTTGATTGCGGCACGCCAGGGCAAAGTCATGGTCGATATGGACGACTTTGAGGTCGCGAAAGACAAAGTCATAATGGGCTCTGAGAGAAAATCGATGGTTGTCTCTGAGCAAGACAGAAAAATTACGGCGTTTCACGAGGCGGGGCACACGCTGGTAGGTAAGAAAATGCCAGGAATTGATCCTGTGCATAAGGTGAGTATTATTCCGCGCGGGATGGCATTGGGAGTTACACAGACTTTGCCTGAAGAAGACCAACTTAATCTCTCAAGAAGCAAAGCAAAAGCTATGATTGCCTTTTTGTTTGGGGGCCGAGTTGCCGAGGAGGTTGTTTTCGGAGACTTCACAACTGGGGCGGAGAACGACATTCAGCGCGCGACTGAAATTGCACGAAAGATGGTGTGCGAATGGGGAATGAGTGACAAGCTTGGTCCGCTTTCTTATGAAAAGACAGAAGGCCCGGTTTTTCTTGGAATGAATCAAGGCAAAAGCAGAGATTTTTCTGAATCTACGGCTCAGGAGATCGATCAGGAAATCAGAAAACTCATAACTGAAGGACACCAAAAGGCTCACGAAATTATTAGGGCTGACGTTCAAATCTTGAATAACTTGGCAGGCGCCCTTTTGGAAAAAGAAACCATTGATGGGGTCGAGGTAGATATCTTATTGAATGGTGGCTCTTTAGCGGACATCAACCGAGAAAGAGACGTTAAGCAACAGGAGTTACAAAAGGAACAGGCAGCGCGCGTGCAGGAGCAGGAAAAAGCTCGAAAAAAAGAAGAAGAGGCTATAAAAGCCAAGGGATCTGCGGTTGGCGGCTCTGATCCTGTAACAGCGTAGTGCATCCCGGTCGGGAGTAGTTGTGTTTCAAGATGTTATACTTATTTTTAAGCAGATTCGTGTCGGCGATGTCGTCGACATGTTGCTTGTTTGGTTGATTGTTTATCGAGTGCTCCTACTCATTAAACAAACTCGCGCGGTCCAGATGCTGAGCGGACTGGGAATCCTGGCAATCACTTACATTGTGTCAGTTTGGTTTGAGTTCGCCACGATTAACTGGTTGCTAGAAAAGTTTTTTAACAATCTATTCGTTATCGTCGTTGTACTTTTTCAAAACGAAATTCGAAAAGCACTGGCTCATATTGGCCGTAACCCCTTCTTCTCCAGCGTGTCTGTCGTAGAAGAGACTCAGGTTATAGAAGAGATCATTAAAGGGGCTGTTTTGCTTTCACAGAAGCGCCTGGGAGCCTTAATCGTTATCGAAAGAGAAAATCCGGTCGAAGATAGTATCGAGATCGGCACTCATATAGACGCCACTGTGACGTCTGAGTTGTTAAACTCTATCTTTTTATCTACAAGCCCTCTGCATGACGGCGCCGTCGTTGTTAAAGGGGGAAAGCTATTGGCGGCGGGTTGCTTTTTGCCTCTGTCAAAAAATCCCAATGTCGATAAAAACCTGGGGACGAGACATAGAGCTGCTATTGGGATTTCAGAAGAGACTGATGCGGTTGTCATCGTCGTCAGCGAAGAGAACCACCAGGTAGGTTTATGTGTGGGCGGTCAATTGACCTCCGATTTAGATATGCCAACACTGAGGCAGGCTTTGTATAGTATGTTTGGTCTAGCTGGTATGGATGTGGATGCGGAGCGTAAGTTTGCATAAATGCAAACGACAGGATGAGGTAAGTAGCAAATATGCGTTGGTTGAGGTCATTAGTTTCGGAGAACCTAAGTTACAAATTTATCGCGCTCCTCGTGACGTTGATATTGTGGATTACCGTACTTGGTCGAAGGGACTCGAGCCACACAGCCGCGGTTTCTATGGTTTATTCGCTGAAACCAGATCAAATGATAGTCAATGATGTACCCCAAGTGTTAGAGGTCAAGTTAACGGGATCGAGGGTTGCTCTTAGAAAGATTGTTGAACGAGGTCTTGAGCCTGTTCAGATTGATCTTCAGAATCAAGGATTCGGGCAGAAAGTCGTAACTATTTCAGATAAAGACCTCGCTTTGCCACTCGGTGCCCGCGTAACGGCAATTGGCCCAAGTAGAATTTTTTTGGATCTTGATCATATCATTGAAAAGCGCCTTCCCGCCGAAGTCGGCTTTGAAAATGGGCAAGCGAATCAACATCCCAAGTTAAAGATCCTCTCGGTGCAGCCAAGTGAACTCGTTGTTATGGGAGCAGAGAGCATCCTGAGACAAATGACCCGCTTGCCTGAACTTAAGATCACAAAAGAACATCTCGAGCCCTTTGCGGGCCAAGACGAGTTTACGATTGTAATCAACTATTCCGACTTAAAAATGATTGGTATTTTGCCGTTGCAGCGTTCGCAGTTAGAGGTCCGGGTAGAGCGCTTGAAGAAAAGTGCGAAGAGCGCAATCAAAAGTGAACAAAGGCCAAACGAGAAGAGCAAAGACAATACGGGGAATGATCTAACAACAAGGGCCGAACGTGAGTAAACACAAGCATAACAAATTGTTTGGAACCGACGGAATACGTGGCACCGCTAACAAGTACCCTATGACTCCTGAGGTAATCGCAAGAGTTGGGCAAGCATTGGGGTTTCTCTTAATTCAAAACCAATCGCGATCCGTTATCGGAGAGCGCAAAGTGGTTATCGGAAAAGACACGAGACGATCCGGCTACATGACGGAAATGGCGCTTGCTTCGGGCTTAAACTCAATGGGAGTTAATGTTCAATTGGTTGGCCCTTTGCCTACGCCAGGTGTTGGATTTCTTACTCGAAATATGAGAGCGGATGCGGGCATTGTGATTTCTGCCTCTCACAATTCTTTTCAAGATAACGGCATCAAAATTTTTGGGCCGGATGGTTTTAAGCTTTCTTCGGAGTTTGAGGCTCAAATTGAAAAGTTGGTTTTTGACGCCGATCTGGTTGAACATTTAGCGAAGGGCGAACACGTCGGCAGATCAAAGCGAATTGATGATAGTGCCGGTCGATATATTGTTTACGTCAAGGATACTTTTCCGATGAGTCTTACGCTTGATGGCTTAAGGATTGTATTGGATTGTGCTAACGGAGCTGCCTACAAGGTTGGTCCGCAGATACTTGAGGAGCTTGGTGCAGAAGTCATTGTTGTTAGTAACCAACCAAATGGCCTCAACATCAATGATAAGTGTGGTGCCCTATATCCTGATCGCGTCGCTCAAACTGTCATTCAGTACCGTGCTGATGTGGGTATTAGTCTTGATGGAGACGCCGATCGGGTCGTCATCATAGATGAGCGCGGCGATGTGTTGAATGGCGATCATATTTTGGCAATTTGTGCTGCAGATATGATTGAAAGAGGCGCTTTGAAAAAGAATACGGTTGTCTCTACTCAAATGAGCAATATAGGCCTCGAATTATTTTTGGCAGAGCTGGGGGCGAAACTAGAGAAGACCGACGTTGGAGACAAGTACGTTGTCGATTGCATGAGAAGCAACGACTATAACCTTGGCGGAGAATCTTCGGGACACATTATCTTTCTCGACTCTTCGACAACTGGGGATGGCCTGATCGCCGCCTTGAGAGTTTTGGCTGTCATGAAGCAAAAGCAGTCCAAACTTTCCCAGTTAAAAAAGAAACTCAAAGAGCTTCCGCAGGTATTGAGAAACGTATGTGTCACCACACGAGTTCCGCTTGAAGACTTGAAGGAATTCCAAAAGAAGATATCTGAGTACAAACAGGACTTCGGTAAAAAGGGCCGCATTTTTGTTCGGTATTCTGGCACCGAACCGCTAATTCGAATTTTAGTTGAAGGGGAGCGCGAGCCAGTGATTCGAAATATTGCTGAAGATCTGGCAACGATACTTTTAAGAGAAATCGCGCAGGTGGAGGAGACGGTTTGAATCACTTTGGAAATCCCTCTACTATGGCTCAACCTGGTAAAGTACCTCCGTTGTGGTTGCCGCCGCAAAATATACGCCTTGGCGTCAACATCGACCATATTGCTACGTTGAGACAGGCTCGAGGTGGAACGACAGCTTATCCGTCACTTTTGTTTTTTGCCGATGAATGTCGCCAAGGTGGCGCCGATCAAATTACTATTCATCTCAGAGAAGACAGGCGCCATATTCAGGATAGGGATCTCGAAGACTTGTGCCGGGTGAGATTGCTTTCTCTTAATTTGGAAATGGCGGCGACAGATGAAATGCTCGCAATAGCTCTTATGCGAAAACCCGACTGGGTCTGTTTTGTTCCTGAAAAAAGAGAAGAGCTCACTACAGAGGGCGGCCTCGATGTCGCAAGCAAAGCAGAATGGCTGCGAGATGCGACTCAAAAGCTTGCGAGTGTCGGTACGAGAGTTTCTATGTTTATCGAGTCGGATATTAGGCAGGTCGAGGCGAGTGCAAGAACGGGTGCTCATGCTGTTGAGTTTCATACGGGGCACTGGGTAATGAAAGGTTCTATGGCTTCGGGGGTCGACTGGAGCCGACTAGAGGCGGCGGCTATGTGCGCACAAGAGCAAAGTCTTTCAGTGCATGCGGGGCACGGGCTTGATTATTCTTCAGCCAGAAGAATCAAAAAGCTGCCTCACTTAGTTGAAGTCAATATTGGGCATTTTCTTGTTTGCGATGGTTTGGTTGCTGGTCTTCGTGCGTCTGTTATGCAAATGGTACAAATTTTAAACGATCCCAATATTGAATAGCCGCAACTGAAGTAGCCGAAGCAAGTAGATTCTTCTCATTGAAACTCTTCAAGTGCACAAAAGAAGCTCACTTACTACAATTGCGCTAAACCTAAGTGATTGCGGCTAAGGTATAGGAGAATATGGAAAAGCTCTATTTTACATCAAGTCTTCAGCAAATAGATGAGTACACTCAGAGCCATTTCAAACTCTCTTCTGAACTTTTGATGGAGTCAGCAGGAGCACAAATTGCTCAGCGGATCGCTGCAAAACTTCATCGAATGGCCCATCCAAGAATCTATATTCTTACAGGCGGTGGACACAATGGGGGCGACGGTTGGGTTGTCGCAAGATATTTGCACCTTTGGAGCTTTGATGTTCGTGTGATTGACCTTGCAGGAGGACTAAAGCCTCTTACGCAATCACAATGTGATAGGGCCAAACTCTTCGGCGTGAAAGTGGAAGGCATTAGTGAGTTTGAGAAATCCCTATTCTCAGACGCACAAGGTAGGAAGCACTCTCTAGTGGCTATTGATGCGCTATTGGGCTCAGGCGCTACTGACGTTCCGCTATCTGGGGACTATCTTAAAGCGATTGATCTCAGCAATTCGCGTAGTGATATTATTCGAATCGCCATCGACGGGCCAACTGGACTTAATTGGGATACGGGCACAAGTCGAGGGAAGTGCTTTCGCGCAGACTGGACATTGAGCATTGGCTTTAATAAGCCAGGGTTTTTTCTAGAAAGTGGACCTGAAAACGTCGGGAGACTCTCTTTGGTAAAACTAAGTTTTCCTGCGTTAGATTTACCTGCAATTTCGACTGTGCGAGCAGTCGATGCATCAGCCCACTTAAAGAAAGTCTCTAACACCGCAAACAAATCGACAAATGGTAGAGCCGCAATACTCAGTGGCAGCCGCGGTATGTCCGGTGCTGCAGTACTCGCAGCCAGGGCTGCCGTTCGTGCTGGAGCTGGCTACGTTTTACATTATGGTCGAGACCTAGAGAGTTCTTCGGCGATTCTCAGTGAAATCCCTTCTGCTCTCACTCAAGAATTTCAATCGATAGAAAATCTCCTTCAGCAAAAGTTTGATGCTCTTCTATTGGGGCCAGGGTTTCGAATGCTCTCACCACAAGATGATGATATGTTTTTATCGCTGCTTGGCTTCACCGAATCAAAAGCTATTGCTGTGGTGCTCGATGCAGAAGCTTTTAAAATGTTAAAGGCACCAAGAAGACTCGGGCCGCATGTCGTGTTGACTCCCCATCCAGGGGAGATGGCGTCACTTCTTGGCTGCGAGATAGATGTCATCGTGAAAGACAGACTTTCTGCGGCAAAAGAAATTGCCGAACGATTTGCCTGTTGGGTGGTAGCAAAGGGATATCGCACGCTGATAGTTAATTCCAGCGGTGATGCGAAAGTAGTTTTGAGCGGGGGGCCGCAGCTAGCGAAAGCAGGCAGTGGTGATGTGCTCGCAGGTATATTAGTATCGCTACTTGCTCAGGGTTACCCGATGAATGCAGGCATTGAACTTGGCGTCTTCGCGCATGGTTTTGCTTCTGAACTATGGCTCAAGAATAATGGAAGTGTTCGAAGCTTAGAGCCCCAAGACATTATTGAAACTTTACCAGAGTGTTTTAAGCGACTTGAAAGAAGGCCTTCATGAACAAATCGCAGCGTGAAGTGCAAAGAGTTGATTTAGTTGGTCTTAAGGAGATTTCTCAAGGCGTTGTTAAAAGCCTCCCCGAGCGTGCCATCGTCTTACTTAAAGGTAACTTGGGAGCTGGCAAAACCCAGTTCGCGAGTTTTATCGTCGAGGAGTGTGGTTATGAGTTTTTGGGTTCTCCGACTTTTGGTTTTGAAAATGTTTATGATGGTGGCGAGGTAAAGATCCACCACTGGGATCTCTACCGCATCAAGAATGCTTTAGATCTTGAGAGCACCGGATTCTGGGATCAATTTTCTGAAAAGTGTGCACTTGTTTTGATTGAATGGCCCGAGCGTTTAGAAGGTGCGAATTTGCCAAGTGAGTGGGCATTAACAGAGATTCATCTTGAGTTAACAGAAGAGGATCACCTTCGAGCGGTGTGGTATTCGTGTTTCGACGAGTAGAGCAAAAATTAGGTAAATTCTTTCGTCTGAGTGTTTGGTAAGAAGGAGAAACTTTGGATTACAATCTCATTGCTACGTTTGCATTGCTAGTAGGGCTGGAACTTGTATTAGGTATCGATAACGTTTTGTTGATCTCTATCGTTACTGATCGAGTGGCCTTACCGACAGTCTTTGGGTTATTTATTCGTCCGTAATAATCTCATTTGCTTTGGTTATGATTTTTTCTGGTGCTATTGCGAGTTTTGTACAAAGGCATATCACTTTAAAGATATTGGCCCTATCGTTCTTAATCACTATTGGCGTTACTCTTGGCGTAGAAGGATTGGGTGGGCATGTGCCAAAGGCTTACATTTATTTACCCATGGGATTCGCTCTTCTCGTCGAGTTTTTACAACTGAGATTTTCGTACAATCAAGAACGATTTAAGAAGGGCTCTCAATTGTGACGGAGGTTTTAAAATGAATAGTCAGAGCAAAAAGGAAGATATAAATTGGAAGGCACTAACAGAAGAGCAGTGGCGAGCTCGTTTGACGCCGGAACAATTTGAGGTGCTGAGAAACAAAGGTACAGAGCGCGCCTTTTCCTCCGAGTCTTGTCGTAAGTTCGACCCAGGCGACTACAGTTGTGCCGGATGTGGTCAGTTGCTTTTTCGAAGCCAAGGGAAGTTTGACTCAGGTACGGGTTGGCCAAGTTTTACGGCGCCTGTCGGGGGGGAATCCGTTAGAGAGATAGAGGACAGCTCTTGCGGAATGTCGCGAACAGAGGTTATCTGCTCAAGGTGTGATGGTCACTTGGGTCACGTTTTCGATGACGGTCCACCGCCAAATCATAAACGATATTGCATCAACGCATTGTCCCTAAAGTTTGCGCCAACTCCGTAAATGAGTGGGCATCCAAAACTGTATAGGATTTCGACACCCAAGCGGGTAATCATTACTCTCACGCGAGGGCGTCGAATTTAGTATAATCACCTTAACACAATTTGTTAGACGTACTCTCCCAGGTTGTCTTTCAACAATCTTTGGAACTGTTCCCGTGCTGCTATTTCTAGCATTTTATTGAGACGAAAAGCTGCACGAAGAGGTATGAGTGGAATTCTTTTTGTTAAATAATGAAGTTCGAGGTGCGTTGTATTCTTCCTTTGCGACGTCGAGGAACTACTTTGTAAATTTTATGATCTCTACCTTTGCGGTATGTAGCGCTGGACTTTGCCCCGCATATGGTGCAAGCGAGTTGCAAAAAGGCATCGACTTTTTACTGCATAACGATCGCCTTTATCTTGTGGGTTTGGATGAGGATACTACCAGGGCGGAGTGCAACAAATTACGCGACTATGCTAAAATGTACTCCTTAAGAAATGATAAGGTCCCTAAAATTATTCCGGAATGTCGATTAGAAAAGAACCCTTCAGAAATTTTAGACCGAGGGTCTCACCCGTCTTATACCTACGGCGAGGCTCGGAAAATGTATTTGTTGCGACCTCTATTGAAAGTGGCTTTTGAAGCCTCCGATATTGTTCCTAAATCAATCTGGAAATCGACGAGAAAAGACGAAAACCGCGACGGCGTTTGCTATAACTCAGCGCTTGTTGATTCCGGCCTTCTGAGCGACTCTGAAAGATCGAATTTTTTGGGGGCAGTCAATTACTTTGTGGGATTTTACTCCTTTGTTCCTATAAAAACAAAGGACGGCGAACGTCTTGGATATGGCAAGCTTTCAGATTCTCCGGCAGTGGAAAAAAGATTTGCTTTTGAAGTCAACGAAGCTACGCGCGACGCTGTGAAAGACAAGATTGACGGTCTGCTAACGGAGAATTTCTCGCCTGGCGACATTCTTTGTATCGATGCTATGCCTATGGAACGGTTGCCAAAAGCCATTTCAGTTCTCAAATTGCCCGAGACGTTTTTCGACCCATCGCTTTTGAAATTGCAAGACGATGAATCAAGATATGTAGAGTACGCAGGTGGCCATTGCCTGACGTTCATTACTTCAAACCTTGTCGCAGATTCGAACCTGTTGGCTCCATACAATCTAGCGAATTGGGATTCAGTCTTCAGTACTTACGCAAATATGCTGAAAAGGTGGAAGACTACTGGGACATTTTTTTACTTTAAACTACAAGCAAACAGGCTACCATTTCGTAGGTGGTACGATTCCCAGGTAGCCGGGGACCCAAGGCTTCGTGCTCTACTGGGTCTTCTCAAAGAGCACAGAGTGGTTTTTGAAACTTTTGGAAGTTCGTTTGGCTCGTGCTATTGGACATGCGCTTTAGGGGGGGGAACTGAATCCAGCCCCAAGCTTAGGGAGTTTTGGGTTAAAGAAGCTATCCCTTTACTCAAGGGTGATTTGTTTAACGAATTTTGGGAGATACCAGAGGCACGGGGCCACTTTTTGTCGGGACCAAAAAGACTTGCCTACCAAATATTTAGAGGGGTTGTTCATGCTGGCGAAAGCCTTGGTTTCTTGAACAAGAATTCAAAAGACTAGCTAAAGGGCAAGGGGCTGTCCGCGGGACCTTCTACTTGTAGCGATACAGAATTTGCAAACACTGGCATTACTTTTTGAAGCACTAATGATCGGATCGCAGCGGCCCGCAGCCAACCAATAAAAGATATTGCATCAACGCATTGTCCCTAAAGTTTGCGCCAACTCCGTAAATGAGTTGAAGTGGTCGGCACTTGCGGCTAAACGGTGAAGAAATCGGGGGTATAATGAATATTTTTACGTCTAGTTTAGAATCTTTGAGAAGAGGCTCGCAGCGAGCTTTTGGTGGGGTCCTTGCATTATTAATACTATCTAGTTTTAGTGTAGCTCACTCAGTTCCTCTTATACCAGAGTGGATGAGAATACAGCTTGAGCAGAATGACGCTAATAACAGGCTCTCAGATTTTCTGTTTTCATTTAGAGATGTGGGCGAATACCAGGTTGGCTCGATTTGGAGCCGGTTCGCGGTCAATGACCAAAATATTTCGTCACTCAGTGAGGCTGGTCAGCGCGCAGCAAAAGCATCTGTGAAAATTTCGGGCGCCACGGGTTTCTATCTTGGCAAGTTCAATGGAGAGCATGTTATCGCGACTAACCATCATGTTTGGGAAGCCTATGGGAGCTGTCCTACAGTCGAATCAGTAGATGTTTTTGTTCGTAGGGTGTCCGTTACCTTTCAGACGATCGCGTTCAACAGGCCTGAAAAAACCCACTACTTTTAAAAAAAAATTCTTAGGCACTTGGAAGGACATTGATTTTGCCCTTTTCACAATAGAAGTTCCAGAAGCCGACGAAGCACTTCTGGCGAAGCTTGGAAAGAACTTCGACTTTTCGGCGCCGGTTAAGGGCCAAGAGTTGATGATGTTTGGCTATGGAATTGCCGGAAACCTGAGACAAGAACTCAAAGGCACGTATGACGAGCACTGCATAGTTTTCTCTAACAGTGGTGATACACGTTTTATCAAAGATCCCGATGAATTAAATCCGGGTGAAGACTTAGTTTGGTCTTATGTTAATGGATGCGATATTTCTCATGGAGACTCGGGCTCGGCCCTGTTTAGCCGCGCTACTGGAGCCCCCGTCGGCATTATTTGGACGGGCAGAATCCCTAAGTTGGCGTCGGCAGTTTCCGATGAGCACTTAGCTTCTTTGTATGAAAATTCTGATGAATCTATGTGGAGGGAACTCTCTTATGGAGTTTCTGCGTTTGACATTTATCGCTACCTTAAGGCAGCTTCGGTGTCTGAAAGTGTAGATTCAGAAGTGCGCACAATTATTGCGCAAATCATAAAATGAAGTGAGGTACCGTGCCAAAATTGTGGAAGTGGCCCCTACATAGGCAGATTTTTCTCGCATTGGGTTTAGCAGTATTAGTAGGGGTGGCGCTTCTTGCGGGAGCGAAGCTTGGTTGGACATACGGTGGCTTTCAATTCGTTCTTAAAATTGTTTCAGACATATTTCTCAACCTTTTAAAGATGATCATTTTGCCGCTCGTAGTGACTTCCATTTTTATGGGCGTGACATCTATTTCTTCTTTTAAAACCCTCGGGAAGATTGGAGCGAGAACAGGGCTATACTATCTCTGCTCTAGTGCGTTGGCCATTTTTGTAGGCCTTTTATTTGTCAATATTTTGAAGCCCGGCGTGGGATCGGACCTTGTTATTTCTTCTCAGAATGTTCAGCAGAACTTAACAGAGAACTCTCTTTGGTCTCTCCTTACACGAGCTATTCCCCAGAACCCTTTCGAGTCGCTGGCAAAGTTCGACATGTTAGGCGTGATTGTCTTCGTAATCCTATTTTCAATATTTTCAGTCCGTGTGGGAGGAGCTCACTTAGATAGGCTACGCGGCGTTGCCGAGTCGATTTATGAAGTCACTATGAAGCTAACGCAGTCGATTCTAGCTTTGGCGCCCATCGGAATTTTTGCGCTGGTTTTGAGCTTAATTCTTACTACTGGATTTTCCGCGTTTTTTCCGCTGATGAAATATCTGTTGTGTGTTGGCGTGGCGCTCTGCACTCATTTCTTTATCGTGTTACCGCTAGCTTATTGGTACTTCACTAAGAAAAGCCCGCTGACCTACCTCAAGGCCATGTCGCCCGCACTTTTGACGGCGTTTTCTTCGGCATCGAGTTCAGCGACTTTGCCCCTGACCTTAGAGTGTGCAGAAGAGCGTGGCGGTGTTTCTAACCGAGTGGCAAGTCTTGTTATTCCGCTAGGTGCTACGGTAAATATGGATGGCACGGCACTTTATGAAGGCGTAGCCGTACTGTTTATTGCGCAAGTGATGGGAGTCGACCTTAGCATAGCTCAACAAGGGATTGTGCTTATAACAGCGCTTATGGTCTCTGTTGGTGCAGCGGGAATTCCTCATGCTGGCTTAGTTATGATGGTGATTATACTCGAAGCTGTCGGGTTACCAATTGAGGCCACAGGCCTTATTTGGGGGGTCGACCGCGTGGTTGATATGGCACGAACGGCTACAAACGTTTGGTCTGACTCAGTTGGAGCGGCCATTATTGACCAAACTGTGTAGCCACTTGAATGAGACGTCTGGGTTAAATAGAATGGGACCTCTAGCCGTTAGAAGAATATATATCAGGAGAGAAAATGGCTCAGGTTAACCAACCCTTTAACACTTTTAGACTCAAAGTTTCTGAGATTCACGAACTGTATGTAGAAGAAGTGGGCAATCCCTCGGGGGTTCCCATAGTGTTTCTTCACGGTGGGCCAGGAGCCGGCTGCAACGAGCATCATCGAGAACTTTTTGATCCAAAAATTTTTCGTGCGGTGCTGTTTGATCAAAGGGGGTGTGGTCGCAGCACGCCTCATGCTAGCCTTGAGCAAAATACAACGTGGGATTTGGTTGCAGATATCGAGCGTATCCGAGACCATCTCAAAATAGATAAATGGATAGTATTCGGGGGATCTTGGGGAAGCACTCTTGGTCTTGCTTATGCAGAAAGTCACTCCGAAAGGTGCAAGGCACTTATTTTGCGCGGGATATTTTTGTGTCGTCCCGAAGAGATTGAGTGGTTTTATCAGTATGGGGCGCACCAGGTTTTTCCGGATTTCTTTCAGCCCTATCAAGATTTTATCCCGGCGAGTGAAAGAGATAATTATTTGAAGGCCTACTATAAGCGGCTCAACTCGGCAGACGAAAAGGTCAGATTAGAAGCTGCTAAATGCTGGAGTATTTGGGAAGGGTCAACAGCAAAGCTGCTTCCGGACGAAAAAACCATCTCCGAGTTTGGCTCAGACCACATGGCGCTTTCTCTTGCTCGAATTGAGAACCATTATTTCGTTAACGGCTGCTTTTTTCGAACTCCAAATCAGTTGCTAGAAGATGCACACAAAATATCGAACGTCCCGGGAGTGATAGTTCATGGTCGTTACGATATGGTTTGCCCAATAAAGAACGCCTTTGATCTTCACAAAGTTTGGCCTAACGCTGACTTTCATGTGATACCCGATGCTGGCCATGCTGTAACCGAACCAGGCATCCAAAAAGCGCTTAAAGAATCCCTCCGTAAATACTACTAAAAGTACGGAGTCACTTGTGGGACGAGGTGCATTAGACGCGTACAGTCCCACAAGTGACTCCGTACCTATTTGAGGATTTCTATGTGGGTATGAATTTCGTTCGCCGGGAAGATCCAAGCGAAGTGCTTCTCGTACTTCTTTTTGGAAATCTTATAAATGATCCAACCAAAAAAGTCTAAACCGGAGCCCGTAAACTTCAGTTCGTTTTTGATGACTCGGTACTTGCCCGGGCCGACAAACATTTCAAACATTTGCGGGATGCTACCAAGGGCAAAATGAAAAAGATGAGTCGGGTCGCCAAAGCTGGCATAGCTTGAGTAGTGGGGCGTTACAAATTCTATTTGTGCGCCGTGAGAGCAAATTCTGTAAATCTCCTTTGTGCATGTCTCTAACTCTCGAACGTGTTCAATCACATGTTGCATGCGAACCTTATGAAACTCGTTGTCGGCAATCGGCCATGGTCCTTTATTGATATCGTGTACAATAGAAACGCCGGGGTAGGCTTTGTGATCCATTCCCACCGCTCCGGCAAGGCAGTGCCCGCCACATCCTAAATCGAGTGTTTTCATTTAATTTACTCCCTGAGATACTTTTTATCTTTTGGCTACGGTAAGGTTGTCAATGATCAACAAGGTGACCTATAAGCTAAGTCGCGAATTTATAGCACGAATAGCTTTCACGCGATCTACTAGCGGAGGATGCGAGTACTCCAAGAAAACTTTAAGAGGATGAGGAGTCAGGTTTGAAAGATTGTCTTGCGACAACTTTCTCAGCGCTGATTCAAGCGTTACTCCCGAGTTGCAAGTTCTTACGGCAAAATCATCCGCTTCAAACTCGTACTTTCTAGAAAAATACATTCGGAGCACTCCCAAAATTTGAGAAACGGGTGAGTAAACAATCGCAAATACGAATAAGCTGGCATGAACACTTGCTTCAGCAAATCCAAAAGTAGCAACGAGGCTTTGATTCCCCATTACAACGGAAAGCACGTAAAACATGACTCCCGTAGTGAAAACCCCAAGCACCAACTGCCGAGGGATATGCTTCATTTTAAAATGACCAATCTCATGGGCTAAAACACTAACTAGCTCGGCAGTACTCTGCTTTTCTACCAACGTATCAAAAAGCACGATTCGCTTGCGATTGCCTAGGCCAGTAAAAAAAGCATTCGCTTTTGAAGACCGTTTTGAACCGTCCATCATGTAGATTTCAGATAGCTCGAAATTTTGTGAAGACGCATATCTCTCAATGGAATCTCGAAGCTCGCCGTTCTCTAGGCGAGTGAATTTGTTGAATAAAGGCATGATCCAGTGCGGAGCCAGGTAAGACAAAAGGAGCTGCATTCCGACGACAAAAATCCAGGCATAGAGCCAACCATAGCTCCCCATAGCTCCCAGTAGCCAAAGCACCGCATAAAGCACGGGGCCGCCCACTAAGACTCCGAGTAATGCCGATTTTAGAAGGTCTAACATAAAGACTTTGGGAGTCGTTCGATTGAAGCCATACTTCTCTTCAAGAACAAACGTAGAATAGATTTGAAAAGGAAGGTTTAGGATCAATGATGCAAGCCCCAATAGGCCAAAAAACAAAACTCCCCACAAAATGACATTCTCAAGAGAAAATATTTCTTTGGTTACTGCGTCAAGCTGACCAATGAGACCGGTCTCTTTAGCTAAAATTAAAACGCCGAGCGTAAAGGTTGATTCGACGATTCCAAAACGGGACTGGTCGATGAGATAGCTTTGCGATTTTTGGTACTTCTCATCATCGTAAAGTCCAGCTATCTCGTCGGGCACAGGCCGACTGGCGTTTTTCACATTGAGCCATTCAATTATCCAGTTTAAAAGGAAGCTCGCCAAAAGGATGGTGTAAATTGCGATGTTCCAAGATGCTTGTGTCATTCCTATAGAAAATAGCGCTCGCCTGGCGTTTAGTAAAGCTTCTTGGTGAGACAGATGTAAGAACTGGCGCTTTAGACTAGAATAGAAATAGTAGTTTAACAATTCTTAGGAGTGAGGCGCTTGAGTCCCACCAACATTACAGATATTTCAGCAAAATCGAACACACTTTTGAGCCGAGATCTTTCCTGGCTGGAATTCAATGCTCGCGTACTTCACGAGGCCATTGACGCGAGAACACCTCTGCTAGAGAGACTTCGATTTCTTTCGATTTACTCGTCAAACCTCGATGAGTTTTTTATGAAAAGAGTGGGAGCCATGAGACGTCAGGTCATGGCTGGAGTCACAAAGTCTCACGGTCCGGTGAGTACGAAAGAACTTCTTGTTGAGATCCGCCGACGTGTGCTCTCAGAAGGTTTGAAAGCGGCCTGTTATTTCAACACTGTGGTTCGACCAGAGCTAGAGAAAGAAAACATTTTTTTTGTTGATCGGAATAATTTAACAAATGAAGAGAAGGCCTGGCTCCACAAGTATTTCCGCGAGAATGTTTTTTCGATGCTCACGCCTCTTTCCGTAGATCCGGGACATCCCTTTCCGTTTCTTTCAAATCTTTCACTTTCACTGGGGGTTTTACTATCTCCTCCGGATCAGTCCGACAACATGTTCGCTCGGGTGAAAATCCCAGCAAGTCTGCCACAGTGGGTTCAGCTAGGGGACGAAAAGAATCTCAGTGTTTATAAGTTTATAGGTTTAAAGGATGTTATTTGGCTTCACTTGCAAGAACTCTTTCCGAAAATGACAATTCTCAAAGTTATGCCATTTCGAATAACTCGTAACGTGGACCTTGAAAGAGACGAAGACGAAGCAGATGACTTACTTGAGATGATTGAAGAGGAGCTCCGCCAGCGAAAGTTTGCTCGTATTGTTCGCGTTGAACATGAGGCCGACCCTGATCCGTGGATCATTAATTTCATTAAGGAAGAACTCGAACTCGGAGATGAGGACGCTTACGAGTCTGTTTTAGGGCTTGAGTATTCGAACCTCAACGTCATTGCCGATCTTCCGATAGCTAAACATAAGTTTCGGATCTTCAACCCCGTTGTGCCCAGCTTATTGCTCGATGATACTGCGAATATTTTTAACGTTATTAGGCGAAATGACGTGCTACTTCATCACCCTTTTGAAAGCTTTACGGCTTCCGTGGAGCGCTTCATTACAGAAGCGGCTGAAGACCCTAAGGTCTACGCAATAAAGATGACCCTCTATAGAACGGGCGACGACAGTCAGTTTGTGAGAACGCTCATTCGTGCGGCGGAGATGGGTAAGCATGTCGTCGTTGTGATAGAATTGAAGGCGCGGTTTGACGAAAAACGGAATATTTCCTGGGCGCAGCAGCTGGAAAACGCTGGGGCGCATGTCGTCTACGGCGTGGTTGGTCTAAAAACTCACTGTAAAATGGCCCTTGTCGTGAGGCGCGATAATGATGGTTTAAGAAGCTATGTACACATCGGAACCGGAAACTACCATAGCACGACTTCGAAACTTTACACGGATATGGGGCTGATTACCTGCAAACCATTAGTTGCAGACGATGTTGTAGAGGTTTTTCATTACTTAACAGGAAGATCTTTAAAAGAGGACTATAACTCACTGCTTGTTGCACCTGTTACTATGAAAAATCGCTTTTTGGCGCTCATCCAGACCGAAATTGACAACAGCCTTAGCGGAAAGCCAGCTCACATTATTGCTAAAATGAACAGCCTCGAAGATGAAGGTATTACTTCGGCTCTGTATGCAGCATCACAAGCAGGAGTTAAAGTTCAACTGATCGTCAGAGGTTTCTGCGTGCTTCGTCCAGGTGTGAAGGGACTCAGTGAAAACATTTCTGTTCAATCAATCATCGGTCGCTACTTAGAGCATTCACGAATTTTCTTTTTTAGAAACGGTAAAGAGGATCCCGTAGAGGGTCTCATTTACATCGGGTCGGCGGACTGGATGTATCGAAACCTCCAAAACCGAGTCGAAGTGGTTACTGTTGTTAATGAACGCTCCCACCGCGAGCGGATTCTTGAAACTCTTCAGCTCATGCTTGCGGATCAACGTCAAACATGGGAAATGGATTCAGAGGGGACTTACCTTCAGCGATCTCCTAGAAACGATTACGAGGCAGTGGGTATCCATGAGCGGTTGATGGTGGCCTATAGTGAGCGTTTGCAAAAAACACTTTCGCAGCCAGAGAAAAAAGAATATCGCTCCGTTCGCCGAGGTCGCAAGAAACGATAATCTTTAGTTATTGCTTGCCTGAACTTCCAAATTTGCAGCGGATTTCTCGCAAAGAAATAGTGGATTAATGCTTGGTGATCCGCTCTCGAAGGCCGATAAGTCCTTCATGGGTTGTCTGCAGTAAGTCTTTCTTTGATGGATGTAAGGCCATGTCGCGAATCAGACCGTCCTTTAAACCGACGTAAGGTATAGTGATCTGCTCGGTAAGACTCAATTCGGCCACGAGGGTGAGGAGTCTTGCAGCGATCAATATGACGTCTGCGCGGTCGGCTCTTAAATTCAATTTTTCAGTTCGCTCCAAAACACTCATACGCTCAAGTTCACCGATGATGGCCACAAGGGAGCTCAAACTGAGAAGGCTTTTGTCGAAATCAGCGAAGAAAGCTTTCTGCAGTTTACCGAGGCATTCAATGTTTCCACCGGTGCCTATGATGACACGTCGAGAGTTTCTATATGGCTGCAAGAAGCTTTTGATAGAATGGCGAACCTCTCCAAGAGCAGCATCGATCCCTTTATTCTCGCCAAGTCCCCTTGTTTGAATCTTTTGTAATATGCGCACCGTGCCAGCCTTAATACTTTTTGAAGCAACAACCTTAGCTTCGTCGACGACCGTGAGCTCGATGCTTCCGCCTCCGATATCGAAAAACAGGCACTTGCTAGGCAGATCCAACTGGCTAGATTGCACGGCTTCGGCAATGAGTGTGGCCTCTCTTTCACCCGATATGACTTCAATTCGTATGTGGCATTCTTTCTCGATTCTCTGAATAACCTGGCGCGCGTTGCCGGCCTCTCTCAGGGCGCTCGTCCCTACAGCCCTTACAAAATTCACACCCATCCGTGATATTATTTTTCGAAAATCATGGAAGGCCCTCGTCATCATTTCTAGAGTGTCCGCGGATATCACCCCACTCTCAAATGAGTCTGCACCGAGGCGTATTCCCACTCTATAGGCCTTAATTAATGAAGTGTGTGTTCCGTCGACGTCGGCTATCGCAAGCCTAATCCCATTTGAGCCCACATCAATGGCAGCAACTCGAGTCATAAGACATTCTGAGGTCGACTCTTCATAACAGTCAAAAGGCTGTCATATTGACATGTCATCAAGTCGAAAGTAATGCATTTAGTCATGCCGACTGATACTCAAAACCGAACTTTCGACCTCGTTTTAGAAAACATCACTGTCCTACTTAATGGGAGGTTAGAAGTACGAAACATCGGAGTTTCAGAGGGGAAGATAGCTTCATTAGACGCGAACGCACAGCAGAGTCGAGAAAAAAGATCCATGAAGGGTTTGGTAGCACTACCAGGGGCGATTGATACGCAGGTTCACTTTCGAGATCCAGGGTTTCCAGAAAAGGAAACTCTTCAGTCTGGAACGCGTGCCGCAGTGATTGGCGGGATAACAGCCGTTTTCGAAATGCCAAACACAAATCCTGCTACGATCAGCTCAACCGAGATTGCCAAAAAGTGTCAGAAGGTACAGCAAAATGCCTGGTGTGACATAGCGTTTTATGTAGGCGCGACACGTGACAATCTGCCCTACTTGAGTGAGCTAGAACGCTTAGAAGGTGTTTGCGGCGTGAAGAGTTTTCTTGGAAGCTCGACGGGGAATCTCTTGTTAGAGAACCCCGACGATTGGCGAAGACTCATGCAATCTACAAAAGGGCCTCTCGCTTTTCATAGCGAAAACGAAGCACTGCTTAAGTTGCGAAAAGCAGAACTGAATGATTGTATGACAGCAAATGTAAACATGCATCCGATCTGGCGAAACGAAGAGGTTGCGTTTTCATCAACGAAGCGTCTCATCGAAATGGCACGAGAGCAGCGGCGAAAAGTACATGTTCTTCACGTTACTACTCAAGAAGAAATGGAATTTCTCCACCTGAACAAAGATATATGTTCTGTTGAAACTACCCCCCAACACCTCACTCTGGTTGCACCTGAATGTTATGAGAGACTTGGTACCTTGGCTCAGATGAACCCGCCAATAAGATCTCAAAGACATTACGATGCGTTGTGGAAGGCCGTGGCAAATGGAACTGTCGATATATTGGGATCGGATCATGCTCCACATACTTTAGAAGAGAAGCGTAGAGCCTATCCGAACAGCCCCTCGGGTATGACAGGAGTGCAAACCCTTCTGTTCGTAATGCTCAATCACGTCAACAAAGGAAGGCTTTCTTTGCAGCGGTTGGTCGATATGGTAAGCCTAAATCCAGCCAAACGATTTTGCATAAAGGGAAAGGGCCCAATTGCATTAGGCAGAGATGCGGATTTTACGATTGTCGACCTCAAGAAAAAGTTTTTGATTACCAATCCATGGATTGAAAGCAACTGCGGATGGACGCCTTTTGATGGCATGACGGTCGAGGGGAGCCCTGTCGCTACCATGATTCGAGGTCGATTGATCGTCGAAGAGGGGGCGATTGCTACAGGGGGGCCAACTGGGAGTCTGCTTAGTTTTAACAAATGGCGGCCAGAGAAACCGAATTTCTGCGACACAAATTAGGAGCGAGGACGCACTTTACATGGAAATTATTTTTCGCCGAAGATTTGAAGCCGCTCACCGACTCGTAGAAGGGCGCAATAAAAACACATTGTGTTCGCAGCCTCATGGCCATTCGTGGAATGTGTCGGTTAGTATTGGTTTAGAAAAAAATTTTCAGCTTAACGGCAAAGACAATATTATGCTTCCTTTTGAGAGCTTAAAGTCGAAGTGGCACAGTTGGATTGACCACCAGTTAGATCATGCTTTTTTTTGCAACGTCCGCGATCCCCTTAAAGAGTTTCTTTTGGTAGACAATCCCAAAGGGCGCCTCGTCGTCTTTCAAGGAGATCCTACCACTGAAATGATCGCTTTTTGCATGAGCCAGAAGTTGAGGGTGTTCCTGCTAGAAATTTCTGAGGATCTAGAGTTTAAATGGCTACAGCTAGATGAAACCCTCACAAACTCCGTCAAAATTGATCGCGATATGTCAAACGGTTTTGCAGAAAAATTTCTCGATGAGGGTGCTCGACCTAATTCCGAAATACAGCCATGGTGGCGGCGAGCTGACCTTTCGACGAGCGACCCAAGTACTCGTTAGTTAGCTTGAGAGCTAGCTTTTCAGCTTCAGCCATTGTCAAAACTGATTGCAACACTATAATAAAGAAGTGAACAAGAATGGACTGATTTTGCGAAATTGGATCGGCGTAATGAGTTCAGATGATTCAGATGAGAAACGCCACTCTGGCGGTGTCATTACAAAGCCAAGTATCAAAGTAGAAAAACCGAGAATGTACAAAGTGGTTTTGCTAAATGACGACTATACGCCGATGGATTTCGTTGTTGTGGTGCTAAAAGCAATATTCCGGCATGATGATTCGGAAGCGGTCCAAATCATGTTGGAGGTTCACAACAAAGGGGCCGGAGTGGCGGGAGTCTTCCCGTACGACATTGCAGAAATGAAGGCGTCTCGAGTTCATGAGCTTGCTAGAAAAGAAGAGCACCCACTAAAGTGCCTTCTTGAAAGGGAGTAATTATGCTCAGTCCAAAAGCTGAAAAGTGTTTAGACAGTGCGATTAGGCGGGCACAAAGCGCAAAGCATGAGTTCGTCACGCCAGAGCATCTATTATTGTCTATTCTTGAAGACGAATCTGTTCTGGCTCTCATCCAGCATCTTGGAGTTAAAAAATCTCAGATTATCCAACCTTTAGAAGCTCACCTAAATGACAAAGTTCCTCATATACAGGATGAAGGCCAAATACCCCAAGTGACCCATTCTCTCAAGAGAGTCATTCAAAGAGCTGTCATTCAAGTGCAAAGCGCAGGCAAACCACTTGTCGAAGTGGGTCATATCCTTATTGCATTCTTCGATGAACGAGAGTCATTTGCCACTTACTACCTTCACCAAGCGGGAGTCGGCAGATTTGATGTTGTGAGCTTCTTCTCTCACGGGCCTCGGCTTCAAGCGTCACTTCTACCTTCGCAAACAAAGACATCTGCTGATTCTGATGAAAATTTTGCAGCGGCGACGGCTCTCTCAAAATACACGATCAATCTCAATGAGAGGGCTCTTACCGGCAAAGTTGATCGCCTGATTGGTAGGGACAAAGAACTAAATAGAGTAATTCAAACGCTCGGTAGACGTACTAAAAATAACCCCCTTCTTGTTGGCGATCCTGGTGTAGGTAAGACGGCCATCGCGGAGGGTTTGGCGCTAATGGTTGTGCAGGCAAAGGTGCCCGACTTTCTGAAGTCCGCACAAATTCACACTCTTGATATGGGGCTACTTTTGGCCGGCACGAAATTTCGGGGAGAGTTTGAAGAGCGTCTCAAGCAGGTCGTCGAAGAAATAACTCATTTAGAAAAAGGCATACTTTTTATAGACGAGATTCATACACTTATTGGAGCAGGCGGCACCCAAGGCGGAAGTTTAGATGCCTCTAACTTGCTGAAGCCAGCACTTTCTTCCGGAGAGCTGAGCTGTATTGGTTCAACCACGGTAAAAGATTTTAGGATGCATTTCGAAAAAGATGCTGCGTTGGCAAGGCGATTTCAACGCATTGATGTTCACGAACCAAGTTCAGACGAGTGCTTTGAGATCCTCAAAGGCATACGTCCGGCATATGAAGCTTTTCATAAAGTCAAATACAGTGATGAAGCACTCAAATCTGCTATTGAGCTTTCCACTAAATTTCTCAGGGAGCGTAGGCTTCCCGACAAGGCAATTGATCTTTTAGATGAAGCTGGTTCAAAAAATCGAATCTTCGGCCAGGAAGGTCGCGTTGTTACGATTACAGAAAAAGAAATTGAGTCAGTGTTGTCGCAGGTTGCAAGAATTCCGGAGCGTGCGCTTCAATCAAACGACAAAGAAAAGTTGAAAACACTTGAGCAAAATTTAAAGTTGCTGATTTTTGGTCAAGATGAAGCCGTCACGCTACTAGCATCCTCCATTAAGTTGAGTCGCTCAGGACTTGGCCATGCCAATAAGCCTGTCGGCTCATTTTTGTTTGCCGGTCCCACAGGCGTTGGTAAAACGGAGCTGGCCAAACAGTTGGCCCATACGCTCGGTCTAAAATTTCTCAGGTATGATATGAGCGAGTATATGGAGAAGCATGCGGTCTCTAGACTCATCGGCGCTCCTCCCGGGTATGTTGGGTATGATGAAGGTGGGCTCTTAACCGAAGCGATTCATCAGAATCCCCATAGCGTGTTGCTCTTAGATGAGATAGAGAAGGCGCATCCCGATTTGGTTCAAATATTGTTGCAAGTGATGGATAGCGGGCAATTGACCGACACGAATGGGCGGGCTTCCGATTTTAGGAATGTGATTTTGATTATGACCTCAAACGCTGGAGCAAGAGAAGCTGCGAAATCCGAGGTTGGCATTATTAGCGGTACGGCGCAGGCGAGGTTCATGGAGGCCGTGAAGCGTCAGTTCAACCCAGAATTTATCAATCGCCTTGATGCCATCGTTCCATTCAATAATTTGGATGAGGCGATCATTATACAAGTCGTTGAGAAGTTTATTATGGAGTTTCAACAGCAACTTCAAGACAAAAAGGTTGAACTCGCGGTAGAGAGATCTGCTCAAGAGTGGTTGATGAAAAAAGGATACGACCCTGTTATGGGCGCGCGTCCAATGAGTAGAGTCATTACAAATGAACTCAGAACTCCATTGGTCGAAGAGATCCTGTTTGGCAATCTTCAGAATGGTGGTCGGGTAGTGGTAAGCCTGAAAGATGATCGTCTTGATTTTACATTCGAAGAAGCATCTGGCCGGGATTCAAAAAAGAAGAAGGCTCGAGAAAATTCTGCCACAAAAGAGTCGGTCAAAAAATAAGCATGGTCGGCCGTTCCATTTCGTTAAGCGAAGTGGCAACAGCCTTTAGTCAACAGGCGTGAAATACTGAATTTGGTAGTTACCCCTTAAATACTTACGCTCGCCTCTATATTTGGCTCTGATTAATTCTAAAATGTTCCAATAAAGAAGTGAATTCGCCCTTCACTCTCGTTGTTCTTGCGGTCGAGCTTGTATCCGTATTCTAAGCTCACAGGACCAACTGGCGTGTTGAGCCGAAAGCCCAAGCCGGCCGCGTCTCGGTAATCATCATCAAAATCATATCCGGTAATACGCACTTGTCCGCCATCGTAAAAGAGCACACCTTCTACTTCTTTATAGATGGGAAACCGTAACTCCGACTGGACAACGTAAAAATGAGAATCCACTCTCACGGGAATTCTAATTTCAGCGGCTCGGAGAGGAGTTACCGTGCCACCTGGTGGGATAGCTTGTACGTCGAAGCCTCGTATAGAAGCGCGGCCACCCAAGTAAAAAATCTTCTGATCTGGCACAGAACCACGATCTAGTAAATGAGCCACGTATCCACCTCGAAGTGAATTGGCCCACACGAGCCTCGGGGCAAACAAGGGCACATAAAAATTAAATGCTCCGTTGAGACGCACATAGTTTACATTTTCACTCGATCCAATTTCGGGCGAAGCATACTCAAGGTTAAAGCGACTTAAAGTTCCCTTGCGTGTGATAAAAGGATGATCTCGGTAGTCCAGTTCAATTGAAGGCCCAACAGAGGCGATCCGGTTTTCCGAAGACTGTGTTTTAGAGTCTACGTCAAAATCTTTAATGAAAGCTACGGAATAGGCAGACCAAGAAAAGCGAAGGTGTCTCGTAAACTCATATTCTAACAACGAATCAAACTGAGAGATTTCACGCGCAAGATTAAGATTCTCGGTTTTTCTTCGCGCAACAAGGCTCACATCACGTGTAAAATTAAGTCTTCCGCGAGTCCGTGTATCAAAAATAAAAGGCTCCAAATAGCCAGCAGTGATTCTATGATCTGTAAAGTTCGGAATATCCGCAACACGGCTAACTTCTGCTCTTGCGCTAAGGCCTCGCGCTGTGCCGCCGATATTTCGATAGGCAATCCCAGTGTATCCTCTTAACGTAAGTTCGAACTCCGTGTTAGCTCCTACTCCGAACTGAAAGAGCCCCGGATCCCGATCGACGACTTTAACGACAACCGTTCTTTCGGCAATGTTTGTTCCCTGTTCAAGCGTCCGTATCGAAATCTGTCTAAAGAGGCCGAGCCGTTGCAGCCGGTATTGACTGTCGGTGATTTTATCTGGAGTGAGAATATCGCCAACCTCGAACTCAAGTTCCTTACGAATAACGTAGTCTTTGGTAATTTCATTTCCTTCGATGAGTATGCTTGCTACCTGAACTTGTGGCCCTTCGCTAATTCTGTAAGTAATTGTCGATTCTTTATTTGACGAAGAATAGACTATGAGTTCTTCGCGAGAGTCCTTAACTGTCATGTCAAGATAACCCGCTTGATTATAGTGGGTTCTCAGTCTGTCTAGGCTTTCCTCTAAGGTTTTTAGATTGAGCGGTTCACCCACGCGAAGGTCTGTGACTTCGGTAAGTACTGAAGTGTCGAAACCTTGGGCGCCCACGAAAGAAACGCTTTTCACGAATGTTTGGGGACCTTCATAAATTGAGATAAAAATGTTAGCCCGGGTTTCTTTATTAACCAGCTCCGCGCGCCATGAGTTTATTTTGGCTTGTAGAAAGCCCCGGTTCTGAAGTGAAACAACAAGTCTTTCTAGAGACTTGTCTAAGGAAGTTCTGCTAAAGTAATTGCTCGACTGCACGTCATCATTGTTGTCTTTAATAAAATCTAAATACCACTTTTCTTCGATCTGCTGTGCACCGCTAATTTCTATTTTGCCGAGTCTAATTATGGTTCCTTCAGAAACATTAAAAATAATTCGCCTAATGAACTCTTGCGAGAAGACTTGCTCTTTAAAATCAATTTGAGCTGAGGCATAGCCCCTATAGTGATAGGTTTGCATTAAGCGATTTGCCATCTCTGCTCCAGGATTGGTTCCGAGTTGTTCGCTTTCGTCGAGCTTTAAGCTCTTCATCAGCAGGGAGTCGTCAAGTCCCTTATTGCCTTCGATCCTAATTAAAAATTGATAAGGGTCTTCGAGGGTGTAGACCAAGCTAGCCTGAGTCTTGGCTTCGTTCATTTTTACTTCAGGGCCCTTGAGTTTTGCAGTGAGATAGCGGTTTTCCCTTAAATAGTCCATGAGGGAGTCAGCAATCTCTTGCTCGTTGGGCCCAGTGTAGGAGCTGCCCAACTGAGGTTCAACTTCTTTCAAGAGCTGTTTTTGCACATCTGTGTTGGAAGTGACAAGATAGACTTCTTTTACTCTGCAAATTTCACCTTCTCTAATTATGAGCGTAACTTGATTATTTGAAGCATCGACCTGAGAAGTCTCAAGCTCAACTTGTGCATTCAAATAGCCCTTTGAAAAGTAATTCTCCGCAATTCTGTTTACGCCTTGAGAAGCGAGTGCCGGATCAAATCTTCTTCCCTCTAGCAATCCAAAAAGCTCTATGACCTCGTCATCATCTAATATTTTGTTACCTTGAGTTGTTATCTCCTTGATGTTCTGGAAAAGTTCCCCAGCTATTTGAAAGCTACCTCCAGCTCGCTTCGCTCCAAGTTCTCTAAAAGCGCCCGTTTCGAAGAATTTAGCTAGTAGAGAGTCGATTTCAGACATCGACATAGTTATTTTTTCGCCTTTTTTTAACAGACTAAGTTCTCTTTTGGGAAGGACCTGCTCTTGCAACTCGTTCGGAATTCTGGACAGATCAATCACGAAGTTGGCGTAGGTTTTAGGTGAAATTACAAGCATTAGGCCGACGAGCGATGTTGCAATTGCTCCCGTATTAAGTCGCCAGTAAAGCCGGCTAACAAACTGGAATCCAGGCTCTAATTGACTGCGTAAACGATTGAGCAATACCAAGCTTCCACATTTCATCGAAAGTCTACCCTGTACTCGAGATCGAGCCCTAAAACATCCTGCACCTGAGTGTCACCACTTTCTTCTGAGTAACTTCTTCCTTCCCATAGTCCAATCGCAGAAAGGCTATCTGTAAACTGATATTGCAGGCGCACATCTTGTGTAGATCTTGGTCCGAGCGTTCGACTGGCTGAGGTGCCAACCCTTGGCGTCCATTGCCTACTTACTATAACTCGTGGAACCGTCGTATTGTCCGTGGTATCAGTAGCAGATGAGATCTTGACGTCAAATCCAAACCTCTCCTTGAGATCATTCCCTAAAGGATTTGCAGAGAACAAGGCTGATCCCAGTTCCACAGATTGCTTCGCCACATTGCTCTCACTCCCAGACCCTTCTAGGTCTGTCGACGTCACGCCGAGGGCGAGTAAAGAAATAATTTCGTTGTCAGGTAGAGGTGGCTGGCTTTGCAAGGTCAATATATAGTCAGATGTTGTACCTTGCAGTAGTAGGTTAACTTCAAAATTCTCAATCTGTTGCGCGGTCCTTTTAGGCACGATCGTAGAGGCAGCCGCATACATAATGGGATTGATAGAGTTTGGGTCTTCAAACCGAATTTGCGCCGTATTGATATCAAACGGAGTTTCTCGAAAATAGAGTTTGCCGCCCTTGAGAGCTGTAATTTCTCCCATGAGACCTGGCTCAGATGTTGTGCCGAGTATTTCGAGGTGGCCAGTTATTTGAGCATCTACGAGTTTGTTTTTTACTTGAATGGGTGAGTTCAAAACCGTCTTAATCTGATATCGAAGCGGTTCAAAACTTGCTGCGCCAATGCTCTTTGGCAGGTAGATGCTTCGCTTGATTGTTCCTTCATCTGCTTGAGTTTCAAACTCGCGGGTCACCTTGCCAGATCGAATTCTATACTCTCCCGCCAGTAAATAAGGAAACCACTCACCCGTGAGAGTGAGATCCGCATCACCCACGGTTTGTACACCCTGTGGAATGTCCAAAGTGGCGTTTCGCAAAGTGCCCTTTATCTTCACTGGGTAACGTTCATTGCCTTTAAGTTGCACAATGCCTTCGGCGCGCATCTGTCCCCCGGCAAAATCGGATCTCAATGTCTCAAGCAGTATTTGATCCTGATTAAAGGTGACGTCTGCACGGATCTTTTCAAAAGCATGTGGTAGATTTCTTGTTAAAATAAGTCCATCTTGAATGTATGCGGATCCATTGACCTTTAAGTCGCCCCAGTTGCCAGTCATGCGGCTCGATAACGACATAGTGCCGCTTAAGTCAGCCAAAAAGGGGGTCAGAAAATAGAGTAAACCCATTTCAATCTTACCAGATATTCCTAGATCGATTCCTTCAGATGAGAGCTCTTCTGACTGAATTCGAATCAATGAATTATCCCCTCTAAGTCTAATTCCTCGAGCGACCAAACGACCACTTTTCATCTCAATGGTTCCATTGCCTTCGAGCTTCAAATCAAGTTGTCCCCTCTGGAGGCTAAGTTCTGAAATTTTAAGTTGTCCGGTTGATCCCCAAAAACCACTGCTCTGGCTGCGAAATTCTCCCTCTAATGTGAGCTTTGATGAAAATTCGCGTGTAGAAAGATCTTTTGAGAGAAGCCCCATGAGGCTAGAAAAGTCCCACTCTTTTGCTAAGACCTTTAGGTGAAAGGGTCCAGTGGAATCTATGCTTGCAAGGTAGTCCAGGTTAATTTGATCACCGAAGATTTTCGCGTTGAGCTCTATATTCTTGGAATCCTTCGAGAAGGCCACGGTTGAATCAGGTACGCCCTCTACGCCAATGGCCATCTGGTTAGCAGTTGCCTGTAATTTAAGATTGGGGTCCAATATTTGGCCTCGAATTTGGGAGTCGACCTGAAATTGTCCGGTGATACGTTTGCCTACTTTAGAAATACGATTGAATTCTTCAAAACGTAAATCTTTTGCTAGTACGGCGAGATTTGCTTCTCCGGTGTTTGAGATCTCGCCGGTAAGAATTACTTCTCCTTTACCCTTTTTCATTCGAATGTCTTGAGCAATAAAGCTCCCACTGTGACCAACAAAGTTAACAGTCATTGATTCAAATGGTTCACTAAACACTTCTCCGCGCGAAAAAGACGACTCAACAGAGTAGTTGAGCTTTGAAAGGTCCAACGGGCCTTGAGCAGAAACTTTTGCATATCCGGTTGCAAACACATTGAAAGGCAGCTGAACTTTTCGCTCTAAGAATTTCTCTAAGTCGTAGGCTTGAACAAATGGCAATGTGGTAGAGGCACTAATGGTTGCACGATCGAGATCCAAGTCGATATCACCTCTGTAGCGGGTTGTCCTATACATCCCGTTGATCTCTTTAAAGTAAAGATGGCCTTTAGAGTACTTGACAGTCGCTTCGGGGTTACCGAGCGCAAAATCTTCTAAGTAGAGATCACGGCCTTTAGCTTCCATGCTAACAGTAGCCCTAGACGAATCCCCCTCCGTTGATCCGAGTAATGACAAGCTTCCTTCGAGTTTGAGTCCCGCAAGGCTCCTAACGTCTTTGAAACTGATATTTGAGGCGGAATAATTAAAAGTAAAACCTTTACTGAACTCCACAGTTCCTTCAGCTCGACCTTTGGAGTTCTCTCCAATCTGAATCTCTGCTTTGGTGTATGCGCTATGTTTGTCAATTCGGACTTGTCCTACAATACGTGTTTTGTCTAGTGCAACAATTGACGGCTTATTGGGGGCCCCTTCGACCTCAAAGTTTTTTCCGAGTACTTCACCCTGACACAGAAGTTCAGTCTGTTTGGCGCTGGCATTGCAAGAGATATCCGTGGAAACCAACATTTTAACCGGCACATTAACTTTAAAGTTTGCCAAAAGAGATTTGACTTGAACTTCATCAGCTTTGATCCGCGCCTGTGTCAGCTCGCCACCTTCAATGTTGTATCGCGCATCTTCGATATTTATAGTTCCTGCATCAGATGAAATTCTCGCTTTACCTATGTGAACGATATTTTGATCAGCTTTTAAACTCGCCTTAATATCGCCCACTTTATATCCATCGTAGACAAACTGCTTAAGATCGACCTCCGCCGAAAGCATCGCCGGGCGATCTGATGACTTAATAGCAATCATTTGTGACTGGATGCGACCCGACAAATCAGGAAGGCGAAGTGAGGGATCTATTTGCACAATCCAGGTTTTGATCGATTCCATCGCGATATCAGACTTTGCCGCAAGCTCCAACGTATCAACTTTACCAGAAAGGTAATCGCCCTTTAGAACACCAGAGGCGGCTAGGTAAGACTCCTGTCGTTCAAGTTTCGCTTGTGTCAGATAGATGGAGTTGTCACTTGTGCGTAGATCTAAATTTAAATGAAATTCTAGCAAACCTTCAGACGATTGAGAGTGCTTTAATTTAAGCTGTTCTGTTTTTAAGCTCCAGTACGTAGACTGCCACCGATTCTCAACAAAAAAGCTCAGTTCCTTAGCTTGAACAAGCGCATTAGCATCAACGCTTTTTACTTGAACTTCCCCGTGAGTGATTTCAACAATTCCAAAAGGAATCTGCATGGCTTCTTTAAAGGCACGTTTCAATGACGTGTAGTCGGTTTGTGGTTCCTTCTTTTTTTGCGAACGTTCTGATATCACAGTGATTACCGGGTGTTCGATAACAACCTCGGTTATGCCATAGGTACCGAGGAGAAGTGAGAAAGGCTGGAAGCCAAAGCGCAATCTATCTATGTGTATCGGAGCAACTATTTTAGCTACATTTCCGCCAAGTTGAATTTCCAAATCTTTAAATTCAAATCCGATAGGCCATGCAACAAATTCGAAACCACCCGGCACGATCTGAGCATTAAGATATTTTTCGGAAAGTTCGATGACAGAAAAGCGAATCCAGCTTTTGAGTCGCGGGACGTAAAAGGAATAAGCGAAGCCCAGGATTACAAAGAATCCAATCAAAATCAAAACTTGCTTAAGTTCTTTTTTTGAAAAAAACTTCACTTTCTATCACTCTTCCATTCCCGAAGTAAGTCGTGAGTCTGGCGGTAAGTTGGCCTTGTTTGCTCAATTGCTTCTAACAACTCGATGGCTTTAGATGTCTCGCCTAGCTCTCTTAATACCCGCGCTTTTGCATACTTGATCATATAGGTTGTCTCTGGCTTAGCATCTACAGAATTATTTTCAAGCCAATCAAGCGCCTCGATATACCTGCGAGAGCCCACAAGAGCCTCGAATTTCAGCCAAAAAACATTGGGTTTTAAGTGAGCTTTTTCAGTTAGTTCGATACACTCTTCAAAGAGATCCAGGCTAAACAGGGCAACTGCTACCTCGTAAAGCCAGTCGGGATTTTGCTTGATGATTTCGTAAAATCTCGAAATGACTTCTGTTTTTTCTTTAAAATCTGGTTGGTCATCTATCGCATTAAGAGTGATCCTTTCACTGGATTGCAAACTCTGAATTTTTTGCCGTGCGGCCCTCTCGATGTGGTCTTGGCGGATTTTCTTAATCCGAGGGTCTGTCGGAAATTTAGCCTCCAACTCATCGATGGCGCGACCTTCTTCATCCAATAAGCGATCATTTCTGAAAAAAAGTATTCGCTGGTAAAGCTTCTCATTGGCGGCTTGAAGCCGTTCGACGCTCAGTTGATATTGCTTTTCAAACTGCTCTTTTAGATTGGAAAATCTCTCAAATAGGCGGGGATAGCTCAGTAAATCAGATTTTTCGTGAGCAAGTGCTTTTAGGAACTTGTCTACACATTCGGGGCTCGCTAAGTCAGCGTGGTGATTCAGTATTGTGCCTATGATTTGCCAGGGAACTTTAGCTTGCGACTTTAATTTGTGAGAAACGACGCGGGCTAGTGATGCGACAAACCCGGCCCGAATCATAAACATAGCAACACCGTACTGGTGATTTTCGGACAACTCACTTTTTTCCCACTTCTGTACAAAGTGGGAGGCGACAAGGGAGGCATCTTTCAGTGATTGATAGATTCTCCAAATTTCTCTATCTGCCGAATCGGGTTGGCTTGCCATGTATACCTGCCTAAGGACCAACGCAAATTAGAATGGCTGAAGTAGAAGGTCCCCAATCGCTATTTTCCCAATAGATACGAATAGTTGCGAGTGTAATTTGGGTGTTTTAGCAAACAAAGACGTTTGGATAGGAAATATAGGCCTCGACCAAATGTAAGTTACTCATTAACTCGCGAAACGTAGTCGCCGGTTCGTGTGTCAACACGAACTACGTCGCCCTCGTTTATGTGAAGAGGCACCTGGATAACGGCCCCAGTCTGCATTTTTGCCGGCTTAAAAACATTTGTGACTGTGTTTCCCTTAAAGCCGGGGTCCGTTTCAACGACAGTTAGATTCACTGCATTGGGAACGTCTACGCCAATTGGTTTGTTGTTAAAAAATAAGACCGTTACATCAAGATTCTCTAAAAGATAGTTAACGTTTTCGCCAATATCGTCACCCGCAATAGACATCTGCTCGTAGGTTTCTTTGTCCATGAAGTTGTAGCCAGATTCGTCTTTGTAGAGAAACGACATATCTCGGGTCCGAACGTCTGGTACAGCAAATTTTTCACCTGACTTAAATGTGCGCTCAAGGTTTGAACCCGTGATCATGTTCTTTAGCTTTGTTCGTGTGAATTGATTTCCTTTACCCGGTTTTACGTGCTGAAAATCGACGACAACATATGGGTCATTGTCGATAAGGATCTTTAGGTTTTTTTTAAAATCCGCTGTAGAATACATGTGTTCGTGACCTTTCCAGATGAAATGACCCCACAAATTAACCGGCAATTGTGCGAGAGTCTAGATACTCTTTGATTTTTCACTGCGGAGTTCGTTTGAACATGGAGCGCAATTTTAGGTTAAAGACATACGAAGGGATTTTAGAAACTTTAGGCGCTTCTCTCCTTTAGCCAAGCGAGAGTTGGTTATCTTGCCAAATAGATACTGGCTTCTTTTTTCAGTTTCCCTGGATTTTCCAAACGTTTCTTCGATTTCGGCTAGCGTCTGCTGAGCCCTCTCAAGGTCTTGGCGGATCAAAAAGGCATCGAACAAAGAAAGCAATCGCTCTTTTGTAGAGCTATAGGGAGCAGTCGTTCCTTGACGCTCAGTAGCTTCTCCTGAGCTCGTTGATGCATTAAGTCGAACCAGTTGAAATACTTCGTCGGGGTAGTCTGCAGCACTAATCGCCTCTAGCTTCTGTGTCATCTTGATAGCTTCTGAATCTTCGGGACTCAGAAATAAGACCTTTTTGTAGTATCGAAGAGCTGACTGGTAGTCTTTTTTTAGGTTGCCAATTTGGGCTAGGAGCCGATGTGCGGCGATGTTCTCCGGAGAGATTTGACAGGCTCTGCGTAAGGCTTCCTCTGCGGATGGAAAGTCTTGCCTGGCGATATTCACTTTTCCTAGTACCAAATAACCACCTGTAAGTTGTGGATGATTCTCGATGCCTTTGGTCACTGTTTTGAATGCTTCCTCAACCCAGCCTTTTTTTAAATAGGCTTCGGCCAAGGGTGCAAAAATTTGACTCTTCGGATCTTTTTGTAGAATCAACTGATACTTTTCAATGGCTTTGAGGGAAAGGTCTTCCACTCTCTCAGGTTGGCATCGTTAGAAAGACTGCACAAGTTCAATTTTTGTGCTCAAATAGAGCGGCAGAAGGGGGAGTGCGAGTGTTGATAATGGGCATCGATCCCGGAAGTCGTGTACTTGGCTTTGCCATTGCGAAACTAAATTCCGAGTTGATTGAAATTCAACAGATGGGCGTCATTCAGACTCAGTCACCATCGTTTTACGGTAGGCTCGCCGAAATTCGCGAAACACTGACCAAGATGTTGGCGCAATATAACCCCGATTTGCTTGTCGTCGAAAAAATATTTTTAGGTAAGAGTGCTGAATCGGCATTCAAGTTGGGCCACGCTAGGGGCGTTGTGCTTGCGGAGGCGGCTCTCAGGGGCATTGCTACTGTCGAATATGCTACTCGTTTCGTCAAAAAGTCCGTCACGGGCAACGGAGGTTCTGATAAAACCTCTGTTCGTGCTTATCTATCAAAATATTTTAAGATATCCGACCGTCTCATCGCCGATGATGCGTTTGATGCCTTGGCTCTCGTATTTGCTGAACATCAGAATCAAACGGCTCGATCAAAGAAAGTTTTGGAGGTTTCACCTTGATAGGATTCATCCGCGGAAAGACTATAGATTGGACCGAAGAAACTGTAACCATAGATTGTGGCGGTGTCGGATACGAGCTCTTCTGTTCCTCGAGATGTCTCGATCAGATTCTGTCGCTCGATGACGAAGTGAAGCTTTGGGTTCACACCCATGTTAAGGAAGACGCTATCACTTTGTTCGGATTCTTTAATAAGAATAGCCGAGAACTTTTTTTAAGTCTTTTAAAGGTCAATGGTGTTGGTCCAAAGCTGGCGCAGAAAATTCTATCAGGAATAGACGAGATGGCTCTTTCGGCAGCCATAGAGTCAGGGAACATCGCAGCTCTGACAAGTATACCGAAGGTTGGCAGAAAAACTGCGGAGCAAATTGTCATTGCCCTCAGGGGTAAAGTTAAATTTTCAGAGGCAAGTACTCGCTCTCAGGCTGCACCGGTTTCTTCTCTAGCAAAGAATCATGGGCACATATATTCTGCGCTGTCGAATTTGGGTTTTTCAAATATTCAGATTAACGAGGCGATCGGCCAGTTAGAAGACGGTGTTGAAGTTGAAGCCGGAATCCGGCAATGTCTTCTGTCGTTAAATTCGTTAACTTAGCTGGGGGCAACTGATGGCAAGAATTATAGACGCTAACATTAATGAGTCTGAAGCACCTGAGAACTCGAGTGAAATAAGAGTGGAGGCTGAGCTACGGCCGCAGTCACTTGTGGAATTTCCGGGGCAACACAAAGTAAAAAACAAGTTAAAGGTCTTTATCGAAGCTGCAAAAAAACGTAAAAAGCCACTCGATCACGTATTATTGTCTGGGCCACCAGGGCTCGGAAAGACAACTTTGGCGGTTATCGTGGCTCATGAACTAGGCGTTCCCATAAAGACCACCTCCGGCCCAGCTCTGGAAAGAAAGGGTGAGCTCGCGGCCATTCTGACCAGTCTCCAAGAGGGATGTATTCTGTTTATCGACGAAATACATCGCTTGAACAGAGTGATCGAAGAGTATCTCTATAGTGCAATGGAAGATTTTTATATCGATATTTTAACTGGCGAAGGACTTTCTGCTCGCTCTATGAAATTTAAGATAGCTCCATTTACACTCGTAGGTGCGACAACTCGCTCCGGGCTCCTAAATCCACCTTTTAGAGATCGTTTTGGCATCAACGAACGGTTGAGCTTTTATAACGTAGAAGATCTTCGAATTATAGTCGAGAGGTCAGCCGGCATTCTTAAGGTGGCTATCACTCCCGATGGCATCTATGAGATTTCAAAAAGGTGTCGAGGTACGCCTCGAATCGCAAATCGTTTGCTGAGAAGGGTTCGTGATTATGCGGAAGTGCATGGCGATGGCACGATCGATAAAGATCTTGCCAAATACGCTCTTGATTCCTTGGAAGTCGATCAGTTTGGTCTTGATTCATTAGACCGAAGGATTTTGGAGCTTATTATCGATCGGTTTGAAGGTGGGCCCGTGGGCATTGATACGATAGCCGCAAGTTTGGGTGAAGAGCGTGAAACTATCGAAGAAGTTTACGAGCCTTATCTTCTACAAGAATCGCTCATTCAAAAAACTTCGCGTGGAAGAGTTGCCACCAAAATAGCTTACGAACATTTGGAGCGTGCTTACAAGCCAACCGCTGCCCAGCTGGATTTTCCGCGTTAACTTAACAGCAGCGTAGACGGCCGGCGACTCAAAGCAATTAAGTTTGCTATGGCACCAATTAATCTAGGGCGTGTCCTCATTTAGTCGAACTACTGCAAAAGCCAATTTAAAGCGACCTCAGCGTTGCTCGTCGGCGCCATAGAGGCGCTATGGCTTCTCCTCGCGCCTTGATCTCGCATTAAATTGGCTTTCTCGCGACGCTCGCCCAAATGAGGACACGCCCTACTCATATGTAGCCAAATATGATCGATTAAGTACTTCTATGCGCTAGACTTAAGTGCAGCTTCCGAGCATTCAAGACTTTGGGCGTATTCTTGATATTCTAGCGGTGATACATTCTACAAAAAAAGGGGGAGCTATGAAAACGCTTTCAATTCTATCTGTTTTTTTTATTTCGTCTCAAGCTTTGGCGGCGACCGAGGTCGTCGTTACCGCGTGGCAAAGACTCAATACGGACTCAATTAGGGACGGCGCTGCGGAAGTTTGCGGGTACCTAAAGGGCGAGTTCACAGGTAATGAGAAGCTGAATGTGACAGTAGACAAGGGCCGCAATCAAGGGGAGTACGCCACTTTCGTTACTGACAAAGGTCGTTTCTGCCTTGTTGTTAACACCTACTTGGGACGCGTTGAAGTTGTTGTGTCGGGTACAGGAGCAAGTACTTCGCAGGATAAATTTCTACCTACGAAAAAATAGATCTGATCTATTAGAGCTAGAGCGAATTATGGCTCTAATTTTCTATTATCTTTTGGGGTGCCATCGAGACACCTTTATCGCAAATCTCACTTCAGTTTGAGGGATCCAAAACTTCAGAAAAGTGACAAATTATCAGTCACTTTTTCGAAGTTTCCAAAAATGTGATTTGTTACAATAATTACCCAGCACCTACCATTAACGAAGTCAGTCTCTGTGCTCTGTCTTTAAGATAACTCTCTCCTTTTTGTGCAAGTCCTTAATAATCACGAAGTATTTTCGTATTAGAGTTACTTGGCAGGGTTTCTCAAAGTGCCGATTTTGGACCTCTGGTTTTAAAATATTCCAATATGTTCTGTTTGAATGGACTTTTTTAGAGATTGTAAGCTACAATGAGCAACTCTTGATTTGTCAGAGTCTTGTACGTCATCGGTATCAACTTTTTTCGTTGGGATTGATAGAAGATCAGGTTCATTCTTTTCAATATATACACCCAATTGTAGGTTTGTCTTCTGGTACCGCCAGCTTTTGGTTTTCGCAACTTTAGATATGAAACCACTTAGTTTCATCGTATGTAATTGACGCATCGAAGGCAGTCCGTATTTGTGAATAAGGAACGAATGATACTCAAACGAAGCTTGGTGAAAATTTGGAAACTCCTATGATAAGAGCGAATATAGCAGTAGTCGACGACGACGTTGAAATGGGCAAATTAGTGAAAGAGGTTCTCACCGACGAAGGTTACGAAGTAACTCAGTATTCGTCTGCTTTGGATGCTTTATCGAAATTCAAAAACGAACCCCCTCAAGTCTTGATTACTGATCAAAACATGAAGGGCGTAGATGGTCTCATGTTCATTAAAAAAGTAAGATCTGACTTTCCCAGTGTCATACCCATTATGATGACCGCTTTTGGAAGTGTAGAGACCGCCGTGACTGCCGTAAAGGCCGGCGCTTTTCATTATATTCAAAAGCCATTTAGTAATGACGAGATGGTTTCTGTTGCTCGGCGAGCCTTGCGAGAAGCAAGAGTGTTCGGAGACGGCACATACACTAGAGCATCGACCGAAGAATTTAAGAGCGTTTTGGGTCTCAGTGAGAACATGAGAAAGCTGCAAGCTTTACTCGAAATGATCGCGCCAGCTTCAGCCAACGTGTTAATTTCAGGTGAGAGTGGCTCTGGAAAAGAGCTTGTTGCGCGTGCAATACATGATATGGGACCGCGGAGATTTAAGAAGTTTGTTCCGGTAAACTGTACAGCAATTCCTGAAAATCTTATGGAGAGTGAACTGTTCGGACATATAAAAGGGTCATTTACCGGGGCCTATGTAGATAAAAAAGGTCTTTTCGATGAGGCTAATGGTGGAACAATGTTCTTAGATGAGATAGGCGATTTGAGCCTGCCACTTCAAGCTAAGCTACTTCGAGTGCTTCAAGATAAGAAAATTCGTTCTGTAGGTGACAGTCAGTTACGAGATGTAAATGTCAGAATTGTTGCAGCTACTCATAGAAACCTAAGGGCAATGGTCAAAGAAGGTTATTTTCGCGAGGATCTCTTTTATCGATTAAACGTCATACCGGTCACGGTCCCTTCATTGAGAGAAAGAAAAGAAGACATACCCGACTTGGTCGACGGCTTTATTCGAAAATTCAACCTGCAGTCTGAACGCTACGTTTCGGGAATTGCTCCAGCTGCACTTGATTTGTTACTGAAACATAGTTGGCCGGGCAATGTTCGAGAGCTCGAAAATGTCATTGAACGGGCCATGGTGTTGACCAGTGGAGATGTTATCGAAGTCGCCGCAATCGAAGGTGGTACGTGCTTTGAAACAGTCGCATCTGCGGTCGAGAAAATGGCGGATGATATGCCTACTCTCGAGAAGCTAGAAGAAAGATATATTAGAAAGGTCCTTGGTGAAGTTGACAATAAGAAGGACGACGCCGCAAAAATACTCGGAATAAGCCGCAGAACTTTGTATCGAAAAGAGAAGACTTTCGGACTTATCGGAGATAATGATCCTGAGCCGCTCGAAGATACGGACGATTCAATTCACTGAAAGAGAGATTCATGTTACTTAGTCATCCAATTGCTCAAGGCAGTTCAGAAGCGATTTTGGCTGTTAAGAACGGTAAAATAGTTGAGGCAAACCGAGGTGCTGTTTCTTTGTTTTCTCAAGTAAGGTCCAACATTATTGGAACTGATTTCATGGGCCTCTTTGAGTCAAGTGTATCAGAAGAGACTCTTTTGGTGAACAGCTCTGAACAACGCGTAAGAGTAGGCAAGGTGTTGACTGCAGCAGGTGAAACTTTAGTGGAAATTCGTTCTGTCCCAGTGAAAGTGTTAGATCATCTCGATGAAATCGTCTACTTGAAAGACATCACTCAAATCAAAGCATTAGAAGGTGAGATTCTGCTGAAGGAGCATTTGGCATCAATGGGTATGCTCTCGTCTCACTTAGCTCACGAGATTGGTACGCCAATGATGATCATCCGTGGGCGAGCGACACTCGCTATTGAACGCGAGGACATAGGTGGAATTCGGGGTGACCTTGAAATCATTGTTCGACAGATAGATCGGATCACGAAGCTTATTAATTCTTTTCTCCAGTTTTCGCACATTGCTGTGAAAGGCGAGACGCAGCCGGTTTGTTTAGATGAAGTGATAAAGAATGTCCGGGATCTCGTAGAGCTTGAGGCAAAAGCTAAGGGAATTGCAATTGAGGTAAGCTGCGAAAGCTCGGCAAGGGTCATCGCCGAAAAAGACGCCTTAGGCCAGGTACTGACTAATACTATCATCAATTCCATCCAGGCTTTTGATGATATGAACCTATCTGAAATGGTCGAGAATATTGTTGGCAAAGATATTATCGCTGGGAAAGAGGCAGCGACGCCATCAGACCAAAATCCCCCCCCAGAATCTTTGATAACGATACGAATTCAAAATGGCAGTGGCGCAAATCTTTCAACTAATTCGTTCCCAATAGCATTCCCAGCGAATCGAAGCAGTGGAATGTCAAAAGAATCACCTCAAGATTTTATTGTCATTTCCATTCAAGACAACGGTCCAGGAATCGACAGTTATTTATTACACAAGATATTCGATCCATTTTTCACGACTAGGAGAGATAAGTGCGGTACGGGCCTCGGTCTATCGATCGCCAAAAGATTCATTGAATCGTGGAACGGCAAAATTCAAGTTGAAAGCAAGAAGGGCCAAGGCACTACTTTTACAATTCACTTGCTAAAAGCAGAGTGCTAATACATTTTCACCGTCTTTTAAACTACATCCGTCCCAACACAAACAATGTGTAGGAACTTTTCGCCGAATGAGCTGGTAGGCTGTCTAACCCCAATGAGTCACCTAAAACCTCTCCCGGTAGGGGTGATTGTCCTGTGTCACCTATACCTGTGGCAGAATTAAACATTATTTTCTTTCGCGATATAAGAGTGTTATCGCCTGCATTGTGCCGTTGTAGCGGGGCTAATCTACGAATTCTCACTGGACACCTCTCAAGTTGAACAAATGTTTCACATCAAATTATGTGCCTCCTTTTCGTTGAGTAAAGCGTTGATTAGGTAGTCAAAGAGTCAACTTGGCACAAGTGTGGGTAGTATTGGCCCCTCAGTCTTGCGATTGTACCTCTGTGGCCAAGTGGAGCCAATCCGGGACTGGCATGGCGTCTGCAGTCTAGACAGTCTGTTTGGAGGTGTAAGATGACTAAATCTAATGGTGTGCATTTCTGTGAAAAAACTTGCCTGGGTTGCGGCTTGTCTTCTAAGTATTGGACGTACTCAGGTGGCGATGGATTGGTAACTAAGCACGGCGATCATTTTTGTTGCCCAAATTGTAGTGACGGCTTTCTTTGTGAATGCAGCACTAACTCGTTTGTTCACTCCTATATAAATGGATGGGAAGTTGCCCGAGGGCTAAAGACCACTCATCCTCATCATAGGGGCGTGCGCCCACGCGGATATCAGTGGCAGTTCCTAGGGCAGCTATGGAGCCTTACCCCGCTATTTCTATTCGTAATCATCCCCTTAATTTCCTAGCTCACTTTTTCTTCTTTGATGGCCGGTGTTCTTTGAGGTGTGATCCCACACTATCCTTGATGGCCGGAGATCTTTTATTTGATGGCCCCGGTGTTCTCTTAGTTGTGACCCCACAATATCCTTGATGGCCGGAGGTCTTTTAAGTGTGATCCCACACAGTCCTTTTTTTAAGGCTTCAGTAGGTCGAGCCGATAAGGCTATTGATGAAAGTTGTGCTCGACGGAAGATAGATGCTGAACAAAATAGAGGCTGAGAGACCAAGCGAGGAAAGGGCCGGCTCAAGGAAAAAATAAAGGCTCAGAGACAATCAAGGGGACGGTATGGGGTGTTTAAAATTCGAAAAAGGGGTGATGAGAGCTACTGCGCTGAACAGCGCACGCAAATGCGGCTTGTTCGGAAAAATCAAAATCTTGCGTCCACTAGTACTAGTTCCACTCGTACTAGGATGTCTTACAGTGAGATCTGCTGCTTCTTCTAGTGATTTGTCAGAGCAGGATAACTGGGCCATGCAGCAGACCCTCAAGTTGCTCCAAGATCCCGGCCTGAGAACAAAAGCAGTCAATGAGAACTCTCGGGCAAAAGGCGCAGATACCAAAGTTCAGGAGCTTATGCAAAATGACCCTGAAAAGGTTCAGCGCCTCTACGAAATCAGTGCAAAAGTTTTCGAAAGAATGACCAAGCAGAATAGTGGCGATTCCTCCGCACTGGCGCAACAGGTCGACCCCTCAAAAATTAATGCCGAAGATTTTGCGAATAATCTCACCGAAGAGGAAAGAAAAATGATCCGAGAACTCGCCAGCGAGTTTGAAAACAAACCCGTAAAATAAGTGGTCCTCCGACCCGCGCCAGCCGCCTTTTTAAAATTAACACTCAAGTGAACCAGGAAAAACCACGGCCTCATTTGTATGGCAAATTGGGCCTAGGGGTGATCGCGGGGCAAGCTCGATACTTCAAAAGTCGCCCCAACCATAATACCACTTGCGACTTAGATCCCTTACCGGCGTAAGGACCTATGGGGGGGGGACTATATCGCAGAGTCCCGAGCTTAAGTTGTGTTTCGATGCGGGGGATCTGAAAATATTTGGTGCTTTTATCATTCAAGCGTGTACAATGGAACCTCAATTTAGTCAGTTGGGAAAATAGCGTTTCTGCTCATTCTTCTTCAGCGACACCCAAGTCCTTAGGAGGATTAAATGGGCAAAAAACTATACGTAGGCAATCTCTCTTACCATGTTAGCGAAGACACACTCGTCGACTTATTTTCTGGTTTTGGATCAGTTGAATCTGCCAAAATCGTAGTTGATAGAGACAGCGGTCGCAGCAAAGGTTTCGCATTCGTTGAAATGAGCAGCGACGGAGAAGCCAGGGCCGCAATCGATGGTTTGAATGGTAAAGAGCAAGATGGTCGTACTCTCAGTGTTTCTGAAGCAAGACCAATGGCTCCTCGCGAAGGCGGCGGTAGCCGTGGTGGCGGCGGAGGCGGCGGCTTCAAAAGCAGACGCTATTAATAATGTCGAAAGACGACCTCGTAACCTTAAATGGGCGAGTTTCTGATCTTACTGGAGGTGGTGTTTACAAGGTATCTCTCGATAACGGAGCCCTGGTGAATGCCCGCCTCTGCGGAAAAATGAAAAAGTTTAATATTAAAGTGGTAGTGGGAGATAGCGTTTCTGTGGGCATCTCCCCCTACGATGCTACTCACGGGTTAATCCTACACCGTTTTAAAGCTCTTAGACCTCAGTTCAACTAGCATTCTTACCTCAATTCAGCTAGCAGTTTTACTTCAACTAGTAATCTTATAGACCTCAATTCAGCTAGCAATCTTACTTAGTGATTTCAACTAGCAGTCTTAGCGCTTCGCCATTATTGGCTGATAGAGCTGGCGATAGAGCATACTTAGAACAGCAAATACTGGTGTAGATAAGAATACGCCCAATAGACCAAACCACGTACCCATAAGAAGCATAAAAATAAGCAGAGGCACTTCAGGAAGCTCTAAGTGTTCTTTCATTACTAGCGGTAAAATCAAATTACCTTCTATTTGTTGAGTTACTAGAAAAACTCCTATCACCCACGGGACCGTGGCGGGGTCGGATGCCAAAGTGACCAAAGAGGCTAAGGTAACGACGATCAGCATCCCGAAGTAGGGAATCAAACCAAATATTGCAGTGAGTAAGCCGAAAACAGCCCAGTAATTGGCGCCAACAGCCCACAAACCTAAAAGTGTAAGGGAACCTATTATAACCATGTCGATCATCTGAGCGCGAAACCACTTTCTGAGTGTTTCAGCTGTGCAAATCAAGATTCGCTGGGCTTCAGTTCTTTTAGAGGCGGGAAAGGCCTTAATAAGGGAGCTAATGTATTCCTTAGCTCCTACCGAGGTGTAGAGCGCGATCACAACCGCAAATGCCAAACCACTTATAAGGGCAAATCCGGAGGTAACCCCTTTGAGTAGCCGCTGCCCCCCGGTTTTCAAAGTTCCTGCAATATCAAAGTCCTGCAAATACTCTTTTAGCAGCGGATACTTTTCGTAAAGAGCCTGCCACTTTGCTTCTAAATTTTTTATTATTTCAGGGGCCTTACTTGTAAGCATTTCCAGTTGATCCGCCACCAGATAGCCAACGGCAAAGAAAACCAGCGTACCTGATACAACAACAACCACCAAAAAAAGAAGAGCTGAAAGCGCCCTGGGTATACGAAATCTCTCACGCATTTTGGTGAGCAGCGGAGAAACCAGAACTCCCAAACCCACGCCTATGAGACTCACTATGATCACGTAGCGGGCAAGATAAAATAAGAAGCATGCGCCAACAACTCCAACAATCGTCAATGCAGTTTGTAGTGCTTGTTGTGAGGGATTGGATCGATCATTGGCTGAGTTCATTACTCTTTAATAGTGAACTCCTACAAGTGGTCAACGGAGCCTACAAAACCAATGAACTTTTACAAGTGCTGACCTACAAGTTGCGATACATGCATATTGTAGCCACCCCGGCGCTGGAGGAACATAATCATACCCATTCAAATCTTGTTTCTCTGTGTTGCCAACTCCGCGCGGAGTCAGCTCGCCGAAGGCTTGGCAAAAACGTTGTTTGGACAGAACTTAGAGGTTCGCGTCCGCCATAGAGGCCGAGAAGGCGCAAGCCTTCCGCGTAGCAAGAGATGAAATTCAGAAACTTCTTAAAGCATTTGCTGAAGAAAACGGGCTCATTTAGAAGTGCCGAGCCGATGCGGCTCTTTTAGTGAATTGTGAGAATGGCCTGATTAAATTGATGCGCGCTCGTTTGTCGAATCTCAAATCAGAACTGTAGCCCACGACTTGAAGTCATCAAAGGAAAGCGAGAGATACAACTAAAGAATTTTGCGAAAGACGCCTGTGCCTGACTTGTCCGGAACAATTATTATTGATTCGGGTTTATCTTTCAGAAACTCATTTACAGCCTTTCGTACTCCCGGCCAATGACCACCGCTTTCGTAATCGTGAATGACCATCATCCCGCCGGGTGCAAGTCTTGGGTAAAAAAACTCTAGACCCGCCGCTATAGGCAGCTCTAAATCGCAATCTAAATGAACAAAAGCAAAAGTTTCGTCAGACGGAACAGCCGTGGCAGTTTCAGGAAAGCGTCCTTTACAATAAAAGGTGAACAAGGTTTGCTTGCTTGGTCTAATGACCAAGCGTAAGGTTGTAATAAAGTGGTAATGGGATGCAAGATTTGCAGGTGTTTAAGTGATCATACGTCAATTGAGATCTCTTTACTTACGGTTTCGCTCGTCGAAGAACTATTCCTATGATCTTGACTCAATTCTAGATGCTACTGATCCCGGTGCGCCCTTATTTGATAGACTTTCTTGGCTTGTCGACCTCATGCAATGGGTTCGCTACAAAAGTTACTTAATTGATTATGAAGAAGTCGAAAACGTCAAACTTCCAATAGTGCGGTTGCGGTTTCTAGTAGCACTGCTAGATCGCAATCCCGAGTGGAAGGTTCGGGTGGCAGAAACTCTCAGGTCAATCTTGATCGATACTCGAGATGTTGAACTTTTCGCGTCGACCGGACTTCCTGAGGAGCAGGGATTCTGGTCTGAATTCTTTCATCGATTAGCCGTAAAGATCATGCCGGCACGTCCACTTACTGAAGGAGGCATTCAGTTATTCTCAGCTCTATTCCCTGACAGGGACGATTTGGTGTGGTTTTCTGAAATGCCGGAAGAGATGATGGAAAAGCTTATTGACTTGGTCATTTATGAGAAGCCTCCTGAAAAAAGTTTTGCTCCCGTGGTCCATGATATCGAGGATGCGCTACTTATTCTGGTATCTCAGGTGCATTCCGTGGGTTTGACCTATCAAATTCGAAGACGTGCTCAGGTGCGGCTGAACGAATCGCCATTTCTTGAGCTTACTTGGGAGGTGGGGCTCTTGCTATCCTCCATTAGAAGTGGCGACCGAATTGCTTTTGAACTTCAGAGTAAAGAATTTCAAAACACAGTGGGGCGCTGTTTTGAAGTTTTCAATCAAGTTTATAACTATCTCGACGAACACGGCGTCAGTCTGAAGGTGGTGTACCTTCTAGAAATCGGGCGATCCAAGCTCAAGCGCATCAATGATTTAGTTGATCTTTTGGCGAAGGAAGCACCAGATGCGAAGATTTTAATTCGTTTTATTTCGCAGCTAATCGAAGAGAATCAAGATAAGCATGGAATTCGCTCTTTAATCGAACAGAACACAAGGCTAATATCTCAGAAGATCATCGAGCGTAATGCGGATACTGGCGAGCACTATATCGCCAAAACCCGACTAGAGTTCCTGCATATGTTCAAGAATGCAGGTGGCGGCGGGGCCTATATGTCGTTGGCGGTGGTATTTAAAGTACTCCTCGGAACATTAAAACTCCCAGATTTCATTCAAGGTTTTGTTTACTCGATCAACTACTCGTTTGTTTTCGTGGGGATTCAGCTTCAGGGCTTCACTTTGGCCACAAAGCAGCCGGCAATGACAGGCCCTGCTCTGGCGGCAAAATTGAGTTTGGTGAACAAAGGAGAGCCTATAGACTTGGTTACCGATGAGATTGTTAAACTTATACGATCTCAAATTATAGGGATTATCGGCAACGTCGGCGTAGTGATACCCTGTATTGTCGCTATGGATCTTGTGTTTTATATGCTGTTCGATTTGCATCTGATTCAATCGGAAGCGCTTGCCGAAAAACTGATGAACTCGAGTCATCCTTTTAGTTTTGCTCCGGTGTTTGCGGCGTTTACCGGTGTCTTGCTTTGGCTTTCAAGCATTCTAGCGGGTTACGTAGACAACTGGTTTCATCTCAATCGAATGAAAGAAACCATTTTGTTTAATCGTCGTTTGAATTACGTTATCGGAAAAAGCAATTCTGAAAGTCTGGCCCTTTTTTTTGAAAAGAATATTGCGGGATTGACCTCGAACATTTCATTGGCGTTTTTTCTAGGAATGATTCCGTTCATCACGGCTTTTCTTGGTCTGTTTCTTGACGTTCGGCACGTTACGCTTTCGGCAGGTAACCTCGCACTAGGAGGAATGCACTATGGTTGGGCCGCACTATCTAACAGCGACTTTTGGCTAAGCTTCGGTGGACTTGGGATCATGGGTTTTATGAATGTAGCGGTTAGTTTTTCTCTCGCTTTTTGGGTGGCATTAAAATCCCGCCAAATGCGTGAGGGTAGAAAACTCGAAATTCTAAAGGCAGTGGTCGCTCGTGTTAAACAACACCCCGGGTCATTCCTATTTCCGCCACGTGGATAGTGCCTATTAAAAATTTCGTGTACATTTAAACCGGAGAAACATCTGTGACACTATTCATATTGAGTGTAAGCATTGCGCTCGTCATTTCATTCTTTTGTTCTCTCGCCGAGGCGACGCTACTGAGCCTAACTCCGGCGCAGATCGCTAAGATGGCAGATGTCAATCGTATGCAAGCCGACATATGGCAAAGGTTTAAGCGAAATATAGATCGACCCATATCCGTGATTCTTCTATTGAATACAACCGCGCATACTATAGGCGCCGCAGTCGCTGGCGCCCAGTTTGATGAGATATATGGTGACGAATGGATATTAGCCTTTTCGCTTATCCTAACGTTCTTAATGCTTCAGTACACTGAGATTGCACCAAAAACTTTGGGCGTCCGTCACAACTTCAAAATCGCTCTTGCGATCGGTACTCCCATCAATGTTTTGGTAAAAGTTCTTGAGCCAATTCTTAAATTGCTTCACTTTTTGAACCGACCGTTTTCACGTGGCGAGAAACCATCAAATCAAGTCGCCACAATTGCTGAACTGAATTCGATGGCAAGCTTTGCCCGCCTTTCTAATGTGATTAGCACCGATGAAGAGAAGATCATCCATAATGTACCAAAGCTGAGTTCTTTAAGGGCCGACCAGCTCATGATTCCAGTTGAGCAGGTAATTTTTTTTAGAGCGGAGTTTACGATCCAAGAAGCCTTGGCCAAGGCGCAGGTTGATCCTCATACTCGATTTCCTGTTTTTGCTAACGAAAGCAAGGATGACATTGTTGGATATTTGAATTTCAAAGAAATGATTTTTAACCAGGAATCCGTTGGCCCGAGCGCCAGGATCCAGCCAATCAGGCCGGTTCAGTTTATACCTCCGAACATGTCTGCAAGAGATTTACTGCGGCTTTTCGTGAACGAACACATTCACATGGCAATTGTTAAAGATAAGAACAAAACACTGGGAATGATAACGGTAGAGGATGTCATCGAAGAGATGCTTGGTGATCTGCAGGACGAATTTGATAAACTGCCACGAATGTATCAGCAGGTATCTGCAAATGTCTGGATGGTAGGTGGCGGGTTAAGCGTGAAGGAGCTTAATGATAAGCTTGGAACGACAATGGACGACGAAAAGAAATTGGTTTCATCATGGCTGATCAGTAAAATGGGCCGAGTGCCAAGTTCTGGGGAATCAATAAAACTTGCCGGTAAAAACTTTCAGATCAGAAGAACCCGCCGAGGCAAAGTGTTTGAAGTCATGATAACTGAAGACCTTCCCATCGTGCGCGGCATTTCAACTTGAGTTCACGAGCGCCAGCGGTGACCCCGGAAGACTTCAAGTGCCTACTACCTTTTGCGGTTGCGATGTTGCTAGATTACAAAGGCGCACACTGAAGGTGCGCTGACTAGTCTCGCGAAAAATTATTCTATCAAAAGCCTGCGGCTCTCTTGCAGCATCACTAGCGCTTAGTGCCATTACCGACGCAAGGTCCCGTGCTGCAGCGAGTTTGGCGAGGGTAAAGATTTTGAAAAATGAAAATTTCTACACAGATGATATTTTTATTACTACTTGTGAGTTGCACCCATGCCACCAAGGATGGTTCGCCCCGGACTTCTGTTGTCACAGCTCCAGATGAAAAGGGCGTTGCTGTTTCAAAGTCGAAGGAAGGGCCGTTTATAGTAAACGTCGAGAAAGTTCGCCCTTGGTCAAATGATCTAGCAAAGTACGAGCCGGCTATGTATCCGTACCTGGCTCGATTTCAACGAGGTAGTAAAACTCTTTTTTACGTGGCCGCGCAACACGACAGTTCAATTAAAAGTCCGACCTTTCGCTTGATCGACAAGACAATAAGACGCAATGAAATTCAGTTGGGGAGTACCTGACCCAGCGGATTTCCTCCGTCGTAGGAAGGGTGCGTGACGAGTATCATGTTCAGGTCATCGCTGAGGCGCTGAATAAGTACGACAGTGTACTTGTCGTCAATGGTGGAAGCCACCTTACAACTCAGCAACTCGCGCTTGAAGAGATGCTGGGTGCGCCTTCATTTTCTTTTCCATAAGAATTTTCATTCCATCTTTATCGGTTGGGTCTGTTGCGACGATTTCGAAACCGTGTTTGATGTTTAGAATCAACATTGCCTTAAAGCGATTTTGCGTTTTTGTACTTACTGTTAAGTATCCTTGATTCTGACACCATTCATGCTGAGCTGCCATGAGGTCGGATGCGATTCCACTCACCAAAAGATTCTGCCATGAGAGGCGCGATAATATTGATGTCTGATTCAGTTACATCGATTATGGAATTTATCTTCAGCGGAATTTCTTTGAAGCGAGGCACAAGCTGGCCGCCAACCTGGAGAGATTCAAAAAACATTTGTTTCGGTCGAACCCAAACGCGTCCTCGGTCATTGTCGTAACGAGTTTCGTAGATGACCATTTCCTCAAGCGTTTCACTATGCCTTGCCAACCCAACGTAAGTATAAGGTTTGTTTTTGTAATGATGGTAAAGTTTCACAAGTGAGTTTCCTTTTGTTCAAGAAGAATAGCGTCAGCTTCAATTTCAATGAGCATATCAGGATCAATATAGCAGCTTTACTGTTCTTGCGAACAATTGAACTACTAACTTGCTCGCGCATTGTCTAACTCTGTGAATTTTCTAAGCATTTGGGGATTCTTAGGCGCGGCTCGTAATGGTCGTAGCGAATGCGCTTGACTTATAGTATCCAAATGGATACTATATCAACTGTGGCCACATTACCGAAAGAGCTTCGCACCTATGAGACATCCGACGGCAAACGGCCATTCGATGAATGGTTGGACGGCTTTAATGATAAGGCGACCCTCGCCCGAATTGTGGCACGCCTCAATCGGGTCGCGTTGGGCAATCTTGGTGATGTGAAGTCTGTTGGTTCAGGAGTAAGTGAATTACGGCTGGCTTTTGGAAAGGGCTATCGCGTGTACTTCGCTCGGGAGGGAGACAAGATAATCTTGCTTCTCTGTGGAGGCGACAAAGGATCGCAGGATAAGGATATTCGCGAGGCGAAGGCTTACCTGCAAGACTATAGGAGACGAGATCATGGCAAAAAGAAGCAGTGATTACCGCAAGGGTTTGATCGATAGACTTAAGAAAGATACTGATTTTCAGGTGGAATACCTGAAGGCTTCACTCGAAGAAAATTCGGATATGCCCGAGGCTATTCTTATGGCGCTTCGAGATATTGCCGAAGCCCGTGGTTTCGAGCAGTTCGCCGAGGCCGCCGATCTGAGCCAGAAAAGCCTCTATAAAATTCTCTCTGATACCAAAGAGGCTAAGCCGCGTTTCGAAACCATCGTCAAACTTTTGAATGCCTTGGGTCTCAGGCTCACAGTTGAAGAGCGGCCTCACGCTTCATAACCGGTTTCACACCATCAACCCTTCACAGGTGAGTTTCCTTTTGTTCAAGAAGAAATGCCCCACTCCCTTGTGATGCTGTAAATGATGGGATTTGCAAAGAATAATGACATTTTCTGGATCATCTCCACCTCCCATCGAAACTGGAACTACGTGGTGAAAATCTAACCACTTCTGCTCGAAGCAGCGAAATCCTCGTTTGTTTGTATGGGTGCAGCGATTGCCATCGCGTAGAATTACTGTGTGGCGAACTTCAGCCGGAAGATTTTTGCGATGACTTCGCTGCTCGCGGTTGAGGGTTCTTCTTGTTAGCCTTAGGTTTACTGTTCTTGTGAACAATTGGTTTGCCGTACTTTCGTTTGCGTTATTAAGCCCGTCCTCTTTATTTTCATACTCCCGCTTTGGGGCTCCAAATGGAAGCTGCAGATTTACTGTTCTTAAGAATAATTGACTTGCAAGCTTTTCCGTAAGGTTCGAGGATTCTCCTGTCTCCTGAAACTCTTCTGCTTCTACTTTTTCAGCCACTGCCTTTTCTGAAGGTCTCGATAGGCTGCGGTCGCAGCTTTTCCTTTTGGCTTTTGCCGCGACCCGTTTTTCCGTGGCCCTTTGGGCTTTTCTTACAGGGTCTGCTTTTTCGACAAAAAAATCCACGATTTGCTCAAGTGTCGCTTCATAGTTAAGTGGCTTTTGAGTTCTTTGACACAAAATGCCTTGGGCTCTTTGAAACTTCTCATACAGCTCTTCGCTGACACCAATCGTAAGCTTGATGCGATTTTCTTGCACCGGCCTCGCTCCTTCATGAACAGCTTCTTTTGGGTTAACCAGCACGACTTCTTTTTCGAGTTTTTTACAGGGAAGGGTTTTACACACCTCAATCCAGGTTTGTTTGTTCTCTGGTGTGATGATACTGACGATTTTTCTGGCCTTTGTTACCGAGAAGTCACCAGCTCGAATGGCTTCTTTTAATTCAGGTACTTCTCTAGATTTTCTCATAACGCCAATAAAGCTTGCCGCTACCGAATCAGAGAGTTTCAAAGCCTCTGTGCAATAAGTCCAAAGGCTTCCGTAGCCAAGGCGAAGAAAGGCCCTATATTTTTCTACAATATCTAAAGCCTCAATAAGCTCTGCTTCGGCAGTTAAATACTTTGCGGTTTTTTCGACGGCGTTAGTGTGAAGCTTTCTTAAAAAGACATTGTCTGGTTTTATAAAGCCGTCATTTTTGTTTATGGTTTCCATCGCGTCTCCTTCGCGTTTCAAAGTTTGAAGCATTCTACACCTGTTTTTGAAACACTAATTTTTCGCTCTATAGGAGCCCAGCAACGGCAGCAAAAAAGTTTGCCACGAGCTTGACGAATGTACTCAAAAGAGCAGCGAGAGAGACCCTCTGTGCTGTTAAATGAAAAGTAAACAAGCAACCTTAAGTGCGAGTCTGCTTCGAGAAAAAAGTGAAAAACACTCGTCAAGCGCGAAGGCTTGGCGTCACGGATTGTTTCAGTGTTTTTTTCCTGATGTCGAAAATTAAAATCAGCGTAAAGTCCTTAGACTCAGTCGCCACTCAAAGTCCGAGTGCTTTGCATTTGCCTACGGGTTCACTCATCATGCACCTGAGTTTTGCCCTGAGGAGCCTCGGCAACATATTCCGCAAGAGCCTTAATCTTTAAGCTGTGAAGCTGTGTAAGTAGCTTCAGCTAAGATGAGCTCTCCACGGTTCGTACATGTTGCACCGATTCGCGATAGGGATGTTTGGTTGGTTATTAATAAGCGGCTAATGAAGTATAAAAATTACTTTTGGGCATAGGCCCCCTTCGCCAAAGGTATACTTCATGCTAAAAAGTAATTTAAATGGCAAGAAATCGAAACTATCGGCTTTACGCCACGACAAAGTCTAAACTCTTGCCACCCGTTAAGCAAATTTTGTCGCCTACCTTACTCACTGTTCTGTTTTGTATAATAATACAGATCAGTACCTCTTTGGACTGTCGAGCAGAAGAAGGGGACTACTATTCTGTTTTAGGAGTGTCGAAGAAATCCTCCCTAGAAGAAATTCGTCATAACTACCGAAAGTTAGCGAGAAAATATCATCCTGATTTGAACCCGAATGAGGTCACAGCGGAGCAGTTCAGAAAAATCCAAGAAGCCTATGATGTCTTAGGAGATTCCCAAAAGAGACGTGCATACGATAGGGGCCCTTCGCGCGGGGCGCTGGCCCTCTCAAAAGATTTTATCTTTCTTTTTACCGATCTAGAAACCGCGAATGATTACAATGAATTTCTAAGACGGGAGTTCAATCAGCTTTTCGACAAGGACTTTGATTTTGGTAACTCAGGACAATTTGACCAAATCAGGGAGCAAATCAGTCTCAATAAATTGGAGGCGTATCAGGCCATGTTGTACTCCCCTCCTTTACCGCCCAAAGAAGTCGCAGCGGCACGCTCAGATTTTTTTGATAGTATGATTGCCCAGCTTAAAGCTATTGAAACCAAAAGAGGAGCTTCCTCGAATACTCTAGTTTCTCCCAATGATTTAAAAGCAGATAACTATTTGGCTGCTGTAGCCGTCTCGGATTGGTCAGAAATGGCTTCTCCTTCTAGAGCCTTCGAAATCTTGGTCTGTTTGGAAAAGCCCAACCGGGAACAAATTGCAGCTGAATATATGGACGTCATAGCTAAGATGCCTGACTCAGACCACACAGGGTTAGCCAAAGATGCTATCACCGGTTTTAAATTCGCACTCCACAATCCACCCTCATTTGAATGGGCTATGTCGAAGATTTTGAAGGGTTTTAGGCAAAAAAATATCTCAGACGCGGGATTGTTTGCTTTAGCTCGAATTATCATCTACGGGCCTGAGGAAGTTCTTAAGCGATATAAATCTGAGTTATTAAATGTTGCGAAAACGATAAGTGCGCCAGATGCAAAAAAGGAGCTGTGGGCCCATTTTTTAAACAAAAGCAAAGCTGGAGCTGAACAGCGAGCGATCATGGAAGCCATTCTTCTTGATGGCAACACAGGTTTAGGAGAAGAAATTATTGTTTTGGGCCTCGTTGCGAAGTACCCAGATTCAGAAATTGGGATGAAGTATTTAAAATTGAACTTTGATCGCCTACCTGAAGGCTGGCCTCACAAGATTACTATTGCGACCCAGATCTTACGGTTTGATCCTCACAACGATCAGGTTTTTAGATATATTTTGAGCCAACCTCATAGCACGTATTCGTTCGCAACTATAACGGCGTTGCTGGGGAGAGATCCTGAGATGGAACTCGCCATCCAAAAACTAAAGGATTACATTTACAAAGAAACATTTATTCCCGACGAAGCTGAAGGTGCAGTTTTAAACTTTTACGAAAAAAAGATCGCTTTGATTTTGAAAAGTTTGGCAGGAGTAGTCGTCACTAAAGAGGTTATGGATATTCTTAAAAACTCTGTCGAAAAACTAAAAGAACTGGGTCAAACAGAGTATTACGGCGAAAATATTGAACATTTAAACAAAATCGAAAAGCATTCCCAAGTTTATCAAACCGAAAGAACGGTCACATGTGAAGGCCTTCTAAAGTGAAGTGTATTCGGAGTGATCGATGTCAAAACCTTGTGAAATACTTGACCGACAGAGATCTGTCGCAAATTGAATTTGCGAAGCTTTTGGGAATCGACCAATCAAGGGTGAGCGAAATCGTCAATCACCGGATCGACAAAGTCTCAACTGACAAATTGATCGCTTACAATGAGAAGATCAACCCCAAGGTGGAGTTCAAGATCGCTCGTCGAACTGAAAGGATAAATTGAGCAAATTCGTCAAAAATGAAAAAGGCTATTTGATGTTGCTTGGAAAGCTGTCAAAAAAGGACTTAAAAAAGTACGAGCCGAAGTGGGCGAACCTAAAAAGGTTCCGACCTCTGTCGCTTTAGATCCACGGTTTGTTTTGGAGTTAAAAAAAGAGGCCCAGTCCCGCGGCATTCCGTATCAAATCCTTATGCGAATGTTTATTGTTGAGGGCTTTCAGCGCCTAAAAAAAACATCAGCTTAAAATCTAATTTTCTAGGTAGGCGTAGAACCAAAAATGGTTGCGGGGGCCGGATTTGAACCGACGACCTTCGGGTTATGAGCCCGACGAGCTACCAGGCTGCTCCACCCCGCGTCAAGATTAGTTCTAGTGAGTGGGCAGGGTAGTGGGCGCAAACGGAATCGTCAAGTGATTAAGCAAATCAAATCAATCTTCGCCACTCGTTATGAGATCTTTTGGCAAGCATCGCCAGTTGCAACTATAGCAAACATTCCCACACTCAACCAGAATGGTGAGCTTCGCCGCTGGCCTCTGTAAGTTTCTGTGCAAGAAATGACTTCTCCTGAGGAGCCCCCTTTTTGTCGGGCCGACGCTGAAAATGATAAGCACAATTGCGCGAACATGTTTCTTTGTGCGTGGAGGCTTCTAAGCACTTCGTACAAACTACCGCGCCAGCGTCACAGCGTTTGCAAGTTATCGGCTGTGTAGCTGGTTGGCCGCAATGAGGGCAAAATTTAAATTTAGTGGTAGGTTTGAGTTCGGCATCAACAGCCAAACGGTGATCAAACACAAAACATTCACCTTCCCAGCGACCTTGCGGATATTTCTCAAGATATTTGAGTATTCCGCCCTCAAGCTGGTAAACGTTGTCGAATCCTTGCTCTTCCATCGCCAAAATCGCCTTTTCGCAGCGGATGCCCCCGGTACAATAAATCAACGTTGGTGCAGCCTTTGGAAGACCCGAGGCCTTCAAATATTCTGGGAAGTCTCGAAACTCTTTAATTTTAGGGTCGATAGCACCTTTAAAGTGACCAATCTCGTACTCGTAATCATTTCTTGTATCGAGAATCACGACGTCATCTCTCTGAAGCATTTCATGAAACTCATCTACAGAGAGATGCCTCTTTCGATCTTTTGGCACCAAATCTTCTCTGCCAAGAGTGACTATTTCTTCGCGCACCTTGACTCGAAACTCCTTAAAGGGCTGAAAATGGGAAGGACTTTTCTTAAACTCCAACTTTAACTCTTCTTCAGAATCAGCATGCGCTTTTAGCGCATCAGCTAGATAAGATTCAAAGGTCAGAACGTCCGACAGCAGGCCTGAGTACGTGGCGTTTGCCCCTTCGTGGCCGAGCAAATAAAGTCCTACTAATCCAAGCGAGCGACCTTTTGATTCGATCTTATCACGAAATGTTTCGAGTGTTTCTTTTTTTAACGGATAGAAAACGTAAAAACTGGAAACGACGTACGAAAAATTGCGCTTGTCAGACATAGCCCGCTCTCCTTTGGAGCCAAGTTTTTACCGACTGTGGGTAGGGGCGTCAAGAGCGGAATCCGTTTGAGACGGGTTGACCTTTCCGGTGTCACATTCAAATTGAAAGCATCAGCTAAAGATGAGGTAATCTCTGTGTGATAAAAATCAGTAGGAACACAGTTGTTGTCGACTCAAAAAGGAGTGAAAAAATCTCATGAAAAAACTAAATCAATTCTCACTGACGATTCTTGCGGCCGTCCTTTGCTGGGGCCTCACTGGCTGCGGAATTCAGTCGATCCCTCAGGCCAAAAACGAAGTTGAAGGCGCCTTAGCAGAGACGACCAATCAATATAAGCGGCGTGCGGATCTTATCCCCTCGCTTGTAGAAGTCGTAAAGGGTTATGCCAAGCATGAAAAAGAAACTCTTGAAGGCGTCGTTGAGGCAAGGGCCAAAGCCACTCAAATGAACATCGACGCAAGCAATGTGAGCCCAGACCAACTTCAAAAATACCAGCAAGCTCAAGGGTCGCTATCGCAGGCACTCGGGCGCTTGATGGTTGTCGTTGAGAGATATCCAGATTTAAAGGCCAATCAGAATTTTCGTGATCTGCAGGCTCAGCTTGAAGGCACGGAGAACCGCATCACAGTGGCAAGAAATCGTTACATCGAATCAATAAAACAATTTAACAACTTGGTAACTGTGCCTCCTACCAGCTGGACAAACTCGCTTATCTATCACCATGAAAAGATGCCTCAATGGACGGTCGAAAATGCCACCGAACTCGAAAGCAAGCCGCCCGAGGTTAAGTTTTGATTTTTGATAAATGTGCAAAAAAGGCAAATAGTCAGTCAAACGCGAAGCAGTGCTTGGTTGCGAACTCTCCAGGTTACAGTGCAAAGAGTGCCTTTGTTGAGACTGGCGTGAAGCAGTGCTTGCGAGCGAGTATGATTATCGGCGTTGTCATGGCAGTCTCTGCATTTGGCCAAGCGGCTAAAGTTGACGTACCCAAGTTTCGCTCTCCTGTTATTGATGAAGCCGGAATAGTCGACTCACAGTTGGAAATGAGCCTTAATTCAGAGCTCAACCGAATATACGAAAACGGAGGACCGCAGATAGCAGTTTTTGTAGCAGAGAATCTTCGCGGTCAAACCATCGAGCAGTACTCGATTGCGGTTGTGGACGAGTGGAAGCTAGGGAGTAAAGGTAAAGACAACGGTATTCTTTTTTTGATAGCTCCGAATGATCGAAAAGTTCGGATCGAGGTAGGTCGCGGCCTTGAAGGAGATCTCACCGACCTTGCTTCAAAAAGAATTATCGACAATTACGTTTTGCCGCAGTTTTCAGCAGGGAAGTTTTCTTTGGGGATACAATACGGCGTAGCGGCGATTCTCAAACAAGCTAAAATTGATACGAGTCTAAAAGCTCCCCCCACGAAAAAGTCACGAAGTGGCTCAAAGTGGATCGAGGCTTTGATTTTGTTAACTCTGTTTGTGCTGTTTCCTCTCCTTTCGCTATTGGGAACTTTTCTCGGCAGGCGTGGTGGTGGAGGGCGGGGGGTCTATCGATCTGGTGGGAACTGGCATCGAGGAACAGGGCTTGGTGGCTTCGGCGGCGGAGGTGGTGGCTTCGGGGGCGGAGGTGGTGGCTTCGGGGGCGGAGGTGGCGGCGGATTCTCAGGTGGCGGCGCCTCGGGGGGTTGGTAATGAGAATTCCACATTGGATCGTAAAGAGTATAAGTGAAGAAGACATAACTCGAGTCGAAACTGCTGTTTCGGCACTCGAGGGAGTGACCGGCGCCGAAGTGATTGCGATTGTTGTAAGGAGATCTTCAACGGTTAGACATGTCTTCCCAATGGTGCTCCTCATATTGGCAGTCATCTATTTACTTGTCGATAAAATGCAATGGCTTCCTATTTGGTGGGGATCTTCATGGCACTTTGTCGTCGAAGCGGCAGTACTGCTTGTTTTGGGATGGGTAATTTCGTCTCTCGCGTTTGTGCAGCGGTTGTTGGTGCCAAAAGAAGACAGAGTCCACCAGGTTGAGCAAAGGGCCGATTTGGAGTTTGTGGAAAACGGAGTTATAGCGACTAAATCAAGAGTAGGTGTATTGTTGTTTGTGTCACTTCTTGAAAAACGCGCAGTGATAAAAGCTGATCGAGGGCTGGTCGAGCGAATTGACGATAAGGTTTGGGATGAAATCCTTGCGCATCTGTCGCAAAAACTGAAAACCGAGTCTCTTTCTGATGCTCTTATTTCTACTTTGAATGCAATGGGTGAGGTGCTTTCACGAGTGTTTCCTAAATTTCCGCACGATCGTAACGAACTTCCGAACGATCTCATCATCAAAGAGTAAGGGTATAACTGTGACAAATCACCAGGATATGCCTTACCCCCTAGAGACGGAGCAGCTCTCTAAGGTTTACGATAATTTTCATGCGCTAAAGCAAGTTTCGCTGAGAATGGAGTCCGGAGAAATCTTTGGCCTACTTGGCCCCAATGGGGCCGGTAAAACCACTTTGATCGGAGTGCTTTCTAACTTAGTGAGGCCAACCTCAGGCAAAGCAAAAATATTTGGAAGTGACGTATCGCTAGAGCTTAAGGCGCAGAAAAAACTTGTTGGTTTAGTACCACAAGAGCTTGTTAATCACGGTTTTTTTTCTGTCGAAGAAGTGCTTAGCTACGTCATGGGATATTACGGTCTTAAGCCAGACCGTAATAGAATCTATTATCTGCTAGAAAAACTTGGCTTGATCGAGCATAAGAAGAAGAAAATTCTGCAACTCTCTGGCGGCATGAAAAGAAGATTTCTCATAGCAAAGGCACTTGTGCACGAGCCAAAGCTCCTACTTCTTGATGAGCCAACTGCTGGTGTTGATATTGAACTTCGAAACACACTTTGGGATTTTGTACGAGAAATAAACAAAACTGAGGGCGTGAGCGTGCTTTTAACGACTCACTATCTTGAAGAAGCTGAAAACCTCTGTAAAAGGGTTGCCATCATTGATAAGGGCGAACTCAAAGAGATTGGTCCGACCAAAGATCTGGTAAAAAAGTTAACCCAACGCCGAGTCGAGGTGACTTTGAGAAAGGCACCAGAAAAACGCGAGCGGCCCCATTTTGTGGAGTTTGTTGACAATAAATATATTTTTACAATTCCCAACAACATGACGGTTGGTGAGCTTTTGCAGCAATGTAAGATTCCGATCGAGGATGTGCTTGATCTTCAAATTCGTGAAGGGCGGCTAGAGGACGCATTCTTGGCCGTGTTATCAGGTAAAGAGTAATATGAATAATCCATCTACCAGTGAAGTCCAAAGTTATAAAAAGCTTTTGTTCGAGTCGGTGTTCCCGTTTTGGACGCTCTTTCGAAAAGAAGTTCATCGATTCTTAAAGGTCATTAACCAAACAGTGGGGGCACCTTTTGTAAACTCCGCCCTTTACCTGCTTATTTTTGGTGTGAGTCTTGGCAAAAGCATACAAGACTATCACGGCTACCCCTACTTGGCCTTTTTGATTCCTGGGCTGATGATGATGTCTCTTTTAAATAACTCCTTTCAAAATTCATCGAGTAGCATAGTAGGCTCGAAATTCCATGGTGATCTACAAGATCTAAAAATTGTCCCTTTAAGCTCTCTACAAATTGTCTGGGCGATGTCTCTGGGTGCACTTGTGCGCGGTCTGGTGGTGGCAACTGTCACGATTACCGTGAGCGAAGTATTTTATTTAGTAAGCTATGGCAAATTTTTGATACCGTCGCATCCGTTCATGCTTCTAGCCTTCTGTGTGATCGGTGGGTTGACTTTTGGTACTCTGGGAATTTTTGTAGGTTTCATTTCTAAAACGTTTGAACACCTCAATGCTGTTGGTTCATTTATTTTGCTTCCGCTTCTGTACTTAGGGGGAGTGTTCTTTTCTATTTCGACGCTTCATCCTTTTTGGCAGAAGGTCTCGCAGATCAATCCGCTTCTCTACTTTATCAACGGAGTGCGCTACGGATTTTTGGGGGTGTCGGATATTCCCGTAGGTTCCGCCTTCGCCGTATCAGTGCTTTCTTTGATTCTCTTACAACTTTGCGCTATGTATAGCGTTCGCAGAGGGTCTTTTCAAAGGTGGTAGGGAAGTGGTGGCAGCGAAGTGGTGGTAGCAAAGTCGCGCTGCTTAGGTCGATAAAGAGGTAGCAAAAATGTTTGATCAACTTTCAGAGAAAGTTCTTTCTAGCTTTAAGAAAATTCGCGGACAGACAAAAATTAGCGAATCCAATATCGAAGATGCCATAAAAGACATTCGCATGGCTCTTCTAGAAGCAGACGTACACTTTAAAGTCGTAAAATCTTTCGTTGAGGCCGTAAAACAAAAGGCCCTCGGCCAAGAAGTTCTTAAGTCCGTCAGCCCTGCTGAGCAGTTTGTAAAGATTGTGCATGATGAACTTGTGCAGGTGTTGGGCACAGAAAACGTTGAAATTCAGATTAAAGGCAACCCTCCTTCAATTATGATGGTAGGGCTTCAAGGAAGCGGTAAAACAACAAGCTCCGCAAAGCTGGCTTTGTGGATACGAAAAAAGCTCAAAAAGAAGCCAGGTTTAGTGCCGATGGACCTTTATCGACCCGCCGCGATTGAGCAACTAAAAGTGTTGGGGAAAAATCTCGACCTGCCAGTGTTTCCGACAGAGATGGGGCAAACATTGCATCAAATCTACGAGGCGGCAAAGAGCTGGGCTCAAAAAGAGATGGTGGAGGTTTTGATTCTCGATACTGCGGGTAGATCGCAGATCGACGCTTCGCTTATGAAGGAAATTGCTGATCTAAAAACTTTGACAGGCACACAAGAAGTCCTTCTTGTGGCAGACGCAATGCTCGGGCAGCAGTCCGTAGATGTCGCTCAAGGTTTTGATCAAGCAGTTGGCTTAACGGGCTTGGTTCTTACTAAGATTGATGGCGACGCGCGAGGCGGGGCGGCACTCAGTATCCGCCAAACAACTGGCGTGCCTATCAAGTTTCTTGGGCTTGGTGAAAAGTCAGATGCTTTTGAGGTATTCCACCCGGATCGATTGGCCTCTCGAATATTAGATATGGGTGACATAGTTACCCTTGTTGAAAAGGCTCAAGATGTCATCGATCAAACAAAGGCCGAAGAAAGCGCAAAGCGATTGGCTCGAAACGAGTTCACGGTTGAGGACTTTTTAGAGCAAATGAAATCGATGAAGAAAATGGGCGGACTTGAAGGCATAATGAAGCTGATTCCTGGCATGGGCGGAATCATGAAACAGGCCCAATCGATGGGGCCACCCGATGCTGAAATGCGAAGAATCGAGGCTATCATTAGCTCGATGACCCTAAAAGAGCGTCAAAATCACAAAATTCTCAATGGTTCGCGTCGGCTACGAATAGCCAAAGGAAGCGGCACGCAGGTGAGTGAGGTCAACAAATTCATCAAGCAGTTTGAAGCCTCTCAAAAAATGATGTCTCAATTGATGAAGGGCGGCCTTAAGGGCATGATGGGCGGTGGCGGTATGCCCCCATTTGGCGGCGGTGGCGGCGGCGGCGGGCCTATGATAGGTGGACGAGGCGGTAGGCGGGGCGGCGGCAGGGGATTTCCCTTTTAGCTTGCAGAATTTTGTGACTTATCGTAAACCGAGAGGCTTGTAACGGGCTAAAACATTTCAGGAGTTTATTTCCATGGTAGTGATTCGTCTTTCTCGCTGGGGCTCAACACATAGACCTAAGTACCGTATTACGGTGGCAGATTCTCGTCGATGGCGTGATGGCCGTTATTTAGAGGTTGTTGGGCAGTTTATTCCAAACCCAAAAGGCCAAGAAAAAGAACTAGTTATGAAGCTTGATCGCGTCAACGACTGGATATCTAAAGGGGCTCAACCTAGCGACACTGTTCGCTCCCTCGTCAAAAAGGCTGGCCAGACCACGCAAGCCTAGCCACCGGCCAAATTGGCTGGGCATAATAGAAAGTAATTAGAGAGTCCATCTCTGAAGTTGTATTAAAGGAGCGATAAAATGGACCACAGTAGCTTACGAGATCTCGTTGAATTCATGGCAAAATCATTAGTGGATCAGCCCGAGCAGGTGGAAGTGAACGAAGTCGTCGGTGAGCAAACCACAGTGGTAGAGCTCAAAGTAGCCAAGGAAGATCTTGGAAAAGTCATTGGTAAGCAAGGCCGCACAGCTCGTTCAATGAGAACAATCTTAAATGCTGCAAGCACTAAACTTCAAAAAAGAAGTGTCCTCGAAATCGTCGAGTAGTTTTTTCTGTGGCGCCCCCCGCTTGGGCGCGCCTTGTAAGAGAGTTTTTCTGTCATTTGATTCCTAGATCCCCTTACGGAATTTTTTCTATATCCCCATCGTTTTTGAGTTATTCGTCTCGATTTTGTTCTATATTCGCTGGAATCGTATCCGCGTGGTTAAGGAAAAGGAACAATTTTGGATCAAAATCAGAAGCAGACAAATCAAATCAAAGGTTATCGAGTTGTCGGTAAAATACGTGATGCTCACGGGCTCAAGGGTGAGCTTTTCGTTGTGCTCTTTGCGCAAAAAGCAGATTGGGTCGATGAATTAGAAAAGCTGGTCATTATAACAAAAACCCATGATGGCGCCTCAAGCTCTTCCGCCTCTCAAGATACTGAACAAGAGACAGAATATAACGTTACTCGCGCCAAATCTCATAAGATCGGCATCATCGTAAAGGTTGATGGCGTTGATCACAGAACTCCAGCAGAAAAACTTCGAGGGGCACTTGTGGCAATTCCGGAGGGCCTTTTAATTTCGATGCCCGGCGAGAATATCTACTTGAGCGAACTTGAGGGCTTTGAAGCGTACGCTCTATCAGGCTCGGAGGAATCGAAGTTTATCGGAAAAATAATTTCGTTCTCGTCTAATACTGTCCAAGATCTAGCAGTTGTACAGTCGCGTGAGGCGGACCTGCGCTATGAGATTCCTCTTATAGAGGAGTTCATCAAGCACATCGATTGGAAGCAAAAGAAGATTTACTTTGATCTTCCGGAAGGCTTGTTAAGCGCAGAGCTGTTTGCTCCGGGTAAATCCCGCTTGAGCTAAGGGTTTTAGGGTCACTCTTCCCATAAAGGTTTCAACTCACTTTCGATGGCGATGCGGGCGATTTTCCACCTTGTGGAGCGCAGTACCGACGATGAAACATTTCAAGAGAAGTCCAAGGTTGGCGGCGTTTTCTTTATCGCCGCCAATGAAGGAAGAAAACTTTAGGCTAAGGTTTGTAGCAGATTCCTTTTAAAGCGTACTCATAGACATACTTTTGGCTAATCGCGCTGAAGCTTCACTCGTACTATCGGAATACCTGTGCTTCCTAAGTCTTTAGAGCTTCGCTTTTCTTGAACGTGATAGGTACCGTCAGTTTTGTCTGCAATAAGGTAGGTTTCGTTGCCGGCTCGATCTTTAACCTCTAGTTCTGTGAGAGTATAAAAAACTCCCGTAGGGTAGTTTCTTCCGATGGGGTTTAAAGAGGGTAGAAGTTTAAACCAATTTCGATCAGCCGGAATTTTCTTCGTCGACATAGCAGCCGAGTTAGCTGTTACGTTAGAATAAGTTATAATTTCGTTACTTACTCGGGCCGCCGATACGTTTCCGTTTACAAGATCCGACCTTAGCATCGCGCTAACAGAGGCGTTTGGTGAAACACCGCTGGAGCTGTCGCTTATGTGAACGAGAAACTCCAAACTCGAATTTGATAGACGAAATGCGCCGACAATCTTGATGGCCGAGATAACAGGACCGGCTTTGTCATTCCGAACATCGGGTTCAATTTCTAAATGGGCGACTGGAATCTCCGTCGTGGTCGTTATCCCATCACGATCTTTAACATAGCCGGCAAGAGTTTGTACTACGTGCTCCACGTATTTATTTGATTTTAAATCAGCGGTGTATTTTACTTTGCTGCCATCCTTATTATAAAGCTCTACTTCGCTCAATAAACTCCGACCAGGCTTTGCGGCTAAATCAACAGCGCCGTCAAGAACAATGTCACCGAGGGAAGTGGATGCGTTTTCATCGCTATAACTAATCACCGCAGTGCGAGATTCCCGCGATTCGCTAACGGGTCTTATGTCGCCAATAATAAGTCGAGTCTGTTGGTCCCACGGCAGATTTTTGTTTGGAGCGGGGGCCAAATCCACAACGGCTTCTACTTTGTTGCCCGGCTTAACCCTATCATTCTTAAAGGAAATACCTCGAAGTTTAGCTGAGTACATATCCGACTGAAATTCACCCATTACATTAAGTTCAATTCTACGAATTTTACCTATCGGTTGCGGGATATATCGACCTTTACGAAACTGGCTTGAGGCATAAACATCTTTGTTTGCTTTAAGTTTAATGACTTGATGATTAAAGTCGTTGTCGCTAACAAAAATGCTATTTAAGTAGTATTTGCCGGTCATTGCATTTTTAGGAATGTTGAGTTCTATAGCGTAGAGATATTTCTCCTTTGGGTTCATATCCATTGGGCCCGCTAGCGAGCGAAATTTAACCTCCGATTTAAAGAATTTGGTGTTGTCGTCAGATAGAAATGTGGCATCGAGATTCTTAAACTTAGCGAGACCTGACTCGTCCTCAATAATTTCCGATATTAGTATTACTTCTTCGCCTGCCCGGTAGTTCCATTTTCCGTGTAGAGTCATCCGTTTAACTAAAGGTGGCGTAGTATCACCTGTTAAGGTTCTCAAGATATTCTCTACAGAGGAGACGCCGCTGTAACTACTTTGTGAGTCTATGTTAACTCGTATGACGTTATTCTGATCGGTCAAAAGCATATACTCGGCAATGAAGTGGTCTTTTGATCTTTTTGAATAGTGGACGAATCCTGCGGCTTTTAGAAACTGCACTGGACGCCATTTTTGTTGTTTCTGATTCAACGTGGCTTCCAGTTCGAGTAAGCTGGTAATTCCTTCGTAGGGGCCGGATTGAAGCCTTTGAAAATGCAACTTTGATTTCTTTTTATCAGACTTCAATGAATTGTTGTTTGTTAGTGTCGCTTGATTCTCGGTTCGCATTGCAAAGGTGTACGACTCTGGAAATGAAACATAAAGTTTGTTGCTTAGGGGCTCTTTATTTTCGGCCAAGAAAAGAGGTTCGCGCACGATATTCCCTACTCCTTCACCAAATATATTCCTAACGCCTTCACCGCGGGCGATATTGCCGACGCCTTCTTTGTTACCGACGCCTTCGCCCCTGGCAATGTTCCCGACACCTTCTGCGCGTGAAGCGCTCCTTGCGCCTTGACTGTGGCCCACACCGTCTCCAGTTGACCTGGATCTCTCTTGAGCTGCTTGAAGCGGCAATGCATGTAACAACAATGAAAAGACAATTAACGTTCTCATAGTAAAACCTCCGGGTTTTTGCTAACATCACCCGGCTTCTGACTCGCAGCCTTTTGCTCACTGCGGATAAATTCAGGTGTAATTGGTATTAAATTAATGTTTAGAGCATAGGCTCGTTCAGATTTTGGTCGTCTGCCGCCAAATTTTTCATCAACTTCGCTGACGAGAGCACGAATGCGCTCCTTCAAGTAAAGGAATTCTTCTTTAGTAAGAGGTATCATCATCGACTGAAATTCTCTTTCAGAAGGATCAAGATTCAAACACTCTTTGGCTTTGTCGAGCATATTTGTGTGAAAGGTCTGCCTTGCGATGCTTGGAGTATCATTGGTGGTCACAAACCCATCTGAATTCACGGTGATTTGGCCATCATGAGAAACCGATATCGCGCCCAGCTCTGTAAGAGTTTGTAAGCCATCTTCGACCTCTGACATTTTTAATCCAGTCATCGAGGCGAGTGCACTCTTTGCTTTGTTCGTATGGGGTTGTCTGAGGAGAATCAGGAGAATCGGGTAAGCCATGCGTGCAAGATACAAATACTCATCTTTAACTCTGTGACGTCTTTCTGAGTTTGGCCTAAGTTTAAGAAAAGTCTCCCAATAGTGCTGCCGAGCTTTAAAATCACTTGCTTGGTTGTAATGGACAAGCGCCTTGAAGGCTTCTGCCTCATTGAACTCAAGACTAAGCCCTACGATAAACTTCGAAATTGCGTCAGGGGTTAAATTACGCTTACCCGTTATGACAGTTCGCAGGAAGCTACGTGCCTTTAACCCCGCACGCTCCGCAAATGCTGCATAGGAAAAATTGTGTTCAGACTTATTGTGTTCGTAAATCGCTTTGAGATACACCCTGAAGTCTGTGAAATCATAAATACGAGGTTTTAAATTGCTTTCTTGTTTCATGTTGTTCACAGAATTGCAAACCTTGGTCCAATTTATCGGCAGGTTGTGAACGGCAGACGAAGGCAAAAGCCGCTGTTGTTACAACTAGATAGCCTACGAACCTGTGAACACCACTGTTCACGTCTAGGCTCTTTTTTGGCGCTCTTGCAAAGTAGTTACACAGTTGACCGCACTCCGATATCGCGAGAATTCTGAGCAGTTTTTCTTCCGGCAATGCCTCGTCAGCACTTTACCCCCAAGTTACATCTAGGGTTTTTTATAAACTTCTCTCCCGCGTGCCTTGGAGTGATCACCCGTAATTTCGTCTAGCAAGACTCGATGAACGACAAGCTAAAAGCCAAGAGGTTAGCCTAGATTCCCGATCAAAGAAAAGTTGTTGGTAGGCAAAGAGTAACCTCCCTTGAAAACTGGAAGACTGTAACAACGAAGTTACACAAAAAACGGGGGGATCAATCTTATGTGGGGTAAGATTACTTTTTGCTGCGCTTTAGTTTTTACTAGCGTGCAGTGTTTGCAAGTGAGTGCGAAGCCGCTCGCAGAGAAAACAAAAATAGTCGGGGGAGTTGATGCGAACAAAGGGGAGTTTCCATCGCTCGTCTCTTTGCAAACTAATCAAAAACATTTTTGTGCCGGTTCTATTATTGCGCAGCGATGGGTATTAACGGCAGCACATTGTATTCGGGCGGGAAGGGTCATCGAAGTGGTTGCCGGATTACATAACCTCGATGAAAGCGAAGGGGAAGAAAGACTTCAAATTGAAAAGTCATTTCTTCATCCAAACTACGGTTCGAAAGACTTTGATTTTGCACTTCTTTATCTTGCTCAGCCAACCACTTTCGCCGGTATCGGTTTGAACTCTACAGAGATCAACATTCCTTCTCACACCGATGCTAGTTCTGAAATTTTATCTACCGTTGCAGGATGGGGTTACACTCGTGAGTGGGGAAGTTTATCAAATACGCTACAAAAAGTAGATGTTCCGCTCGTATCACAAGCCGATTGTAATCTTCCGACTTCTTACAACGGTGGTGTTTCTGATAGAATGATTTGCGCCGGCTACAAAGAAGGCGGAAAGGATTCTTGCCAGGGAGATTCCGGCGGCCCACTTATGGTCAAAGGAGGCGATGGAGCACCAATTCTCGTAGGTGTTGTGAGTTGGGGTGCCGGTTGCGCACGTGCAGACAAATACGGCGTCTACTCTAAGGTGAACGCGGTCTCCGAGTGGATTGCTACTGTTACAAGTTCGCAGCAACTGAACTAAGCAGATTTTACCTCAGCGGCGAACCTAAGCTTTCGCCGCTTGTCCCCTTGGCTGTCTATTGGATTGTTTTATAGCATGGTTTCTTGTGTACCAGTTTCCGTGACACATAGTTCTGCAACTACTCTTAAAGGCGTTTTTGCCGGTGATCGAAGTTGTAGGATAGCGAGCAAAAGCGCGGGTGCCCAACAAAATAAGCTTTACATAAAGCGGAGAACTCGTTTGCTTTAGAGTGGTTAAACATTTAGATACTTCAGAGAGTGATTCAGTTTAACATCTATTCTATTTTCCCGGAATTTTTTCAATCTCCTTTGAGCGCTGGGCTAACATCAAAAGCCGTCGAAAAAGGATTGCTGAAATTTCACTTAGTGAATCCTCGCGACTATTCTCAGAGCAAACACAAAACTGTTGATGACCGACCTTTCGGGGGTGGCGATGGCATGTGCTTCATGGCGGAGCCATGGGCAAGCGCCATAGAGCAAAATCCTGTTGACGAACTTATCTGCTTTTCTCCTCAAGGTGAGCGACTGACGGCAAAAATGGCTCACACTTTTGCACAAAGTCTGCTGGCGAATGCTTCGAAGCCTACCCATCCTGCTGTAGGACTTCTCTGCGGACGTTACGCGGGCTTTGACAAACGACTTATTGTGGCCGCAGGAGCGAGAGAAATCTCAGTTGGCGACTACGTTCTGAACGGGGGTGAAACGGCAGCGCTGGTGTTTATTGAAGCTGTGAGTCGTTTTGTGCCAGGGTTTTTAGGCCACGGCGAGTCGGCAGCTCAAGACAGTTTTTCTGAAGGGGTGGGCGGTTTACTTGAAGGACCCACGTTTACGCGGCCAGAGGTTTGGCGCGATCTTGAGGTGCCCTCGGTTCTGACTGGGGGGCATCACGGCGAAATTGCGAAGTTTCGAAGACGCGCAAGTCTAGTTGAAACGTGGCTTTTTCGAAGGGACTTGTTGATGGGTAAAGGCCCATCTCGTGGCGGCCAACCGACCCTAGAGAGCGGTATGGAGGGCGCGGCACGAGTAGAGAGCAGCACGGATGATGGCACGCCGCTCTCACCAATGGCTTTTCGTAGGCCAGTCCGTACATCTAAAGCGTTAACGGAGGAAATCGAAGAAGCGCTCGTCTGGGCGAGGGAGCTGCCAGAAAACGTAAAAAAGTCGATGGGTTGGCAGGGAAAAGTTTGACCTTTACTGCGAGAATGGGGTATCCCTTTCTCTTCGTAAAAGTTTTAGGAGCCTCTTATGCAAGATCTCATCCGCCGAATTACCGTAGGCCGCACGCCCAAGATCCACAAAATCGCTCTCACTCCAGGTGACACGGTTGAGGTTTCAGTTCGCGTAAAAGAGGGCGAAAAAGAAAGAATCCAAAAGTACAAAGGCTTAGTGATCAAGGTTCAAGGGTCAGGAATAACTCGCGCCTTCACTGTTAGAAAAATTTCTAGCGGCGTCGGAGTTGAAAGAACATTTCCATTTTCAAGCCCTGCCATCGATAACATTCAGTTAATTGCTCGTGGGCAAGTTCGCCGTGCAAAACTCTATTACATTAGAAATCTTGAAGGTAAAAAAGCGCGTATTTCTGGAGAGCTTGTTAGCTCTAACGAAGCCGCTTCTTCAAAAGAAGCTTTCGAAAAGAAAGAGTCTGCTAACTAACTCAACACTGTGTATTTCTCAAGAGTACGTTGGCACTTACCAATCGGCGACTCAATAGATTCTTTTGGCAAGCATAGATCAGCTAACTAATCCCGCACCAGCTTAAGCAAGATGAAATCTAATTTAAGCAAGAAATGATATCTAATTTCGTTCGCGAAAGAACTACCTCGCTTTAGTTCCTAATAACTTTCCGGTGCCTACGAAGAACACAAAGGTAGCTAAGCCAAGAAATGCTGTGAGAGCAAAACCGTCACTCTGAGACAATCCGGGTAAAATCGAACCAAGATGAATCGTTTCGCTGAAGCCACCTTGGAGAGCTAAAATGGCAAGTGCAATCCCCGCGATGGCTCCACCAGCAATCAATCCCGACGACAAAAGCACTCCTGAACTGGTTTCTCCTTCAGACTGCGACAGAGGTTTACGAACTCTTTCGACAAGCCACCTAACGAGACCGCCCACGAAGATAGGAGCGCTCGCAGAGAGAGGAAGATACACTCCCACGGCGAAAGGCAAAGCAGAAATCCCGCAGAGTTCCAACACAACAGAAATAAAAGCACCGAGAAGCACGAGTCCCCACGGAAGTTTTTGAGTAAGGATACCATCTATAATCAGAGCCATGAGACTTGCCTTTGGCGCATCGTATTTTGCCACGGGTGTGCCATCGTCTCTTTGCCGAAGAACTCCGTTTATACCCGGATCGACAAGATAACGAATCTTGCCCGTGTCATCGACCAAGTATTTGCCGGCAGGTATACCAGCAAGTGGTCCCTCAGTCGCTGGTTTACCAACCCTTAGTACGAAGTAAGAATTATTATCTGAGACAGCGTCCGCTTGAGACTCGCGAGGAGATTCCTTTTGGGCCAAAGTTGATACATCAACAACTGTCTCGGGAAGATTTTTTTGGGAGTAGATTGTCGACGCAGAATTTAAAACATTCAGCGTAAGGCCTATTACCAAAGCAGACGTTAGCGTGCCGATGATCAAGCCAATCTGTTGCTTCCAAGGCGAGGCGCCAACAAGGTAACCTGTTTTCAAATCCTGTGAAGTTGTGCCCCCGACGCTTGCGGCTACGCACACGATGGCAGCAATACTTAAAGCGGCAACGCGATAATCTTCTCCGACCCAACCTAGAAGTACAAAGATTAGACAGGTCAAAAGCAGAGTGGCCACAGTCATACCCGAAATAGGATTTGAAGATGACCCAATTTGCCCGGTTAGACGAGCACTCACAGTCACAAAAAGAAATCCAAATAGAACTATAAGAATTGCGGCAATGGGATTGAGGTTAAGGCCCGGCCACATCATGAGTACCAAAACCAAGACCAGTGATCCGACAACGACAACACTCATTGGCAGGTCTTTGTCTGTTCGTGGCATCTCTTCGGGGTTTTGCACCTTGGTGGATCCCCGCATAGCGCTCAATCCACCAACCGCACCTCTTACAATTGTTGGAAGACTTTGAAAAAGACTTATGATCCCGCCGGTGGCAACGGCCCCTGCACCAATATAAAGAACGTAGTTTCTCCAAACTTCATGTGTCGACATCTCTGAAATCAACTTGGTTGCTGGAAACAACGGATTCACAAGACCGTCGCCAAAAAGATAAATCATAGGAATCAAAACTAAACTCGAGAGAACACCGCCTCCCACCATGATACTCGCAATTTTTGGCCCGATGATATATCCCACACCTAGAAGTTCTGGAGATACTTCTGCCTCAAGGGTGGCGCCCCGATACCAAGATATACTCTTCTCGGAAATGTCTTTCCATAGATGGGTGCCGACGTTCAAAAACTTGTAGAAGAGCCCAACAAAAAAACCTGTAAAAACAGTTATTGCGGAGGTTCCCCCTTGTTCACCGACTATGAGAACTTCTGCGCAGGCCGTGCCTTCGGGGTAGCTAAGTTGGCCGTGTTCCTTTACGATCAAAGCCCTTCTGAGTGGGATCATCATCAGCACGCCCAAAAAGCCGCCCAAAACAGCTATTACCATGGTTCTTGAAAGTTCCATTTCATAGCCCATCAGTAATAGAGCCGGCATCGTTACGGCCACGCCAAAGGCTATGGACTCGCCTGCCGAACCGGTTGTCTGCACCATATTGTTTTCTAAAATTGTCGCCCGGCGGACTCCGAAGGCTTTCGAAAAGGCGCGAAACAATGTCACCGACAAGACTGCGATCGGAATCGATGCGCTGACCGTCATTCCCACCTTGAGAGCAAGATAGAGAGAGCTTGCGCCAAACAAGATTCCGAGTAGAACACCCGAGATCAAAGAGACTGGCGTTAGTTCTGCAACAGCAGCTTTGGCAGCGACAAAAGGTTTAAAAGACATGTAGCACCCGACTTCTTTAACGGATATCGAACTGTTGTATCGTTTCGCGATTCTAAATCAAAAGATGCAACATCCGACTTCTCAAGTTGATTCGTAGAAACTAAATTGTTTCGTGAACTCAGTAAAGGGTCATCTCATTGTTGACGGTGATGCAGTACATTTTTGGTGGACGATACGATGACTCTCCTAGAGGTTAAACGTTTCGACTAAGAGGGGGCAGCTTTGACACGGACATCTCGCGTCTATGAAGAATTCGATTGGAAGTCACTCGTGAAAAAACCAGTTATCGGCGTAGATGAGGCGGGTCGTGGCTGTCTTGCAGGGCGTGTTTACGCTGGCGCTGTGATTATTGATAAAGAAATCGATCCTGTATTTGAACCATGGATTCGAGATTCAAAGACTTTATCCGGGACTCGCCGAGAGGAAGTTTATGAATACATTAAGTCAACGTTTCTAGTTGGCGTCGGATTTGCTGAGAGCTCAGAGATTGATGAAATCAACATCTTGCAAGCCAGTTTTCTTGCAATGAAGAGAGCGCTCACTCAGCTTGGTGTCAAAAACGGCACGCTCTTGGTTGATGGTCATTTAAAAGTGGCAGGGTTGACCAATGAGTTTTATCAAATTCCCCTCGTTAAAGGCGATCAAAGAGCAAAACCAATTGCAGCAGCCTCAATCGTCGCGAAGGTCGAAAGGGACAGAGCAATGTACGCTCTTGGTATCCAATATCCCCAGTATCGATTCGAAAAACACAAAGGTTATTCAACTGCCGAACACAAGGATCTTATATCCCAATTCGGACCATGCCCGATTCATCGAGTCAGTTTTTCGGGGGTCCGAGAGTTTGTCGGCGGAGAAAATTCGTCTACTCAGCAGTGCCCATCAGAGGGGGCTATTCTGTGAGGCACTAGTTGCCCAAGCTTTAAAAAAAGTGGGATTGGTGCTTGTTCGTCATAGGCTAAAAGGCAGATTTGCTGAAGTAGACCTTTTGTTTCGTTCAAAAGATAGAAGGTTCTACATCGCGGTCGAAGTAAAGAGCAGCACTCATGAGTCGTTCGATGGCTTCAGGCTCACCCAAAATCAAATACTGAGTCAAGCAAGGCAATGGAGAGATTGGCAGTCACGATTTGAGGGCGAGGTCGCATTCTTTGTGGCTATGGTCAGGCAAGGCGGGATCCAATTTTTAGATCTGTCAGATTTTTTGTAGCCGCAGGATTTATCTGTCTATTACGCATAGCTTCTAATTGATCATGAACGCACTGACATTATGGCTCTTGAGATGACATGATACGATCATGAACTATTTTAAATCGAAAATCTTAAAGTCTTTTCTTTATCGAACGAAGATTTCTTTTTTTTGTATTTTGGCAGTCGCCGCGGCGATGACCTTCTCCCCAACCAATGGTCAAGCTGAAGGGGAGATGAAGATTGTCCTGACAAGTTCCATGTATGGCATTGCCATAGGGACAGTATTGGGGGCCGCCTCATTGGTAATGGTGGATCAACCCGGAGAGAACCTTCAGAACATTGCTCGGGGAGCTTCGCTCGGCCTTTATGCAGGAATTCTTTTAGGCGTTTACGTCGCCTACTTTGTTTCTGATGAAGAGCCAGTGCAAGCGATTCGCCTCAGCCCAAAAGGGCAAGCGATGCGCCAAAGCCCAAGAGGCCTAAGTGGATTTGAGAGTCAAAAACACCTTGCTGAACACTCTTTCGAAACCACCAGAGAAGCCTTCGGGAGTTCTCGCGAGCATGCGCGCGTTAACCGCTGGTTTGTGACAGCAATGCCCCTAGAGTCTAAAGGAAATATTGACGGCGGCAGTTTGCTCGTTTCATTCACTACTTTTTAGTTAGATTACTTACGGTGTTTTAGGTGCCCTAGCTTTGCGGTATACCGCTATTGCCGACGCCAGTGCGGGTTTTACCATCGAACATAAAGTAGAAGTTGAAAACAAATGAGAATTCCGCATTGATCGGCTTAGTGTACTGAAAATCAAATCCCCAGCAGTTACCGGGCGGTGTGAGTTCAAGACGGGCCGTATAGGCCAAGCTCCTTGCTTGACTCAAAGAATACTGATTCCCGAATCCCATTCCAAAATATTTAAAGCGTTTAAACACGTCAAAATTCAAATCTTCACTACGAGATACGACTTGGGTTTTCGGCAAACGAGCAATCGAGAACGCATGAGTGTAACTTGTCTGAAAGAAGTCGCCATTTGCGTTCATAATCCTTGCTCGCGAAGAATTTGAAGTCGTTCGTTGATACGGATAGTATCTCATAATCGAGTTGAGTTCGAGATTGTCAAATCTGAGATCTACAAGAGCAGAGAGATCCGTCCAAGGCTGTCTTTCATCTTCAGAGTTGTAAGTGGATCTTCCAGCTTCGTTAATGTCATAGGACTGCGCAAGTCTCACTAAAGCGATCTGTTTGTACCTATTGCCGTCACCGTATTGGCGTTTTCGCACCAGTCGATTTGTAAAAGAAAATGTAACGAGGTTCTTGTCTATAAGTCGGTCGTTGTAATCAAACTGGATGACATCGCGTGACGTTAGAGGACTATCCGCCCTAAAGGAGGGCTCCACATCGCGATCACCAAAGAAAGGATGGTCGGCTCGTGAGCTCCAAGGTATTGTGGTGTAGCGCACCTCAGGTTGAATTTCGTGACGGTATTTATCGGCATCAGCATCTGCGTTCTCTAAACCAAAGAACCGGCTAGCTCTGGTTCTTGCGGACATTTGCGTTCTAAAGTAGCGCCGCTCGGTGCTTTCTTGGAATCCTTCGCGAGGGCCTTCCCCTGTTCCTAATCTGTACTGTGATTCTGTGTAAGAAACCGAGGGGAGAACTTCAATTTGCCCCACTTTAACCGGGTAAGACACGCTCGGTGATATAATTATTCTTTGACCCGTGCGAATGAGGTCGCGGGTTGGATCGAAGCGACCGTCACGAAGTGGATTACCGAACTGATCTACGCAGACTTGGCCATCAGGCACTGGTACTCCGCCCAAGGCTGCGCAGCTATTGCCGGCAGTGGCATCGGTGTAACTTCTGTCATCGTAGCTGGAACTATCTCTTGAGAAATTGTTGTAAAGAATGTCGAATTGGGTCAAAAACCCTGAAGCAGATCTTTGAGGCGCAAGGTTGTATCTAAATTCTGGCATTCTGTGAACAGCATCGCGATTGTCAGAGAACGGTCCTGTCGTGAGCAAATTATAGTGGTGTGCCGCATCTACGGAATAATGTGAGGACTCTGTATTTTTAAATACGGAAAATCGATTTTCTAAAGCGGGATTGCCTAAGACCTGCCCCCCAAGCGTTTCAATTTCTGCAACGAAATCTCTGGGATACTGTACGTCGCTGACGAGATTAAGGCTGGCTCGATTTTCGGTGCCATCCGGAAATACGTAACTGTGGTCGTACCTTGTGAACCATCGTTTGGTTTTTCTGTCTTTGAGTAGAATGCGATCGTCTAGGTAGGCTGTGTCTATTTGTCCCCTTGAGCGGGGTGCAAGAGCATAGCGATATTGCCCTAAAAACTTCGTCCCACGCCGACCCGTCCCTATTCCGGTTGCGCCTCCGAAATAGTGCTTCACCGACACTGTCGCATCGTGACTGCGCCCGAGCACAATAAATAGACTTTCAGAAATCGCGAAACCGCTTGCTCCTGTGAATTCAGGTACCGGAAAGAGTAGCCCGGTTCTACGGTTGCTATTCATTGGAAGAATAATGTAGGGAAGCCAAAAAATAGGCACTTTACCTGCCCACATAATGGGGTTTCGAATGTGCGCATACCCCTCTAGTTCGGCATTCATGGAAGTGCCAGTAAAACTCCAACCGGGAGGGCAGGTTGTGCAAGAGGTGTAATCGCTGTCTTCGGCTTCGTAAGTGTTGTCGCCAGTCTTTCGTATGAGAGTTCCTGCAAAGGTAACTTGCCCAGACTGAATAAATCCGTCGTAGGCCTCTCCTGTGTTGGTTTCGTAGCTGAGCAAAACTCTTTTGGCAGATAAAGTGGCTTTAGGGGTGACAAGCATCACATTACCCACAGCGTCGATCATTCGAGTCTTGGTATGGATCGTCGCTTCAGACGCCGTCATGTGTTGCTGTTGATGAATGACCTGTACGTTACCTCTCAGCAGTATGACCTGATTGCCGTCGTCGTCATATTCTATGTTGGCTTGATCGGCATCAAGCAATACAGGATCACCCTCTGAATTTTCAACTTTCAGAGCAAGTGAGTTGACAGATATGAGGAGTAATCCCCAAATCAAAAAGAGGGTTCTGAGTACACGCTGCATTAAAGTATATCTTATTCAAAGATATACTCGTCTTCTTGGTGCATGAGAATCACTCTCTCTGGTGCCATGCGGTGGAATTCATTCATCAGCTCTTCTAGGAACTGAGGTTTGAAGTGAGCAATGTATACAGGGATGTCTTTTTGCCTGACCTTAGCGAGCTCATCGAGAAGTTGCCGAGTGGTAAAGTGCCCGGCTGCCTTGGCCAGGGCTTCCATATTGCTTGGAAAGCTAATCTCTGTGAAGATTGCGCGAAGGTTGGCGCAATCGCTGGCTTTTTGCCATAACTTTTCCGTTGGGCCCGTATCGCCCGAAAATACTATCTGCTCGTTACCAGCATCTAAAAGGTACCCGACGGCGTTTCCTGGATGATTGACCTTAATAGGCTCGATCTTTACTCCATCAATACTCACTGAGCCTTCAATAGGACAAAATTTCATGAGAAATCTACCGGACTTGGAATCAATGGGTATTTTGGTGAAATCGGGCCATAGCACGTTGTTAAAAAGGTGCGTGTGGATATCATTGATTATCTCAGCCGTCGAGTGGATACGAAGCTCTTGGCGATCGGGATGAAATGAGTTCTCAATGAGAAAGCAAAGATCCTTGATATGGTCTATGTGCGGATGAGTGATCAGAATGTCTGTTACGGCCATTTGTTGTTTTGGACTGAGCGCCGAGGCAACAGATCCCGCATCGATGTAGAATCGATTATTGACCAGGTAACAAGAAGTTCGATAGCCCGGTGCTGTTCCACCATGCGAGCCAATAACTTTAACTCTCATTTTAACGTAGCTCCTTCAGATGGAATCGGCCGTTTGGGCCACTGAGCTAAAAATATTACTTACTTTGACTTCATTTCGAACACTCCATCCCAGTCTTTGGGAGGGGGAACTTCTAAAAATTCGCTACACCGGTTTATATAGAGCTTAGAGCTGTCATCATCTGGATTAATATCGAGGCACTTTGTAAAGGCGCTCATGGCCGCATCAAACTCTGCTTTGTAATAAAGCTGTAAAGCTGCATCAAAATTTTCAGAGAGTTTTCTCTGATCATCGGTGGCAGCTTCTTTGGTGTTCATTAATTCGTGAATTCTCACTGGGAGGAGCTTTCCTTTAACTCTCACCGAGTCGATTTCGCGAGTAACAAACTTGTCACCAATCTCCTTAAGAGTGAATTCGCTAATAATGATGTGCGTGCCATATTGCTTGTTGATGCCCTCAAGGCGCGAGCCCAAATTTACGGAGTCTCCCATGACGGTATAGGAGCGAACAATGTCTGATCCCATATTGCCGGCATTCATCTCTCCGCTATTTATGCCAATACCAATATCTATCAGCGGTAGACCCTTCGTTTCAAAATCGGTTTGAATTTTTTTGAGTTCAGACATCATATCTAGCGCACACCGGCAAGCCATCTCAGCATGGTTGTCGTAGGTAATCGGGGCACCAAAGAAAGCCATAATGGCGTCACCCATGTACTTGTCTAGCGTTCCTTTGTTCTTGAAAACCAAGCGAGTCATTGGAGTTAGGTAGGTATTAAGTATGTGAGTGAGTTGCTGGGGGTCGAGCTTCTCAGAGATAGTTGTGAAACCTCTTACGTCTGAAAAAAGCACCGACATAAATATTTTCCGTCCGCCGAGCTGTAGGTTCTCAGGCGATTTTAATATCTCATCAACAATGGCCGGCGAAACATACTTTGCAAAGGTTCCTTTAAGTTCCTTTTTCTTTCTTTCTTCAGTGAGATATTTGTAGGCCGTCATTGCCATATACATAATCAGGGTGAGCAACAAAGGTAGTGCCACCGCTATAATGTAGCCGCTTGCAAAAAAGTAAAATCTATCGACCAGGTAGATCACGAGAGCTGTAAATATGGCGGTAAAAAAACCCCAAATGGCTCCCAACCGAGCGAGTGCTAGCGAAAGAAAAACACCGAGCGCCAACAATGTAAATGGCATGTAAAGCGGTTCCAGCGAGTGATGCACTAAGAAGTCACTGTTCAATATATTATCAAGGGCATTGGCATGCGTTTCTAGCCCCGGAAAGTCTTCCGAGAAGGGAGTAACCCTTAAATCAAAGATTCCTACTGCAGTGGCACCGAACAAGAGAATTTTATCTTGCAAATATTCTTTTAGATCGATCTTTGTCTCTCTAGTTTCATGGCCATCCCACTGAGCAACTTTGGCCTTTCCGTCGCGCGAAAAGAGCTCTCCCGCTGACAAATGCGGATACGTGTACTTCGGGCCATGGTAGTTGATAAGCACTCGCCCGCTTCGGTCAGCGGGCAGAGATAATTCAACCTCTCCTGTCTCAGAGTTTGTAAGATCTAAACCTTTGATCGACTTTCCTCTGCCCCTTATAGGATCCTGGTCAATATTTACAAGAAGACCTTTTTCTTGTGTGAGCATGTGTAGTTTCAGAGCCAAACTGGGAATGAATTGATCTGAATACCGAGTTACCAGATAAGCTCTTCGCACCACACCGTCTTTGTCGGGGTAGGCGTTAAACGAGGCGAAATAGGCTGCACCCTCAGAAATGTCCGGAACATTGAGCCACCATCTCTCAGCCGCTAGCGTTTGATTAGGAATATCAAAAAGGGTTTGGAAGCTTGAAACGAAGTCTTCAAACGGAGTTTCAGAAAAGTCAGGATAAGCCTTTTGAACATTCGGCCAAATGTTTTTGAATTCATCGAGAGTGTCATCTGTTCCGGCTAAAAACTGCGTGCAGTAGAGTTGTTGGGCATCGAATACTCGATCCGAAAGCACATTGTCAGGAAGCCCCTTAAGGTCGCGTCTGATTTTAAAGTCGATTCTCTTAAACTGATAACTTAAGAATTGGTGGACGAACTCCGGAGGCTCGTTTGCCAAGGAATCTAGTACGAGAGAAAGAGCTTGGTCACCCTCGAGGAACTTGTATTCGTGAGATTGCTTTCTGAGATAGTCAAAGCAAACGCTTTGGTACGGATAGTAAACATGCACGTCAGTATCGAAGTACCCGCCGGTTACTATCCTTTCGGAATGTTTTGCAATAGTCTCGCCTAGTATACGATCTTTATCCGCGCGCTTAAGCTCACTTAAGATCGTGTTTTCTACTTGCGGCGATATACCAGGTAAACTCTTTATTTTCTCAAGCGATTGGTAGAGATCAGTCTTTTCTGATTCTGGAAAAACAATATCAAAACCAATGGCTTTGATATTAAACTCCATGACCTTCTCAACGACGTTCGCCATTATGTCTCGCGACCAAGGCCACCGCCCTAACCACTGCAGAGAATTTTCATCAACTGTGAGAAGCACTATCCGGTCGTCGGGGGCAACGTAGCCTCGATGAACCATCCGGATATCTACAGATTTCTGATGAATAAGATGAAGTATATCAATTGCAGTGCCTTCTCCTTCAGATCGTAATCCCTCCGGACGATAGAAAACGGTGGAGAAATAAAAGAGAAAGCCTGTAATAATGAGACCAAGCCGAACTGCGGAGAAACTAAAAACAAATTTAAAAACAGTGAGTAACTTACTTTTCAATCGAAACTTCCTTCTTTTCGAGAATTAGATTATAGAGCTCTTTTTTTGATCTTGGCCACAGAGGTTTAAAAATCTCCACAATGTTGGACGGTGCGATCTTTAGATCTATTGCATTTTGCAGTGCTCCTTGCCAGGCGGAATCGATGTTTAGTGAAGTTTGGCTACGCCCTCTGAGCGACAGGATGCCTATCCATTCTCCGAGAATCTCCTTGTTGTTAAACTCATCTAAAATCGCATCGATCTTGCCGAAGTGAATGCTTTCATGGATTTTCGTGAGCTCGTGATAGAGGCACACTTCCGACTTATTCCCAAAAACTTCCTTAATAAGTTTTAAACTAGAAAGAAGTCTTTTGGGCGATTCCAGGAACACCGCTTTTTCGAGAGCTTCAGGCAGTGATCGTAAGAGAGCCGAGAGTTCGCCTTGCTTACGCGGCAGATAGCCCAGGTATACAAAGTGCCCGCCGCCAATAGGTGATGCCGACAATGCGGCGGTGAGGGAAGACGGCCCCGGTATGGGAGTGACGTTAATATTATTCGTTAAGCATGCTTTCACTAAATGATAGCCCGGGTCATTTATATTGGGCGTTCCAGCGTCAGAAATGAGCACAACTGTCGCGTTGTTTTTTAAATGGTTTAATACATCTTGGACGAGTCCGCCCTCGGTGTGTTCATTGGCTGATTTCAACTTTTTATCAGTAATCCCAAAATGAGTTAGCAACCTTAAGCTAACGCGTGTGTCTTCACAGTAAATGACGTCGGCCGTTTTGAGGGCTTCAACGGCTCGTAAAGAGATATCACCGAAATTTCCGATGGGAGTCGCGACGATTTGCAGCCCTTGAGCACGGCCTAGGTCTAGTTTAGATGACATTACAAGTTGTTCCTCCTATTCATTTAACTCTGTGTAACCAAATCACTCAATTCACAGCAATGAAAAGCCGATACGAAAGTCGAGAGATAAAGTATGAGCAATGCACTAAAATTGATCGAAGACGAGCTCAGTGGCGATCTGGAGGCTAGTTCTTCGCTAGATTCGTCTTCCGAGTCTGATAATACCGAAGAGCTAGATTTAACTTCGCGAATTACGGGCCGTGTGGATTCTTTAAAGAACTCCATTCTCTCCTTTGTTGCTAATTCAAAATACGATGTAGCGCGCCGAGAACTGAAGGTTTACCGAAGTTACAAGATAAGTGTCCCCGGATATATAGCTCGGACAACTCAAATGTACGAGCAATCCGAGTTTATTATTAGTCAGATCGAGCAGCTTGGACGTAGCAAAGAGAAGCCGTCATTGCCGCTAGCTCAAAAGCAGCGGATTCAAGAAAAGCTATTGGGGCTCTTTGAATCACTTAAGTCTTATCTTGGTAGGATAGAGCAGGTCGAGAATGATCTTAAGGTTCGCGATCTAAGAGCCTCGGCGTGGGTTCTAAGGACATTTGTCATATGTGTTTTTGTAGCTTTTGCTGTCTTGGCGTCACACGAAGCACTTTCACAAGTGTCTGGTTTTGTGAAAGTGACCATTCAAAAAGGCGCCAGTTTTCTACTTAACGTTCTTGATATCTAAATAATCTACTTCACGATTTCTTTATAGAGAGCATTCAGCGTAGTCATAGACTGCCCTGAGGGTAAAACTTTTCCATTTACAAGAATCGTCGGTGTGCCTCGAACCATCTTACCTTCGCGAGCAATTTCAATAATGCCCTCAAGGCTATCATCTGATTGTAAACACTCGAGGAGTTGCTTTTCGTTGAGAGCTAGTTCTTTTGCCATTATGACTGCATCGCTCGACTCTGGCGCACCAAAGTTGTCAAAAACCCAATCGTGCGCTTGCCAGCCTCGACCCTGTTTATCAGCACACCAAACCATTCTGGCTAGAGTGCATGATCTGCTAGTTCCACCACTTTGGCCACCTTCCATATTCGGATTGCACTGAGGATCAAGCGGGAAGCCTTTAAAGATCAAAAGGACATGGGGTCGACTGTTGACAAAGGCATCGAGTGTAGGCCCAGCCATTTTGCAATGAATACATTGAAAGTCAGCGAACTCCACAATTGTCATTTTTGGATCTTTGGTGTCGCCTTTGACTAGTCCACGTTGAGAAAACTGCATCTCTTCATTGGATCTCCACTCCTGCAATGACTGGCTTGTGATTACTGGCAAACCTTTTGCGACACTCTTTTGAACCATGTCTGCTGTGATGAAAGTGACGATGGGTATAGCGACGAGCAAAGACGCTTCTAGTCCGGCCGCACTTTTTCGAAATAAAAGGAGGCTTTTAAGGTCTGTTAGGATTTCAGAGCCTGTTCTCTTGAAATCTATGGCTGCAAAAACGAACCCAAAAAGTAAGAAAGAAAATCCATAGGCCATTAAACAAAAAATACACAAGGCGCCCAGCTTAAAAAAAGAAATGGAGCCCATAATGACCGACAATATTGCGATGAAACCCGCGCCGTAAACAGAAAGCCTAGCTTTGCGCCTGGCCGTTACCTCATTTTCATCAAACTGGGCAGCCATCATTAGGACGAGAAGGGCAACATGTATCCAGACCGACCATAAACTGATGGGAGCGCCGAAGAGCTCGGAGTACTCGCTAGCTGCCACAGCGTCGCAGTTGAACGTGGCGTTAATATTACAAACTGACTTTTCTGCCAAACGACCAAAGCGGATCGCGAAGAAATGATATGTTAGGTAGGTTTGCGTGAGCAAGCCGCCCAGCAAAGCACCGTAAGCGAATGTGATTTTTTTGTTCCAAACCATGGGGCACCAGCCTTCGATTAAAATTGAATTGAGTTTCGCTCCAAGTCAAACAATCATTAGCTTAAAAGGTTTGCATACGAGTGTCACATAGTCGCTGGGTCGGTCATCAAAGAAAATTGCTTCGAGAAGTAAAACGACTCGTCAAGCTTCAATTGGGCCCGGACGCCACCGAAGTTGCTGCCTATTCGCTGGCTTACAAAAAAGAGTTCGATGGTAAGTTCAGTGTCATTGAACGAAGTGAACTTTTCGATGTTTGCTCTGTAGCCGATGTAGTCATGGGAGCCGATTTCCATGCGTTTTACCATTCACAGAAAACGAACCTGAGACTAATAGAAGCGCTAGCTAAAAAAAGAAAAATTCACCTAGCATTTGAATGCGTTGAAGCTAGAAATCAAGAGGCTTTGAACGACTACCTCGCCGGAGATGCCTCTGAGAAAGTTTTTCTCGAGAGGATAAGCTGGAAAAAAAGATGGGGATTCGACTGGCATCAATACCGGAGTCTTTTTGAATTTGCTAAGGCAAATCATATTTCGATAACTGGTATTAATAGATTCTCGCAGAGGCGATCAGACTCCAGTCTTGCCGCTAGGGACGAATTTGCGGCTGAGCAGATTGCCAGACTGCGGGAGATCGACCCAACAGCATTGATTTTTGTGCTTTATGGAGAGCTTCATTTGGCGAAAAGTCACCTTCCTTTGAGACTGAAGGCTCTTAGGCCAAAAGACAGAATGCACGTCGTCTTTCAAGACTCAGAAAAGATATATTTTCAGCTCGTGCGGCAAGGTATTGAAATGAATCTGCCTGTTGTTCGTCTTTCTAAGGATCGTTCATGTATAATGGCGACGCCTCCTTGGATTCGGTGGCAAAGCTTTCTTTTGCATTTAGAAAAAGGCGCTGATGAAGGTTTGCCCTTTGACGAAAGTGACGCATCTGACATTTCGGACTCTTTTTTGCATGTGTTAAAGTTGGTGAAGGAGCAGCTGAGTTTAGACCTTCGAACAGAAGATTTTCATCTGCGATCCGCTGATCGGAATGAGCTATGGGAAGCAATAGCTACTGAATTACCCAAGAGACAAGTGAGGGGAGCTATGACACTTGTTGAGGAATCTCGGGGATTCGTTCTACCTATTTCTAAGACGGTATTCTTAGGCAGACCCACAATCAACCACGCAGCTCAAATGGCAGGACAATATCTACAGATAAAAATTTCTGACCGCGACCGCCAGCCTTGGGACTTTCCAAAAGAAATGATCGGAGCAATATGGATCGAGGCTTGGGGCTTTTTTACGAGCAAACTCGTTAATCCAGCAAGGCAGCCCAGCGAACTACAACGGCTCCGGCAAGAGGCCCCTGCCCTCATAGACTCTGGTAAGGACTCGATACAGATTGTACTCACCCAAGCAGTATATGAAGTGCTGTATTTGAGAGGCGCTATTAAAAAGGCACCACGACTAACCGCTAAAGCGAAAAGTAGCTTTCTCGAGGCTTCTCGCATATTGGGTTCTATTTTTGGAGAGAAAATCTATCTAGCCTTTCGGCTGGGCAAGCTGACAATATCAGAAATTCACAACTATATGGGTCAAGATATTTTTGATGTTCGGTTTAAGTCAGTTTACTTTGAGTTGTTGAAAGAGGTAAGGGAAGAGTGACAGACCTGGATACCCAAAATACTAGTTCTCAATCATCCCGCAGCTCTTTTGATGATTTCGGTGAAGAGTCCGTTCTGGGGTATGAACGCAAGCATTCGGCTCAAGCCAAAAAAAATTCTCAGCTGGGACTAGAAATCGCCTCGTCGTTTAATGCCGAAATTCTAGAAAATAGGGCGAGCTCCGCTGAAGATTTCGATTTCGATCAAGTCAACTTTAGGAAAGCTGAACAAAGAGTAAGCAGTCAGTCCTGCGCTCCTCAATCAGCGTGCAGACTTCCGTTGCCACTGAGTTTAACGAAGTACCCAGCTTCAAGAAGTATTTATCGCGGTGATAGTCTCTTAGTTTCGACCGGATGGCAAAGTTCCTTTTGGTCCAAATTGAAGCGAATTTTGGTCCTTCTAGGACTATAAATTTAAAAAGTGCGCTTCAGCCCAGCCACAAGGGGCGGCAAAGGCTTCGATCTCAAAGATAATAAAACCTTCCTGAAGAGACTTCACTTGAAGAGTTCGCGGAACTCTTTACCTGGGCGAAATTTAGGAACTCGTGCAGCAGGGATATTCACTGGCGCTCCCGTCTGGGGATTTCTGCCCTTTCGGGCTTTTCGTTCTATAGTTGTAAAGGTTCCAAATCCAACGATTTTGACATCAAGACCTTCGGCAATCGCCGATTGAATGGTGCGAATAGCTGCATCCAAAATGTCTTCTACTGCCGTCTTGGTTTCGTTGGTTTCAGTAGCAACCTTTTCAACTAGTTCGAACTTATTCACATACACCCCTGTTCTGTTATGGTTAAGAGTCGGATCGAAAGAACGCACAGTAATAGAGGAGCTTTTCACGGTCAATAGGTTGTGTTAACCTTGTCTGTCTCAAAGTAAGTATTAGAGCTTTTAAAAAGATACTTTGCGGGAGTGAGAGACGAACTCACTAGCGATCACGAGGTCTTAAGATAGATTCAAAGAAAGGTTGCGGCTTGCCATGATAGTTAAGATGCGAAATAAGCTTGCGCAAGAGGTCTCTCAAAAATTGAATTTATCGCATGAGTTAGTGCTTGACTTGCTAGAGCGTCCGAAAAGTTTAGAGCATGGCGAACTGGCGCTTCCCATCTTTCGGTTTGCGAAACCCCTTGCAAAGTCACCGACGGTACTAGCTGCTGAATGGGCTAGCAAACTGAGCGAAAACATGCCTTTTGGGGTTCAAAACATCACTCCTGTTTCTGGATTTATTAATTTTCTTTTTGAACCCGCCTATGTCATCGAACAAATTTTTAAAAGCGTAAGGGAAGAAAAGGAAAGGCTGGGTTACTCTGACATTGGTAAGGGCAAAAAGCTTCTTGTAGAGTATTCCTCTCCTAACGTCGCTAAACCAATGAGCATCGGACATTTGCGTGCGACTGTCATTGGCCAAGCAATACGCAATGTTTCAGAAACTCAGGGATTTGATGTAGTGGGAATCAATCATTTAGGTGACTGGGGTATTCAGTTTGGAAAACTTGCTTGGGCGTATGACAACTGGAAATCAGAGTATAACTTTGAAGAAGCTCCGTTTGATGCCCTATTCAAAATGTATGTTAGGTTTCACGCAGAAGAAGAAGTAAATCCTCAGCTAGGAGAGTTTGGATCAGAGTATTTTCGGCGATTAGAGTCGGGAGATAGTCATGTGCGCGGTATTTGGAGGTTATTCCTGGATATTTCGTTAAAGGAGTACCAAGGGCTCTATGACTTGCTTGGAGTCAGGTTTGATGTCGTACAAGGCGAGGCCTTCTACAACGACAAGCTTTCAGAGACAGTAGAGAGGTTAAAAAATAAAGGTGTTCTCGAAGAAAGTGAAGGAGCCCAAGTTGTTTTTTTGGACGACTTGAATCCTCCATGTATCGTTATCAAATCAGATGGATCGTCACTTTATGCTACTCGCGACTTGGCGAGTGCGATCTACCGCAAAGAAGTTATGCGCGGGGACATCATGGTGTATGTCGTTGGCATGGAGCAGAGTCTTCACTTTCAGCAAGTTTTTGGCGTGTTAAAGAAAATGGGATATGATTGGGCAGAGAATCTCCATCATGTGGCTTTTGGCCTTTATAGGTTTAAAGACATCGGCAAGATGTCGACTCGAAAAGGCAATGTGATTTTTATGCGGGATGTTTTTGACAAAGCGATCGCAGAAGTTCGTTCGGTCATTCAGCAGAAGAATCCAGATCTTGAAAATAAAGAGGCAGTTGCAACCCAGGTGGGAGTGGGCGCCATAGTATTTAATGATTTGATGAATGATCGAGTGAAGAACGTCGACTTTGATTGGCAGAGGGCTTTGGATTTTGAGGGAGACTCTGGGCCCTACGTGCAATACTCGCTCGTACGCTGCAAAAGTGTTATGAGGAAGTTTGCTCAGGCCTTGCCAGAGAGCGCTCCTACTGAACTTTCTCACGCTTCAGAGTATGCCCTGCTTAGAGAGCTTCTTTATTTGCCGGATGTATTTTCTGCAGCCTATAGACAGTTTAAGCCTAACCTCGTGGCTCAATACCTATTGGAAGTTTGTAGAAAATTGAATCAGTTCTATCACAACTGCAAAATACTTACTGATGATCTTGAGCAAACGAAGTCTCGCGTGGTGCTTGTTCACTGTGCTGAACGGGTTCTCGACCAAGGGCTACGAGTTCTTGGAGTACCAAGACCCGATCACATGTAATCTAGACTGAACTTTCTGCGGGTCGTGGGCCAATTGGCTACTGTCTCGGGGTAATCAACTTATCAAGGCGCTCAAACATCCGATAAGCCATTAGATGACTCGTGGTTTGTTCTCCTATTTTATGCTCATGCTTTTTGCCTTTTGGCTGTGGGGCTATTTGGGCCTGAGTCACCATTTTGAGAATACCGAAGACCTGAAGGAAGAGGTGCAGTCTCAGCGCATGGAAATCGAGAGGCAGCGTTTGCGCGCAAGCATGGCGCAGTACGAGCAGGAGCGGTTTCAACAATACGTGGCGACTTTGATGTCTAACAAACTTAAGTCAAAAGACTACGTTGAAAGAAGAGTTGCCAGCGTTGTGACGAAAGAAATCGACAGCAGCTTAAAGCTAGTTAGCGGTGAATCTCTCATTTCTAAAGCAAAGCGAGATTATCAAAATCAAAAATGGGAGTCGGCTAAATACTTTTTAGTCCAATTTTGCCGAGAGTTTCCCCTTTCAGAGTTAATTCCAGAGGCTAAATTCTTACTCGTAGAAACCAACTACAAACTAAGAGACTATTTTGACGCCATCCAGGTGGCTCAAGAGTTAGTTCAACTCTTTCCAGACAGTGAGATGACCGGCTATGCCATGCTGCGAGTTGGGCAAATCTTTATTGAGCTAGAAAAGTTCGACGATGCCGAACAGGTTTTTCAAACTGTAGAAGCCAGCTTTAATCAGGGCACCCTTAGGCAGCAGGCGCGAGAGTTCCTTCGAGGACTCCACCCATGAGCCCCATACGCTACAGGCCATCGAAGGTTCTGATGGTGATAATTGGGCTTTTGATTGGAACAGCCCTCGATATTAGTATCGTGCCGGCATCTAGCGAAGAGAGCCAAGACGCTGTGAAACTTATGGAAGAGCCGATATCTGAGCCAGAAGGATGCCTTGAGAAGCTCGATGTTTGCGGTTTAGCCACGTTGGATGATCTGGGATCGAAATTAAACTTTGATGACGCTCAAATTAGTTTTGGCAAAAAAACGAAAATTATAAGACTCAACATGCAGCGAATTGATCTCGTAGCAGGTCAAATTTTGATCGACAACAAGACGATCTTTACCGTGGGTGTCCCCTATGCAGAAATAGAAAGTTCGAGCGGTCTTTGGTATGCGGCTCGCATGGATAGCAAGGAGACTGTTGTCTACGCATTTCGCTCAGACGTTGTGGTGAAGCCCCTGGGGGCCTCGCCGATCCAGCTAAAGCAAGGGTTTCATCTGACAGTTTATCCTGTAGGAAAAGAAGGAAAAGCTCTTGTTTCTGTTCCGCAATCCTTCGACATAAAGGATGCCTCTAGACAGTTTGCATCGCTTCGTTACCAAGATGAAAGCAAAATTCAAAAGGAGCTAGCTGAGCTGGTTCCGACGTGGGAGTCTGTTGTTGAAGAATCGGCGGAGATAAATCGAACTGTCGCTTCTCGTTTAGTGGAAGAAGCGGAGGCGGCGAGGATTCGCCGACGGCATCAGGCACTTGAAGAAGAACGAGAGAGGTCCCAACTCAAGAAACTTTATTGGGAGAGAACTTTCGAAGTGCCCCCCCGCTAAGACACTTAGGCCCAAACAACTATACGTCTGTCAGATCTAGCATTCCTCTAAACAATTCTTAGAGGAAAATTTTACCGGTTTTTTATAAGACTTAAGGAGGGCTTGAAGTCGAGCTTTGCTTACCAATTAGGATCTTGCTTGGAGAGTTGATACAATTTAAGAAAAGGGGGCCAAGGATGGCTGTATCAGGTGTCGAACGAAATCGACAGGCTGAAGAGACTGCGCGCATCAAGAGTGAGTATAGTGAATTGAAAAAGCAGGATGCCAAGAATCAAGCCAACCAAATCAAGCGGCTCCAAAAAGCCCATGCCGAACAGCTTCAAGAATTGCAAGAGATGCAAAGTGAAACGCTTGATGAGCAGCGGAATCGAGCGCGAGAAGCCCTCACCGAAAGAGATCAAAAATACCAAAAACAAATTGATGAACTGAGACAATTGCATCGAGAGAGTCTTAAAGGCCGCGCGGAAGAATTTGAAAATAAAGTAGGGGCGCTACGAGATACCAAAGACTCTATCATTGAGCGGCAGAGAAAAGATTTCTATCGTAAGTCAGAGAATATGGAGAAGCTCTATCGGCAACAAGCGCTAGAAAAAGATGGAGCCATTTCTGAATTGGGCGAAAAAAGCAGGGCAGCTCAAGCAGAAGCTTTGGATAGACGAGAGGAAGTTTTACGAGAAGCTCTAGGAAAGAAAATCAAAGTTGCCGAGTCTAGCCGTGACGAAGAAATCGAAAGATTGAGCAACGACCTTACAGAAACACGAGGCGTAAAAAACCGCGAGATTAAAAACCTTAAGGTTGGCCGAATTCAAGATGCGCAAGAACGTGATAAAGACTTCTCTCAACAACTTTTAACGGAGCGAAAGAATAATATAGGAGTGCTCGACCGAACTAGGGAGGGGCAACAACTTGATCTTCAAGACCAACGAAAGCAATACGTTGCTTCGCTCAAAGAACAACGGGAAGAATTCGACCGAGCTCAAAATGCCTTGACCGGGGAAGACGGTAGGCTGTCCCGGCAAATTGACTATCTGGAAAGAGAGATCCAGCGAGAGAAAAACGAAGCCAATATTCGGCAAGCCAATCTTATCAATCAAGCTCGTCGCGAGAAAAAAGGAGTCTTGGAGGCCACTCAAAATCGTATTGAGCTAATGGAAAACGAGCGAGCACAAGCCTTGCAGGAATCAAAAAAGCAGGTGAGTGAGGATCTCAGTAAAGTACACAAAGATCTGCGTGGAGAGGTGAAGTCTCAGCGTGATTACTATATTCAGCGGATTGATCGAATCAAAACTGAGCAAGTAGACGGACTCAGAAATCGTATAGGTGAATTAGAAACCGAGAGTCTCTACGAGAAGGGCAAAGCTTCGAACCGTATCAATAAAATTGTTGACTCTTACCAAGGGGAGAATCAAAAGCAGACGGAGTTTCATCAACAAATTGTAGAGCAACTTAAGGATCAACATATCAGTTCTTTACAAGATCTTCGCAATCAGATGGATGTTGAGAAGCGCGACGCGATTGTTCGACTAGAAAAGAAGATCCGCGAGAATGAAATTAAACACACGGCCGAAATCAATAAGATTACTGGCCGACTTGAGAAGCAGCTAGCAGAAGTCAAGGCAGAAAGCCATAAAGCATTGCAACGAGAGCGAGAAATCTCACAGACGCGGCTTCAAAACCGAGAGAAGGATTTTCAACAGAAACTGCGCAGCTCAGAGGAGCAAAAGCAGTCGCAGTTAGATAATATTGAAGAGCGCCACAGAAAAGACATCGAAACGATGAAAGCTCGCTACCAGCAAGAACAAATAGAAAACCTAAAGTCTAGAGTTTGACCATCAACGGTCGACGAGATAGTTTCTTTACATGAAAATCGCAGATCGCAGAGTTAAAATTGTCGCTACAGTAGGTCCCGCTTCAAATTCTCAAGAGATGATTCAAAAGCTCATCGAGGCAGGAGTAAATGTCTTTAGACTTAACTTTAGCCACGGAAGCCATGAGGAGCATTTTCAGGCGATTAAGTATATTCGCTCTGCCTCACAAGAGTTGTCCACGCCAGTGGCCATCCTTCAGGACTTACAAGGGCCAAAGATAAGAGTGGGTAAGCTTGTTGGCGGCAAGATGTTGTTAGAGAGCGGCTCAACGGTCGTGTTGACGACACGAAAAGTCAGTGGCGAAAACAATGTAATTCCGACGGATTTTGAGGAGCTTCCGGCCTCGTGTCGACCGGGGCAAAAAATTCTTTTGGACGACGGGCTTCTTGAGCTCAAAGTTTTGTCGGTAAAGCAGAGTGATGTTGAGTGCCGTGTGGTCTACGGCGGGGAACTTAAAGACAGAAAAGGGATTAACATTCCCGGCGCAAACTTGAAAGTGGAATGTTTGACCGAGAAGGACCTCGTAGACCTCTATTTTGGTCTGAAGCACGGAGTGGACTATATAGCATTGAGTTTTGTTCGAAAGGGCGAAGATATCCGGCAGCTGAGAACCTTAATTGATGAAGCGGGCGGATTTGCAAATATTGTAGCGAAAATTGAAATGTATGAGGCTCTTGAAAATTTAAATGATATCGTTCAGCTGAGCGATGCGGTTATGGTAGCCCGAGGAGATCTGGCGGTAGAGGTTGGGCAAAGTTTGCTTCCTGGTTATCAAAAGGAAATCATTGAACTCAGTAATACGATTGGTAAGCCTGTAATTACGGCAACCCAAATGCTAGACAGTATGGTTAACAACCCTAGGCCTACGCGAGCCGAAGTTACCGACATCGCCAATGCCGTTCTGGATGGCTCAGACGCCCTTATGCTATCTGCTGAGTCTGCAAGCGGTAAGTATCCGATTAAATGTGTCGAAACTATGGGCGAGATTATTGGTGAGGTCGAAAGGACTGGTAAATATTATTACCGAGTCAATTATGAGCACGAGTTTTTTAGTATAGCTGAAGCGATTGCAGCGGGAAGCTGTTTATCCGCTCTTAAGCTTAACGCTTCTGCAATTGTTTGCTTAACTACAACCGGAAAAACAGCCCGGTTGATCTCTTCTTTTAGACCAAAGTGTCAGATTTTGGCAGTCACCCATTTGCTCCCGACTTTGAATCGCTTAGAGCTTGTGTGGGGAATTCAAACACTTCAAATTGATCCCTATAATTCTTCGGATGAAGCCATGGAAAGGATCGAAGGTATGCTGCTTCAGTTTCGACTGGTAAAACCGGGCGACAGAGTGATCCTAACAATGGGACTTCCCATACTTGAGCAAGGAACAACGAACTCGTTGAGAGTTTACACGGTGAGAAAACTGCGCTTAGCGGAACTTTCTAATTCAGAATTGCCGGTTCGGTTTCGCCGCTTAGCAGTTGATACAGACGCCGAGGGTGTATCCAGTTGACTTCGCTTTTTCGAAAAGACATCGCCAGCATTGTTGCTGTAGGTACAGAAGTCACTACCGGGCAAATTGAAAACAAGCACGCAAAATTCTTGTCGGAAGCTATTGATGAAATCGGTTTTGAGGTGCCTCTTCATATAGCTGTAGAGGATGATTTAGAGAAGGTTATGACGGTTCTAGAGTTCGTAAGCCAGTGGGCTGACGATATTTTTGTGACCGGAGGGCTTGGTCCGACGACAGACGATCTTACACGTGAGGCAATTTCTAAGTGGTGCGGTTTAGAACTGGAGTTTTCGCCGGAGGTTTGGGAGTTTATCGCAAAACGCCTTTCAGCAAGAGGCCGGGAGCGAAAACCTATTCATAAAAAGCAGGCTCACTTTCCGGTGGGGTGCCGCATTTTGCCAAATCAAGTCGGTACAGCTCATGGTTTTGTGGTTGAAAAGCAGGTTGCCAAGGGCCGCATTATCAGAGTTTGGGCAATGCCCGGGCCTACTGCTGAGCTAAAGAGCATTTGGGATCCGCTTGTCGTGCCGGAGCTACTCAAGCGAATTCCTGAAAACTCCGTGGAGCTTTTAACCTGGAAAATTCAAGGATTGGGCGAGTCTGAGATTGCTGAGAGGGTGGAGAGGATCACTTTAGGGGCTGAGGTTCGAGTGGGCTATCGGCTTTATGATGGCGGGGTAGAGCTCAAGCTTTGGGTGCCGCGCACTAACCGAGCCTTGCTTGAGCCAATCATTGACGAGATCAACAAGTCTTTTCTTTCTAAGTGATTGACATACGCAAAATATACGCTAATCTTTTACAAGATTTATGGCGAAAAAATCACCCCATTTAACTCCTAAACAGCTGGAAGTTCTCTCGTTCATCGAAAGCTTTCAACAAAAGCAGGGATACACTCCTTCTCAAAGGGAAATTGCGAATCATTTTGAGTTTCGCTCTTTAGGAACTGTGCAGAATTACTTGGTCCGGCTCGAAAGAGAAGGAGTTTTAAAAAGAAATTGGAATGCGAAGAGGGCCTTAGAGATCAAGGCCCCGCAAAAAAGCATTGGCAAGACTCGCCCAAAAGTTTTTTCTTCGGCAGCTTCTTCTGTGCCAGATCGTCGTTCAAGCGAGACTTTAGAGATTCCCCTTCTTGGTCGAGTTGCGGCGGGCCGTCCAATAGAAGCAGTCGAAGTTGGTGAGTCGGTGAGTGTACCTTCAAATTGGTCTCGAGGAGGGCGTCACCTTTATGCCTTGAAAGTTCAAGGTGATTCGATGAAAGAAGATGGCATTTTTAACGGAGATGTTGTTGTTTTAGAAGAGACAAAAATGGCGGAGAGTGGGCAAACTGTAGTCGCTTTGTTAGAAAATGCTGCCACTATCAAGCGATTTTATAAAAAGAATGGAAAATTAGAATTGCGACCTGCAAATGCAGATTACAAGTCTATTTGGCTTCAAGGGCAAGAAGCTTTGGGCCTCCAAATACAGGGCGTTCTTGTTGGCTTGATACGTTCCTACTCATAGCACTGACTCCGGCTGGACTTTGGAGTTCACTTTGAGAACCAGTTTTCGTGAGTTAGCTAGCTAGCTAGATTGTTCGTTCGTTTGCTTGTTAGTTAGCACATTAAATTGAAGTGGCGCTGCAGGGTTGAATTTTATGCTTTCAGAAAATTTATTAATTTTAAAAGAAGAACTGCAAAAGACAATTCGTCCAGAGCGAAAAACTTGGACTGTCGAGGGAGATGACAAGGGGATTCCCCAGTGGGGGATTTGGGGTTTATTTGGCGAATTAGGCACTGGTAGAACCCAAAAAATTTTAAACTTCTTAGTGGCCTATCCGCAGCTTTCTTCTGTGTGGTTTCAAAAGGAGCAGAGTTGGTACCCGATTGGTTTTTATCAAAATGGTCTTTCGCAGGAGAGAGCTCTTTTTATTAACCCTTCGGAAGAAACTCTGTTTTCCACTTTTTTTGAAGTGATTGAGAGCGAGCTTTTTGATGTATTGATTTTGGATTTTGGAAAGCTCATGCAGAACGGATACTCATTAAAGGTTTTAAGAAAGATTCATGCTAAGTCTGAGAAGCACCGGCGTTTGTGTTGCTTGCTAATTGAATCAGATCGGGTCCATGACCACTGGCTATTTGAAAAGATCACGACTTAAAAAGATTTCCCTTTGGAAAGAATTCCAAAATTTGAAAATTGTCCTTGTAGGGTTGGCTCGCAGTGAAAACTCCAAAGTTTAATATAGATCGACTTTTGACAGTTCCTGTGGAGCAGAGGAGCGTTCTTTGTCTTCTTTTTCATAAAGAGCATTACAAGTCTGAGCCAGAAAGTGTTTTTGATAAAAGCTGGCGCGAAAATCTGGCGGAAACATTTGTGCAGCTCTCGCCCGAAGTAGCTCTATTTCAACAAAAAGAAATCGGCGATGAGAACGACACAGAGCTCCTGAGTCGTAGCCATTGCATTTGGATTCATATGGCCAAGTCATGGCCCATTTTAAAGCAAAACGAACTGCAATTGTTTTTCGATAAAGTTTTGGATGCGTTTGGGTGTCGTCTACAAGTGGGCTTTGGTAAAGATGCTTTTTGGGCTTACCTGAGATGTGTTACTAATAGCGATCACAATACGCCATTATCTGAAATCTCCATAGAGACTTTGCCGGCGGCTGGAAATCTATTTGGGCAGACAAACAAGCTTCGCTCAGAAGACCTAAGAAGGCTAAAGCTCCTTCGCGATATGGGGGTGTACAATTTTTCGGATTTTCTGGATTTCGCAAAGATGAGAGGGCTGGCTCTACTAGGTAAAGAAGCTCTTGAATGGCTGGATGTTCTTAAGAGTGGATATCAGAAGCCGTGGCCCCTGTTTCGTTTGCCGGAAACATTTGAAGAGCGAGTGAGTTTTCATCACTTAGATCTTTCTTTTTCGGATCATGGGTTAGATTGGATTTTGTTTCCGTTACAGTCGTTACTCAAAAGACTTTGTTTGCGTCTTGAGGCGAGAGGTCTTGCGATCTTGCAACTGGAATTTTCTGTAGGGCTAGAAAGTTATTCGACAACAGCAGAGTCAAACCGTGAGTGGAAATTTGACCTACCGTCACCACAAAAGGATCCTCAGTTTTTTCTGACGCTTTTTAAAGACCGTCTGAGGAAAGATCTAGAAATAGAATCCCTTTCATCGCCAGTAACAGATATGACAGTGAAAGTGCTGAAGTCTGCCGTCAGTTACTTTAGTCAGACGCATTTTTTTAATGCAGCAGAAAGAGTTAAAGAAGATCGAATAAAATTTTTAACACGACTTGTTCAAAGTGAGGGTAAGCAAAGTGTCTACGGTTGGAAGTTTCATCAAGGAATTTTACCCGAAGACTCTTGGCGTCCAAGCTTAGATGTTTTAAAGATGGAGACAGTCTCTAAGCTGTCAGAATCACGCGATTTGAGGGACGACTCTTTGGCTGGTGGAAACTGGAGTGAAAGACCTACAGTGCTTTTGGCAAAGCCCGTCTTGTTAAGGTTTCATCAGGGAGTTTTCTTTTGCGAAGACACAAGCCGCCGAAAGTTTGAAGTAGAAAGTTTCTGGGGGCCAGAGCGCATTTTAGCTAATTGGTGGTCGGACGAAGTCCGCAGGGACTATTATTGGGTTCAAGCCCGCTCGGGCGCTCGACTTTGGATTTTCCGCACATCCAAAGCTCAGTTTTATCTTCATGGTTTCGCAGATTGAAGCTCGGGAACAGAAAGAGGCGTTATTCTGTAGAAAGAGTAGACAATTGTTGAACAAAAATTGTTAGCGAAGAGGCAGAGAAATCTCCGTGACTAGGCAGTCACGCTTTTTGTTTGGTTTGTAGCTGCGGCAGCGCGCAGAAAGCCGTTAGCCCGATATTTCAGCGAGAAAATTATGCCCTATAGATTCGGCTTTGGCAGGCGTCTTGCCTACTCAAGGTGTTAATGGGCAAAACTTCTTATAGCTCCTCTCATTCAAAAATACGCCTTCACCGTCAGGTGCCAGGTGCTTTGACTCTGTCGCTACTCATGCTTTTAATAGCCTGCCAACAAACTCAAACAACAAAGCGACACGTTGAAGGAGAGTCGTTTACGCAGAACAAAGAGGTTCGGCTTTCTCAGACGGTGATCCCCCAAAAGGTGCTCCGCGAACTTGATTTTGGTGGGAGCAAGCTTGAAATTACAGCGCAAGATTTGGGTATGCCAATGACTTCAAAGAAAGACAATTCTAAATCAGAAGAAACCGCAGATGAACTGGTGATTCTTTCTCAAGAGTTTGAGTTCCAGGACGTGCGGGTAAAATATGATATTCCAAGTAGTACGGTTCACTTATCGGGCTTATACAAAGAAGAGACGGAAGGCGTCGCTCGGTCGGAGCTTCGTTTTGAAACTACTGGTGAACTACAGAGCTTTGTTCCTGAAGATAGTATCGACGGGCAGCCAATGTGGGGTGCTCACCTAACGGAATTCGACCTTCGCGCTATATCTGGCTTACAGAAAGATGCATCGGCTATTTCTGATTCCATGAAACTACGAGCCATCGTGTTTTGTCCAGAACCGGGGAACTGTAATCCAACCAGTATTGATTTTTATTTTTGCAAAGTTCAAGATCAGGAGAGTTCGACGACCTGCGAGCCAGGAAGGGGTTTTGCTACCCAAGACCAAACAGCCCTACGGCAAGCCTTCAAAAGGCGCATACGTTACAATTTGACATCAACAAAAGCAGTCGTCGTCGATGGCAAACCGCCCATGAGTTCTCCTGGAAAAGTCGCTAACGATTCATCGGCTGTCGATCTAACTGCCACCAAATCAACAATTGTTGATGGAAAGTCAGCCAAACATTCTTCAAGCGGAGTAACCAAAGAAGCCGGATTAACTAATGACGCCGGAGTAAATGACCAAGCGGGAGCCAAAACTGACAGAGTTGACGGAAAGTCAGCCACTCATGTTGGCTGGGTTGCTACGGAAACTCCGTCAAGTGATCAAAATAATTCAGATGATGGAGATAAGGATGATGAAGTTGATAGCGTTGATGAAGCTGACGATCATGGAACGGATCACCATATCGAAGAGGTGAAGTCCACAATGCTTGGTCCGATTGTTCTGCCCGTCCCTGACGAAGAGAAGCAGTCAGTTGAACACACTAAACAGGTAGTCAATCCTGGACAAACTCAAGAAGGACAAACTCAAGAAGGACAAACTCAAGCATATCAAGAGGCCGAGGCTAGCAAACCCAAAGTGGAAAAGACAGCAAAGCCAGAGAGGTTGCAGACTGTGTCCGGTGGCCAGCAAAGTTCAAACGCCGAACAAACCCAAACCCAGAAGCAAACCCCAACGCAAACCCAAACCCAAACCCAGAAGCAAACCCCAACGCAAGCCCAAACCCAAAAGCAAAGAGCGGCCTCGGTTAAGCCCAGCACAATTGCCGATATCTTCAGGAATGTTTCGGGTTTGGTTCAAGCCATACGCTACCATCACAATGGTCAATTGCAAAACGCCTCAGTATTGCCACCAGAGGCGGATTGCTTTGTATCGAGAGAAACCAATTATGTGTCAACTGGCGACGCCCGAAAGGGAGTCAAAGTATTCGGAGCTGAGTCGACTATAGAGATCCTTAAGAGAACTTGTGTCGATTTAAAAAATAAGGTGCGCTTAGGCATCATTCCCAAACTGCCAAGGGCCATGATAGGCAATTTATCGCGACGAGCAGGTGGGGAGATTTCTGATGAAGTAAAGAGCCACCAAAATGGGCTTGATATTGACATCTATTTGCCCACGTTTAAAGAGCAGTACTTAAGTGGATATCGCTTTCGAGGTGGCTCTACCAAGTCGTCTTATATAAATTCGAGCGGTTTCAGTTTAGATTACGACGTTGCAGCAATGTATCACTTTTTTGAAAGCCTTTCTGCCGTTTCAGGTAATCAGCTTATGGCTGTGCTAAAAGACCAAAGAGAGATTCAGTATCTCTGTGAGTATGCAAAGAAAACTCGCCCGCCTGAAGAATTGCGGCCCGGCGGTCGGGCTAATGAGTTCTTACGAAAAGTTACGGGAGCCTACAAAGGTCACTCTAACCATACCCACTTAAGATTTCATTGTCCGGGGCCCAGCTGTGTTCCCTCGCTCATCACTCTTCCTAAAACGGCCAAGTGTCTTGCCGCTGAAGCGAGTTGAACAGCTTTCTACAACCATTTTATGAGTGTCTTTTTGGTATGGGAACTCAATGAAAAAAACCGAGATGACTCCAAAACAAAAAGTCCGATGATTTCTCACCGGACTTTCCTCGTATCAACAGGTTCAAGTGTAGTTCCCTAAAAAGGGAGTGAGTACCTAGTTTCCTGAAAAGAAATAGGCACCTACAAAAAAACTAAGCTACCTAGAATTTAAACCAGCAGCGTGGACGTGCACCCAAATCGTAGTTGGCTCTCTCGCAAGTTCCCGCCTGAACATCTGTATTAGAGACGTCGTCATTAACGCTAGCATCGCACGTAGCGCCGCCGAAATAAGTGTCAAGTCGGCATTGAGTTGCTGGGTGGTTATCGTTTGTCGCATCTACCACTGCCGTGTCGGGCTCAGCAAAGGCTGGCTTTCTCTCTTCGTTTCTAAGTGCCTGAAAAAGATTTGAGACAGACATTCCTGCCATTGCACCTCTCATGCAGATCTCTTGGCTCGATTTTCCGTTGTGTCTGGCTGTGCATTGTTGTTGGACTGTGGGATCAACTTCCATAGAGGCCAATACTGATGCATTGTCAGCGCCGTCAAACATTCTTCTGAGACACTTTAAGGTAGAGAAGTAATCTGCCTGGCCTTCGTTTGAGGCCCATATGCTGAAGAAGCTTTTCTTTTGAGGAGTTCCACCAATGTGGTGTCCGATTTCGTGACAGATAACAAGTCTAAATCCGTCCAACGTAATGGTTTCATGACGAGCTAAACCGCCGTACATGTTAACTACCCAATTTTTACCTTGGCGCTGAGCCGAGGCGTTTACGGTCCCGTTTTCCCAAAGGCGGTTAACCTTAAGATTTCCACCCTTCTCAGTGATAATCGAAGCGTATATTTTTTCGGCCTCATCAATCGCCTGATTGAACTGCTCTTCTGTGATTCCGGATTGGTCTTTGGCATGTATACCGATCCACTCGTTGTTCTCCTCGACGATGCCATTGCAAAGTTGATGCTGATGTTCACTGGCCCCAACTATTAGCGACGCCCCCATCACTAAAAGACAAGATTTGATTAGATTTTTATTCATGGTTCCCCCTCATTTGACAAGTTTTTGACGACGGCGAACTGTCGTCATTAACTATTGATTGCGCTCTAGACTTAGATAGGGGGTTTCAAAGCGGAACTAGACTAAGGCCAAGTAAAAACTGATTGCCTTCGTAGGGCTACTTAGCGATTCTCACGACTATGGATCAAACTTCCAACATCGAACCAACTGAGAAGACGGCAGGGAGTCCGTCGTCCTCAAAGATCAAAAGAGAAAGCCCGTGGACGAATCTCTTTTTTAATATCGTAATCCCGGTGATAGTACTTTCTAAATTTAGCTCCGAAGACAAGCTTGGCCCGATTAACGGATTACTTTTGGCTATTGCGTTCCCCCTTACTTTTGGACTTTATGAACTCGTTAAAAAGAAAACTTGGAACTTTATTTCGATTCTTGGTCTTATAAGTGTGCTTTTGACCGGAGGACTTGCATTGCTAGAGCTTGATGGCCTTTGGTACGCCTCGAAAGAAGCTCTTGTGCCTGCTGTGATCGGCCTCACTTTGCTTTTTTCTAAAAAGGCTCAAGATTTTATTCTCAGAACAATGTTCTTGAACCCGCAGATCATACCGGTTGCGCGAATTGAAGAGCTCCTCGATTCGGCAGAAAAAAAACTTCACTATCAGCAAATGGTTAAGGGCTCCTTAATTTGGATTGTTATTAGCTTTGGTGTCTCAACAGTTCTCAATTTTGCTTTAGCCTTCGCCATCGTGAAAAGCCCGGCAGGAACTGAACAGTTCAACACCGAGGTTGCGAAGATGACGGCGCTGAGCTTTCCGGTAATCGCCCTGCCGTCGACCGCGGTTTTGATGTTCGCTCTGTGGAAGCTCTTCGGCGGAATCAAAAAACTTACCGGAGTAGACTTGTTCGACGAAATGACCCGCTCCCGCCAATAATAGTATTTGCTTGCAGCATTTCGCTAAACAATGCCTTAGAAAAATAAGCCTTCCTTCATATGCGAGTTCGGATTGGTGCGGTGCTCGCTAATGCGAGCGCCGCTGCCAAACGCTGTTAGCGCTCGCCTTCGAGTTTTTTGAGGTTCTCGAACTTACCGGCAAGCCACAGCCCATCACCAACTAAGACTTGGGTGTCAGCAATGGGATTCAAAATTCTTCTGTCTTTTCTTTCGATCCCGACAACGAGCAAATTCAAATCTTTAAAAATAACCAGCTCTTTGAGCAGCTTGTTACCTAGCGGCGACTCTTCGCCAACGATAAATCGCGTGAGCTGCAGTGGCTCAGGAACTGGCAAATCTCGGAGTCTTTCTGATGTTAAGCACATTTCGCGGAATTTCTCAATCTGGTCATTTGAGCCAAGCACAGAGAGAATGTCGAAAGGAAATATCCTTTCATTGCTCGACGGTGAGAGGATTTCAATATGCCCTCTTTGAATTCTCAAAAGCGTGATGCCTAAGTGGCTCCTCAAGCTTAACTCTAAAAGTGTTTTACCAGAAATGTTGGAGTTCGCTTCGACCTTTATGTCTTCGATTTCAGCTTTCCAAGGACGTATTTGATTGAAGGCGAGGTTTTGGGAGCGCGAGGCGAACCACATTCCCTCGACCCTGTGGTACGCTGATTCTAAAGGTGAATACAACAAAAAGAGGCTCGAGCCAACAAGCACAAGTGTAACGATCGTGAGTTCTTCTGCTTCGAAAAAATAGTAACTTACAACGAGGAGAAAAATAAGAGTTATGAGTCGATAAACCAACCTAACAAGGTCGAAAGAGAATAGGCGTGTGTTTGTTGGTAGAGTCTTGTCTTTTCTACGGTAAAACATCATAGCCCACAAAAACGGCAAAGAAACAATCGCGGCGCCTACTACGAGTGCGCCTTTATTTTTGAGTATCGACAAATGCTGCCAGCTTGGAGCCCAGTTATCGAGGTTTTTGAAGAACCAGAAAATGGCAATAACGACAGAGGCATTCAGTATCCATCGGGGCAAGAACTTTATGGCTACTCGTTTGAGCTCTGCCGCCAGCGAAAAGCGAAGCAAATCAAAGCGGTAGTTATCTACTGCAACAAGCCAAGAGTTCGGAAGCCCTGAAGAGGCCCATTTCAGTACAGAGTCTGAGTGCTTCAAAAGATTGGGCGCGATCAATGAAGATATAAATGAAACCATGACGATGATAGAAGCCATCGTTTTATCGATAGCTCCTAAATGCAAGCCTAGGCCTGCAATAATAAATGAAAACTCCCCAATCTGACTTAAAGAAAAACCTATTTTTGCAGAGTCGCTCAACGTTCCGCCGGTGATTGTTGCCATAGAAGAAGCAAACAGAAACTTACAAGCCAGAGTTGTCAAAGTTAATGCAATAACCCATTGCGGATTTGCAATCAAAGTTTCCGGCGCGATGAGAAGGCCAATTGAAATAAAAAATATGGCGCCAAACAAATCTCTAAGCGGCTTAATAAGATCTACAATTCGGTTTTGAAGCCGAGTTTCAGCAAGAATGCTCCCCATCAAAAAGGCAGCGAGCTCCGTTGAATGTTTAAATTGATGAGCGACTGCGACCATAATAAGACACAGCGAGAGGGCAGCTATCAATAAAATTTCATCGCTAAACCACTTTCTTGCCTTGTCAAACAAGGGGGGCACGAAGAACAGTCCGGCTATACCCCAAATCAATACGACGAGCATCAGCTGAAAGATATTGAGACTCAGCTGAAGACCTTCAAAGTTTTGCCCTCCGGCCAAAGTGGTGAGCACCAACAAGATGCCAATCGCAAAAATATCTTCTACGATCAAAATTCCAATGACGGTTTTTGTAAACGGTTGGTTTTTGAAAACGCTGTCTTCAAACCCCTTTAGAATCATGCCCGTAGAAGAAATGGCGACCATCGAACCTATGAAGAAACTTGCAGACTGGCTGGCGCCCAACTGCCTCGCTACGACGAAGCCCAAGGCGGCAGTCATCGTCACCTCGACGAGTCCTATTAGAGCGGGCCTGGGGCCAAGTTTAATAAGTCTCTTCAAGCTGAATTCTAAACCGAGATAAAAGAGAATCAGTATAATACCGAGCTCTCCGAGAATCTCGATACTCTTATGTTCAACAAGGCGAACTGTTAAAGGGCCTTGCGGGCTAATAAGGTAGCCAGCGAGAAGGTATCCCACAATAAGGGGTTGCCCTAGGCGTTGAAAGATAAGTCCGATGATGGCGCCAGAAGCCAGAAGCACAGCCAAGTCACTAATGAGCGGCGAGAGATTTCCCATAAGAGAAAGATTACTTATGAAAGCCCTGTGCGACTAGAAAAACTTCAAAACTAGATTTTCTCGTACTGTCAGGTCTGACAGTCTTAACTTGTCGGAAGTTTTGTTTAAGGAGTCCTTCAATCTCTTTAAACTCCGGTCCCATAAAAATTTTTAGCGCGCTACTTCCGCCCACTTTCAATCGCTCTTTGCCAACTTCTATAACTTGCCTACAGAGCTCGGCCGATCGCGCCTGATCGCTTGAGGCGATTCCGCTAGAGGCCGGGGCCATGTCACTGAGTACAACATCGACTTCCGTTGGCATCCAGGCTTGGGTTTCCGCTGCAAAAATGTCCCCCTTTAGAAAGTGGAAGTTTGTTGCTCTGATTTTGGCTTCATGAAGATCGATGCCGTAGAGAGTTCCTTCTTTGCCAATGATTTGCAAAATCACTTGCGACCAGCTGCCAGGAGCTGAACCTAGTTCCAAAACGGACATACCCTTTTTCAATATCTTCAGTTTGCTTTGTATTTCTTGAAGCTTATAGGCCGAACGGGCGACATACCCCTCTTCTTTGGCTTTTTTGAAATAGTGGTCTTTTGGTTTATAAGTCACAGCATTTAGGGCTCTGTTAAGGGTTTAGCTCGCAGTTTTCAGACAATAGCCTTTAGGCAACGGTCTTCTGATAGTAGGCTTCGTAAAATTGCCATTGGACAAGTGTTTTTGGATAGATACCCACGAAAAATACGAGGCAAGTGTGATCTAGTCACCTAGATCAGTCAAGATTGTTACAATTTGCCGCACTCTCATTTGTCTTTCACTGGGCTTTCAATTAGCTTGTTAGAAACAACATATACGGCTGATTTTTAGATCCCCTAACATTCGGCCTTACAACGAACCTTTGCCCGAACCCGTGTGCTAACTGGCTGATCAATCAGTTGGCCTTAAGAACCAGGAACTCCGGTTTTTGCATGGGCACCAAAGGCAAATGAGGAGACAACTATGAGTAAAGACAAACAAACCGAAATTTCGCGGCGAGATCTCGTAAAACTTGGCGTCGGTGTAGCGTCGGCAAGTGCCATGGTGCTGTCCGGCTTTCAAGCACTTGGTCAAAACAACACGAAGAAAAAAAAGAAGGGTGCCGAGGCAGCCGCCAAATGCGAAATGATTGGCGACAACGATCCGATGGCGAAGAGTCAAAGCTACGTTGCTGACAAATCAAAAGTGGATCTAGCGAAAATCGAACCGAAAGAAAAGGCTCAGTATTACAGCAAACGAATGGAAACCGAATGGAAAGATCAGTACTGCGATAACTGCTTACTTATGGCTCCAGATCCCGAGAAATCCGCTCCTAAAGGTTTTGTGAAGTGCCAATTATTCGCCGGTAAATGCGTTGCAGGAAAAGGCTGGTGCAAGTCTTGGGCAAAGAAAGTTGGTTGATTGCTTTATCGAATCGAAAAATTTTTAACTCGGGTTCTTAAGTCCTTCTGATCAACGCGGGTGAGCTTTTTGTTTTCAACAAGAAGCTCGCCGTTGACCCAAACATGGGTCACGTCGCTGGCTTTTGTGGCGTAGGTGAACTCCGCATATACGTCGTGGTGTGGCCAGTGGTGAAGGCCATCTCTTGAGATGGCAATAATGTCGGCGCATTTGCCTACTTGCAGCGAGCCTACTTTGTCTTGAAGCGCTAAAGCCTTCGCCCCATCTAGCGTTGCCATTTCAAAAACTTTGTTTGCTTTTAAACTTTCGGGGTTTTCTGTAATGGCTTTTTGAATAAGTGCAGCAGTTTGAATCTCTGCAAAAAAATCAAAGTCATTATTGGATGCCGGGCCATCGGTACCAAGGCCCACGGTGAGTTCGCAATCGTGAAGTCGTTGTACTGGGCAAAACCCGTCGGCGAGCTTGAGGTTTGACTGCGGGCAGTGTGCAATGGCGACATTTTTCGTCACACGTTTGAGGTCGGAGTCGTTCGGCCAAACGAAGTGGGCCATCAGAAAGGGAACTTCAAAACAGCCTGAATCCTCCAGCATTTCGGTAACACTCATGCCGTAGCGTTTTTGAAAATGGGAATCTTCGGTTTTGGTTTCAAGTATGTGTGACATCAGAAGCACAGATGAGTCTTTGGCAAGCTCCGCACATCTTCGAAACTGATCGGGATCAACCGAGTAAGGGGCATGGGGAGCCAGCGCGGGTGATACAAGTTCATGGCCCTTCCACCTGGAGATAAATCGCTCAGCTCGATGAAAACCTTCTTCGAAACTCGCTTGATCTGGGGCCTCGCCAGAAAATAAACTTTGTCCGAGTACAGAGCGCATGCCCATTTCTTCGCAAACTTCAGCTATATCATCTTCGAAAAAATACATGTCACAAACGGTTGTGACACCGCTGAGCAAAAGCTCTGACAAAGCAAGTTCGGTGCCGAGACGAACAAATTCTTTAGAGCAGTTTTGTCTCTCTTTAGGGAATATATGTTTCGTTAGCCACTCATCGAGCGAAAGGTCGTTCGCGATTCCTCGTAGCAAACTCATCGGCAAATGTGCATGTGTGTTGATTAGCCCTGGCGTAAGCAGACTGTCACCAAGGCTGAAGATTTTTTTGGATTCATATTGTTGTAGAATTTTACCTTGTGTTTCAACGCCAACGATCTTACTGCCTTGAACGGCAACAGCTCCTTTTTCAATAAAGGGCTGTTGAGAGTTCGCAGTGAGAATGGCATCTGCTGAAACGATAAAATCAACTTTGCGCACACTCGTTCCTTTTCAGCTTGGCTCGCACCTAGTTTTAATTAACAAGAGACTCTCCCACCATCAGGGGAAGCTGCGGCATCGTTTGCTGAGGTATTTGGCCAGTAAGAGACTCAAGAAATTTTACGATTTTTGTAACTTCAGAGCTTTTAAGATCTCTGTTGAGCTGGGTTTTAGCCATAACTCTCACAGCTTCATCGAGCTTCGAAACAGAACCATTATGAAAGTACGGAGCAGTAATTGCGATGTTTCTCCATGAAGGAACTCGGTACATATGTTTGTCTGCTTCTTTTTTCGTCTCTTTCATTCTACCCAAATCTTTATCAAGCTCATAGGTTTTTACATAATCATTTTCGCTGAACGTAGGAAACCGCATATAAAAACCTGTTCCGGTTGGCAGCTGTGGTCCTGCGAAATGTGGTCCAGAGTGGCAAGCAAAACAGCCGACGTTCTGAGCCAGTTCGTATCCTTCTAGGGCATCCTTCGAAATTGCAGTTTTCTCTCCTTTAAGATACCGATCAAATGCCGAGTCGGGTGTGATCAATGTTCTTTCATACGACGCAATGGCTTTAGCGATATTGTCGACAGTGATGGGATCACGCCCTCCAAAAACTCTCTTAAAGGAGGTTCTATAACCCGCAATTGCTTTTACTCTTTTGACGGCCTCATTGTGGTTGGGAAGCCCCATCTCTATAGGATTTACAAGTGGCCCTTTAGCCTGCTCCTCGAGCGTAGGCGCTCTACCATCCCAAAACTGAACCGACCAAAAAGCTGAGTTCCAAACAGTGGGTGAGTTTCTATCTCCCCTGTGTCCGTTGACGCCCGCGCTCGTCCTTACGGAATCGTCGCCGGTCGCCATGACGTTGTGACAGGAGTTGCAAGAGACGGTACCTGTGGAAGAAAGTCTTGGGTCAAAATACAACTGCTTACCCAGCTCGATTTTTTGAGGTGTCTGAGGATTATCTTTGGGAATCGGCGGAGTTTCAGGTAAAGGTTCATTTGCGCTTGCCAAATTTGCCACTACCAAGTGCGTAGAGAAAAATCCCAAGGCAACGACAGCTGCCAAACGCAAAATCCTAAAAGAAGTTCTTTTTTGAATCAAGTTAGCTTTTGTTTCTATTTCAGCTTGGTGTGTTTCAAAACTTTTGTACCGAAGTCTTGCCATTGTTGTTACATCCCTTTTTAAGTTTTGTGTTTAGTTAAAACGTTCGGGTCTTTCAACCTCATAAAAGATTTTAAGGAAGATACTCGACAGGGTCTATTGGGGCCTTCTTGTAACGCAGTTCAAAATGCAAATGAACACCTTCGGCATTTCCGGTTTTTCCCATAGTGCCGATAATTTCTCCGCGACGAACCCTTTGACCTTGAGACGCCTTGACCTTGCTGAGGTGAGCGTAGAAAGTTGACCATCCGTAGCCGTTGTCGACGATAATAAGTCTTCCATAACCGGAAAACGCATTGCCTGTGTAAACAACTGTTCCTGCGTGTGCTGCCATAATGGGTGTTGAGTGTGAGCCCGTTATATCGATTCCAAAATGAGGTTTAGACAGGGAGAATTTTTGTGAAACCATATGGCCCCTACCCAGTGGCCATGCGATTTCATGGGGACTATCCGAGTTTGAGCCTAAGTCAGACGTCGGCAGAGCTGTTTCTGTTCTCTGTTTAGGATGAATGGGTCCGCCAGGGGAGAGAGCTCCGTAGCCGCGAAAAGAGGTAGCTCGATACGAAGCCGACTGATAGGGTGGAGCTTTCATAGATGCACAGCCGCTAAGCAGCAGAGCGCACAAAAAGAGGCATCGTCTTCGGACGGACTTAGTAAGCGGGTCTCGATTTTTTGATTTGCTTAAGAACTTCATCATGTGTTGTGTCGAGCCGCAGAGGTGTCAGACTCACAAAGCCGTCTTCCACAAATTGGCAATCGCTATTCTCTATAGCTTCGAACCCTTGGTAGCTTCCGCCAAGCCAATAGTAGGCATGACCTCGAGGATCTGTTCTTACGTCTATAGAATTCGTGTATTCTCGTCTTCCCTGGCGTGCCATGCGAAGCCCCTTAATTTTCTCTGCAGGGGTGTTGGGTACATTTAAATTAAACACAGTTTGCTGAGGGTCAAAGTCTGTTTTTAAAAGGACATCGATACCCTCGTCTGCAAAAGTGAATGCGCTTTGCCAGTAGCACTCAGTTTCAGCCGCTTGAAAATGAAAACACAGGCTCACAGCCATACTCTTGATGCCAAATAACGCTCCCTCTCTGGCGGCGGCCACTGTGCCTGAATAAAAAACATCATGCCCAAGGTTTGCTCCGCGGTTAACTCCGCTGAGTATGAGATCGGGTTCTTGCTTTAGGATATATCTCGTAGCGGTGTAAACGCAGTCTGCGGGCGACCCCGAGACGCTATAGATCCTTTCGTGGATTTGCTGAATACGAAGGGGTTTGTGTAGCGTCAAGCTGTGACCCACTGTGGAGCGGTTTTGCGAAGGGGCGACGAGCCAGACTTCGTGACCCCTCTTTTCGAGGTGCTCCTTCCATTTTAGTATCCCAGGGCTGCTGACACCATCATCATTTGCGAGAAGAATTCGCATGTAGCGCTCCTTTAGTGATCAAAAATTGTACAGCTTCCCGAAAAAAATTCAATGAATCTACATTCAAGTGTCGCCTAAATCGATACGGCTCAGCGCAAAGAATTGCATATAAGAATTGCGGTAGTTAAATGCAAGTTAAGGGGATGATTGAGGTTGAACGTGAAATTCTTAGTTGTTCGCTGGCTTGAAGTCTCTCTTTTGCCGATTTGTTTTCTCCTTGCCTCCTTATTTTTTGTTGCAAGCGGCTCAAGCCAAGAGTCCGCAGCTACCCCAATGACGATAACCAGGAATAAATCGGCAGAAGAAAAGTTCACCGAAGCGGTACGTGATACATGGGTGAGACCTGCACGGAGATGTTGGGGGGAGATAAAAAAAGGTGGCGGTTTCGACATCCCTAAGTCAAATTGTCAGGAGTTTGGTCGTAAATTCAATCACGATACCGACGTGCAGTGGATAACTAGCAGCGTAACCAAGTATATGGGACATGACGAACTGAAGTTAATCGAATCTGTTTTAGAAGCGAATTACGCCTACAATGAATGTGATGGCATACAATTGAGGTCAGCTACCGAAACCATAAAATGGTACTTTACAATGGAATCCGCGGTTGCGGTCTCAGCGCATTTTGAAGGCCTTCAGTGGCAGGCAAGAGATATAGCGATGAGAGCAGGGCGGGGTAAGAGTCCAAGGATGTATCCGGTAGGGCCTGTCATACCGGCAGCTAGGAAGGATCCATGGAAGTTTTATGAGGACTCCTACCAACGTATGGCTCGTTCGTGTGAACTTATTCAGGAATCGAAGAGGGCAGTTGAACTGGAACACGCCAGACGCGCTAAATAGACTTTAATGCGTTCGTTCACCACGTTTATCGATACGTTTAGCTCTAAACGCGACCCCCAAAAACAGGCCTTACTGGGTGGAGTTGGGTGTAATAGAACTAACCCAGACGAATACCGATACGTAGCTCCTTCAGACTTTAAACTGCGCTCAGTTCGTGATTTGGTAACCTAAGGACAAAAAAAGGCACTGATCTGCTCTCGGATCAATCAGCCGCTGAGCTCAAACTCAAATAAACCATAGGCCAGGCGTGGCATAGATCCTGCTCTGTAAATTCTACAAGTAGGAGAGAAACTTATGGGGCGAACACAGATTAAAAACATTGCGACCGGATACCGCCGAGCTCAAAAGGTGGTAAGGCCAGTGCTAAAAAGCTTAATTCTTGCGGCGGGGCTACTTACTTTGACGGCTTGTCCAGATAGAGAAAATGAGCAACAGCAAGTCATAAACCCACAAGCCCTCAACGGAAACTGGGCTTTGCAGTCGGTCACCTGTGGTGGGCAACCAGTGGGATTGGTTTCTGGCCTTAATTCTCAACAAGGCCAACAGGGCTATGACATTATTGGAATCAAGCAAATACAAAATGGTTACGTTATCGATTCACTTCAAGATCGAAGGAGTCATTGCAGTCGCGACTTTGAAGGCCAGGTCTTGCAATTTGGTGCGCATGGATCCCTTCAGCTCACGCAAACCTACATGACAGATATGTGTTCAGGAAACTGTTGGGCTTCAAGCCCTGTGCTTGGGTGCTCAAATGGACTTCAAGGTGGCATTCAAACAGTGCCTACGGCAAGCAACACGTCACTTCACCTTGACATGAGCGGGCTGACGCTTACCCAGACCGAGCCAAACGGAACCATCTGCCCAGGTCTTGGTAGAATCGGACCTGAAGTCAAAATCTACCGTAGATACTCGTACTAATTACCGTGTATTTTTTCACTTAATATCAAAAAGCGAGACAATGTTCTCGCTTTTTTTTATTCGCGATATATAGGGAACTTTGTGCAGATCTCTTTAACTTTTAAGCGAATCGATTCTAACAGCGAGTCGTCTTGAGGTTTTCGAAGAACCTCGGCGATCCATCGCGCCACTTGTTTCATTTCTTCTTCTTTAAACCCGCGAGTGGTTAAGGCGGGGGTGCCTATTCGCACGCCGCTAGTAACAAATGGACTGCGCTTCTCGTTGGGCACGGTATTTTTATTTACCGTAATTCCCGCGCGGTCGAGACTCTCTTCGGCTAGCTTCCCAGTCACCTCTGTATCTGAGAGATCGACGAGCACAAGGTGATTGTCGGTGCCTCCTGTGACAAGATTTAAACCCTCCGCCATCAATGCTTCTGCGAGGACTTTCGAATTTTTGACGACTTGGCCAATGTATTCTTTAAAAGCCGGACTCAATGCCTCTTTAAAGGCAACTGCTTTGGCAGCAATCACATGCTCAAGAGGACCCCCTTGAATGCCAGGAAATATTTTTGAATTGATGCTCTTAAGGTTATCCTGAGAGGTCAGAATCAATCCTCCTCGCGGGCCGCGCAAAGTCTTATGAGTTGTTGATGTCACATAATCGGCGTAACCGACTGGTGATTCGTGATGCCCAGTCGCCACGAGGCCTGCAAAGTGTGCCATGTCGACGAGAAGTTTTGCTCCGGCTTCTTCAGCGATACTTTTGAAGGCAGCGAAATCAAGTTTTCTTGGGTAAGCGCTGTAGCCAGCAATGATCATTTTTGGCTGATGTTCTTTTGCCAATTTTCTGACCAAGTCGTAATCAATAAGGTGAGTTTCAGGATGAAGTTGATAGCCATGGGCCCTGAACAAAAGCCCGCTAAAGTTGACGGGTGATCCGTGGGTGAGGTGACCGCCGTGAGAAAGGTCCATTCCTAAAATAGAGTCCCCAGCTTTTAAACACGCTAAGTACACGGCCATGTTGGCCTGTGACCCAGAGTGCGGTTGAACGTTAGCCGCTTCAGCCCCAAACAATTCGCAGGCCCTCGAAATAGCCAAACTCTCAGCTTGATCGACAAAGTGACAACCGCCGTAATAGCGTTTGCCCGGATACCCTTCAGCATATTTATTTGTAAGTATCGAACCCTGCGCTTCCATGACCGCGCGAGAGGCATAATTCTCGGAGGCTATCATTTCTAAGCCGTATTCTTGCCTCTCGGTCTCTTTTTGGATGATTTGAAATATTTCTGAATCCGCATCACTTAACTTAATCATAGACAGCCTTTCTTTACCTTCAGAGTAGGTAGTTACAACATTACTCACTCTCAGTTGATTGATTTTTCAAGAAAAAACACTATGTTTACGCGTCGTTATTTTTCGCCTTTATTTTTGTGTGCAACTAAAGAAGAAATGGTCTTAACCTCAAAATAACTCCACTAAAGTTTGTCGACTCTTTTTGCGTGTCTTCCGCCTTCGAAGTCCGTGTGTAAAAAAACTTGAAGTATCTCTTTGGCCAAATCAGTTGATACAAAGCGGCCGGGCAGGCAAAGTACGTTCGCATTGTTGTGTTTTCGGGCCAACTCGGCGATTTCGACCGACCAGCATAGGGCGGCGCGGACATGGCCATATCGATTGGCTTTAATCGCCATTCCTTGACCACTTCCGCAAATGAGTAGGCCGAAGGCATTTACCCCAACACTTTGTGCAACTTTTTCGGCGAAATCAGGATAATCAACGGAGTCTGAATTATTCGTGCCCAAATCAACAATCTTGAGGTTCAACGAAGAGCCAGCGCTATTTAAATACGAAACAAGTTCGGACTTTAGCGCAAACCCAGCATGATCGGCGCCAACATAGAGGTATTTCATAACATTCCTTTTAAGCTTCGAGCCTATGACCCTCGCTTCTAAATGTCAGGCGAAATTCTGCTATAAGAGTCTCATTTACGCTCAAGAATTTATTTTGAGAACCTGATTAAACACTCGAAATTCTGCTGTAAGAACCTCATTTAAAAGCTCAGCAACCGGTAAACGCTCGATACCTGAGGCTGAATTAACAATCATCTTTGAGCCAATGCTGATTCCTGCGTTGAGAGCAGTTCTTTGCTGTTAAAATAGCTTGCTCTTTTGTCGGAGGCACCTAAATTGCAGAATGAGCTAAAAAAACAATCGCCTACTTTGAGAAGGAGAAATCCATGCACGCTTCAAGCCTTTCAACAGTACCCTCCTCTATAAGTAGGGCTTTTTGTTTCATTTACATCTGCTTAGTCGCGATTTTGTTGGGGTGTGGATCTTCTCCAAAGTCTCAGCAACACAATGATGACTCTAAGTTGGCATTGTCACTATCTGGCGCAGATCAAATGGTGGTATCTAGGAAGCCCAGCAGCGGCCAAAACGAGGCAGAGGTAAATTCTGTTTCTTTGGGCCAGGATTCTGGGTCGCCGGTTAGTTCGCAACAGCGACAGGCCGCCGATTCGGTAAGCCCAGCCTCCGGCATTTCTAGCACCTTGACGAAGCTTCCCGATGTGGTGGTTATAGAGCCAGGGGATTCTATAGACCGGGCTTCTTTTCGAGATACTGTCCCCACTTTAGTTGGGAAGTATAAGAGAGGAATTTACAAACGCACGCCACCTGCGAATGGGCAGGGTCCGACTGGTAATTTTGAGTTTGACGGTTTGAATGTGGTCTTTTGCCACGATGAAGTTGTTGATATATGGCTCGAACTTGATAAAACAAAAGCTAAGAAGATTTCGGTAAACAATGTCAGTATCGACAAAAATTCCCCACTTTCGAAAATGATTTCTGCATTTGGCCCCTGTACACCAATTGTGCAGGTTGGGATGACAGCCTATGATTGCAGAAGGGGCGAATTGGAGCTTTATTTGGCTCAGTCCTCAACCAACAGAGATGTTTCACGTGTGAACCAAATTCGGATTGGCAGTATAGAATCACAATCTTGCCCTCATAAGTTGAACTAAAAAAATATGCATCTTCCGCAGTTGATTCAAGATTTAGCAATAATTCTGGCTGTAGCCGGTATTATGAATCTACTTTTTAAATCGATCGGCCAACCGGTTGTACTAGGCTACATTATTGCGGGTTTTCTCGTGGGCCCCCATTTTGAGTGGCTACCAAATGTAGTGGAAGTTGAGAATATAAAGGTTTGGGCTGAGATGGGAGTGATCTTTCTTCTGTTTGGCCTTGGCCTCGAATTTAGTTTCAAAAAACTAGCGAGTGTTGGAACTTCATCATCAATTACAACTTTTATAGAAATAACCGGAATGATGGGGGTCGGTTTTTTAGTCGGGCAGCTCTTTGGTTGGGGCCGAATCGACAGCCTTTACTTGGGCGGAATTTTAGCTATCTCGTCGACGACAATCATCGTGCGGGCACTCGAAGAACTTCAAATGAAAACGAGGGGTTTTGTTGGTCTCGTATTTGGTGTTTTGATTGTTGAAGATCTTGTTGCAATCCTCTTGATGGTAATTTTGTCTACAGTTGCAGTCAGTCAGTCTTTCTCTGGTGCAGAGATGGGCTATGCGGTCCTAAAGTTGATCTTTTTTCTCGTTCTTTGGTTTGTTCTTGGAATTGTTATAATCCCAACAGTCCTTAAAAAAACTCGGCACTTGCTGCAAGAAGAAGCTCTACTTGTTCTCTCGTTAAGTGCCTGCTTTTTAATGGTTGTCATAGCAGCAAAAGTGGGGTTTTCGCCGGCCCTTGGGGCGTTCATTGTGGGTTCCCTTTTTGCGGAAACTCTAGAGGGAGAACGCATTGAAAAGGTCACTTCTTCAATTAGAACTTTCTTTGGTGCTATATTCTTCGTTTCGGTAGGTATGCTAGTTGATCCAAGAATTTTGCTCGAGTATTTTTGGCCCATTTGCATCATCACATTGGTTACAATAGTCGGAAAAATTGCCACGACAACTTTCGGCGCGCTGGTGGCGGGCCAAGGGCTTAGGCGATCTGTTCAGGCAGGGCTTAGTTTAGCGCAAATCGGAGAGTTCTCGTTCATTATAGCGTCGCTGGGTGTGACTTTAAAAGTAACCAGCGACTTTTTGTATCCGATTGCGATAAGCGTTTCAGCCATTACCACGTTTACGACGCCCTATTTTATAAAATATTCCGACTCCATCGTTGATTGGGTTGAGCGCGTATTGCCAGATCAGCTTTTGCAAAGACTTGCAGGGTTTCAAACAGCCACTTTAACGATTGGGCAAACTCGCGGCTGGAAAGAACACGTAAAAGGGGTTTCTATCAGAGTACTTGTGAACTCGGTGATTATAATTGCGGTATTTATGCTTGTCAGTCAGACTGCTATCCCTTGGATAGAGAGCGAAATGATAGTTGGAATGCCCGCAAAACTAATTGGCTTAGCCTGCGCTGTTATGTTATCAGCACCATTTTTTTGGGCCTTAGTTAGCGTGAAGCTGGATTTAGGTGAGCAACTGCCATCAAGCGCTCAAAGGTATTTGAGTCCGTATTTTATTTTGACCCTTGTAAGTTGGTTTTATGCAGTTGGCCTGCTAGCAGTGCTTGCAAGTTTTATTCTGCCGCCCTCGGTTTCATTGGCAACGATGCTAGCATTTGCAATTGTCGCCGGGTACCTTATGCCGGCTAATATTGCCAAGGTCTATAACTGGATTGAAAGCCGATTTGTAGAGAACCTTGAAAGCAAAAATGGAGTTCATAAAGATTTACCTGCACTGGCCCCATGGGACTCGCACATAGTCGAGCTTAAAGTTCAGGCAGATTCGCCCCTTGTTGGCAAAAAATTGGAAGAAGCAAAGATTCGTGAACGGTTTGGCGTAACAATTGTTCTTATTGAAAGGGGTAGTAAAAGGTTGACTGCTCCTGCCGGGAATGTGGCCTTGTTCCCGGAAGACTTGTTGCTGGTGGTTGGAACTGACGAGCAAATTTCGCACTTCAAAACTGAAGTAGAGCCCCTTGTTGGTCCGCAAGCATTAGAACTACCCTCAAGATATGAGCTTGCACCCTTGATTGTTAAATCACATATGAGCTATGCCAATAAGTCGATCCGAGATTCTGGATTACGAGAAGCTCTCAATGGTTTGGTTGTTGGAGTGGAAAAATCGGGCAAGCGAATTCTTAACCCAGATTCTTCGCTCGTTATTGAAGCGAATGATGTGCTGTGGGTAGTTGGAGATAGTCAGCTACTAGCAAAGCTATCAGATTAACAATTCTTTCAACGATATTTTGATACAATCAAAGAGGCGTTTGTTCCGCCAAAACCAAAACTATTGTTCATGGCATTTTCGATAGATGCTTTAACCGGAGTGTGCGGAACAAGATTCAGATCACATTCTTCGCTGGGGTTATCAAGGTTAATAGTGGGTGCCACAACATTGTCGTTGATGGCCCACACACAAAAAGCTGTTTCGAGTGCGCCCGCTGCACCCAGCAAATGACCCGTCATACTTTTTGTACTGCTCATCAAAACTTTATCTGCGTGCTTTTCTAAAAGTCTTTTGACTGATGTGACTTCCATGCCATCGCCGACAGGCGTGCTCGTGCCATGTGCATTTACATAACCAATATCACTTGGTGATAAATCAGCATCTTCAATTGCACCTCTCATCGCTCGAAAACCACCATCGCCGTCCGGCGCCGTCATGTGATAAGCATCGCACGTCGCTGCGTAACCTTTAAGCTCTGCAAGGATTTTAGCTCCGCGCTCTAAAGCGTGCTCGAGATCTTCAAGCACTAAGACGCAGGCCCCTTCTCCTAAAACAAAACCATCCCTGTCGCGATCAAACGGTCGACTTGCGGCTTGCGGTTGATCATTGCGAGTAGAAAGGGCTCGCATCGAAGCAAATCCGGCTAGAGCTAAAGGGCTAATGGTTGACTCTGCACCACCGGCCAACATAACAGTGCACTTTCCATCTGCGATATACCTGGCGGCTTCGCCGATGCTATGGGCTCCGGTAGCACACGCAGAAGTGATGCAAAAATTGGGACCCTTCAAGCCATATCGTATCGCTATTTGTCCACTAGCAAGGTTACCGATCACCATCGGGATAAAAAACGGAGAGACTCTGCCTGGTCCCTTCTCAGTTAAAATACTATGTTGTCTCTCGATGCCGGGTAGTCCACCTATACCAGTGCTTACGAAGACTCCGGTTTTTTCTGCAATTTGATGAAATTCACTGAGCCCGGATTGCTCAACAGCCATCTGGCTCGCTGCAATTGCGTACTGAATAAAGAGGTCCATTTTTTTGACCTCTTTATGTTCTATGTAATTAGTAGCAAGAAAACCGTCCACCTCACCCGCAAATCTCACATCAAACTGAGAAGCATCAAACTTGGTGATATTTCTAACGCCGGATCGTCCTTCTAGGGCAGCTTTCCATGTGGCCTCTGAACCAATGCCAAGAGGCGAGATGGTGCCAATTCCTGTGACAACTACCCGACGTCTTCCGTTTGAGCGGGTCAAGCTCGCGGACATCCTTAGGCTCCTTTGCCTTTCGATTCGAGGTAACTCTGTACATCTTGAACCGTTTTTAGCTTTTCAGCATCTTCATCAGGAATTTCAAGGTCGAACTCTTCTTCCATTGCCATAACGAGTTCTACGATATCTAAGCTATCTGCGCCAAGGTCATCAATAAAAGATGACTCTGACTTCACTCGCTCGGCATCGACTCCTAGCTGCTCCACAATGATGTCTTTGATTTTTGGATTAATCGCCATTTTACCTTCCTCCTGGGACTTGAGTTCCATTGTTAGTTCCTTTCATATCATTGATAATCCGCCATTCACGTGAAGTGTTTGGCCAGTAATGTAACTTGAATCATCGCTCAACAAAAATTCTACACTTTTAGCGATATCCTCGGTCGTTCCCATTCGTTTTAGTGGGACGCCTTCGAGCGCTTTCTGTTGTTGATCTTCAGTTAAAGCTTCTGTCATTTCTGTTTCGATGTAGCCAGGCGCTATGCAGTTGGACCGAATGTTTCGAGAGGCCATTTCTTGTGCAATGCTTTTAGAGAAGGCCACCATTCCGGCTTTAGAAGCTGCGTAGTTCGCCTGACCCGCATTGCCAGTGTGGCCAATAATACTTGAAATAAATATTATCGATCCTGATCTCGCCTTCATCATTGGCTTTAAAACTTTTTGGGTCGTTCGCATGGCTCCTAAAAGATTTGTATTAAGCACATCCGTTATTTCTTCATCTTTCATCCGAATGAAGAGTTGGTCTCTGGCGATCCCTGCGTTATTGACGAGACCATCGACTCCTTCAAGCTTACTTATCATGTGATCGAAAGCTTGGTTGATAGAGCTTAGGTCTGAGACATCACACCTAGTAAGCACGTGGCCCTCTCCTGGCAGCGCTTCAAAAATCTTGTTTGCTCGCTCTTCGCTTGCCGAATAGGTGAACGCCACCCTCGCTCCAGCTTGAGCAAGTGCTCTGACAATGCCTTCGCCGATTCCTCGGCTACCGCCTGTCACAATGATTTTTTTACCCGAAAGCTTCAAACTAAACCCTCCAGCTTCCCTAGATCACTGAGATTTTCGATATTCAAAGTCGGGCGCTCATCAGAGTCAATTTTTTTCCATAAGCCCGTGAGGACTTTTGAGGGGCCGACCTCGATGGCTGCTCGTACATCTAAAGCTAAAGCCGCCTTAACAGAGGCCGTCCACTTCACGCTCCCGGTAATCTGATCAATGATATTGCGTTTAATCTCATAAGAGTCTTGGGTGGCTTTAGCTGTGACGTTCTGAATGACGGGAATCTTCGCATTCTCAAAGGCAACACTCCTAAGAAATTCTGCCATTTCTCTTTGCGCAGGTGCCATAAGTGACGAATGAAATGGAGCGGAGACCTTAAGCTCTATAAATCGCGGCTTTGACGAAAGCGGGCAGGCCTCTTGGCTCCAATTCTTGGTGACCCAATCGATGGCTTGCTTGGACCCACTAACAACAACTTGGCCTGGTGCATTAAAGTTGGCAGGTTCCATCGAACCAACGCCAGATTCAAGACTGGCCCACTGGCAGAGTTTCACTACATCTGCATCTTCTACTTTTAAGACTGCTAACATAGAGCCCTCGCCCACAGGTACGGCCCGCTGCATAGCTAGCCCTCTAAGTCTGACTGCTTTTAAAGCGTCAGAAAAACCTAAAGAGCCAGCAAAAACCAATGAGCTGTATTCGCCCAAGCTATGACCCAGTGTGCAGCGCACCGAAAGAGGCAAGCCGCTCTCTTGAATGGCCCGGATAATTGCAGTGCTAACTGTCAGCAGAGCAGGCTGAGTATTTTCTGTTAAAACAAGTTTGTCTTCGGGGCCCTCAAAGCAGAGGGATTCAACGGAAAAACCAAGTGTTTCTGAGGCCTCTTCGAAGGTCTGCTTGGCAGCGTTTGAACCTTCGAAGAAAGACTTACCCATGCCGATGATTTGGCTGCCTTGCCCAGGGAACAAAATAGCTAGTGGTGAATTCAAAGTTTCTTCCCCCAAACTACGATTAAAATCTTAAGAGGGAGCTGCCACTAGTGAGTCCGGCACCAAATGCCGTCAGCAAGACTAACTGCCCCCGCTTGATCCGGCCGTCTCTCACTGCTTCGTCGAGTGCAATCGGCACGGTCGCTGCAGAGGTATTGCCATACTTTTCGATATTCACAATGACTTTCTCCATCGGGATAGAAAAAGACTTTGCAACAGCTTCAAGAATCCGAATGTTCGCCTGATGTGGAACAAGCCAATCAATATCTTCGCCGGAAAATCCATTTGCTTGAATGGCCTCTTCACAGCATTGAGTCAGCGTACGAACTGCATGTTTAAAGATTTCTCGGCCCTTCATTTTCATATAGTGTTCGCGATTTTCAATAACCTCAGGCGACAGAGGCTTTCGTGTGCCACCACCAATTGTTTCAAAAAGGTGGTGAAGGCTGCCATCAGAATGAATGTGATGACTAAGAATCTTTGAGGGTTCGCCCTCTTCAGCGCGTGTGACTATGGCCGCACCAGCACCATCACCAAACAAGATACAAGTATCGCGGTCTTCATAATTGACGATTCTAGAGAGCACTTCAGCACCCACAACGAGCCCTGTTTTAATCATGCCCGTTTTGATCATCTGGTCGGTGAGTGAAAGCCCATAAACGAATCCGCTACAAGCTGCCACCAAATCGAAGGCCATGATTGGGCGAGCACCGAGTGAATTTTGTAAAAAGCAAGCCGTGCTCGGGATGGGTTGATCAGGACTTACGGTCGCGAAAATGATGGAGTCGATGTCTTTGGCAGACATATTTGCCATCTCTAAAGCTCGCCCCGCTGCCTTCAGCCCCAGGTCGCTTGTTGCTTCGCTGGGTCCTGCAATGCGACGCTCGACTATGCCCGTACGCTCGATGATCCAGTCGTGGCTGGTTTCCACTATCTTTTCAAGGTCGTGGTTCGTCATTCGCTTTTCAGGCAAATAGGAGCCCGTGCCGGCGATTTTAGAGAAATACAAAAGAGATTCCCCTTTTACTCACCCACGTTGAGGACTTGCTTGCCTCTGTAGTATCCACAAGTAGGACAAACACGGTGAGGCACCATGACACCGTTACAATTGGAACAGGTAGATCGAGTGGGAGTTTGAAGCGCATCGTGGGCTCGGCGCTGCCCTGTACGGGAGCGTGTGTGCTTTTTCTTGGGGGTTGGCATAATTCACCTCTTAACTTAAAGATATCAAATAGACATCAATTTGAACTCATTAGAACTCGCCCAGAATTCAATGAATAAACTCAAAGAAGACGTTCTAATTCAGTTTGACGTTTTTGAGAACCGAAAAAACAGTATCTTTCGCTAAACCTGCTCCCAAACAGTCACACTTCTTCTCGTTGAGGTCCTGGCCGCATTTAGGGCAAAGTCCCTGACAGGATTCGGAGCAAACGGGATAAGGTGGCTGTTCAAGTATTATGAATTCTCGGTACATTTCGCCGATATCGAAGTTGAGGCTTTTGATGTGAAGGGCTCCGACGTCCTCGAAATCTTCAGGGGTCCCGCGAATCATCGTCTTATTTTTGGTTTCCGAAAGAAGTAGAATTTCGTGAAATTTAAGGTCTAATGGCATTTTATACGATTTGAGGCAGCGCCCGCAGGTCAAGTCGCATTGACTGCGGATGGCACCGTGAACGTCGTAGGCGCTTCCGCTAGGCATGATATGGGCCGTCGCCACAAAAGAGTTGCTCCCCAAAACGTCCTTAAGATTGTCGGTAAGGGAGGTTTCCGTTTCGGTCCACTCGAAATCCTCTCCTTCAGATTTAATTTCATTAAGACGTAAGATCATAAAAAAATGTCTCCTGGACTTCACTCAAGGCGGCAGCTCCCGCATACTAGAGAAGCTGTGAAACAAAAAAACTGCCTGAGAATCCTATTTTTCGCAACGCTTCTTTTTGCAATGTCCGCCAATGCGGCTATTGATCTGGTAGTTAAGAAAAAAATTCCAGTTTACAAAGAACCAGAGCAGGGGACCGAGCAAATTTCCGAGCTTCAGCCGGGCGACCGGGTTCCTCTTTCCCCCCGTGGCTATGGCTTTTTCCGCAAAGTATTGGTGAGAATCGGGGGGGAAACTCAGTCAGGCTATGTCTTGAAAAAAGATATAGTTGGCTCTCGGGTCTTGGCGCGAGAGAAGGGTCTCGCAGAAGCCCCGGTGACGCTGCCGTATCACCAACGATTGTCGGCGGGACTTCACATTTCTTATAGCATGGCTGTTCAGCCTTCGCGGGAATACGGATTTGCAGACGGCTCGATTGTAAAGGTCAGCGATTTGAGCGGAAATGCAGCTTACTTTTCTGCTTTCGTAAATTACCCTTTGGATCCTCAGTGGGTACTACAAGGTGGCTTGAGCAATCGATCACTAATTCTTGAGGGTACGGCATCCAATCAAAAGATAGAAGTCACACAAGGATTCTTAAGTTTCTCTGGAAAGATAAAATACTACTTTGATGCGCGCGGAGATTTTTCTGTTGGCGGCGGACTAGAGTACGCTCGTGGCTCGGGAACACCTAAGGTAGTAAATAAAACTGCTGGTACTTCACTTTCTGATTCGTTGAGGGATTCTGACGTACCGAGCTTTTTTATCCTCAATTTAGTTATCGGATACGATTTCGAACTCTTTGAAAGAGTGTTTTTATTGCCACAGATGCAGGTGGGTGCTTTCTTAAATTCTAGCCCGATGATCATAAGCTATGAACCGGGAATTGCTGCTGCGTACACCTTCTAAGCCAATGTAGATCCCGCTTTCCGCTACTTCATAGAATTCAAAATAAGAGACAGGACAATTGGCAAAGCTTCCTTTTATATCTTGTTCTGCGTCTGAGCGTGTGAACTAAGAACTCCGAAAGTCAGGCTATGTATCTAAGAATCTGACTTTTGGCATTTCTGCAATTGTCGGCAAGCTGCGAACCTATCCGAGTCTCGCCTTCGAAATGATAAGACCTTTGCTCCGACTTTTTGTGTCAGTGACATAAATTTTTTGAAGGTACGCCATTAATTTCTGTTCTTGCATTCAAACTTCGGGCACTTTATCAATAAGTTATCAACTTTTAGAAAGCAGCATGGCTTCTTGGCAACAAGGTGGTCTGAATGACATTAGGTATTAAGAAAATTTTGGGAGCAGGGGCTGTGCTCGTACTCCTTGCCGGAGTGCTTTACGCGTTAAGGCCCCCTGTAGGTTACAATGAAGGCTACCAGCCGGATCAACCCATTCCCTACGATCATGCGGTGCATGCAGGTAAACTCCAGATTCCATGCATGTACTGTCACGCGAATGCCGACAAATCAAAGCAGGCCTCAGTTCCAAGTCTCAACATATGTATGAATTGCCATTCAGTTGTTGCCACTGACAGGCCAGCTGTTCAAAAGCTTCGGGAGCACTATGAAAAAGGTGTGAGTGTTCCTTGGGTGAAAGTTCACATGCTTCCGGATCATGCGCACTTCAATCACGAGCGCCACGTCCGCAAAGGGGTTGCTTGTCAGGAATGTCATGGAGCTATTCAAGAGATGAGTACGGTTTATCAAAAATCCGACATGTCGATGGGATGGTGTATCGAATGTCACAGAAAACCTGAAAACAATGCTCCAATTAACTGTTCAACGTGCCACTACTAAATACGACCGGGAGTGAATGCGGATATGATAAACAACGATTCATCAAAATACTGGCGCGAACTTAATCCAAACCTGGAGCCGGAACTTGCGAAAACTCTCGAGGAAGAGTTTCAATCAAGTCCGCTTGCCTCTGGCGACGGCAAAGATGGGGTGGCTCGTAGAGACTTTTTGAAACTCATGGGAGCCTCTTTGGCTCTCTCAACGACGTCTTGTATTCGTCGCCCAGTGCAAAAGATTGTTCCTTATGTAAATCGTCCTGCTGGGCTGATCCCCGGGGTCTCCCAATACTATTCTTCTAGCTGGTCTGATGGTGGGTCCGTTTATGGACTGATTGTAAAGACTCGAGAAGGAAAGCCGATTAAGTTTGAAGGTAATCCCGCTTTTGCTGTTAACGGCGGAGCACTCAGTGCGAGAGCTCAGGCCCATTTATTGAGTGTGTATGATCCTGATCGACTTAAAGATCCGGCCAAGGTGAGCGGTGGGACTTCGACAAAAGTCACTTGGGACCAACTTGATGAGGACGTCTCTAAAAAGCTAAGTCAAGGCGGGGTGTACTTCCTCACCTCAAGTATTCCTTCTCCGTCAACGCGCATGTTGATTTCTGATTTCTCCAGCGCTTTTGGTGCGAAGCACGTGGCGTGGGATCCTCTTGGGCAAGACCAAATATCTTCGGGCCAAAAGGAAAGTTACGGTTCCGCAATAATGCCACGCTATCGATTCCATAAGGCCCGAATGATTGTCAGTGTAGAATGCGATTTTCTTGGCACTTGGATTTCACCCGTAGAATTTGCTAGAGATTTTAGTGTTGGTAGAGCGCCCAATTCTACAATGAGCAAGTTTGTGGCTTTTGAGTCGAACCTTTCCATGACAGGCGCTAATGCTGACCTGAGAGTTCGCATTAAGGCTTCCCAGCAAGTGCATGTAATTCTTGGGCTTGCGCACGAAATTGCTGTGAAAAAGGGACTGTCTCGCTACGCAGGCGCTCCGGGCCTCAGAGAGAGGCTGGCGGCCTATGCAAAAGCTCATGAGAAACTGGGGATTGAAGAAGCTCTTTGGAGCCGCATCGCAGACGATCTTTGGGCTCATCGAGGTCAGTCGCTGATTGTGGCTGGAGGTTTGAGTGCGTCGCCAGGAGTTGGCTTACAAATCGCTGCCAATTTATTGAACTCGATTTTGGAGAACGACGGCAAGACAATTGATTATAGCGAAGCTCCTTACGTCGGCTTTCAATCTTCCTATGAAGATATTAAAGGTCTTATTCGAGATATGCAGGCAGGCAAAGTAAAGACCCTTATGATTCATAAGTTGAATCCCGCATATGTATTAGGAAGTAACAGTGGATTTGTCGAAGCCTGTAAAAACGTGCCAACAATTATCTACACGGGAAGCCACTTCGATGAGACAGCGAAGCTAGCAACTTATTTGGCTCCGGATAATCATGACATAGAAGACTGGTCAGATGCTGAAGCCCAAAAAGGTGTTTACGTTATTCAGCAGCCAACTATTCGGCCTCTCGGAAACACAAGAAGTTTTCAGATGAGTCTTATTAACTGGGCTTACATGGAAGAAAAAGGTCCAAAGCGACTTTTAGATGCTGAGAATTGGTACGACTACTTTACGAAATACTGGATGAATCAGCAGCGAGCATTGGGGCGTCCGGGTAGTTTTGAAGATTTCTGGCATAACTTTCTGCAAACGGGAGTTGTGGATGTCAGCGGCGCCGGGCGAGACAAAGTAGCAGCAGCGCGATCTTTTCGCGTTTCTGCCCTTGATAAAATTTCGGTGCCAAAAGATTCGAATTCATTGGAACTCGTTCTTTATTCAAGTGTTTCTTTAGGTGATGGATCTGATAGCAACATCGCCTGGCTGCAAGAGTTGCCAGATCCTGTAACAAAACTTGTCTGGGATTCTTATTTAAGTGTTTCTCCAGAGCGAGCCAAGCAACTGGGCGTGAAAAGCAACCAAGTGGTTAGCGTAAAAACTGCAACCGGAGAGATGAAGCTGCCGGTATGGGTGCAACCTGGTTTGCATGATGACGTTGTAGCAGTTGCCGTCGGCCAAGGTCGCGACATGCAGGGCCGAGTTGCAAATGGAGTAGGGGCTAACGCCTTTAAGTTAGTGGATTGGTCTAATGATTCTTCGCCCGTTAGTTCTGGTTTGGAAGTGAACTTAACCGTCACGAGTGAGATAAGTGAACTGGCTTGCACACAGGGCCATCACTCAATGGAAGGGCGACAAATAGTTGTTGAAGCAACGCTCGATCATTATTTAAAAGACAACAATGCCAATATCCACCGTCACAAGATCACGTCTATTTGGTCGGCTCATGAATACAAGGGCTACAAATGGGGTATGGCCGTAGATCTCAGTTCGTGCATTGGTTGCAATGCCTGCATGACGGCCTGCCAAAGTGAAAACAATATTCCGGTAGTGGGTAAAAAGTACGTTCTACAAGGCCGCGAAATGCACTGGATTCGGATAGATCGTTACTACGTTGGCAACGAGTCAAATCCAGACACTGTGTTTCAGCCCGTCATGTGTCAGCACTGTGATCATGCTCCTTGTGAAACTGTTTGTCCGGTAGCTGCAACCACGCATTCCCCTGAAGGTATTAACGAAATGACCTACAACAGATGCGTCGGAACAAGATATTGTTCAAACAACTGCCCTTATAAGGTGCGAAGATTCAATTGGTTCAGCTATATAAAAGAGAGCAGTCCCATTTCGATGACGCAAAAGCCACGCAATATGGCACTCAACCCTGAAGTCACAGTGAGAAGCCGCGGCGTTATGGAAAAGTGCACCTTTTGTGTTCAAAGAATTCACGAAGCGAAGAACCATGCGAAGAATGAAAATCGCAAGCTTCAGGACGGCGAAGTAAAGACGGCCTGTCAGCAAACATGTCCCACAGGTGCTTTGATTTTTGGCGATATGAATGATCCGAATACCCAAGTAAGTAAGCTTTTTAAGGAGCAAAGAACCTACTCATTGCTTGAGGAGTGGAACGCTCAGCCTTCGGTCAGGTACATGACTAAAGTGCGAAACACAGAACATCTCAAGGGTGCGCCAGCTCACCATGCGACCGGGAAAGCTTCTCATTCGGAGCCGGCGAAGGCCGCCCCGCACAGCGATACGGGCAGTACCGAAAAAGGCAGTAGTCACGAGCCTGCGCACGGAGGTCATTAATGAGCGTTCTGAAAAGATCCCCACTCATCGAAGGGAACAAAACCTATAAGGATATTACAGAGGATATCTGTAAGCCTATAGAGAGTTTGCCGGGTAAAGGTTGGTTTTCTTATTTTGTACCTTCTGTATTTACGCTGATGCTTTGGATAAGCGTCGTTGCGACTCTTATCGGAGTTGGTTTGGGGCTGCTCGGCCTTAGTCATCCAGTCGGTTGGGGAACACCAATTGTCACATTCGTGTTCTGGATTGGTATAGGTCACGCGGGTACACTTATTTCAGCGATCTTATTTTTGTTTCGGCAAAAGTGGAGAACCGGTATTAACAGAGCTGCAGAAGCGATGACGATATTTGCGGTTATGGTTGCCGGGTTGTTTCCGCTCATACACGTTGGGCGGCCATGGTTTGCATTTTGGTTAATTCCTTATCCCAATCAGCGGGGACCTTTGTGGGTTAACTTTCGATCGCCTCTTTTGTGGGATGTGTTTGCGGTTTCTACTTATGCGACCGTGAGTTTGGTGTTTTGGTACATGGGAATGATTCCCGATCTTGCAACCGTAAGAGATCGAGCAAAAAATAAGATTCGAAGGTTGATTTACGGAATGCTTTCCCTCGGATGGCGCGGAACAAACCGCAATTGGAGTCATTACGAATCCGTTTATTTAATTCTAGCGGGTCTTTCAACTCCGCTCGTTCTGTCCGTTCATACAATCGTATCATTTGACTTTGCTGTAGCCACTTTGCCCGGTTGGCACACGACTATCTTCCCACCCTACTTCGTTGCTGGCGCCATCTTTTCGGGATTTGCGATGGTGGTGACGTTGATGTGTTTGGTGAGAGCTGGGTTTCCGCAGATGAAGAGCTATATCACCGTCGATCACTTGGAGGTCATGAACAAAATCATCATGACGACTGGCTTGATGGTTGGTTACGCCTACGCTTCAGAGTTTTTCATTGCTTGGTATTCTGGAGTCGAATATGAAAAATACGCTTTTGTAAATCGTGCATTTGGTGACTACTGGTGGTCTTACTGGATAATGGCTATTTGTAACGTCGTCATACCGCAGGTGTTTTGGTTCAAGAAAATGCGCCGGAACATTTATGTAATGTTCGTCATATCAATTTTCGTAAATATAGGAATGTGGTTTGAGCGGTTTGTTATTATCGTGACTTCACTTCATAGAGATTTCTTGCCAGCAAACTGGGGCTACTATCATTTCACTTGGTTTGATGCAGGACTTCTATTCGGAAGCTTTGGCATGTTCTTCACTCTGTTCTTGCTGTTCCTTCGAGCCATTCCGATGGTTGCCATGTCAGAGGTTAAACCTGTTTTAAGTGTAGGTAGAGATGCCAGCGGAGGCCATCATGAGTGATAGAGTCATCGCTGCTATATATTTGGGTTTAGGGAGGCTAAAGTGATCAAGAGTCTCTATTGCAAAAGAGTTTCAGGTGTAGCTGCGTTTTTCGAGGATGAGCACAAGCTGCTTGAAGCCGCACACAAAACTTATCAAGCCGGATATCGAAAGTTTGATTCTCTCACGCCCTTTCCTGTTCACGGTATGGATGATGCCATGGGCCTCAAGCGATCTTTTCTTCCTTGGGTGACCCTCGGCGGAGGATTGGTGGGTGGCTCGCTGGCGCTTTGGTTCCAGTGGTGGACTTCAGCCGTGGACTGGCCGCTAAATATTGGTGGTAAGCCTCTGTTTTCGTGGCCAGCTTTCGTTCCCATCATTTTTGAACTGACGGTTTTGATTGGAGCTTTGTCGACTTTCGGGGCTCTTTTGATCACATGTGGGCTGCCAAAGATAGATCCACCTATTATTGATCCTGCTATTACATCGCACAAATTCTGCTTGTTCGTTCCTGATAACGACGTGAACTATAATGAACAGCGCACCACCGACTTTTTTAAATCTATCGGAGCCGTTGAGATCAAGAAAGTAGCGGAATTTTAATGATGACTCAGAGGAAAACCATGAGAAACAGTAACGATTCCATATCGCATCTTTTAGTAAAAAGCGTCCCCCTTGTTAGCGCTTTTTTGGGAGTGCTTCTTCTTGTTGGCTGTGAAAAAAAGCAACCTAACGTTGAGCTTTTACAAGACATGATGGAATCACCATCTGTTAAAGCGCAAGATTATAACCCCGATAATGTTGGTGAACAGGCTATGCTGGTACCACCCGAGCATACAGTCGCTCGTGGTAATGCTCCTTACAATTGTAAAATGGATTCGTTTACAGCCGAAAATGTCGTTAAAAATCCTACCGTGAAATCGGAAGAACTTTTAGCAAGAGGGCAGACAGCCTATCAGACTTTTTGTGCTGTATGCCACGGTGCTTTGGGCGATGGTGAAAGCACTATGAAAACTTACTTTCCTGGTGGAGTTCCATCCGTGATCAGTGAGAAAATTCGCGGGTGGAAGGACGGTGGCATCTATCACCTGATGAGATGTGGACGCGGTTTAATGGGTTCTTATGAATCCCAGGTCACTAATGAGGAAGATCGTTGGGCCATAGTTCAATACATTCGTGAAATGCAGTCGAAGCAAGCAGTGAAATAACTTTTCGAAGAAGAGGAATCCCATGGCAGCAAATTCTAATCAGGCTGTGGCCGCAGTAAAACCTTTCAAAAGATCCGTGCTTTGGAATCGCATGATCTGGGTAGGGCTTTTCATCGGCGTCATTACATTTTTGATGGGGCTTCAGACAAACTCCGACCGCATTTGGCAAGCCTTCTTACTGAATTCGTTTTTCTTTATAAGTTTAGCAGTGGGTGGGCTTTTTTTCGTAAGCATACAGTACGTTACAAAGGCCGGCTGGAGTGTTGTGGTTCGGCGAATCGCAGAGAGCCTAACAAGTTATTTAGTGGTGGGAAGTGTAGCTATTCTTGCGGTCACATTCTATGGAGCCAAGTCACTTTTTCCGTGGATGGATTCTGGGTTTGTGGCTGCTAACGAACTTGTTTACAAAAAAGCCGCGTATCTTAACTCAGGCTTCTTTTCTATCCGAACCTTAATCTTTGCTGCCATATGGTTTTTGTTCGCGCGGCTTATTGTAGGCTCGAGCGTGAAGCAAGATCAAACAGGTGACGTCAATCTGACTCATCGAAATCTTAAGTTTTCTATCGGCTTTCTCATTCTTTTTGCACTTACTTACAGTCTTTTCAGCGTTGATTATCTAATGAGTTTGGATCCGCTTTGGTACAGCACAATTTTTGGAGTTTACACTTTTTCGGGTCTTTTTCAGTCGACGCTTTCATTTATTATCTTGATTACTTTATCGCTGAGAAAAAGAGGATTGCTTGATGGCTATGTTACCGACGAACACATGCATGATCTCGCTAAGTTCCTATTCGCCTTCACTGTATTTTACGCGTACATTGCGTTTTCTCAGTTCATGCTTATTTGGTACGCAAACATTCCCGAAGAAACAGCTTTCTTTTTGCACAGGTCTCATGGTGGCTGGATGGGTGTCTCCCTAAGCCTTCCCATTTTAAAGTTCGCTGTGCCTTTCTTCGCACTTCTACCTCGCGCGGCTAAGAGAGACATGTCCCATTTGGTTCGTGTTTGTGTGTTGATGGTCATTATGCAGATGGTAGATCTTTACTGGTTAATTTATCCGAACTTCCATGAGTCCCCTGTGCTTCCACTCTGGGAGATAGGGCTCTTCGCAGGCTTTTTAGGTTTGTTCCTGTTGATGGTCGGAAGGTTTCTTGAGAGTCATGCGATTGTGCCGATAGGGGATCCGAGGTTGCACGAATCCCTTCACCACCACACTTGATCGCCTCTTATAAGGTACCATCTACGTCGTTCTCGCCTCCATTTCTCCTTCCAGCGTAGTATGACTACGCTTGCAGTCGAATTGGAAGCTGCGGCCTAGTATCTGGTACCTTCTAAGAGGCTCCTAACTAGCAAATATGAACGGCTCCAAAAAACTTTTGTTGTGTGCTTGCCGTCCCACTCGCAATCTGAAGATTTTAACTATACTGGGAGATCCGCTAAAAACTTCCAGGCTGGGCATACTCGAATTCCATCAGCATTGATGTAGTCGCTTCGGGGATCGGTATGGACCTGAAAGGCTTGAGCGCCTGGGAATTTTCTTTTTAGGTAGATTAAATGAGAACTAACTTCTTTAGCGGAGTTTTTGACTTCAACAAAGTATTTCGGCTTGCTGTTCTCGATCATAACAAAATCAACTTCGCGACCATCAGAGTCTCGAAAATATCTTAACTCGCCATCTATGCCCTCTGAGTCAGTTAAAAAATGAACCGCCTTTAAAAGATGACATGCCACCAGATTCTCAAGTTTCTTGCCAGGTTCCTCACATAGTGCCCAGTCAAAGTGGTAATGCTTTTGCTCTTTCTTCACGGCTCGAATGCGGCTGGCACCGAACGGGCTTAGGCGAAAGATTCCATACAAGCGTTCGAAAATATCCAACCAACGCGAAACAGTCTTATGACTTTTCTGAAGATCTTCTCTAATCGAGTTGATCGAAAGTGGACTTCCAACCAACTGCGGAAGTCGTAGCATAAGGAGTTCCAGAGATCCAATATCTGACACCGTTTCAATCGGAGTGAGATCGTCACGAAAAAATCGCGTACGATAGTCGCGGCTCCATCTTCTGTATTCCTTTTCACTTTGAGCAAAGAAAGGCTCTGGAAAACCACTAAATTGCAGCAAGCTGCTAAAATCGGATTTCGTAGTTATCTCTAATTCCTTTACCGAAAGGGGATGCATTCGATAATAGAAGTACCTTCCCTGCAAAGAGTCGCCGCTGAATCGATAAAGATCTAAGCGAGCGCTGCCAGTAACAAGAAACTCATGCTTGTCTTTAAGGGTGTCAAACTTACCTTTAATCCAGTTTCTCCATTGACGATATTTGTGTAGCTCGTCAAGCACGAGAAGCTTACTAGTAGGCAGCTGCCCTTTTAGAATTTTCTCCCTGTGAGTGGCTTCATCCCAGTTCAAATAGCCATAGTTTTTAGCAAGATTTTGAGCAAATGTGGTTTTTCCAACTTGCCTTGGACCGCCGAGAAAGACCATTTTCTTCTTTAAATCTGATAGGACAGGCTCTCGCAAGTATCTTTGGATGTGCATACGGCGATTTTACACCAAGGGCAAAAAAAGACACGTCATATTTTGACTAGGGGCTAAAACCCCAGTCTCTTGACTAGAGGGAGAAGAAGAAAATGCTGAGGAAACTACTGAGGGAAGGTTACTGAAGAAGAGAGGCGCGCCATACGCGAGCGGGAGCACACACTAGTAAGTGGCGAAAAGATTCCGCAGAATCAACCAATTCGTAGCCAGAGTTCGGCTTTAGTGCCGGATTTGAAGATATCACGAAAGCTAAGTTTTCAGATCTATCCCGAAAGGTTTTTGGTAATCCTTGAGTCAACTCGATTTCATACTTGAACTTAAAATTGAGATCTAAGGTACTTTGCAAAACCTCTTTCTGTGTAGGCAGATTTATTGATTCCGCCTTGAACTGGAATGCCGAATCCCCTTTAAACAAGGGCACAGGAGCAATTTCTGAAAAACCATTTGAATCCGTTCGAACCTGGCTGGCGTTAATTCTGAAGCTCATGTTAGAGACCCGAAGGTAATTGCCAGAGCTGTCGGTCTCTAGAAACTCCTCGAGGCCTTTGGCTAAGCTGCCTTCACTGACAACTTTCTGTGACATGTAGAACTCCATGCCTTCGGTAGAGAGGCGCACTTTGGCTAGCCTACCGTCTTCTTTGAGGCTCCTCAGTTCTAGAATTTTTGATGGACTCAGTGGCGTACAGCTAAAAGCCTCAACTTGGCGCCCACCTGGGAAACCAGAGTCTGTCAGTTGGCTCGGAATCGCTTGGCCCTTTGTGTTCCAGTACTTATCTTTCAGATTTTTGAACTCTGGACGCGCTTCCGCATAAGCGGCGAGGTTTTGAGAGCTCGAAAAATAGCAACCAGTCAAAAATTCTAGATTGCTGTAGAGAGAATTCATTTCTGATTTTTCTTTGATGAGGCCTTTGAAAGTTTTGGAACGCCGATACACCAACTCGATATTGGGAAGTATGCCAGCATAACCAATACCGTCTGGTTTCTTTAAAAATGACGGAAAGTACGGGGAGTCGTTGAACTTTAAGCCGGAAAGCCAACTCGCCGGGACATATTGAGCAAGTGCGGCGTTATAATGAAAGATAGTTTTCGCAACTGTTCCCAGAAAGCCACCAGTATTTGAAACGAAAGTTCCCAACCACCCGGCTTCCGCGAGAGCTTGAGCTACTTTTGCGCTTGCTGCAGATGTGGCTTTCGACAAACCCATTTTCGTAGCCAACTGACCAAGGCCGCTAGTGGCTGCGACACCAATACCAGTCTCACTCATCGGGCTTAAGTATCCGAACGGCTGCTTAGACAGAAAGTACGACAGACCAATCCAAGCAAGGTATCCAAAAGAAGTTTTTTTATCTTTAAAGAGAATCACATCCCAGATTCGCTCTTTCTGAAACTCGAGTTCTTTTTCTAGCTCGACAAAGGACTCCTTATTCGTCTCATCAGTTGTCTTGTAGGAGTGAATCTCTTCTATGATTTGTTTTATGTCTGTTTCTCCGCCACGGCCGCGTTTGTAGAGCCAGTCAGAGCGTAAGCCGTTGTACCTCTCTCTAAGATAAATCGTGTGATCGTAAAGTTTCTGCTGATCAATCCTTGGTATTCCCCTTTCTGAACAGCTTCTTAGAAAGGGGATTGATTCCCTATAATAGGGCTCGACGGAGAATGCTTCATTGATAACAAGTGCAACTCTTTCTGTGTTGGCCCAGCGCTGCGGAGGAGGCGTGGTGGAGTTTTTACTCGCTTGAGCGAAACCAACATGAGCGATAAAAAGCGAGGTGATGAAATGCGAGACGAAAGCCAGTGAGATGATCAAGACGCGGTTGAAGCTAAAAATCGTCGCCGTTGTTCTTGTTCGCCGCGAAGGCATGTGAATTCCCCTCAGTGTTACTCTGTCCTGACGACAGTGTCTAAATTATAGGTGAACGGCATCTTGATGGGGCTAGAGCATTGGTTCGCGAGCTCTGGCATACTACGAAATGTTCGACTGCAAAGATTATACGACTGTCTCATGACATAGTTGTAATACCCCGCAAATCGGTAGCCCAAATGTTTCATGGGTTGATTAAAATGAGCAAGGTTCATCAGATAGTAAACTTGAAGTGCGTTGTAGGCGAAGCGCGAAATGTCGGCTGCGCTTTGCGGTCCGCGGCCGGGCAACAAAACTGGAAACTTTTGTTTCAGTCCGCTATTTAGCGAAGTGTAGTAGCCCTCAAGCATGGAGTTATTATCTCTCGCATCTTCGATCATGCGGTGCAGGCGAACCCATCTCTGTTGAGGATTGGCATTTCTGCCCTCAGTAGCTTGCGCTGGCAACATACTTAGTGTGTCCTCGATAGCAACAATCCGCATCTGGTCTTCGTCGAGGCCATATCTCTCTGGTCCGAAGAAATAGTCATACACTCCACCTGTTATCCAGCTACCAAATTGATGTAAGGGTGACTTCATAAAGAGCGAAGCAATTGCATCACTAATTATGATGAGAGAGAGGAAGTGAAAACTGGTTACATAGTTCCAGGCTGGTGACACGACTTTCCCTACGGGTTCCCAGGCGGGAGAAACTGTTTGACCAATTTTCGCTACGAAGGACTTCAACCAGTTGGCATTGGCGGTTTTTACACCTTCCGCCGAAGCTGCGGCTGCAGCTTCCCCAGCCACTTGTTCCATCCGCACAACTGTTTTACTCGATTCACCGGACACCCGAGAAAGGACCTTTCTCAGCCAACTGGCGTTTGCCGAAGAGTCGGGCATTCCAGCAGGTGCAAATACGGTGTAACCCCAGGCTTTCGCACGCGCATTCATGAGGCTGTTAAAGTTGGTCAAACCTGCAGAGTCGATGGCGGCTATAGCCGTGTTTTCCAATGCCACGCCTGCGGTTTGGCTCACTGCTTGGCTAATTGGCCGGGTGAACGAGGCCATCAGGTAATGTGGAGCAATAGCAAAGAGAGCGCCGCCCACTTGAGAAAAAGCATCGAGCCGCTCGTAGTGATTTTTTGATAGGCTCAAACTCACAGCGAATTCCACGGTTACAGCTGCGAACATAGCTATCGAGAGATACCTGTATGCCGTACTCAGCGCATAGATACGCGCTTGTGACAGATCCGTCACTCCTGAATGTGACGAGGTCCTTCCTCCACTTGGGGGGATTCCCGCGCCGAGGTTTGGTTTACCAGGAAGAGGAACCTTAATGGGCCCTCTTCCTCCAGGGCCTGGGGGCATCGGTGTAGTTTGCCCCCCAATTCGTCGTACAACAGTTTGGACTAAGCGATTAAAAAAAGAACCCGTGTCGTTCGCCGTAGAATAGCCCTTGGCCATAAACCACCAAAGCGGATAGCTTTTGAGCGCCTGGCCAGTGGGCTGTTGAGCCAAGGCGGTCAGGCCGCTTCGGAATGTTTGAGAAGAGAAAATTGACATCAAGCGCGCCGTTGAAACGACGGACAGCGCTGCTTTCAAAGTAAAAATTTTGTTCAAGAATTCATTGGGCCCAAACCCCGTTTTAAAATCTGAGACATAACTGAGTGTCGTGGCCCATCCAGAGAGTTTGCCATTGGAGCTGATAAGTTTGGTGTCGGCTTTAAGACCAACAGCCGCACCGCCGAAGGCCGTATAGTTGCCTAATTTTGAGAGGATCTCTTTTTGAAAGTCGACTTCTTTGGGTAAGACGACGGCTTCAGAGGCAATGTTCACCGTGATTTTTAAATGCTTGATGAAATCTCTCAGCTGTTCGTCGTGCTCGAGCGTATAGGGTTCCATAAAAGCTTGGAGTAACAAAGAAGTGCCAAGCTCTCTGTTTAATCGTTCTTGCTTTGTTTGTGCTTCTCTCTCCGCAGCTTCCTTTTTCTCTAAGTAATTTCTGATGGGCTGCAAAAGCGCATCAACTAACTTGACGTCGCCGAGCTCCACAAGATCTATAGCTTCGCCAACAAGATCAAACAGGCGTCCTGTGTCGGCAACACCCCTTTTCGCTCGCTCAAGCTCTTCGAGGACTTGCTGCTCCTGCCGGCTAACAACACTTGGGTCCTCATCGATTTCAACATTAGTCGGCGAAGTAAGGTTGTGCCTTCGATTGTTGGAATTGTTGAGGTAGCGTCTGGTCTCGTAGACTGCAGGGTCAGGCAGTTCAAAGCTCACCGCATCAGGAAACTCCGGAAAGATATAGGCCTTTAAAAGTTTTCGTATGGCGACTAAGTCTCCGCCCATCTGGATGTTGGCTCGTGACCGAAAGGCAACAAGTGCCTCCATGATTTCTGTTCGAGCCGCGAAAAAGGGATTCGTGCTAGGTGCACCGTTGCTCTCGTCAACTGATGCGTTCTTCAATGTGCGTATGGCACCGACAAGCTTTTCTCTACCCACACATGGTGCGACAGAAACGCCGAGGACTGATCGGTTCGAGCAGCCCATGCGCGAATTTGAGTCGACAAGATTTAATGCATCTTGAAGAAGCACGAGCACTGTATCTCGGATGGGACCCATGTACTCGATGTAATAAAAATTGTTCTCGATGAGCTGTTCTTCGTCTTTAAAGGAGCGGGAGATCTGACTTGGTAGTAAAGACATCGCCTTATAAAGTTTCGAAAAGACGGGTAAACGCATTTGAGCCGCCTCAGGAAGCAAGCTCGAGTCGATCGAAGTAATACGAAATTCAAAGGCGGGCTCGTTCATGCCAGGAAACTGAGTTTGGGCAGATGCGTAAAGGGGTGAACAAAGTCCGAGTTGTACAGAGATCAGCGTAGCGACGATTTTTTTAAAAGATTTCATGTCGAGTCCCCAAAATAAGTTCCTATCCAGTCCCCGAAAGAAAGATTGGCGAAGGCTAAGTTAGACCACAATAGAGCTTAAAAGGGGATAATTTCGGGCACTTTGGAGTTTTTTCAAAAGGGGGCACGGAGTAACGCAAAAAAACCCTTGCGGCGCGGGCGTTTAGAAGTTTATACCAACCTCTTCCGCGGGCAGCCCCGCAAACAAAAGAGGAACCAGTAATATGTCTACGACCAACAAAATGCCGCCGGGGATACCTTACATTATTGGCAACGAAGCCGCTGAGCGATACTCCTATTACGGAATGCGATCCATCTTGGTCATTTTTATGACGAAATATCTGATGGACCGCTCTGGTGCTTTAGACACTATGACCCCCGAGGAAGCTAAAGGTTGGTACCACCTATTTGGTACGGCCACCTACTTTTTGCCGCTGATTGGTGCTTTAGTTTCAGACATTTTTTGGGGCAAATATCGCACAATTATCACTCTTTCACTTGTCTACTGCCTTGGCCACTTAACTCTCGCACTTGACGAGACTCGATTGGGGCTTTCGATTGGTCTAACACTTATTGCTATTGGAGCCGGGGGGATCAAGCCTTGTGTATCAGCGCACGTCGGGGACCAATTTGACGAAAGTAACAAAGGCCTTCTTGAGCGGGTGTTTGGCTACTTTTATTTTTCGATCAACTTCGGTGCTTTTGCCTCGATTTTTCTTACGCCGATCCTCCTTGAAAAATACGGTCCGAGTGTCGCCTTTGGAATTCCTGGCATACTTATGTTCATTGCAACAATCTTCTTTTGGGCTGGGCGAAACAAGTTTATTGCAGTACCAGCCGCCGGCTGGAAGAAATATCGCCAAGAAGTATTGAGTAAAGAGGGGCTTAAGTCGGTAGCGACTCTCGCAGTACTTTATTTTTTCATTGCAGGATTTTGGTCTTTGTTCGAACAGCAAGGCTCCTCTTGGGTTTTGCAAGCTGACCAAATGGACCGCCTCGTAGATTTGCGTTTTGGCCCTTTTCAGTACGGTTGGCTCCAGTTTGAGCTCCTTGCTTCGCAAATTTCCGCAGTTAACCCTGTACTTATTATGATAATGATTCCGTTGTTTTCATTTGTGATCTATCCCCTGTGGAATCGGGTTTGGAAGGTTACACCGCTTCGTAAGATTGGTGTTGGTTTGGCATTGGCAGCCTTTTCATTTGTTATAGTCGCTCTCGCTCAAGAACAAATGGATCAAGGTCACACTGTAAGTATACTTTGGCAGTTTGCAGCCTATGTGATACTGACGGCAGCTGAGGTGATGGTGTCGATCACTTCCCTAGAGTATTCTTACACTCAAGCTCCGAATGCTGCGAAATCGTTCATAATGACTTTTTATCTGCTTTCTGTGTCCCTTGGTAACTCCATTGCAGCAGCGGTGAACTTTCTTATACAAGGCACTGACGGTACGAGTGCCTTTTCAGGAGCGAGTTACTTTTGGTTTTTCGTTGTACTCACTTTTGTGTTTACCATTGGCTTCGTGATTTTCGCTATTAAGTATAAAGAAAAGAGTTTTATACAGCCAGCGCGGGCCAACTAACCGTAAACTGATTTCTTTATTGGGGCTGAAGTTCTTTCTCAGCCCCTTGTCTTAAGCGCACTTATCTTGAGTGCACTTATCTTGAGTGCACTTAGATTTCGGCAACGTCATGCTTACTTCGTCCTAAACATTGGCAGGGGCGAAGCGGGTGCCTTTGAGGGAGACTTCCACAACGGCTGGGACTGGGCTCTTTCCGTTTGGCCAAAGGCTTGTCGGTTTGTGGGCATCTTTTGTGGTTTCTCCCGGATGTTGCACGCTGAGAAAGAGGCTGGTCATGTCTGGCGACCAAGCCGGCCCTGTTAACTCGGCGTCCATAGGTGCTTCAACAACACGAACGGGGACTCCTGCTTCTGGGCCAGATGTGGCCACAAAAAAGAGAGCATTATTACCGAGGCCCTTGTAAGGCCCTTTTTCGATTTTCTTTCCTGATATGTCGTTGGTTATCCACAAGTTACCTTTAGGGTCAAAAAGCAAATTGTCAGGACAACTCAATCCAATTTTTGGACCGCAGACCAAGAATTCACTGAGTGCGCAATCTAAAGAGAGATAATCATTTTCGCTTTCTTGAATCTTTAAAATAGATCCGTGGTCGTCGCCGGCATCAGAATTATTTGTCAATGCTACGAAGATTTCCCCAGTCAAAGGATGAATCTCGATATCTTCAGGGCGATTCATCGGAGAACCACCCACCAGCTTTGCAGCCTCCCGTGCATAAATGAACACCTCCGTTTGTGACTTAAACCGAGCTTGCAAGACAGGATGCATACTTCGCTCGAGCGCAATCCATTTGCCGGCTTCTATGTTCAAAACGTAGAGAGTTCCATTGTCGAGCTGCCCTGGAGTGTTAGAAATAAATTTGTAGATACATTCTGAATTTGCATCATCACCCATGTAGACGACGCATCTTCCGTCGCGGGCGACGACGGTCGTTGCGCCCTCATGTGCAAAACGTCCTAGTGCAATTTTCTTTTCTGCTTTACCCGAAATGGGCTCGATCTCGACAACCCAGCCGTAATGTTCAGAGGGCAAGTTCATCGCTGTCGACCATCGCAAAGAATCCTTCGGGCGGTGTACCTGGCGATTGTGGCGATCGACAACGTCATAGAACTGATCAAAGTTTTCTTCACAAGTGAGAAACGTTCCCCATGGCGTGACTCCTCCTGCGCAATTTGCGAGAGTTCCTCTTGCTGATTTTCGGCCCGCTACCATGAAGCCACTTGAAAACGGAATATCTACCGTGCCATCAATGCGGCGATTGTACTTGCTTTGCTTTTTTGGCCTCCAGCCACGTTTTGTTTTTTTCATGTGAACAAGGCTGACGCCCACCTCTTTTTGTTCCCTCGTAACATCGTTTAAGGAACGCATTTCGGAGTCCAAGCTCGTGCCTAAAAAAGTAGGATTAACAGATTCGTGATTGACCATCATGATTGCTTCGCCACTAGGAAGCTTTATGAAAGCCACAAAGTCGTTGTTAAAACCGAAATGCGCATGATCTGAAATCTTGTCTTTCCACTCTATGACGACTTTGTGATGAATGCCTGGGAGTGTTCGGAGTTTGTCTGTTGTGCTAGCCCGTAAACCATCGCTCTTCTTTTTCGTCTTCTTTTGAGACGTTGTACATCCTGCAAGACTAGGCAGCGAAAGTCCGGCTGCGCCCGCACAAAGAAATTCTAAAAAAGTTCGGCGATCCAGTGATGATGAACCTACTTCTGATCCTGCTAGAGATGATTTACTGTTTTCATTTTGCATAGTTAGAGTTCCCTTTCCTGCTTTTTGTAAATGAAACATTTTGAGACAGACATGGGCACAACAACATTTCAAACACTCTATTAATGAATACTAACAAAAGTCTGTAAAACACAAATTCAAAAGAGAACGCTAACACACTCCTAATGAAGAGCTGATCGATTCTGAGGCCATAATTAATCATGAGCAGTAGGGAGTCTTAAATGGCACCAGTGTTTAAACGGCAGAGTGCGAAGGCAAAAGCAAAAGTTTGGCTCGTAGCGATCATCTGTCAATTGACTCTCTGTTTTGGTGCGCAGGCAAATCAAAGCAATCGAACACGGTTTCTTTTTACAGATTTGGCCAAACAGTTCGGCAGAGCTGATTACCCAGTTGATTCAAAGTATCCAGAGCAAATAGCCCAGTACCACGCACCAATTGTTATGCAAAAAACTGGGCATCGGCCTCAATATGACGCTATTACAAGATTCGATTTTGACGGAGACTGGATTGCCAACAACAATTGGGAGAACGCTGAATTCTTTGCGGCCCCCGCTTACGTTTATTTTTCCGTCATTGAAACCCACACACACTATTTTGTGAGCTATGCTTTTTTTCATGCGAGAGATTACTCCAGAAACTGCATTCCTTGGGTGTGTCACGAGAATGATCTTGAAGGTATTCAGCTAGTGATTCGAAAAGTAGGTGAATGGGGTGTGGTCGAGGTTTTACAAACCCTGGCTCATGATCAAATCTACAACGATGTTAGGCCCCAGCTTCACATACTACCCGGAGAACTAGCAGGGCATACCGGTCGCGTGGCAATATACATTGAGCCAGGAGGTCACGGCATCAAACAGTGGGTGGGTCCGCTACAAGGCGAGGTAGGCGGCCACCTCCGAAAACTGAGTGACTTAGAAGTACTCAAAGATCAGTTATCCAGTTATTTGAGATATTATCCTGAAGGAGTTGCTGAAGATCCAAATCAAGCGAAGAATGGTAGTTTTTCTTACGCACTGCTTTCAACGGAGGATGAGCTTTGGTCACGGCGAGATGAGCTCGGAAAAGGCTCAATGTACCAAAAACACTTTGACTACAAAGGGGTTCGTCTTTCGATCAAAGGGCTGCCAAATGCCTTCGCCGGCGAGGAGTATGGCAAAGGAAGAGCCAAACCACCTTGGGCGTGGCACGACTCCGCCGATACAGCGGTTCAAAAGGGCGACTGGTTTTTGGATCCAGCGTATATGACCTTACAAAGGGTCTCGATGCCGGCCCCTTATTCTTTAAAATATATTCGTCATAATTTTATAGATTCCTTGGAATGAGCCTTAAAAGCGCCGTGAATGCCCTTGACGGGGATTTGAGGCGCTTCTAGGATAGAGAGTAATGTTTTGTGATTTTTATCTTACACCTTTCAACTTTTCAGCGCTGACCAAATAATCCATGTCGTTGGTCTCCATTTATTTGCCAGATAATTCCATAAAAGAATTCGACCACTGCCCAACAGGCAAAGAGCTTGCTGAAAGCATTGGGGCAGGCCTAGCAAAGAGTGTTGTCGGGATGAAGATTAGCGGAGGCGACCTGGTCGATTTTCGCCTACCCATCTCCGACAAAAGCAAAGTGGAGCTAGTGACAACGAGAAACCCCGAGGCTCTTGAAGTTATCAGGCATACGGGAGCTCACATACTTGCTCAAGCCGTTCAAGAGCTCTGGCCTGATGTGAAAGTCACTATTGGTCCGGTCATTGAAAAAGGGTTCTATTACGATTTTGATTCCCCTCGTTCATTCACTGAAGAAGATCTTCAGAAAATTGAAGATCGTATGAAAGAGATCGTCAAGCGCGACTTACCAGTAGTTCGAGAAGAGTGGCCTGCAGAGAAGGCGATTCGCGTTTTTGAAGATATGGGTGAAACTTACAAAGCCGAAATTATTCGAGACCTTGGTGAGCCCATTGTAAGTATTTATAAACAAGGCGAGTGGTTTGATCTTTGTCGAGGCCCACATGCACCGTCAACGGGTTGGGTGAAAGCCATTAAAGTACTTCATCAATCCGGCGCTTATTGGCGAGGGGATGAAACAAAGCCACAGTTAAAGCGAATTTACGCCACGGCTTTTCTCAAAGAAGAAGATCTCAAGAAACATCTTGAGGCCCTAGAAGAGGCAAAGAAGCGCGACCATCGAAAACTGGGTAAAGAAATGGAGCTTTTTTCTTTTCACCCATGGGCTCCGGCCAGTCCGTTTTTTACCTCAAAAGGAACTATTGTTTACAATGAGCTTCAAGCTTATTTGCGAGAGCTTTATCAAGCGCATAACTATCAAGAGGTCATCACTCCCCAGGTGTTTGATTTAGAACTTTTCAAAAGGTCTGGTCACTACGAGAACTATCGAGAAAACATGTACTTTCTCAAAAGTGAAGACAGAGAGTTTGGCCTAAAGCCAATGAACTGTCCGGGACACTGCGTGTTCTTTGGGCAATCTCACCACTCCTACAGAGATTTGCCTGTGAGAATGGCAGATTTCGGCAGACTCCACCGATTCGAAAAGAGCGGAGTTGTAGCAGGGCTGACTAGGGTGCGAACATTTTGTCAGGATGACGGCCACATTTTTTGCCGCATGGATCAGCTTCAAGACGAGATCATCGGCTTTCTAAAGTTACTCAATGAAGTCTACACTGTGCTTGGTATGCCAAAGTACGAAATTTTCTTTTCGACTCGCCCAGAAAAGCGAGCGGGACGAGATGAAGTCTGGGATGAAGCAGAGAAAGCTCTTGAGCAGGCCCTTATTGCTTCAAAGATTCCTTATAAGCTGAATCTAGGAGACGGGGCTTTTTACGGTCCGAAGCTAGATATTCAGTTTTACGATGCACTCGATAGAAGCTGGCAACTAGGCACTATTCAATGTGACTTTGTGCTACCAGAAGCCTTCGAACTTTCCTATGTGGGTGAGGATAACCAGTCTCATAGGCCGGTCATCCTTCATCGGGCTATTTTCGGCTCATTTGAGAGATTTTTAGGAGTTTATATTGAGCATACTGCGGGGCATTTCCCGCTGTGGATGGCCCCGGAGCAGGTAAGGATTCTTAATGTGACAGATAAGCACCTCGAGTTCTGTTCTCAGGTTGAGTCTGCTCTCAAAGCTCAGGGTCTAAGAGTTCACCTCGATAAGAGAAATGAGAAACTCGGCTTTAAGATTCGCGAAGCTCAGATTTCGCATATTCCTTACATGTTAATTGTCGGCGATAAAGAATTGGAAGGCGGGCAATTGACTGTTCGGTATCGTGACGGAAGACAAGAGAGCGGACTATCAGTAGAAGCATTTGTTCAGGCATTAAAAGAAGAGAAGAGTCAGCGATTATTTCATTCTGAAATATTTGCTTTGAAATAGAACTAATCAGTAGGAGGTTTTGAAGGCGCATGAGAATCGATGATCAAAAGAGAGACAAAGGTTTAAAGGTTAATCGGCAGATTAGGGCTCCTGAAGTGCGAGTCATCAGCGATGACGGATCGATGCTGGGAATCTACACTGTGCCTGACGCTGTGAGATTGGCTGAAGAAAAGGGCCTTGATCTTATCGAAATATCACCCAATGCCAGCCCTCCCACTTGCAAAATCATGGATTTTGGCAAGTACAAATACGAACAGAAAAAGAAAGCTCACGAAGCCCGAAAAAATCAGACGGTCATCGTTATTAAAGAAATTCAGCTTCGTCCCCGAACGGATGAGCATGATTTGGGAGTTAAACTGAAGCACGCTCGCCGGTTTTTGGAAGAGGGCGACAAAGTGAAGTTTAACCTTCGTTATCGAGGTCGAGAGATGGCTCATAAAGACCAAGGTTTTGATGTTCTTGATAAAGTAGTGAAATCACTAGAGGATTTGGCAATTGTAGAGGTGCCCCCTAAACTCGAGGGTCGACAGGCGTTTGTTTTGGTGGCCCCGGATCCGGTTAAAATCAAGGAGATCGTAAAGGCTCGAGAGGTTGCTCAGAAAGCTCTTTCCGCCGAACCTGCTAAATAGTCGTTATATTGAGCATTTCTCCTTAACACAATTTGACAAACCAAAAGAGGCCAGAGTACAACTGGTCCTTCAGTTTTTTGGAGTGGCATCATGAAGTTTAAGACCCATAGCGGAGCGAAAAAAAGAATGCGTCCCCTGCCTGGCGGGAAGGTCAAGAGAAAGCAGACTCGTAAGAGGCACTTACTCATGAACCGCGGGAACAAGGCGAAACGACAACTTTCAACGACAGAGTATGTTCACTCTGCAAACATGAATCAGACAGAACGCCTTTTTGGGCTTTGAGGTGCTAAATGAGAGTAAAAGGCGGATTTAAAACTAGACGAAGAAGAAATAAGGTACTGAAGGCAGCAAGTGGATTCTACTCTTCTCAGAGCCGCTGTTTTACTTACGCGACTGCTGCAGTGGATCGCGCGCGGGCCTTTCAATATAGAGATCGTAGAGTAAAGAAGCGAACAGCTAGAAACCTTTGGACGGTTCGAATCAATGCAGCTGCTCGTTTAAATGGAACAACTTATTCTCGGCTGATGTTTGCTTTTAAAAATGCGGGCATCGAGCTGGATCGAAAGATTTTGGCTGACCTAGCTGTTCAAAGTCCTTCAGGGTTCTCGCAGCTTGTATCGCAGGTAACAAACTAAATAGCCGTTAAAGTGTTTCTACCGGCTCTGTACTGATCCGGTAAGTACTGGTTATTTGAAATCTCTAATACTCAAGAACAAAAGAGTAGGGCTTACCGACAAGAACCAATTGAAGTTTTCATGCTAGGTTTTTGGAACTTGCATGAACGACATATCAAAAAAACCTCTTTTAAACCAAGCATCAGAATCGATAAGTGATTTTGAAAGCCGTAAACGCGATCACATTGAGTTAGCGTTAGGACCTGATTCTGCTTCTTCGATCCCTACAGGCCTTCAGCGGGTGAGGCTTGTTCATCGCGGACTTCCTGAAATCAATTTCGAAGATGTCACTCTTTGTACGCGCTCTATTTTAGGGGCGCTGCCAACGCCTTTTTTGATAAGTTCCATGACCGCTGGTCATCCCGGAGCTGACTCAATCAATAATGACCTCTTTTTTGCCGCGGAGTCGAAAGGTTGGCTCATTGGCATTGGCTCTCAAAGAAGGCAACTATTTGATCTTGAGGCTAATGAGCAAATGAGAAAATTACGCCGTCGCTATCCTCGAGTGAAAGCGTTGTGTAATTTGGGTTTGAGTCAGTTAGTTAATACCAATCAAGGGCAGATTGAACAGTTGGTAGATAGTCTCGAGCCGGCAGGGTTCATTGTGCACCTAAATCCACTACAAGAAGCACTTCAGACAGAAGGAACTCCGTTTTTTCGGGGTGGGCAAAAGAGGCTTGAGAAACTTGTTGAGAGTCTCAATATTCCCGTTGTTGCTAAAGAAACCGGAAGCGGCCTCTCGTTAGAAGATTTTCAGGTTTTACTCGATTCGGGAGTTCAAGTAGCAGACGTTGCCGGTCTTGGCGGAACCCATTGGGGGCGAATTGAAAGTGTCAGACGAAGAGATGATTTTGGCTCTCGTTCGCTAGAGGCTTTTGGTGATTGGGGTAACACGACCTTGCAGAGTCTGCTTTGGTCGGTACCATATCAAAAGAAGGGCCTTGAAGTCTGGGCCTCGGGTGGTATCAAAACAGGAGTTGATGCTGCAAAAACCTTGGCTCTTGGTGCGAGAATTGTCGGTTTTGCACAGGCACCATTAAAGGCATTAACTGAGCAAAAAGTAGATGGCTTGTTGAAATGGATGGATACAATCGAAGCAGAATTGAAAATCAGCCTTTTTTGTACGGGATCAGAGGAACCTTCTAAGTTAAACAATGAAATCAAGTACCAGATAATTGGAGCAGGAATATGAGCAGCGACGAACTTACCAACTATGAACAAATGTGCTCGGGTTTTTCTAAATTACCCCGATCCGAGAGACTGAGTCGTTTAAAAAAGCTGGGATTGCTGACAACTAGAGATGTTGAGTTTCTCGAACTCGGCGAGTCTTTACCTAAAGCTCTCTCTGAGCACTTCATTGAAAACACGATCGGCTGTTTTTCACTTCCTTTGGGTGTTGCGATGAACTTTCGCATCGATGGTCGCGATTATGCAGTTCCTATGGCAGTGGAGGAGACTTCAATTATTGCGGCAGCGAGTAAGACCGCTAAATGGATTAGAAGCTGTGGAGAAATCTCTACTGAGGTAGTCGGTAAAGAAATCATCGGCCAAATTCAAATAGCCAAGCCAAAGAATGTCGAAGGTTCGCTTGCTCAAATAGAGCAGCAACGAGAACGCTGGCTCAAGTTACTCAACGAGAAAAATGCAAGCCTTGTTATGAGGGGAGGTGGTTTTACCCGCATTGAAAGCCGCACGCTAGATCGCAACGACGGTGCTAAAATGTTGGTGATTCATGTTTATTGCGACCCTTGTGATGCAATGGGGGCCAACATAATGAACCAAGCTTGCGAAAGTTTAAAAAAGCATGTTGAACAGGCCACTTCAGAGAAAGTCACCATGTGTATTCTTTCGAACCTCGTGGATTCCAAGGTGACTCGAGCGAAAGTTGTGTTGCGTGATCTAGAAGAAAGTTTGGTTGACGGTATTGTTGAGGCAGGGTTATTCGCAGAAGTGGATCCTTACCGGGCCGCCACCCACAATAAGGGAATCATGAATGGCATAGACGCCGTGTTGATTGCTACGGGCAATGACTGGCGTGCAGTCTCGGCAGGCCTGCATTCGTACGCGGCACGATCTGGACAGTATCGTGCGCTCACGAAGTGGCGTAAAGAAGGTGAGAGTCTCATCGGTGAGTTTGAGGGCCCGCTAGTTGTTGGTACCGTTGGCGGAATGACGGCGCTTCACCCTACGGCACAACTCGTAATTCGTATGCTTGGAGTGGAGTCGGCTGAGCAGTTGAGCCGGATTTGTGCTGCTGTGGGGCTTGTCCAAAATCTCGGCGCGTTGAGAGCACTTTCAACGGTGGGAGTTGTTGAAGGCCATATGAAACTTCACGCGGCCAACTTAGCGGTTGCTGCCGGCGCAAGCGAGGCAGAGATGCCTTTGATTCAAAGGGTGCTTGAAGAAATTCTTGTAAAGGAAAAAAGAGTTTCTTTAACCCAAGCGAAGGATGCTTTGAAAAACCTTCGATCTGAGGCCGTAGGTTTTCGCAAAGTAATGGTGCCTTCAGAGGGCCCTGCGTGAAACTCAGAATTCCCTCCAAGACTTTTCTAATTGGAGAGTATGCAGCGTTGCTAAGTGCACCGGCACTTCTCATAACTCACGAACCTTTTTTTGAATATTCGGCAAACGAAACAAGTGCCTCGCTTGCTCCAGCAGCAAACGAAACACGTCAAGCTGATGCACTGGATGCAGTGTCTTCACAAATATTATCTGAACTACCATCCAGAGTACAAGCGGGCGCTTTGGCGCCCCCGATTGAAGCCGCTGGTCAGATAGATTTTAGCGCCAAGGAATTTTTTCAGTTTTTAGGTTTGCTAAACATCATTGACCCACATAAGAACAGAGGTGGGTTTGGAAGATCAGGAGCTGAGTTTCTTATTGGCAGTTGTTTGCTGGATGGAACAGACTTGGCTTCTCTTGATAAAAATAAACTCGAAGCAAGATTCAAGAGATACTATTGTGATGGCGAAGTTGTACCGCCAAGCGGATACGATTTTCGGGCTCAGTTGGCAGCACTCGGCCATGAATCTGCAGTTGTTGAGTGTCGCTCAAAAAATGCTCGGGTAATGCAGTGGCCGTTCGAAGAAGTTCGTGTGAGTATTTATCAAACCGGCATTAAGTTAGACAATCGTTTGCATCTGAGTAGTTTGGATAAAACAAAATTCGAAAGCTTAGCTCGTATTTCGGAAGACTGTACAAACTTTTTTATTAGATCAGACTTACCGGGCTTTATTGATTCAATGAGCAAGTATGTACGAGAGCTCAGGGGGTTAGAGCTTTTAGATTCTGGTTCTTACGAACTGGCTCAAAGAATTTGTGAGATTGAAGGTGTTTATTTTGCAAAAGGTTGTGGAGGGGGCGGTGCAGATTCGATAGCTGTATTTCATCGTTCTGATCTCAACGAACAAGCGCTAGAGACAAAAATTCAAAGCGTATCTAACGAGGCAGTTGGATCTCACTTCAGCGTTAAGCATTCAGCCACCCCTTCAATCAACGAAGAACTTGTGCCCATGGCTCCTATCAAAGATCAACAAGTTGCCACGCCTCAGAATTGCGGACTAAAGCTCATATTTCGAACTGATAGGGGTCGTGCGACAGTGTCAACTCCGAGTCACAAAGATTTTTCAGTCGACGCTTCGAATACGTTCGGGCCGCCGGAAGTCACCGGGCGGTACAGCGCGATCAAATTTCACCGAAGCAGCGATGAGAAGTGCGTGGCCTTTGCTTCTGCTCCTTCAAACATTGCACTCATCAAGTATATGGGAAAGACCGATACCAATGTGCCAACAAACCCCTCATTTAGTGTGACTCTGCCAAGCTTTAGAACTTACTGCGCAATCACGCATTATGAGGCCCAGCAGTCAGCTCGGGTAGATGAGATCTCTCTAGAGGCGCGGTGGTCTCCACTATTGGCAATTTACTTTGGTTCGGCGGAAGGCTCGGTGAAGTTGGCCCCGATTGAACTCGATAGGGATTCGAAGAAGAGATTCTTGGATTTTTTCAAGGCACTTAAATCTCGATGGAATATTAAAGGAAGCTTTCAAATTCTCTCAGCTAACAACTTCGCGTCCGACTGTGGGCTGGCAAGTTCAGCCTCCAGCTTTGCAGCTCTAACAGCGGCCACTTATCAACTCGCCAAAAAACAGAATCCTCAGCTGGAACTTTCGTTAGAAGAGCTTGCGTCGATATCTCGTGAAGGTTCTGGGTCGTCGTGTAGAAGTTTTTTCGAACCCTTTTCTCTTTGGGATGAATATTCAGCGAGGCCGGCTGATTTGCCGGTGAGGTTTCGTCACGAGGTTATTCTTGTAGATGATTCTAAAAAAACAGTTTCTTCGAGCGAGGCTCACAAAAGAGTTCGTTCCTCGCTGCTTTTTGAGGGGCGCGATTTGAGAGCTCGGAGGCGGTTAGCCGATCTGTTGTCCACAATACATGCTAAAGACGAAAGACAATTGTTCGACCTGCTTTGGAGTGAGTTCTGGGACATGCACGCCCTTTTTGAAACAAGCGTGCCAAGCTTCGGTTACATGACTCCCCGGACACTAGAGAAATTGCATGAAATTAGAAATCGTTGGGACAACGAAGGCAGAGGTCCACTCGTCACAATGGATGCTGGCGCTAACATACATCTTCTCTATCCAGAGTGGAGCATTCCATGAAAGGCTTTGAAACAACGGTTTATGGAAAGTGCATTTTGGCGGGTGAACACGCGGTTCTAAGGGGATCGCCGGCAATAGCTGTTCCGTTAAAAAGTCGTTCATTAATGGTCTCCTTTTATCCGAGTGACGAGGACCTGGAGATACTCGCAGAGTCGGAGTTGTCTAGTATTCCAGCCCATGAAACCTCTCACATAGAAACAGTTTATTCGTCTGTTTTGTCAGAGGCACTTCGCGCACTGGGTAAAAAGTCAAAAGAAGTTCGAGGAAAGATCAAATTAAAGAGCGATATACCCGTGGGCTCAGGCCTTGGGGCTTCAGCTGCGCTTTGCGTATCGGTGACACGAATGATGGAGTTTTTTGGTTGGCTTTCGAGCACTGATACTTATGAGTTTGCTCGTGTTTTAGAAAATCGCTTTCATGGAGAAAGCAGTGGTTTAGATGTGGCAGTGGCACTAAAAGCTCAGCCACTTAAGTTTGTAAGAGGAGAATCCATAGAGGTCATTCATCTAAATTGGTTGCCAAAGACATTTCTTAGTTACAGCGGGGCAAGGGGCTTAACTTCTGATTGTGTTGCACAAGTTAAAAAGCTTTTTGATCAAAAAAAAGAGGAGGCGATCCGGATTGATCAACAGATGAGAAACTCGGTAGAGCAGATCGAGCAAGCTCTTAAGCTAGAGCAAGACAAGGGATTTGACTTACTATGTGATGGTATAACTGGCGCCAATGATTGCTTCAAGAGTTGGGGGCTTTTCAATGGAAAACTTGAGGAGCATGCTGATTGGGTTTTAAAAAAAGGAGCTATTGCGGTGAAACCGACCGGCTCCGGTGGCGGCGGTCATATACTTAGCATTTGGAAGTCGCTCCCCGAAGGTGACTTTCTAAGTGTGCTATAAAAATATAAGCAGAGGTTGAGTGAGAGATCTTGTAGAAAAAAACATGTTAAGAATTTGTGAAGAGAATGCCACTGGCGAGCTTCGCGAGGCACTGCTGTATCATTTATCAACAGGCGGGAAGCGAATTAGGAGTCAGATTACTTTAGAGTTTTGCCGTGCATTTAGCGTCGCAGAATCAGATGCCATAGTTTGGGCAAGTAGCTGTGAGTTGTTGCACAATGCAACTCTCATTCACGACGATCTACAAGACGGCGATAAAGTCAGGCGAGATAACCCTACGGTATGGGTGAAGTACGGCGAACGTCAGGCAATTAATGCAGGCGACATGATGTTGATGCTTGCCTATCTCAATTTGCATCAGGTGGGTGATCTAGCAAAACAAGCACTCCTTTGCCGTGAGTTGGCCTATGGAGCTTCAAGGATTGTGAATGGGCAGTCTCTCGAGTTAGACCTTCCGTTACAACTTGAGTCGAGTTTACTCAAAGAGTCTTATAGAGAATGTATTGCTTCTAAGACGGGAGCACTATTTGAAATGCCTTTGTCAGGGGCGTTGGCGCTAACTGGAATGGAAGAAAAATCAAAAGAGCTACTTCTTATGACTGTTCGACCTTTGGGCCTTATCTTTCAAATTCAAGATGACGTCATTGATCTCTTCGGTGCCAAAGGAAGAGACATCATCGGAAGCGACATTGCCGAGGGTAAGATCAGTGCTTTGGTAGTAGAATATTTTTCTCTACAAGCTGATCCAATGAAGCGGCAAAGGTTAAAGGAAATTCTTTTGGCATCTCGCGATAACACCTCTAATGATGATATACACTGGGCCATTCAGGAGTTCTCAGAAAGTGGTGCGCTAGATGCTTGCCTTGCTGACACTGTTGAAATGGCAAAAGATTTGAGAAACTCGGAGCTCATTCTTTCTCACAGCTCGTTGCATGCTTCTTTGGTGCCTCTCGTGGATTTGTTAACGTCACCTTTGTTTCCGTTGATGAAGCAGAGAAATCTTTGGCGAACTCAGAATGCGGTCCTTTGAGGTCAGCGGTTAAGGTATGAAAATTTGGTCAGAGATCAAACACACTCCAGAGATTTTTGGAATATCCCTTGCTGGTGTGGGTACAAGCTTAGTTTTGCCAGAAATTAAGGCTTCGGTAGATGTAGCAAGTGGATACAGCAAAGCCATTGATCAGTCCAACTACTTCATTACCCATGCCCATATGGACCACGCTGCCGGAATCCCCTACGTGATCTCTCAGAAGGCACTCAATAATCATAAACGATCCACCTGGTGGATGCCAATATGTATGGTTCAGCCCATGAAGAATATAATGAACGAGTGGAGCAGTCTTGAAAGCCACGAGTATGATTTTGAATTTGTCGGAGTAAAAACAGGAGATGTTATAGAGCTAGGCAAGAATTGGAAGATGGACGTATTCGACTCAGTACATCGCATTCCTACTTGCGGATACCGCTTGAGTAAACTGCGTAAGAACTTGAAGCGAGAATACAAAAATTTACCAGAAGGTGAGATTCGAAAGCTAACCCACGAAGGGGTTATCGTCAGCGAGAATTTTTGGCAGTCCCAGTTCGCCTATACCGGAGATACTCAGATTGAAGTCTTTGATAAGAACCCTGAACTTTTAGACGTAAAATATCTTTTTGTCGAAGTCACATACTTTGATTCAGGTAAGTCCGTGGAGGAGGCTCGCAAATGGGGTCACATACATTTTGATGAGATATTGCCTTTGATTGATCAGTTTAAAGGAGATTATCTCGTGTTTGTACATCCATCACGGCGCCACAAACCTGCCGAGATTCAAAGAATTTGCGAAGACAAGCTAAGCGTATCGCAAAAGCAAAAAGTGGTGTTGTTTTAGCGGGGTATTTGGTGAAGGCAAAAATTAGCGAAGAGTTTCAGAGTTTAGGTCCGTCACTCGTACTTGAGAGCTTTGAGCGCTATGGGTTGCGTTCGACTGGGCGAACTTTGTTTTTGAACAGTTTTGAAAATCGTGTTGTTGAAATTGAGTTAGAGCCGTCTGATAATTTTAAGGAATCCGCTCAAACCAACTTGTGGCAGAACCACCGAGTCTTAAAATATTATCGTCCTCATCGCTGGAGTTTGGAGCAAATTCTTGAGGAGCATGAGTTTATTTTGGAGTGTCTTGAAAATGAAATTCCAGTTGCAGCTCCACTTCAAGTTGATGGAAAGCCGGCGCAATTGAAAAACGTTCAAGAACATCTGCGCAGCCTTCGAGCAAATCTCTCAGGCAAGATGCAATCACAAGTTGAGACGGTTACAGTTTCCGATCACGCCGAGAAAAGTCTTTCTCAATCAAAGACGATTGGAATGTGGGGCCCAGAGAAATACTTCGGGCTATGCCCAAAGGTTGGCGGCCGCCACTCCGAAGATTTAGACAGTTCGCAGCTTCGCTGGCTTGGTCGTAGTATGGCTCGGCTTCATGGCGTTGGAAGGCTTCATGATTTTGAATACCGACCAGAGTTCAATATTGATCATTGGGTGGGAGCATCTGCTGAACTTTTGCTAGAGGGAGGCTGGGTGGACCCGCAAGTAGAAGAGCGCTTTGAAGAAGCCTGTGAATATCTTTATGACAAATGCCTGGGCATTGAGGACTTGCCTTATCAACGAATCCACGGTGATGCGCATCGCGGGAATGTGCTTTGGAATGAGGTCGGCCCACTTTGGGTGGACTTCGATGACTGTATCCTGGGGCCTGTTGTGCAAGACATTTGGCTTTTTCAGACGACCGATGATATCAATAACGATCCGTCCTTGCAGGAGATTTTAGAGGGATACAACCAGTTGGGAGAATTTCCTGCTGATCAGCTACAGTGGATCGCTTTGTTAAGAAAGCTTCGGCAAGTTTATTACGCGGCTTGGATCGCAAGAAGATATAACGACTCCGCCTTTCAAAAATCCTTTGCCTACATAAAAGAGCCACGCTATTGGTTCGACCTCGTGAGTGATCTTGAGAGCTAAACTGCCTACTACCTTTTTCGGATGCTATGCGCTAATTTCTGGATAGTATGAGGCGTCTTATTGCGAGATAAATGCTCTTTTTAGAAGGATCAAATCCGGCTGAACCAAGGGGGGTATACCGATGTTCAGGAACCAAAATTTTCTGCTTACTTGTTTGGTAATGGCTGCAGGCGATGTATGCTTCGGGTGGTCAGATCACCATGTTTTAACGACAAAATCATTGCAAGGGAGTGTGAGCTCCACTGATAAGGTAAATTATGACACTCTTGAGAGCTTTCTCGAAAAGTGGGATGCTAGCTGCAATGCTCAAGAGAGCTCCATGCGAGACGGAACTTGTCATGATCCTCAGCTCACCGAGTGGCACAATGAGCTCAAAAAGAATGATGTCGATCTATCTTTTATTCCGACGACATCAGAAAGACTAGGGCGCGCCTTAAGAATCAAAGTTCGTACACCACTGTTTCAAAATAAACTTGAAGAGAGTGTTGGCAAGAGCTTGCCTACTTTGCAAATCCTCTCGATATACTCTGATGAGCCAGACTGGGGAATGGATCAAGAGTTGTTTGATGAGTATCCAGAACTATGGACAGATGATCTTGCCTTCATGGGCGGCAAAGTTGGTTTAGCTTCTCAAGCGTTCCGGCATATGTATTGGCCGGAGTGGACAGGCAAGCTTCCTGTGGTTTCTTTGCATTTGCCGCTTTCGAGATTTCGAGAGTCAATGGGATTTGCCGATCAAAGATATAGAGTTTTTAAAACTCTTTCTAAAATTGCTCATCATGTTGGAAGTCCCTATTGGGGGCTACGCTTTCAGGCGTTTGCGTTTCACTATTATCAAGACGTACTGACTCCGTTTCATTCAGTGCAAGTTCCTGATTGGGCTTGGATGACGTGGCCTCTTGTTATGCGATCGCGAAGTGCTGGGCTAAAAGGATTTGTATCAGACATGACTTCAATCGTTAGCTTCTGGCATTTGTTATTTGAAGATCATGTGCGATTTCAGGTTAAGAGCGCTGAGCATGACTCAGCGTTGGTGAGATCGCGCCTGGCTTGTCTATTAGAGTCCTTTGAAGAAAAATCTTGTTTTTCTCAAGACGAGGGCGTGCATGACAAGCAGTTTTCGCCGGTGAGAAGTGCGGCACTTTTTAGTCGCACTGAGGCTTTTGCTATTAGTAAGAATCTGCAAAAGGCATTTCAAATGCCAGAAGGTAAGTTCAGCTCTTGGATATACAACGAAGGCCCTAACCCACCGCAAGTGAGAGATCGTGAAGCGGCTAGACAGCTCGGTGAAAGTGTCGATTATTTGCTTTCTTTCTAGGGCGACTAAAAAGAAAAAGAGTTTCTTTACACGTTGTTGCTAGTTTTTGGAACGAATGAAGGAACGAATGAAGGAAGGAAGGGAATAGTGTTTGGAAGGAAGAGAATAGTGTTTGGAAGGAAGAGAATAGTGTTTGGAAGGAAGAGAATAGTGTTTGGAAGGAAGAGAATAGTGTTTGGAAGGAAGAGAATAAATGTTTAAGCGAGAATACTTTATCTGCAATACCGTGATACTCATTTTCTTGTTGGTAGTAGCGGGTTGTCAGACATCTACTAAAAAGGCGTCATTTGAAGCCTCTCCGGTGTGGGGAACTTTTTCATCAGCAGATGCAGATGCGGCAAACAATGAGGTCGCCGAAGCGACAGTTTTTGTAGCCTCGCAGTGGCATTTGTCGCCTTCTGTGAGCACCAAGATTGGCTCGCCAAAAAGAATTCCCCAAGAAGAGAATCAAGTTGCTCTTTACAATCAGATAGCAGCTTGGGTGCAAAACAAAGGGCTTCGCTTTGTGATTGTCGAGGGGTGTGAAGGCGAAATAGAAGATTCCTTCGATAAATCTTTTAATGGCTGGTCATTGCAAGACTTAGGAGAGCTTCAAGAGTCGGAGCGTGTTTATATAATGACTCACATCGGTTTGAAGCTTAAGGCGCGGTTTAAACAGAAGCTGCGGGTAATCTGTGGTGATAGCGAAAAGCTGATAAAGGATCATCTGCTGGCTCTTTCTGACTTAAGGGGATTACTGGGGTTTCGTATGAGATTAGAATCTATTAAAAAAGAGAAGCCAGATCAGTTAGAGAGTTACCTTGTCTCCGTTCGAAAAGTTGTAGGATTAAGCTCCAACGAGAACTACGAGGTTGTGATTAGACGAATAGAAGAAGAAATGAGAAAAAGTTTCCAGCGCTACCAAACTCTTATCAACGAGAGAAATCAGTTTTTCGTAAAGGCGGCCGAGCGGCACCGACCGGCGGTGATCGTTGTGGGTGCACTCCATGTAGAGAATCTTAAGGCGGAACTTGAAAAAGAGGGGACTTCGGTTGCTATCTATACACCCAAGGGATTAGTGGGCGATGAAGGCAACGTGATGAAACAGTTTGAAAAGCTTCTTCAAAAGCAAAGCCTGCAATAACACGCATAACACGCATAACACGCATAACACGCATAACACGCATAACACGCATAACACGCTAGGATTTAGTAACAGTCCCTACAATCACTGTTACCTTTTTGTAATAGTGCCTACGAACACCTATCACCTATTGGCGTCCGGTTTAGCGGTTACTGTCGACGTGGCCTAGGCGCCTACATCTTTTTTGGGCGCTCTTTATAGCCAAGGTTCCAAAAGGGCAGGTCTAAGATAAATCTACAAATTAGACTCTCCGGCGATCTCCCACCTTAGCTCACGAACGGGCCTAAATTCACTCTATCACCCTCTATCATCTCTCTGTGCTTGCTTTCGTTTTGTTCGAGAACTGGCATGAGCATCTTGTTGACGAGTTGATATAGGTGCGATGAAATTCTTGACGCTGAGCCTTCGAGCTTGACGAGTATTTCTCTCGCTCTTCTCCAAATGGACTTGCGATTGCGATCATTTGTTTGCGTTTGTTTTTACCGCTCAGAGGGCGCCTCTCGCGGCTCTATTGAGTAAAACTATCTCGCTTTGTGGTCTATTTTTTCATTGCCCTTGGCGAGCCTTATAGAGCGAAAAATCACTGTTTCAAAACCAGGTATAGAATGTTTCGAAACCAGAAACCAGAAACCAGAAACCAGAAACCAGAAACCAGAAACCAGAAACCAGAAACCAGAAACCAGAAACCAGAAACCAGAAACCAGAAACCAGAAACCAGAAACCAGAAACCAGAAACGAAAGCGAAGGCTCTATGAAACCAGACAATATCTTTTTAAGAAAGATTCACACTGACGCCGTCGAAAAAACCGCAAAGTACTTAACTGCTAAAGCCGAACTTATCGAGGCCTTAGACGCAGTAGAAAAATATAAGGCCTTCCTTCGCCTTGGCTACGGAAGTCTTTGGACTTATTGCACAGAGGCCTTGAAACTGTCGGAGTCGGTAGCGGCAAGTTTTATTGGCGTTATGAGAAAATCTCGAGAGGTGCCTGAGTTAAAAGAAGCCATTCGAGCAGGTGAGTTCTCGGTATCAAAAGCCAAAAAAATCGTCAGCGTCATCACACCAGAGAACAAACAAACCTGGATAGAGCTATGTAAAACTCTTCCATGTAAAAAACTAGAAAAAGAAGTCGTGCTGGTTAACCCGAAAGAAGCCGTTCATGAAGGAGCCAGGCCGGTGCAAGAAAATCGTATTAAGCTAACAATTGGCGTCAGCGAAGAGCTGTACGAGAAGTTTCAGAGGGCCCAAGATATTTTGTGTCAAAGAACTCAGAAGCCTCTTAACTATGAAGCGACACTTGAGCAAATCGTGGAGTTTTTTGTCGAAAAAGCGGACCCCGTAAGAAAGGCCCAAAGGGCTGCCATAAAAAAGGCGGCAGCAGAAAATCAAGGGCCAAGCGACGACAGCATTCGCGCTAGAAATTCTGAAAAGTTAGTAGCAGAAAAAACCGGGGAAGAAGAAGCTAGAGCAAGGGGGCTGCCTGAAACAAATAGTTTTTTTGGCAAAACAAGTGCGAAAGAGCTTCAGAAAAAAGAAGAGTCATTAAGCAATGCGAGCAAACTAACGACGGTGGAAAACGCAAAATACGGAGCGAACGCACATAAACACAATGAGGGCCATTTAAGGAATTCAAAGGAAAGTGCTTCAAAAGTACTGTTCACAAGAACAGTAAATCTGCAGTTTCCATATGGAACCCCAAACCTCGAGTTTGAAAACAAAATGGACGGGCTTAATAACGCAAACGAAAGTACTTCAAAAGTATTGTTCACAAGAACAGTAAACCTGAGGTTCAAAAGAAGAGCCCAAGCCCAAGAGCAGCGAAGTCATCGTAAAAACCTTCCGGCTGAAGTTCGTCACACAGTGATTCTACGCGACGGAAATCGCTGCACTCACAGAAACAATCGAGGCTTTCGATGCCCTGAAAAAAGGTGGCTAGATTTACATCATATCATTCCAGTCTCGCACGGAGGTAAAGACACCCCAGAGAATGTCGTTGTTCTTTGCAAGTCTCATCACTTGCAGCACCACGAAGGCGTGAACCCTTTCAGCTAGCAATTATGATGGCTTAGATGTTCGTTTTCTAGGTCGAAAGTGAGAGTTGAAACTGAATCTGAATCAGAATCAGAATCAGAATTAGAATCTGAATCTGAATCTGAATCTGGGCACTCACCAGATCAGCGGCAAAATCTGACCCGATCGCCTACCGCGGGCCAGCGCAAAAAATCCCGGCAGCGCCGGATTGTTTAAGGACTAGGGTCTTGTCTACAAAGATGACGTCTCGTAATGAGAAATCTCACTCTTACTCTATGTGAAAGCAACTTGGTACAAGGCACCTTCATTGCACCTAAATAGGCTATGACTAAAGAATCGGCTTTCGGCGGCATTGCCGTTCTCATTATAACCCTCGCTTTTCAAAATTGCTCTAAGGTAGATTTTCAGCAAGGGCAACCCAAAGAGCTCAAGTTTTCAGAAAGCCCCCCGCCGCTAACAGACGATGAGCAATTCCAAGAAAATCTCACGAAGGTACTGTCTTTAGGAATACTCACTAAGAATATGGCGTGTGTCATGTGTCACACGCGTATTAACGGAGACGTCTCCGGATTTGGCACACTCACTTTTCGAAGCGACTCATCCGGAACAATTTGGGGCAATGTTTATGCCGCTGATCAAAAGCTTCAGCATTGGGATTTCAACAAACTGATCCTTGACAGAAGTGTGAGAGATGACTTGAGTGATCCGCAATTGATCGCGGATGTGCTGCCAGAACTCATCACTTCAAATCTTGAAGAAGAAGACGGACAACTCATTATTATACCGGGTGAAGAGCACAATAAATTTCTAAATGTAGAAATAAAAGAAGGTGATCTCTATACGCTGACGCACCCAGAACCAGCTCGCAGAGCAATAGCTGAGGCTAATCTACCCATGAATCCCTTTAAAAATCGACCAATTATTAACGAAAGTGACTTTCCAGAATTTCAATTCGAAACCTGCAAAGTGGCCAACAAAGACTCTAAAGGTGGCAAAATAGTTACAGCAGACGGTACGGTGGTTGTCAGTCCCATTTCCTCAAATGCCATTTTTGTAAATGGTAAGTACCTAGGGCATCAGGTGCCGGCAAACTCTCAACCCGATGACTTCAACGATTATGACCCGAGCTGCCCGGCTAACAAAACACTGCGAGTAGAAGGCGAAGTGCTCATCGAAGGTGACCTAGTGCTTGCGGGCTGCATAACTGGACAAGGGTCCATTTATGCAAAAGGCAATATTTACGTTCCAGATGATATTAAAAACGTTAATTCGGCATTTCCTTATTCGTTGACTGCTGAAAGTAGTACTCGCCGCACAGAGGCTGAAGCGCGCTTGGGAAGTGATATGATATCGCTCGCAGCTGAGGAGTTTATTCTTCTGGGCGCATTAGATTTAAGAGTGATTGCGCATGTAGAAGAGCAGGATCCCATCTTTCGAACCAACATAGAATCAATTAAAAGGATCTACAGCTGGTTGGCTCCCGCAAATGCAGAAGATATCTACAATAAAAGCTTCTTAAAGAGGCCTTACTTCGCGATTGATAAAGTAAGTGGGACAAAAAGCAAAGGTATCGTCGCACTTGCAGAGGCAAATTTGTACGCAAACAAAGGAATTGGTATCACACTTATTTACTCGAAAGGATCAAACATCGTGATTAACGGATCGGTGATAACGCCAAATCTGTCACTATTGAGCGCCGGGTTCAATCACAAACACTTTGCCTTAGACGGCTCAGAGATGACGGTCAATCCCATGAATGGCGTTCGGTTCGATCAATCGCAGATAAATCAAGATTTTCGGCTTCGCTACACTAAAAAAGGTTTTGAGTGTCATCGAATCAGAGCAACAGGCTCTTAAATAGGTTTTCCTAAAGTAGGCTTCGCTTGAGAGAAATCTCTCTTAAATAGATCTCTATTAAATAAATCTTTCTTAAAGAAGTGATACTTAAACTAGTCTCCTAATTTAGTCTCTTAGAGATCTCCCATAGAGCGATAGAAACGGCGACGGTAGCATTCAATGATTCTACAGATGAATTGTGTGCTATCTTTACTTTTCTGATAAGGAGTTGTTCGGCGCATTGTTGCCATTTTTCAAATCCCTTTCCTTCTTCACCAACAACCAAAGTAACGGGTCCCGTTAAGTTTGAAGCCGCATCTTGAAGAGGTTCTCCGTCAAGGTCTAAGCATAAAACCTCTCCGTCGAGTTCACCCAGAATGGTTGAGAAACTTCCGCCTTGGAAAAAGCGAAAACCAAATAGTGGGCTAGCAAGAGTGCGAACACACTTAGGCAAAAAAGGATTGGCAGACTCTGCACACAAAACGATATTCTTAAAGCCAAAGGCCTTCGCGGAGCGCAAGCAAGCACCCAAGTTACTCGGATCACTCAGCGGTAACACAAGGCAATTCTCGTTACTCGTATATTTGCTCAGTTCTTCTATCTGATGAAGGGGAGACTGAGAAACGAGCAGAAGGGGGAAGCGAGCTCCCAAGACATCAAGTTCTTCAAATAGAGAACTGGAAAGATCAAAAAAATCGTGAGCAAGAAAAGACTCGCTTTCGTCAGTCAAACTTGCGCCGCATTCGCTTGAGCCAATTATAGCTCGTACGTTTTCGCTATCACTCGCGAGATATTCGTTAACTAACTTAGAGCCAGCCACCAAATAGTGTTCGCCCTTTTTTAGACCGCGGCCTTCCGTCAGTGATCGCCAGTATTTAAACTGGGCGTTTTGCCGGCTCTCGATTTTTTTAGTCGATGCGTTCATGCTGGCCCCTTGCTTCGCTGGCCCTCGATCTTCTTACCAGGTGCGGTCATGCGGTCCCTTTGCTTTGCCGGCTTTCGATCCGTTTAACAAATTCAGTCACACTGCCTCAATGTTTTGTGCAAACTTATGAAAGACGAGCAAAGATCTTTTGTGAGGCGTTTTCGGAATATCGTACTCAATCACTTTTACAAACTGAAACTGATTAACCATCGGGCCACTCTCAAATCTCTTAATTTCTTCTTTAAACTGAGGACCCTTCATTAGGTAAACATAACCCCCAACCTTAAGACATGAAGATACGTTGCTTAGCGTGTTTTTGGCTTCTTCAACCGCGCGGGTCACGACAGAGCTCACTGGATACTCAAACGTTTCGTCAATATTGCGGCCAAAAATCTCGACATTCTTGAGTTCGAGTTTGTCACGTACTATCTTTAAAAACTCAACGCGTTTTTGGACCCCTTCGGCGAGCATAATCTTTGAATCCGGCTCTGCAATCGCAATGGGAATTCCCGGAAACCCTGGCCCCGTTCCGAGATCCAGTAGAGGACTCTCAACACCTCTTCCTTCTCTTAACAAACTGACCAATAACAAAGAGTCGATAAAGTGTTTAATGGCAATGTCTTTCATAGTGAGGAGACGCGTGAAGTTCTGCTTGTCCTGCCCTGATACGAGTAGCCGGTAAAAAAGCGCCAGTTGTTTCAAAGCTGAGGAGCTCACCCACTCGCAGCCATGCCTTCCGAGTAGATCTCTGAGCCTATCTTGAGATTCCTCAAGGGAGTACCGCTCCTGAGCCCTGCGGTGCTTCCCGTGCTTTTGGTGCTCAGTTTTCACGCGCTTTTGGCTATAGGCTGAATAATTCTGTTTGTTTCGATGGGCCATTTTCAAAATCTAGTTCAAGAGTTGGGCCAGTCTTATCGACTCTGGCTAAAAAACAATCCACGAGAGCTGGCATCTGTGCTTTCGCAGCAGAACTTAGCAAAAACCCTAGCTCTCGAATTAATGGGCAGATTGTATTTGAAAACAGATAGAAAATCATTCAATAATCTCAGGGATATGAATGAAAAACTTAAAGAAATCGAGTCAGCAGCTCATCAGGAACTAGAGAAGGTCAGTACTGCCAATGATTGGTCTCAGTTGAAGGCAAAATTCATGGGTAAACAGGGGCCAATCTCCGAACTCATGAAGGGCCTCAAAGACGTAGACCCAGCTGAACGCCCTCAGGTGGGCGCTCGGATCAACGAAGTGAAGGTTCGCCTTGAAGGGCACTTCGCGCAAAGATTTGAGACCATCAAGAAGGCAGAACTTGAGATTAAGCTGAAATCAGACCGTTTAGATATGACCCTGCCCGGTCAACATCGTCTAAAAGGAAGTCAGCATCCGCTTCGTAGGGTTTATGACGAGATCGTTGGGATTTTTTCAAAGCTTGGTTTTTCTGTTCGCCGCGGTCCAATCATCGAAAAAGACAACTATAATTTTGAGGCTCTTAACATTCCCAAAGATCATCCTGCTCGCGACATGCAAGATACGTTCTATATAGATGATTCGCACGTGCTTCGAACGCAGACTAGTCCGATCCAAATTCGTGCGATGGAGACTGAGGGTGTTCCGCTTCGGGTTCTCGGGCCGGGGACAGTTTTTCGCTGCGACAGCGATATCTCGCACTCCCCGATGTTCCACCAGCTAGAAGGCCTTTGGGTGGATAAGAAAGTTTCGATGGCTGATTTAAAGGGCTTACTGGATTACTTTAATCGCCATTTTTTTGGTCCAAATGTAAAGACGAGATTTCGTCCTAGCTTTTTTCCGTTTACAGAGCCCTCCGCAGAAGTTGATTGCTCGTGCCCCCTTTGTGAAGAAAAAGGTTGTCGCATGTGCTCTGGCACAGGATGGATCGAGATGGCAGGCTGTGGTCTTGTTCATCCAAATGTGCTTTCAGCAGCAAAAGTAGATCCCAACGAATATCAAGGTTTGGCGTTTGGAATGGGCATCGAGCGCCTAACCATTGTGAAATACGGTGTTCAAGATATCCGGCTCTTCTTTGACAATGATGTTCGGTTTTTGGAGCAGTTCCCATGAAGATTTCGCTCAACTGGATTTCAAAGTACGTAGACGTTTCATCGTATAAAACCAAGCCAGAAAAGCTTGCTGACGTGCTCACACAAGCAGGACTAGAAGTGGAGTCGGTGAGCAATCAGCGGCAGCAGTTTAAAAATGTTGTCAGCGGCGTTGTTTCGAAGAAGTCTCAACATCCAGATGCAGACAGGCTATCGGTTTGTTCTGTATCAACCGGAGATGGCCGTGAACACCAAATTGTCTGCGGCGCTAGAAATCATCAGGAGGGCGATGCTGTCGTAGTGGCATTGCCGGGAGCAATTTTGCCGGGCGACTTCGAAATTACAGCCAGCAAAATCAGAGCAGTGGAATCTAACGGGATGCTTTGCTCAGCGAAGGAGCTTGGGCTTTCGGCGGATAATGAGGGCATTCTTATCTTACCAAAAGAGACAAAGCCAGGAGAGCCAATTGTTAATGTCCTGGGCCTTGATGATGTGTTTTTTGAACTTAAAGTGACGCCGAACCGAGCAGATTGCTTAAGTCATTTCGGGCTTGCTCGTGAAATTGCAGCATTGACTGGCGTTAAGGCAGAATTTCCGATTGAGTCAGTTCCAGTTATTTCGGATTCGACTCGGCAGTTGATTGATCTTCAAGTTCTTGAAACGGATTTGTGTCCCAGGTACAGCGCAGTTGTAGTTAAGGACATAAAGGTAGCACCAAGCCCACAGTGGTTAAGACGTGCCTTAGAGTCTGTAGGCGTTAACTCGATCAACAATGTAGTAGACATAACAAACTATGTGATGCTGGAGCTGGGTCAACCACTACATGCGTTTGATCTTAATGCGATTGCAAAAGCACAAATTCGAGTGAGGCGAGCAGAAGCAAACGAAAAGATGGTGAGCTTTGATGGTACGGAGCTGAGTTTGGTCGCAGATGATTTGGTCATTGCCGATTCAGACCGAGTGATTGCGCTCGCCGGAGTGATCGGGGCTAAAAATTCGGGCGTAACGGATCAAACCCAAGATGTACTTATCGAATCTGCATTTTTTAAGCCGTCCGCAGTAAGGCGAACCTCGCGCCGGCTTGGAATAGAGACAGATGCCTGTTATCGATTCAGTCGCGGCGTTGATCCTGAGGCAACTTTACTTGCCATGAACCGAGCGGCGGGGCTGCTGAGTGAGCTAGCAGGTGGGCAAGTGTGCGATGATCCTTACGATATTTATCCCCAGCCACTTCGTCCGCAAGCGATAGCATTTTCTAGTCAGACGGCAGCTGAAAGGCTTGGCATAGCTTTGGGAGATGAAACGATAAATGGAATTCTGAAACGACTAGGGTGCGAGGTCGACGATCAAGAGAAGGTTTGGTCGGTACTTCCTCCAGCGTTTCGCCATGATTTAAATATTGAGATGGACCTTGTCGAGGAAGTGGCCCGGGTGCATGGCTACGATCAGATTCCTATGAAGACGCCTGTTTTCTTATCTGAACCACAAAACGAAGATTTCACTTTCATCCGCCAGCGGGAACTTATGAAAGAGATGTCTGCGGCGGGCTTTCAAGAAGCTATCAATTTCCATTTTGTCTCTTCGAAATGGCAATCAGAGCTTCTTGGAGACTTAGATGGATGGCAGGCTTTTCACTTGGCTCCACAAGGTGCTGCAGTGGCTATTAAGAATCCAATCAACGAAGATCTTGATGTCATGCGTGTGTCGTTACTACCGGGGCTGCTGAGTAACTTAAAGAACAACTTTCACTATGGATCGCAGGAAGGCGCGCTTTATGAGATTGGTCCGGTTTTTTACACGGCTCAAAAGGAGTACTGTGAGTCTATTCGCCTCGCAGGAGTTATGTGGGGTAGCGTTGATCCACTTTGGAAAACGCAGTCGCCTCAAGTCTTAGATCTCTTAAAGATTTTAGAAGTGGTTTTGCAAAGATTTACGGGAGTGAAACTGAGTCTTTTGCAAAGCAGCGCCCCGAATATTTTTCATCCCTATCAAGCAGCAAGAGTGGAACTAGATCAATCGCTGCTTGGGGGCGTTGGTAGTTTATCGCCAGAATTTTTAGAGAGTCATAAAATCCGCACCCAAGCCTGTGCCTTCGAGCTGGATGTGACCGAACTACTCAGCAGGCCCCGCAAAATTGATCGTCCGAAGCCTTTATCGAAGTACCCGATAGTCGAAAGAGATCTCGCATTTTTGGTGCCTGCCTCTCAGCCCGTTGGTGAAATATCCCGGTTCATTGAAGATAAGCTAGGAACGCTCGGGCGAGGTGTGCGAATTTTTGATGTTTTTGAGGGTGGAGACCTTGAGAGTGGTATCAAATCGGTAGGTTTCAGGATGAAAATCCAAAACCAGGAGGCGACGCTCTCTGATGCTGAGCTTCAAAAGCTTCAAACAGAGCTTATTGATTCAGTGAGTCAGCAGTTCCAAGCGCGAATTCGTTAAATTCTTGAAAGTTTTCAATAGCTTGCTAGCCTTTATATTAATTCCAGTTCATTCGTGCAATGAGCGCGGGGAGGAAGCTATATGAGCAATACCGCGACGACGAAGCAACAGAGTGCAGAATTGAATCGGGATTGGTATCGGGCCTGTAGGCATTTCGGCGGGGGTAATAGTGGCCGGTGAAAATATCGCAAAGGGAACAGTCACCAAAGCTGACATTGTTGAGAAGGTGTACCAGAAAATCGGTTTTTCAAAAAAGGAATCATCCGAGTTAGTCGAACTGGTTTTGGGCACACTAAAAGGTGCGCTTCAAACAGGAAGCAAAGTGAAGATATCGGGCTTTGGTAACTTTGTAGTGAGGCAGAAACCAGAGCGAGTGGGCCGAAACCCCCAGACCGGCGAGCAAATAACTATTTCCGCTCGGCGCAGACTTACGTTTCGACCAAGCCAAGTGTTCAGAGCCGTTCTCAACGGAGAGGATATCACTGGTTTAACCGATGATGATGATGATGCTGACGATGATATGTACGACTTTGATGAAGAATGATAAGTGGTTCTGAAGACTGTTTGATCGAATGAATGAATTTATTGTGGCTTGAATGTTTGATCAGTGGGGTTAGTGAAATTGCAAGATCAACACAAAGAGACGGAAATCAAAAACGCAGAGATTTCGACCGAGCTTGGCGCGTCGATTGACGAAATTGCAAAAACACCTGCCGAGACAGTCTGCGCAGAATCCAAAACCGCCGAAAACTCCGGTGAACTTGGTGGACAGAACAACAATCTCGAAACCTCTACCGCGAGTGAATCAGAGTTTGATAAATCGGTAACGAGTGAATCCGTTAAGTGGCAAGACCCTAAACTTTCATTTAATGAAGTAAGTGAAGTCGAAACCATCGTTGAAGAAACGCTTGAAATTGAAGAAACGCTTGAAATTGTTGTAATAGACTCAAAGCAGGCAGCGGCTTCTAATGACCTCAAACCTCAAGTAGCACTTGAAGATTTAGAAGTGCGAGCGCTCATTCAAACAGATCCTAAGCTCGGGGAGGAGCTCGCTTCAATCCCCGATAAAATGGCGTTTAAAATTGGCGAAGTGGCTGAAATGATTGGTGTTAAGCAATATGTACTACGATATTGGGAGAGCGAATTTGACTCTCTAAAACCCAAAAAATCTAAACACAATCAGCGCATGTACACCAAGAAAGATGTAGAGAATCTTTTTTTCATTCGAAAACTGCTACATCGTGATGGTTTCTCTATACCAGGAGCTCGGCGCATCTTGCACAAGCTTCGTCAGCAGCTTCGCGAAGAAAAACTTGAGTCCAAGTTTCAAAATCGCCAAAAGCAATCCATCAACGAAGCTCTCGATTCGGCAAAGCAGATTGCCGATTCACTGGATCAGCTTTGGATGCGCTTTCAAAAAACCTGATCGCGCAGGATCAAGCAAGTAATTGGTACTGTTGCAAAGTTTGTTGAAAAACAACCCGCTGACGGCACCGGCTTAAAATTCGTGTTGGGATGATTTTACCCGATTTGGGAATCGGGTGTGAGAGTAATGATTACTCGCCAAGGTGTAGAAACTTTTGACAGTTTGGACCCTCCTGGGATTTTTCATAACCGATTTTAGAGCTCGCTTTTGAGGCTGCCAGTTGAGCCTCGCCCACAGAGTTGCCTAAAAACTTCTTTACTAACGGATCCCTACCAACTTTGGCTACTTCAACCATGGTTTTCGCACCTACCACGAGAGCCAGCATAAACTGCAATATCCTACACCCAAGCGAGTAATCTTTACTCTCACACCCCGGCATAGAATCCGGTATTATCATCACAACACAAACGATTAACCACTCTATTTGCAGTTTTTTTTTAACAAACTTTAAGACGGTAACCAAACTTGGTACGGTACCGGCCTTTCGGAGGGTAAAATGTTTAAGGTATCCGCATTTTCAGTAATAATAGGCCTGTCTTCTTTGCCGGCTCTTGCGCAGGTGCCTTCGAATCGACCCATTGTCTTAGTTTCGGCTCAACCCGTGCCAGGCGTTTGGCCTGTGCAGTATGATATTCGAGCTGTGACGTCTAACGGTGAGATTTTTGAAAATCCCGAAGGAAGAATGACTAAGGTCGGCAATTTGTACCTAACTCCTGACGAACATGTCATTAAGGTTTTTAAATACAAGAATACTTTGCCTGCGGAGTTTAAGGCGATCGTATGGAATTCTAGTTCACAACAAGTTATTGAACTAGAACCTGGGTACACTGAATCTGACTTTATAATAGCTTCCCGGACTGGTAAGCGAAGGTCTATCGGAAATGCGGGATTAATGGACGGCGATAGCGTTTTGGCTGTCTCTGAAGTACGTGGAGTCTGGCCGGCACAGTACGAGTTCGTCGTAAGAGACGATGCGGGCCAAATTTTTGCGACAGGGTGGGACGAAGAAAATTCCGTTTCAAGACGGCAAGCAGGTCCTTTCTCAATACATTCTGACGATAGTGTAATATTAGTCACCAGGATTTCGGGTGTTTATCCTACTCAATATGAACTGCTCGTGCGATCTTCTGATAACAAAATCTACGAATTAGACACCGTCAAGAAGCAGGCTTCGGAGGAAGGCAGAACGCTAGTTGGAAGATTTAATTTAAAGGAAAGTGACCATATTATTTCCGCTATGGCGGACAAGCGAACATTGCCTATCACCTACACTCTAATTGTTTCAGATCAAAAGGGTAAGGTTTTTGAGCTTAGCCCTACCTCGGCCTCGGATAATTCGCAGGTTTTCTCTAATTCACGAAGAGCGGTGGGAAGTCTTTCTAGTTGGCAAGTTCAAAACAAGCAACCGCATATTGTTGGGCCGGCAAGCGAGGTCTGCAATTTTTTAACTCAAGATAAATAATACCGCTAAGTTAAGCCTCCTGTGACGATGATAGAAGCCTGGTGGGGGTATCGTTTCGCTGAGTATTTTAGCACCCTTGGGTTTTAAGACCTTTAAATTGACAGGTTCGCGCTGATGAAGATCTTCAGAGCGGGGCATACTACCAACAGCCACCAAGCAAACACCAATCTATTTCATTACCTTTGAGATTTTGTAGTTTGTGGAAGAAACGAGATCTTCACCTTTTAACGTCCGAATTGTTAGACTATTTTTGTCACTACGAACCTCTAGCTCGACAAATCCAACATCTTTTCGTAAATCTAGTTCCCTTAGGTAGCGGTACTCTCCATTCTGACGAATCACTCCAGACAAATCGACCGGCGAGCTGGTATCGAACTTTAAGACATACCCGAACTCACAAGCAAAGCACCTCGCTTTACTTACAGAAGACACTCGAAAGCCGAGTTGAGGTTTATTGTCATCATCGCCCTTTGCATAAAAATGTGCTTCGCCAAAAAGGTCAGAAGGTTTTAAAGCTCCAGAGCCATCACTCCAAACATCAAAGCAAACTCGGCTCACTTCCGCGTCTAGCTTTGCACCTAAAAAGTCTGTGATAGTGGCATTCGCGATTCACGAAAGGTCTAATTCAGAGATCCCAAAAATCTTTCTGCAGAAAGAACTTGTACCCCTGGGTGCTGCAGTAATTTGCCTTTTTCTTTTCGAGTATTTCGCACGACTTGAATACAGAAATCTGGTTTAAGAATTTTTTGATAATAAAGTAGAGCGGGTGTGGGCTCCGACTCACCTGATTTAACCTCAACAAGGGCAAAAGCTTTGCTGTCTTTCGTTATCAAAAAATCTACTTCACGTTTGAGTTTGTCCCTGAGGTAAAAGAGTTGAAATTCGCCCATTGCACAGTCTGTCCAAGCGTGACACGACTTAAGCAGATGACCAGCTACTAAGTTTTCAAATTTTGCACCTTGGTTTTGAGCTAAGGACCAATCATAGAGAAAAATCTTGGGTTCCTTTTTTAGGCTGTACCTAATGGCTTTAGAATAGGGTGGTATTCGGTAAGAATAATAAAGAGTCTCGAGAAGGTCGATCCATCGCTTCACGGTTTCAAAAGAAACAGAAAGGTCTTCACGAAGCGACTCATAAGAAAGCTGACCGGCTGCTTTTTCTTGTAAGAGTATGGCCAAGGTTTCTACTTGTCGCACATCTCGCACTTCCTGCAGGTCGCGCAGATCCTCACGAATCATTCTTTCGCGATAGAGTCTCTGCCAGCGTTGAACTTGTTTTTGGTCTTGAAGGTACTGAGGTTCCGGAAATCCTCCATAGTTGATTAGGTCGCTTAGCGAGAAAGTCTTTGTTAACAATTCGTCCCAATCTTTTTCTGGTGGTGGTTTAACTCTATTGGTTTCACCTAATGTGAATGGGTGAAGTCGATAGGGTAGATAGCGTCCTTGAAGGCTATCCCCGCTCTTTCGAAAGTAATCTAGCCGAGCGCTGCCGGTTACGATAAACTTGTAATCATTTTTCAATAAATCGTAAATTCCTTTGATTTTGGACTTCCACTTACGGTCTTTATGTATCTCGTCCAGAACCACGAGCGATGCTCGTGGAATTTGTCTGATTAGGGACTTAGGGTCTTTGGTCCAGGCTTTTCTAAACTCATCGTCGTCCCAGGTGAAGTAGTTTTGCTCTTGCCTAAGCTCTTTGAGTAAAGTCTGGGTCATCGTTGTCTTGCCGACTTGGCGTGGACCTGAAATGAACGCGATTTTGCCTTGGGCTAATGCGTCCTTAGAAATTTCATCAAGCAGGTATCGTCGAATAACACTCATTTTACCATTATTAAGGTGAATCGAGGATTGGTCAAACCATTCCTCGATTTGTCGAGGAATGGTAAAGGTGACTGCGGCGGACCATTAGAGTGCAGACAAAGATGGTTAGGTTGCACTTTGATGGAGCCCGCATTGCCGCCAAAACCGCTTCTTTTCAGGTTGTATAATTAAAATTGACTTTAACTATATCCAGGATAGAATAAAACTATGTTTCCAAGGTGGTTTCTCCTACCCACAAAAAGTTGTCTTCTTTTAGGCTCTCGACGAGCTGGCAAAACAACATTGTTGCTAGATAGTCTTAAGTCAGCAACCTACCTGACTCTTGATGACTATGACCTCCTCGAGTTGGCAGACAAAGATCCCAAGGCTTTTGTAAACAAGTTGGGACCGCTCACCGTCATCGACGAGGTTCAAAGGGCTCCCAACATCTTGATCGGTATTAAAAAGTTTCTCGACGAAAAAAAGGGAACTGTCTATTTAACAGGTTCAAGCGCACTCAGCTTGCAGGCAAGAGGTGCCGAAACGCTTGCTGGTAGAATTTCAGTCAAAGAGTTGCCCACGGTCTGCTGGAATGAAAACCTGGGGCCTCCGAGACCTCTGTTTGAGAAGCCTCTCGATGAATTGGAAGCTAAAGTCATCATGCGAGGGTTCAGTAGTTGGAATATCTACGGAGGCTACCCCGAAGTTGTTTCGTGTAAGTCCGACAAAGATAGGGAGCTACTTTTAAAAGACTATAAGAATAGCTTTTTTTTGCGTGATCTTGCAACTCTGAATGAACTTGAGAATGAACGCGGCCTTATGGCGCTGATGATTTATCTTGCACAATCGACAAGCAGTCGCGTTGAGATTTCAAAAGCATCGCAAGAAATTGGGCTAAGTCATCCGACTGTAAAAAAGTATATGCGCGCCTTGGAGTTATCAAAAATCGTTTTCTCGATCACAGGTTACCAGTTTGGACCAGCGAAACGAATGATTAAGGCCCCTAAATACTATTTTAAAGATTCAGGGGTGCCTACTGCACTTGGCATCGAACTTTCTGATAGGCAGCGTTTTGAGCAGTTTGTGATTAGCGAGATCGAAAAGCGAAGAGCGCTTGGAGCTTTTGACTGCGATCAGCTTTTCTACTACGAAAGCACTGGAGGTAGAGAAATTGATCTTATAATAGAGCAACCCAACTCCCTACTTGCCATAGAAATCAAATCGACGAAAAGTATTTCTAGATCAGATCTTAAAACTTTTTCTAATTTTGAGTTGAAGGGCGGCAAAAAACCAGTCCGAAAAATGATTGTCTACCGCGGAGTTGAATATTTGGTTTCTGGTGGAGTAGAGTGTTGGCCTGTTGCCAATCTTGCCGGAGCTCTCTAATAAATTCCCTCGTGCTCCTGTGTCCCAGGCAACTTCGAGATCTTTTTATGATTTTCTGGTCATGGATGGCAAAAAAATTAAGATTCAAAAACAGAGTCCACCGAGTACCCCGGCGCCGAAGCAGCTGGATGATAAGGATTTGGAGATTGATCGTCTTCGAATAGAGAATGAATCTTTAAAGAAAGAAAATGACCAGCTAAAAAAGGAGACTGAGGTTCTCAAAGAAGAGATCAAGCATCTGAATAAGCACAAGTGGGCAAAGCCGAATAAAAAATTACAAGTCAAAAAAGGTAGAAGCAAAATATGCCCGAAGAAGGGGCCTAAAGCGCTGAGGATGCTGCTGTAGTAAAGGGCCGAACTACTTTCAAAATGGAGAGATTGAGTCTCGAATGTCGATTCGAGGAACTCCTGACGATAAGGTCATTGCATCCATCCTCGAAAATCATACAAGCTGGGGCTGGACAGTGACGCTAGAAGGGTTAGAAGAATTGACATCTGGATGACCAATTGAAAGGCTTCTGCAGTGTGAGCATAAATAGCCAATGGCGCATCATTTTTAGATGGGTAGATAGGAGAAATGAGGATGATCCCAAAAAATCGTACCCCGCCCCACCCGGGCGAGATTCTTGACCGTGTTTTCCTAATGGACCTAGGGCTTTCGCAATCAGATCTCGCGAAACAGCGTCACAGGCCTATTAAGCCGATCAAAATTGGAGCCTAAAAAACAAAGTCACGGCTACGGCAAGTGCTGGGTATCGTGGGTCAAATGCGGGGGGCAAGCTTCTGCATACAACTGCGAGCTATTAGTGGGCGACTTTTTGGCGGGGTTGCCCGCTGGTTACTTTTCCGAAGACACTGATTGAGATAATGGGCAAGAAATGGTCATGCTAACTTCGGCCATGCCGGCATCAACGACGGTTGCATCTTTTGTTCGTGCATTGAGCCCGCTACAACTGAGTGTTATATCGAGGCGAGTTCCGTGTGTTGATATTGAGGCATTCGAATAAGTGCACTCAGTGCTACCTTCTGATTCGGCATCAACGTTGGCAGACGTATAAATCAGATTACCAAAGGCCTCATGCCCAAAAGTTGCTGCTGCAGTTGGATCAACCAATTCTAGCTCCACAGAGCTATTTCTTTGATAGCCAGAAGCATCGACTGAAGGAGCCATATCAATTGATATTGGCTCGCTACTTGCGATAATTTTGCTTGGACGTAGGTGAGGTAGGGAAATCTGTAAGTCTGTTTTGCCTTTTTCGGAAGCCTGTTGGACTAGCTCCGCAAATCCGGGCAAGTGATCAAGACTGCGTTCCATGTGAGCGAAGCCCGCATAAACCTGTAGGCCGCCATCATCGTTGAAATAGCATGAAACCAGAGGGAATTTTGACGAAGCTATGTCGTGAGCAAACTCGTGTGAGACATCTTTAAAGGCAACCGCAGACTCTACTCGCAAAGTGTTTCGAATCCTCTCTACAATTTTTGTCGAAACCGCGGAAACTTTTGAAGTTACGATATCGGCATCAGTCCTAATGTAGGTGAGGATTCCATTTTCTATAACTCCCGCCTCTGTAAAAAAGCGTTTTTGCAGTACGAGGCGCTTATCGTCGAGTTCTAAAACTGGTGATAATAGCGGTTTGCTATTATCTGCCTGCGAATTCGACGAAGCCTTCAGTTTAGGATCGCTCCCGATTTGAGGTGTATGTACGCTTAGAGAAGAAGTCCAGTTGTAGGATATCGAGGAGCCAGTGACGCTATAACTAAATCTTGTGCCAACAGGCTCGAAATTAAATATCGGTCGCAGTGGATTTTTGTCTTGCCGATCTTGTTCAAACTCGTAGGAATCAAAGGTGGTGCGATCAAAAACAAGAAACTGTGTTTGCATTTTGCTTTCAATAGTAAACTTGTCCTCACCAGAATTTAATTTTAGCTTTTGTATTTGTATGTAGCCCTCAGAATCGGCTTTGTATGTTTGGGGTGCAGAAACAGGTCCATAGCTTTCAAGTTGCCAAGTACCTATCAGTAGGTCGGCATTTATTTTTTTCTCAGCTTGAGGAACTTCCTTGCAAGATGTGGCCATGAGTAAAAGCGCTGCTGCCGAAAAGAGAAGTTGTAGCTTGCGTGTCATAAAAGAGCTCCAAGGAATCTAGGTAGGCGGATTGGCAAATTTCAACAAACTTTTGATGTAGCCTCATCATACCACGCAAAAGGTCCCACTTTGCAGACGAAAGCGGTTGTGAGCAAATCCTTCAAAGTCTGGACCGAAATTTGTTGCCGCCGCAGGGCGAATCGCCTCGAGAGGTGCAAATAGCCTCATTTATGCTGCCTTAATCAGGAGTGATGATACATCCGCCCGTATGCGAACCTACGGCGGAATAGGCATTAACTAGGTTACCTACTCAAAACTGTTTTTACGGATCTTATCGCCGACGGTGCGAAAAAGTCGAAAGTGGATGGGCTTGAGGGCAACAAGTTTATTGAGGAGTTTGTTGGCTTCTCTTACCATGATCCCTAGATTCTCGATACGATCCTGGCAAAGGCCTAGACGTTCCTTCTCTTCATCGCTTAGCTGCTCGACCCTCAACTGTGCCGCGAGGGCGTGGCAGACCATTTTTTGCTCGCGTTTTCGCAAAACTGAAATAATGACCTCGGTCACTTTGGGGTTTGCTTCATAGAGAACAGTGCCTGAGCTTGACTTTCCTGCCTCCTGAACAACCCCATAGTGAATAAGCTCTTTCAAGGATATGCTGATGAGAGCTTTAGACACATGGATTCTCTTTACAAGCGTTCCGGCGTCGAGCGGAGTTTTTGATGTGTACAGATTTGTCCAAATCTTTCCGTGGATCTTTTTAAACCCCCAGTAGGCGATGAACTCGCCCACTTGCTCTGACAATTCCTGAAACTCCGGGGACCTTTTAGGCATATCTAATGAGATAAGTCTTAATGCTTGATATGACAAGTCTTTGCTGGATCCCACAGGCTCCTCACCTTGACGCGTCTTGCAGGATTATACATTCGAGCAAGATCCGAGAAGACATACCTGAAATTTACTTTAGCCTAGTAAGCACATCGCTACCCGGACACTCCGTTTAAGATGAGATCAAGCCGGCAGAAATAGAAAAGAGGAGATATCGTGGAAGTGGATGGTGAGCACGGTTCGGAAAAACGAGATTGTTCGAAGGAGTTTTAGATGATCACCAAGTGGATTAACACACTTAAGGGTTGGCAGACCGCAAAAAACAAAGAGGGGCAGGCAATACCAGCTGATCTGGAGCTGACGCTTCTGTCGGGCAAGAAGGTTCAATGGTCCGAGCTTGAAGGTAGAGTTAAGCTAATAGTTAACACGGCCTCTCTTTGTGGTTTCACGCCCCAGCTAAAAGACTTACAAAAACTTTCTGCTGATTACGGTCCGAAGGGTCTTGCTGTTATTGGCTTCCCATCAAATGATTTCGGCAAGCAGGAGCCAGGTGACAGTGAAGAGATCGGCAAATTTTGTGAAGCGCAGTTTCAGGTTCGCTTTCCCCTCCTTCAGAAAGATCACGTCAGAGGAAGGAACAAACAAGAAGTTTACAAGTATTTGACCGTAAAGAGTGGTTCAGCCCTTTCAGGAGAAGTGCTCTGGAACTTCGAAAAGTTTCTCATCGACAAAAACAATTTGCCAGTGGCTCGCGCTCGTAGCTGGGTAAAGCCATATGACAAACGACTGATAAACAAGATTGAGGAGCTTTTGGCGCAGACGTGAAGGATTTGTACATTGCCAAATGATGGAAAGGGAAACTTCACCATGAAAATTTTAGTAACAGGTGCCACCGGTTTTTTGGGGCAAAAACTTTGCCAAGAACTTTGCCGACGCGGACACTCGATCAATGCGCTAACTCGCGATCCGGTCAAAGCAAGGCTTGAGTCTTCTTTCAAAGCTAATTTCTATAAATGGAGCAACCTCAATGAGAATCCTCCTCATGAGGCGTTTGTTGGAGTTGATGCCATCGTTCATCTTATGGGGGAGTCGATCGCGTCAGCAAAGTGGACGGATAAGCAGAAGAAAAGGATTCGGCAGAGTAGGATCGACACTCTCAAGCTGATTGCCGACGTCGCCTCTCAATACTGCGCGGATACTTTGAAAGCAGTCGTTTCGTCTTCGGCCATAGGAATTTACGGAGATCGCGGTGATGAAACGCTTGATGAGCAATCGGGGCTCGGAACGGGATTTCTAGCTGACGTTTGTAAAGAGTGGGAAGCCGCACTTTTTGATGGTTTCCTTTTTAATTCTTCGCTGAGAAAAGTGGCCGTGCGCACGGGAATTGTTCTTGATCTTACCGGCGGGGCGCTAGAGGAAATGCTACCCATCTTCCGCAAAGGAGTGGGCAGTGCTCTTGGTAGTGGCCTGCAGTGGATGAGCTGGGTATCACGGAGAGATCTCGTTTCGATATACGTAACAGCAATAGAGAACGAGGCGGCATTCGGGGTTTATAACGGTGTGAGCCCGTCCGCAGTGACCAATAGAGAATTCACAGAGGTTCTCAATACGAGTCTTGGACTTCGCACTTTTATGCCGCCGGCGCCGGAGTTGGCTTTGAAAGTCGTACTTGGAGATCGAGCACAGCTGCTACTGCAGTCTCAAAAAGTTGTTCCAATGAGGTTACAAGAGGCAGGTTTCTCGTTTCGTGATAGCAATCTCGGGGTTTACTTCAACGAAATGCTGAGTGACTTTCAGGGCGGCCAGCGGAAAGTGGTTTTTGAGCAATGGGTTGACCGCACGGTCGATGAAGTCTTTCCGTTCTTTGCGGATGCACGTAACCTCGAAAAGATTACGCCACCTACTTTAAACTTTGAAATTGAGAACTTGCCTGCAAGTGAAGTCTATGAAGGAATGCTCATTGATTATCGGCTTAAAGTGCACGGCGTGCCTATGTCATGGCGCACGAAAATTGCCAAATGGTCGCCCAATGAAAGCTTTTGTGACGAACAAATTAAAGGTCCCTATTCCAAATGGGTTCATACTCATACTTTTGAGCCTTTGGCAGGTGGATGCTTGTTGACCGATGAGGTGGTTTATAAAATTCCGCTGGGAGCTCTCGGAAGAATCTTTGCAGGGAGTTTTGTTTTTAAGGATATTTCAAAAATCTTTCAGTTTCGTCGCCAGTTTATTCACCGTGAGTTCTCGAAACGAACCTAAGGTGAGCGCTGAGGCTACTGGACTAAGGGCCTAGGCCAATAAACCCCTCATGAATTTGAGATTCAATCTGAAGTCGAATTTTACTATCTAACCGAAAGCCATCCTTTTCGATGAGGATGACTCGTCGATCCTTAAGAATCTCGCCCCAATTCACTTCAGAGATCGAAGCTGGATCTCGCCCCTCCCATAAATCAAATTGATCAAAGCGCTCGTCTATCACATAAACTGGCGCCAGTTCACCAAGGTAATAATTCGCGCGACTGCCTAGTGTCCAGTTAGGTACAGCAATCACAAAGGAGTCTCTTGATTCCCTGTTTGCCTCAATAAACTGCACGACCTGCTGTTTTGTTTCAGACCAACCTAAAAGATCTCGATAGGGATTGCTCTCCTTGCCCCATGGCACTAACCGAAAAAGCAGTTCTAAGTGCAGAAGCATCCAGAGTATCGCAGTGACTACAGTGCCCCTACGGAAGGCTTGCAGGGCCATGCGAGTCGCATTTTCCTTTGGCGCCGAAAAGAAAAAAAACAATGGAAGAGTCATCATCAGCAAAAACGGTACGAGATTCCAATGCGGAAGCGGGAACTCTTTGAGGGACGAATATCTAAAAAAAAGAAAAGTGGGTAAAATGATAGCGACAATTGGAAGCGCCAACAAGAAACTGCTCTGTTTACTGATGCCCGTGTTTACGCTGCCTCCAGAAGTAGCAAAGTGTTTTTGTAGGTCTAAGTTGCTAATTGTTACAGTATCGGCAAATTGATCGTTAGTTTTTTTTGAGCCGACTGCGGCTTGGGTCGCGGCGAAGTTTTTAATTTTGGTTTTCAGCTGAAGTGGCGCTGCCAATTTTTTGACCAAATTAAAAAGCAAAAACATAGCAGGCAACGTGAGAAACGGGCTGTAAGCAATGATCTCAGTTAGTAGCGATTTAGCAAACTGCGACCAATTAAGTTCTACATTGGGAGTCACATGCCCGAGCTGGTATTTGAAGCTGATCCAGTTGTTTTGCCAGTTCCAGAAAACAACAGGAGAGACTGCTGCCGCCGAAATCGGTGCAGTTATCAAAGCAAGTCTCTTCCACGTCCCCCATTGCAGTTTCAAATAGACGAAAAAGTACAATACGCCTGGTAAAAACAGGACGGCCGTGTACTTTGCCAGGCCCGCAAGCCCCAAGGCGACACCCAGCTCTATGTAAACCCCAAAATGGTGTCTAAGCCCGGCTAAGGGGCTATGCTTTGGCAATGCAGATGTAAGCTTTATGTGCTCTTGAAAGGATGTTTGGGGTCGCGATACAACGTCATCCCTAGCTTCGGCTTCAACATGAGTTTTAGTTTCTGAGGTGGATTCGGGCCGGATTGGCTCGTGCGTGTTCAAAGCCAGTCGTTGAAGTATATCTACAACCCAAAGAGCAATGGGCGCTAGCAACGTGTCGGGTAGGCAAAATACCCAGAGAGCCGAAGGCAAGAAGCTAAGCTGTGTAGCAAGGTGAGTACAAAGCTCCAGATTCGAAGGAATGGCTCCTTGGCAAACCCTCGCCCGCTCGAAAATGCGATGGACGAACCAAGCAAATATTAGGGCAGCAAATGCAGGGGCTAGGCGAAATGCAAAATCGTGTTTGCCAAAAACTTGATAGAACAGAGCTTGTACCCATCCTACCAGCGGCGGGTGGTCGAAATAACTCCAGTCGAGCCGCATTCCATAGAGCGCGTAGTGAGCCTCGTCAGCACCCAGCCCGTAGCGTAGAAAAACGAGCTGTCGCACCAATTGAATGGCAAGAACTATGAAGAACCAATGTTGTCCAGTCCGAAGTATCCACATAGAGTTTTGATGTTATAGTTTGTAGGAGTTTGTGTCTTGCAGAAGTTGCTTAGAAAAGTGTTTTCTAACGCGGCTCAAATGGTCTAGGCATTCACTTGGATGGCATACACTGTGGTGGCATTTACGCCGACGGTCAACTCAGCCGTTGACGCCCGGGTCGTTGGTTTCGATGGTGTAGACGATATTCCAAAACGAATAGAGCTTTTGAATTTCAGCAAGCTCAAAGAGTGTAGAAACGCTCGTCGCTTCCGAGATCATTTCTGAAATAATTCCGCGCTCGATAAGTCCGTGCCAGTCACCAATAGACACGAGATATCCCAAGTCTTTCATAGAATCGTTTTGTATCTGTGTCAGGTTGACCTTTGCTTTTCCTTTATCATCGGCACCAGCCTGCTCTCCGTAATGTTGCAGCGTTTTAAGGAGCTTAATGTCTTTCGCCTCCACTGTTACTCGTTTAGATTCTTCAGTAAAAAGCCACTTGTTGTAGTAGTCTACAAAGTCTGCGAGCAGCTGATGTTGGAACAAAACCAGTTGCTGGCGTCCTTCACCCAGATCTTCAAGTTTGAGAAGCTGCATTCCTTGCATGATCTCAATAAATTTAAGCATTCGGTTGGTAGGCGTCTGAAAGATTTGAATGGTATAGTCTCGTATCTTCTGAAAATTAATTACGTGGTGGCCACTCTCATTGGTCTTCGCATACTGTCTGCATACCAAAGTGATGATAGCTCCTAAGCGAGTGATCATGTGCGGAGGAAACTGCTTTTCATCACCCTTTTGGGCCATCTCAAGGTTTTTAATCCGCAAATTGGCTTTTCTCAGGTTCTCGTTGATCGTGCGAACCATGAGCTTAAGCCACTGAGGGAAGGTCTGAAACTGAGCATTCAGCGATATAAAGGGTAGTGAAATGACAACAGTATCCTGAGAGGCGCGCGCGCTGGCGCTTCTGGGCTTTTGATCGAAAAAGGCCATCTCGCCAAACATTTGCCCTTTGTTGAGGGTCGTCAGAACGAGCTCTGAGGTTCCTTTGGTTTTAACGATGTTGATTTGACCTAATTTTACGAGATAGGCCGCATCGGAGGCGTCGCCCTCTTTAAACAGATAATCACCTTTTTTCAGTTGCTTCTCGCCAGCACTCACTTGCAAATGTTATCAATTCCAATGAAAAAAGGCACACGACCTGACGGGTCTAGTCTGGTTGCGCGGAGGTGATTTTATGACAAAGCAGCTTAAGAAAGGGTTTGGTAGCGACAACCACAGCGGCGTATTGCCCGAAGTATTTGAGGCTTTGGCAGGAGCCAGCGCAGGTCATGAGCCGGCCTATGGTACTGATGAGTACTGTGAAAAAGCTCGGCGCGTGTTTAAAGAGAACTTTGCAGATAGCGCCGAAGTGTATTTTGTATTTAATGGAACTGCCGCCAACGTGCTGAGCTTGATGGCCTGCGCTCAGTCGTTTAACTCCGTCATCGTGTCTGACATTTCTCATCTTAACGAAGATGAATGCGGGGCGCCTGAGGCAAACGGAGGGTTTAAACTCGTGAGTCTTCCAAGTATCAACGGCAAGATCAGCGCAGATCAGATTGAGAAAAAATTAATTCGAAGTGGCGATCAACACTACAGCCAAGTAAAAGTCGTTAGTATCACTCAGCCTACAGAAGTCGGAACTCTCTATACCATTGAAGAGATGACAAGTATCTCGCAGCTTTGTAAGGCCAATGGGCTTTTCTTTCATGTTGATGGGGCACGCTTCATCTATTCGGCCCAAGCTCTTGGTAAAAGTTTTCGCGACCTGACAGCTGGCGTGGGTGTTGATGTTTTGAGTTTCGGCGGAACAAAAAACGGACTTCTTGGCACTGAAGCAGTTGTAATTCTGAATCCTGCACTCAATAAAAACTTTCAGTATCTTCGAAAGCAGCGGATGCAGCTGGCGAGCAAGTCGAGGTTCCACGCAGTTCAGTGGCTCGAGTTCTTTAAGGATGAAAAGTGGGCCAAGATTGCCGAGCACGGCATTTTAATGGCCCAAACGCTCCAAAGGCTTCTTGAGAAGCAAAATCTTTTAGAAGTCGTCTATCCGGTTGAGGCCAATTCAGTCTTCGTAAAAATACCAAAAGCTTGGGTAAAGCCGCTGCGTTCAAAGTATTTTTTCTATATATGGGATGAGACTGAATTTGTCGCAAGGTGGATGTGCTCGTTTGATACAATGGTGGAGGATCTTGAAGGCATTGTTGCCGAGGTTCAAAAACTTAGTACAAGTGTGATTTGAGCTGCGTCTGCTTCTTGCACGCGCAGGAGACTTCCTAGATTTGCGACTGATCCGCCGTCAAGCGTCAGGACCTTTATCGAGGTATTAAGTGAGCCTTGCCTGATGAGGCTCCAGTCGCTTTGCCTGTCGTTTTGAAAAACCTAAATCGCTCCATAGAGTTAGGATGCATATTCAACACTGAGACCAAGAAATCTCAAACCTCACATCTGCTGCTTTTTTAAGCTCCATTAGATTTCTGTTAGGGTCACCAGAGGGATGTTGAAAAATATTCAGGGTCAGGCTAGCCCTATATCTAGGGTTCAGTGTATTACTAAAACTGTCTGTAGGGGGAAGCATGATTAAAGCAGCAAGGGGTACAGTTTTTTGGTCAATCATCGTGAGTTCATTTTTTGGCTTTGGTTTGCAAGCAAGCACCGTTCGAGTGATGTCCTACAACGTAGAAAACCTGTTTGATACAGAGTTTGACGAAGGCACCCTCGATTATGAGTTTTTGCCCATGGGTCATCCGATGAAAGAGAAATGTGCAACGATCCGCAACAGTTACTACAGAAACAAGTGCTTCAAAACAGATTGGACACCTAAGAAGCTAAATATTAAATTGGGCCAAATTGCAAAGGTCATTCGTTACCTGAATAATCCAGACATCGTCGCGCTCGAAGAAGTCGAGAACGATAAGGTCGTTCGGCTTCTTGCAGAACGAGCCGGATACGACTCCTACGCCATCACTGACGGGCCAGACACACGTGGTATTGACGTGGCAGTCATGTGGAAAAGCGACAAAGTAAGATTTTTAGAAAAGAATGAATATGATATAAATGCACACCCCGATATGAAGGGTATGGACACTCGAAATATTCTCAATGTTGTATTTGAAATTGTTGGAACCGACAAAAAACTGGGAATTTATGTAAATCATTGGCCATCTCAAGCAGCTCCAACTCGCCAGCGCTTGGCCTCGGCAGACGTTTTAAAAGCAGCTATCGATGACGGGTACGCAACCTACGGAAGCGGATACTCAGCATTTGCTACAGGAGACTTTAACTCTCTTGAAACTGAAAACCCAGTGCCTTACTCAAAACTTGAAGAACGCACTTGGGGGAATCGCATGGTCGATCTTCATAGAGCGTATGTTGAACAAGAGGGGGTCGCACCAGAGATCGAAGCCGTAGGTGTTGCCAAAGGAACTTATTTTTACCGAACCAATCGACAGTGGAACCGATTCGATATGATATTTTTAGGTCACCACGTTCTTTCGAGCAGTCAATCAGCCGATATTGTTAAAAGCTATCGAATTGTCGCACCGCCTTTTGCGACTGAACCATTCGGTGGCCAGTTAAAAACTATGGCGTCAGAACTTGGAAGTTTAGCTGTACATTTTGCGGAGCGCTTCGCAAAAGCAGCAGCTGAAATGGTTCCTAAACCCTACAATTTCAACACTTCAAGCTCGAAAGACGCTGGATTTTCGGATCACTTTGGCGTCGCAGTTGATTTAGTATTCTAAAATCTTGCGAGTTTGTATTAGGAAGGCCTCCCTTAAAAGGGAGAAGCCTTTCTTACAAGCAAAAAGACATCCGTCGTCACGGATGTCTCTGTTTGGATAGCCCTCACTTGATAAAGTGAGAGGCCTTTCTCACAAGCTCACACCTTTCACCTTCTTGCCGAGCGATTCGAAGCGATTTTGTCAATGCCGGCGGCGCTTTTGAGCCTTTCAAAAAGATATCGATGTCGTCGCGCACTTGGGGCGAGCAGGTATCCGGTACGACTTCTGCGTAGGCTCTTAAAAACGAGGTTGGTTTCGTGTCGTTGAATTTTCGCAGGTTTTTAAAGAATTCGCCGACAACGGGTTTGTGCAGGTTTTCTTGGCCAGGTGGAAACAAATTAAAAAGAATTGATTCCTGCAAAGCGAGACTAATCGGAGGCTCATTTTTAAGAACTTGCGAATACAAATCTTTCTTCGTTTTTAGATCTGGGATGGATGCCATTGCAGAAAGCTTATTTTCTTCGCCTCTTTGCGATTTATCAAGCTCGTAGTGAGACTGGATGCGGGTGGAGGCTTCATGGTTACCAGTGCGTGCAAGAGCGCCAAGCAATTGCCATTTTCGATCACTGTCAAGAGCAAGGCCCTTCAATTTGGTCTTTCCATCTAAAATGGCGATTATTGTTTGAGCACTTTCGGGCGACTGATAGAAGCTCGTGAGCATATTAAAAAAGTGCATCTGGAGTTCTGAGCCGGGGCTTGCTTTTAGAAGCCGAGCTAAGAGGACTTTCTCTATTTTTCGCACTGTACGATTAGAAAAATTAGTCTCAGTAGTCATTCCGCTGTTTTCGCGAGTCGTGGAAATAATGGGGTCTTCGCCGGCAGAAAGAGTTGGTTTGCTGGCTGCAACTTGGACTTCCGGTACAGAAGCCATTTCATTCGTTGAAGCCAAGAGCCCTGAGGAGGGAGTAGTTTCAAGAGCACTTACCGCGCTTAGGCTCCAATTAGGAATCAAATAACGAGACAGAGAGTATGGTCCAACTAGAGCTCTAGAAAGCTGAGATAAGACTTCTGTGTCAGTCTCTTTCTCTAAAGCTTGAATTACTAAGAGGCTAAAACTTTGCAGTGGAATGGAACCTTCTCGAACCTGCTCAAAAATGTTGAAGTAAACCAGTTGACGAGCTTTCGTGTCGCTAAGCTGAGGAGCTTGATTTAAAAGGGCAAGAATCTCAGCAGCGGAGTGAATATTTCGTAAAAAACCAGTGTCATCTGAGTTAATAAGAACGAAGTCCGGGCACGCAGTCGACGGCAAGGCAACCTTCGTCTCTGTGGATGCGTTAAGTAGAACTTCAATCTTTCTAATGACCTTTTTGTCTTTGTAAAGAGCGGCCTGAAAGCGTTGCTCCTTGAGTGCATTTGCGTGCGGAAGCTTCACTTGTTTGAATGTAATTTCGTTGATGGCACCAGAGCACTTAACTTTATCGCCGTATGCGACGGTGACCCCATTGACACCTTTGGTAGTTAGCCAAGTTTCCGACCACTGAGATATGTCTTTGCCAGCGCCTACCGAAAGTGCGCCGATAAAATCAGAGATTTCTGTATTTTGCCCCTTGTGACGTTCGAAATACGTGCGTAAACCTTTTTGAAAGGCCTCTTTGCCAATGTAGCGGTTTACTTGCTGAAGCCAAGCAGCTCCTTTGCCGTAGGTAATACCATCGAAACTTGCAAATGCGGATTGAGTATCAGCCACGACACCGTTGATGGGATGATTGGTGATGAGTTGATCCTCCCAATAGGCCCATCGCTTTTCACGAAAGAAGTTTACCCAGGCTTCTTTGAACTCGGTAGCTTCGTGAAGGGCGACGTAAGCCATATAGGTCGCAAAACTTTCGTTAAGCCACAGTCCGTCCCACCATCTCATAGTTACGAGATTTCCAAACCACATATGTGCCATTTCATGCAGGATAACGCTAGCCAAGCGTAGGTTTTCGGTGCGAGTTGACTTACCCCTTTTAACGAAGGACTCGTTAAAGGTCACGGAGCCGACGTTTTCCATAGCGCCAGAAGGGAACTCTGGAACTATAATTTGATCGTATTTTGAGTAAGGGTATTTCACACCAAAGTAGTTTTCAAAAAACTGAAACCCTGAGCGGGTCCATCTGAACCAAGCATTTGAATCAACATACTTTGAAAGGCTTTGTCTGACCAAGAGTCGAAGAGGGATTCGCTTGCCGCCCCCGTCAATAACTTTGTAGTTGCCGGCGATAAGCGACCATATGTAGGTGCTGAAAACTTCGCTCTTTGCGAACTCCCACCTTGAAGTAGTTTCTCTATTATCAAGAGTGGTCACTCGTGTTTCTTTGTCTGGCCCAACAACAATCCAGTCAGATGGGGCATCGACTTTCATCGAGTAGCTCGCTTTCAGATCTGGTTGGTCGAAACAAGGAAATATCTTATTTGCGTCATAGGGCTCGAGGTTGCTGTAAAGATAAATCTTCTGGTCTTCTGGATCCACAAATTGATGAAGGCCCTCGCCGTCGTGAGAGTAAGGGTGCGAGAATTCTATTTTGATTGTGTTATCAACTTTGGAATTAAAGCTCCCTGAATCTATTCGAATAGCGTTGCCGTCGTATTCGAAGTTCGCTGCAGAGTTGTTGACAGCAACGCCGTGAACAGTTCCTCCGGTAAAATCAACTCTCAATGCAGATAAAGGTTTCAAAGAGCGAAAGGAAATTTGAGAGGTTCCTTTAAACTCAGTTCTCTCTGTGAGATCGAAGTAAAGATCGTAGGTAACACTTGAAATAGAATTTGAACGTAATTTCGCTTCGGACTCTGTCAGATTGTGAGAATCACCCGCTCCGCGGCTAGATCCATTTTGCAGAGTTGAACATGATGCACATAAAAGTAGCGCGGGAAAAATTTTTTTCACAACTTTCTCCTTAGGTTGCTAAAGGCTTAGGTGCCGGCCAGTGGCTCGGGCGGAAGAGCGAATTCCTTTTTATTCTGAAGGAATCGCCGCCCCGGAGTCAATTTGACTAGCTGAGAGTCTAGAATACCGTCATGAAAGCCAATTAGGCAAAAAAGGCTTAATCGCGTAAACATTTGGCGAAGTAGCTAAACGGCAACGACTCCCTGAATCTCTGGTAGTGCGTTTCGAAGTCGACTTTCGACGCCCTCTTTAAGAGTAATTACCGAAGACTGACAGCCGGAGCAGGACCCTTTAAGAGCCACATAAACTACATAGTCTTCGTATTTTTGAAAAACAATATCGCCTCCGTCGAACGCGACTGCAGGGCGGATCTCAGTATTCAAGATATGTTTGATGAGCCGAACTTCTTTGGAATCATCACTGTCGTTCTCTGAAAGTGCGTCACTCGTTTTTTTATCACTCAGAGCAGGTAAACCTGAATTCAAATGTTCGCTAATCATTTCGCAAAGGGGCTCAGCCAGAACCTCCCAGCTCACCCAATCTTGCTTCGTGACCGTCACAAATTCGGGAGCGATGTATACGGCCTCGGCCCAGGGAAACCCGAAGATCTTGCTGGCAAGGGGAGAAAAAATGGCGTCCTGAGAAGACTCGAACTGGGCAGTTTGATCGGTGAAGGCTTTGTTCGCCACGAATTTTACGGCCCGTGTGTTCGGAGTCTGTTCGAAGTGAAAAATGTAGTTCATCAAATATTCTCCAAATAAATTCAATACGATAGACGACTTGTTCAAACTAAAAACAAGGGCTTCTCAGAATGAGTTTTGCCCTGTTATATTGGTTTCGTCAAACAAACTCAAAGCCCCTATTATTTAATAGTGAAGGGCGATACTTATAAGGAGTCTCCATGGAAAAACGAATCGTAACCACTTCAAATGCACCCAAACCCGTCGGGCCCTATTCACAAGCAGTCGAGTGTGGCGGTATTCTCTACTGTTCGGGACAGATCGGCCTTAACCCCGAAACCAATTCATTAGTCGAAGGCGGGGTTTCAGAGCACACAGTTCAGATTATGAAGAATGTTGAAGCGGTATTGAAAGAAGCAGGACTGGGCTTTGGGAACGTAATCAAAACAACGATTTTTCTTAAAGACATGGCAGACTTTAAATTCGTAAACGAAATTTACGGCAGTTACTTCAAAGCAGCGCCCCCGGCGAGATCAACAGTGCAGGTTGCGGGCTTGCCACTTGGAGTTCCTGTTGAAATTGAGGTTCTAGCAGCTAGATGAGAGATATTAAGTGGTCGTCACTATCAGTTTCATTCCCTATTTGGCTGAAATGGATAAGCGCTGGCTTTCTACTGGGAATGATTTTTGTGGGGTTCAGGTTTTCCATAGAATACCATCGTGTCATAGCGGGAGATGTTGAGTCCTGGACCCGCCCCCAGCGCGCTGACTGTGCTATTGTCTTAACAGGCGGGTCCGGAAGAGTTCGCGAGGGTTTCGATCTTTTGTCGCAGCGAATGATAGACTACGTCATTATCTCAGGCGTTCACCCGCACGCACAATTGCGGGAGATATTTCCTCAGTGGCCATTTTACTCTTCGGTATCTGAAAAAAGAATTGTTCTAGAGAGGCACTCAGAAACCACGTATGGCAATGCTCAGCAAGCGCTGCCAATCGTGGAGACATTGAAGTGTCGAGACATAGTGCTGGTTACTTCGAAGCTACATATGTACCGGGCTTATCAAGTTTTTCGTGCTATTTTCCCTAAGAGCATTGCCATATATAAAAGAGGAGTTGTTTGGGCTAGGGCGACCCCGTCTTTTGGAGAGTCAGCTATTGAGTCTGTGAAATCCCTTTTCTACTCTCTTTGGGCCTACGATGAACGTCTTGTTCCTGTGCCGTAAGTCGAAAAGATAAACACTTGTTTTGCCGATAATCCTTATATGAGCTTTTTGAGCGCCGTCGGCACAAGATCTCTTTCTATGCTAGAGTATACGGCAAATCTTTACTTGATGGTTTACGTGTCCTTTCGGGCAACTCTTTTTCATCAGACCCAAGGCCTACGAACTATTTTTTCAGTTATTTCTGCACAAATTTATTTCACAGGGTTTCAGGCGCTACCCATCATTTCGGTACTCGCTCTAGGGAGTGGTGCAGTTGTGATGGCTCAAAGCCAATCACAAGCGAGCATTTTCGGTGCGTCGGTGGTTGCCCCTTTTTTGATAGCTGTTGTCGTCAGAGAGATCGGGCCACTACTCGTCGCCTTGATTGTAATTGCGCGATCAGGAACAGCTGTGGCTTCCGAGCTGGGCAACATGAAGGTGAATCGCGAAATTGAAGCACTTGAGAGCATGGGCATTCATCCCTATAGCTTTATTGTTTTTCCGCGTCTTGTTGGTGGAATGATCTCCGTCATCTGTTTGGCTGCCTACTTTTGTGCAGTAGCTCTTATGGGCGGATATCTAATCGTGCGTCTTCAAACACAGGTACCTCTGCAGTACTTTCTTTCTCAGCTGGTCAATGCCATTTCTATGGATGATTACATCATCTTTTTCTTAAAGAACACCTTTAGCGGCTTTATTATCTTTTCAGTCTCCTGCTTTCAAGGGTTGCAACTTTCAGGAAGCGCTCATGAAGTGCCGCAGGTAACCACTCGGGCGGTCGTAAGAAGTGTCGTCTACGTGGTCAGCTTTAATTTGATCGTAACGATCTTATTTTATCTTAAAACCCTTTTAAAGTTTGGAGTTCTTCGATGACAGAACCTAGCTCTGGGGTTTTAGCTTTTAAAGCGAAAGAAAAATGTTTTCTGGGATATGGGCCGCTTTCCGTTGAACGAGAAGAGATTCAGACTCTTTCTTTAAGAGTCGCCGATGTTTCTGGGAAGGAATCAAATTCTAACTCGAAATCAGTTTCTGGTTCTGCTTCTGGTTTAGTTTCCAATTCTAATTCTAATTCTAATTCTAATTCTAATTCTAATTCTAATTCTAATTCTAATTCCCCCTCTCAAACTCCTTCATTTCAAGAAACCGGGGAGTTTCTGCACAGATTCGGTGCTTCGCTTTTAAGCTGCGGACGTATGCTCATCTACTCCGGCAGTGTCGCAAGTGGCAAAAGTCATTTGTTGCGGGCCTTAGCCAGTCTAAGCTTGGATGAACGATTTGATGTTCTCTACAATGGCAAAGATACTAAGACGCTTTCGTTTGAAGAGTTTCAACCCCTTAGATTAAACATAGGCTTTGCTTCTGTCAGGGGCGGCTTATTGGTCAATCGTACATTAAGAGACAATCTGCTTTTGCCGCTTCGTTACCATCGAATCGAAGAAGACCTGGGGCAGAAGATAGTCGATAATGCTCTCCTCGAGTTTGAATTTCAGAAATTTCAGAACCGCCTGCCAGCCTATTTGCCATTCGAAGTTATACATTTGGCGAGTATTTTGCGGGCATTGCTCCTGCAGCCTCAAGTCGTAATACTCGACGAACCTTGGGCTGGCCTTGAGAAAGACTCAGTAAAACAATTGCTTCAACTTTTAACCGCTTATCAACAGTTCAAATCGGACTGTCTATTTGTAGCATCTTCGAAGCCCCAGGATGTTCCTAAAGAGATAGTAGCAGAAAAGTTCCAGATTGCATTGCAGTCTCAGGCGACGCTCTCAAAGGTGTTAAAAGATGCAAGTTAAGTTTTCGAAGTTCGAAAAGGTAGCTGGTATTTTCACTCTTCTTGCGGCGGGCGCCGTTGTTATGAGCTTTATCACAGTTGCGGTAACAAAAGGCTGGCTGGAGTCAGATATTCCGCTCGAAACAATTCTGACAAGCGGAGATGGAGTCTACCCCGGCACAGAAGTCAGAATGTCGGGCTTAAAGATCGGCTCTGTCACAGATGTTTCATTTACTAAGAGCAATGAAATTCTTGTTCACTTCGAGGTTGCTGAGAAGTTCCTGGATCGCATCAAGAAAGATAGCCGAGTTAGAGCTTTCCGTCCGTTTATCATTGGCGACAAAGTTTTGGAGTTGTCGGTAGGCGAGCAAGAGAATGTGACACCAAATGAGCGACTTTTGTCAGTCAAACATTTGGATCTGGTAGATTTGTTCAGTAGTCAGCAAATTGGTCCTTATTTAGAAACTCTCGGTGGGCTGGTTGATAACATGAAGATACTTTTAGAGGCGTTCTCTGATCGAAGGCGCTCTCACGCTCTTATCGGGGTGTTTGACCGGTTGGAGCCACTAGTAGAAAATATGTACCTGATGTCTAAAGAGGTTCACAAACTGGGCCGCTCAGTGAACCGCAGCGACAATATTGGTCATCTGGTGGAAAACTTCTCCATAGCATCAGGAAGTATGAATGAGATTTTACCGGGAATGGTGCAGATGATTAAAGAAAATCCTCAGATATCCGGCCAGATATCGGGCCTTATAACCAATATGAGTTCTTTAACCGAATCCATGACGTTATTATTGCCCGCACTTGCGGAGGTTGCTCCGGAACTTCCTAAAGCGAGCCGAAGAGCTATTGAGGCCATTGATGAGGCCGTCGTTGTACTTAAGGCAATGCAAAAATCTTTCTTGCTTCGAAGTGCTTCGGAAGATGTGCGAAAAGAAGAAGAAATGAAGACGCTTGAGTTAAACAAAGAAGAAGTCGAGCGTGAGCTTGCTACACAAAAAGAGTCTAAAAAGGCGAATAAGAAAAAGTTTTTTGATCCGTTTGCAAAATAAGAGGAAGGGTTATCTTGGCGCGAACACCAAGCTTAATGGGAATCACCAATTGGATCACGAAGGCTCGCTCGGCACTTCAGCTCGCCGTCGATGATGTCATTCAAATAGATGGTGAAAATATGCGCTCACTGTGGTGGCACAGCCCTTATGATGCGAATATCTTTCTATGGATATCCGTCGATGGCCGAATGCTAAAATTTCAGGTCGACTTCTTGGGCCAAATCGCTGAATGGAATTATCGAGATGGATTAACGACTGGGGTGATTCTAGAAGTCGAAGTGAGAGAGCCCAGCGCCGCTACAGGAAGCTTCGACGCTACAGATAACCCTCCAAACCCTCTCTATATGGGCGGCGTTGCCATAAGTGAATCAATTCAGATTGACCCAAGCCCGCAAACTGCAACGGTCTCTGTGCTGTGGGAGTTCGTGAGTGGCTGTGAGCTTGTACCTTCTGCTCAGCAGCAACAAATTCTAGAACTTTTGGATCAAAACAAAAAAGCCGTGTAAGATCCTTTCGATGTGGTGGAAGTTCTTTAAAGCCTTTTTGCTTTCAAAGCGAACGAGTTCTGTGGTTCGTGTGATCGCATGGCTAAGTATCTTGGGTGTTGGCCTTTCCTCGATGGCACTTGTCGTTGTTTTGAGCGTCATGAATGGATTTGGTGATTCCATTCGAAATCGTTTGTTGCGATTGGAGCCTCATCTTCATGTGCGAGACGCTGACTTTAATCGCGCTGTAGAAATTCTTGATCTTAAAAGTGATCCCCGTATTGATGCCGTCGAAAGAGCTACCTATCAAGACTCCGTCGTAAAATCTATTGATGGACTTTTTGGGGGCGCGGTTATTGTCGCTTTGACGCAAGATGGTTTGAAGCGGGTTGTTGATGCCGATCGGAAAGTGGAGTTTGAGGAGCAGATTTCGGGTGGCCTCAGTAGTGGTAAGGCGAAAGATTGGGGATCAGGGAGTGGGCTATCTCTAGAGGAAGAGTCTAGTGAGTTAATCGGTGACAGTATTTCTGGAGGGCTGTCGCCTAGTGAATCTCGGTTTTACAAAGATGCGGCGAAAAGTTCTGAAATTCGAGGAGCATTAGTCGGTTTTGAGCTGGCCCGTAGCTTGGGGATTTTTGAGCAGGATACCTTGACCCTGGTGCCACCAGAGCAGTTGCTTTTACCTCCGGGAGAATCGCTGCCCCTTGAGCAAGTAGATGTTTCTAAAGTTCTGCAAACAAACGTTGCCGAAATCGATAGCAACTATATGTTTGTGCCCATCGACACAGTGAATCTTTATCCATCAAGCTCAAAGTGGATAGGTTGGCAGGTGAGACTTAAAAACTTGGACGACACTCAGTCAATAGCGCGGTTACTTAAGGACAAAGGGTTCGATGTTGAAACCTGGCAGGAGCGTAACAGCGCACTTTTTTACAGCCTAAAAATGGAAAAATTTCTGATTGGTTTGTTTTTATCAATTGCTTTCGTTATTGCTTCCTTGGCTATGGTGATGGTCATGAATCTATTGGTGGCTCAGAAAAGGCATGAGATTGCCGCACTGAGAACGCTTGGGTTTACGGAGCGTTCTGTTCGGAATGTGTTTGTGAAAATGGGATGTGCCTTGAGTGGACTGGGTATTGGTATAGGCGTAATATTGGGGCTGTTAATTTGTTATATCTTGGATAAATATCCGATCATCCGTCTTCCAGATTTTTATTATGACACGAGAATTCCCATTCATGTCGAGTGGATTCACGTAGCCATAGTGGTCCTACTAGGAGTTACCGTCGCCTATCTTGGCTCACTTGTTCCTTCACTTGCGGCCTCGCGAGTGCATCCCGCTCTCGCTCTTCGCAAGTAAATTCGAGCGAAGAGGTTCTCTGTTGAAGAGATTTTTATTGCAGGTGTTCTGCTTAAGAGGTGTTCTGCTTAAGAGGTGTTCTGCTTAAGAGGTGTTCTGCTGCCTAGTTAAAAAACAACTCCGAGACTTACAATCGGAGCGTAAATGAGGCTATAAATTTCTTGCCCGTAATACGTACCACGAACAGAGACGCCTAGTGCGATTCCATTCTGCCAGATAAACATATACCCAACCTGCGCCCCTATAAGAGACTCGCTGGGGCTCCTTGTGAATCCGGTAAATGAGGGGTCAGCAGATGTTCCAAATCCATCACGTTCGGTAACCTCAACGCTTCCCGAGTGAATGCCTGCAAAGAAGCCCTCGAAGGCTTTCTCAAAATAGTAGTTCAACTGACCCACAAAGCCAGCAGTTCTGACAGAGAAATCAAAACCCGACCTATGATAGCTGGGTTGATTTTCGACGAAATATTCTGACTCGAGCGTAAAATGTGAGGTCCCGAAGGAAAAGCCTATCTTAGGGTTTGACGAAAAGCCGATGTATTTTAGAGATTGGTTTTCTTCACTCAGTGACAAAGAGGGTGCAACAAGCACTGAGCCTGCAATTAGGAATGTAAAGCAATTTCGATACCCTATTAGATTTGAAAAGGCGCCAAAGAATCTGATTAGAACAAGCATTGATACCTCCATGCTAGGCGATATTCTAAGTCAGGGCTCTGGGTCGCAAAAGAATTGATAGTTTAATTTACGGCGTGAAAATTACTGTTTTTGTTAAACTCCGATTAAAAGGTATGAGCAGCAGGTAAATTGTCCCAATAGGAGCTCGCAGCTCTTACTGTGTCCATGCTGCCCGTATCGCTTTTGCCAGCTCCTCCCATAAGTTGCATATATTCTCAGCCTTTAAGATCCATTAAAGAGGGTCAAATCGCTTGGTAACTAAGTAGGGTCAAGTCGCTTGGCAATTAAGTTGGGTCAAATCGCTTGGTGATTGCACCAAAAAACTCTCGGGAATAAGTTGTCCTACTTGTTCTATATTTCAATTGCGACATGCCGAGATATGAGAAAGTTGAGTTAGGTGAGTTAGGTGAGTTTCATGAGTTAGCCCTTTTTTAGTGTTGCCAGCGGTCGTTTTTAAAAAGGTAGCGGTATCACAAACACTTAATAACACGCAGCATTTGGACAGATAAAAGTTTGCCTATTTGGATAACTGAGGGTAAATTTGTGCAGATTTTCAGTAGCATCATCAGCAAGACTTGAAGACTTGAAGACTTGAAGACTTGAAGACTTGAAGACTTGAAGACTTGAAGACTTGAAGACTTGAAGACTTGAAGACTTGAAGACTTGAAGACTTGAAGACTTGAAGACTTGAAGACTTGGGACCCTGAACTGAA